>Ga0307408_100000081_pt1 | contig 106920 bp, 111 predicted proteins | sample 322Cmetagenome_FD_202116 | JGI IMG/M metagenome (GOLD analysis project Ga0307408, IMG submission 202116) | Maize rhizosphere microbial communities from greenhouse at UC Davis, California, United States - 322HYB-C-3 | ecosystem: Host-associated > Plants > Roots > Rhizosphere > Soil | place...
TCCAACCGACCGTTGAACGGTTGCACAGCGCACGCATTCGTTTAGAGGGGCCTGGCGCTCACGCAAAGCTGAGTAGGGTGCGCCATGCGCACCGCGAATACCGCGATACCTGCCTGGTGCGCACGGCACACCCTACGAGAGGTCGGCCGGTCGACAGTTGATCAGCTAGGCGATTCCGCGCGCCTGCGTTTACCCGCGATTGGCTGCGGCGACGATCAGCGCTTTCATCTCGGCGACTGCCTGCTTGAAGCCGACGAACAGGGCATGAGCGACGATGGCGTGGCCGATGTTCAGTTCGTTGACGCCGGGAATCGCCGCCACGGCTTCGGCATTGTGGTAATGCAGGCCGTGGCCGGCGTTGACGATCAACCCGTGGTTCAGACCGCAGATGACGCCATCACGAATGCGCGACAGCTCATGCGCAGCTTCTTCCGCCGTATGGGCATCGGCGTAACGACCGGTGTGCAGTTCGATGACCGGCGCACCGACACGCATGGCCGCTTCGATCTGCCGCTCCTCGGCGTCGATGAACAACGACACCTCGCAGCCCGCCAGGGTCAGACGCTCGACCGCTGCGGCGATACGCGCTTCCTGCCCGGCCACGTCCAGACCACCTTCGGTGGTTAGCTCCTGACGGGTTTCCGGCACCAGACACACGTGCGACGGGCGAATCTGCTCGGCGAAACCGAGCATGAAATCGGTGACGCCCATTTCGAAGTTCATCCGCGTCTGCAGCACGTCGGCCAGCACGCGCACATCGCGATCCTGGATGTGACGGCGATCTTCACGCAGGTGCACGGTGATGCCATCGGCACCGGCTTCTTCGGCGTCCAGCGCAGCTTTGACCGGGTCCGGGTAACGTGTACCGCGAGCCTGGCGCAGGGTGGCGACGTGGTCGATGTTCACGCCGAGCAGAATACGATTGGCCTCAGTCACGCTTGGACTCCTTGAGCGTCATGAAAAGTTCGCGGCTGACCAGGGGTCTGCCGCCGAGATGGGGTGCCAGCGCCTGGCGCATCAGGCGCTTGGCGGCAGCCAGCGCGCCCGGCGTCTGCCAGTCGGCTTCGGCCATGGCCAGCAGCTCGCGGCCCTGGAACACGCCGGGCTGCAGTTGTACCACCGGCACCAGGCCGATGTCCTGCTGCCAGCGGTAAAGTGCCGTAGGATCGATGGGTTGGTCGTGCTGGTCACGATCCAGGGCGAAACCATAGCCCAGCTCGTCCAGCAGGCGCCATTCGAACGCGCGCAGCAGCGGTTCCAGCGCCCGACCAGCAGCCAGTGCCTGCAAGGTCAGACCGTAGTGTTCGAGCATCACGGGGTGCGGATCTTCGGCTGGCAGCAGGCGAATCAACAGTTCGTTGAGATAGAGCCCTGAGAACAGCGCCTCGCCCGTCAACAGCAGCGGAATACCGGCGCTTTCCAGGCGGCCGACAGTCTTCAGCTCGCCGCGCCCACGCAGTTCCAGCTCCAGCGGCGCAAAAGGCCGGGCAATGCTGCCGATCTTGCCGCGAGCAGCGCGCAGTACGGCACGCACGCGCCCCTGAGCGGTGAAGAAATCCACCAGGGCGCTGCTTTCCTTGTACGGACGGCTATGCAGAACGTAGGCGGCAGGAATCATGTGGGTAACCGCCAGAATGCGCCATGAGCAACGACAAGGATGCGCATGGCGCCCCGATCAATCCAGGTAACCCAGCGAGCGCAGGGCGCGCTCGTCGTCGGACCAGCCACCTTTGACCTTGACCCAGAGATTGAGCATCACCTTGGAGTCGAACATGGTTTCCATGTCCTTGCGGGCTTCCTGGCCGATGCGTTTGATGCGCTCGCCCTTGTCGCCGATGATGATCTTCTTCTGTCCGTCACGTTCCACCAGGATCAGGCCGTGGATATGCAGAATGCGGCCTTCCTGCTTGAACTCCTCGATCTCCACGGTGATCTGGTACGGCAGCTCGGCACCGAGCTGACGCATGATCTTCTCGCGGATCAGCTCGGCAGCCAGAAAACGGCTGGAGCGGTCGGTGATCTGGTCTTCCGGATAGAAATGTTCGGACTCCGGCAGGCGCTCGCCCACCAGTTTTTCCAGGGTGTCGAGGTTCTGCCCCTGCAACGCGGAGATCGGCACGATCTCGGCCTGCGGCAACTGCTCGGCCAGCCAACCGAGGTGCGGCAGCAACTCGCTTTTGTCTTCCAGGCGGTCGGATTTGTTCACCGCCAGCAGGATCGGGCATTTGACGTGCTGCACCTTCTCCAGTACCAGTTGGTCTTCGTCGGTCCAGCGCATGCGGTCGACCACGAATACCACCACATCGACGTCCTTCAACGCGGTGGAGGCGCTGCGGTTCATATAGCGGTTCAGCGCCTTGTCGTTTTGCTTGTGCAGGCCGGGCGTATCGACGTAGACAGCCTGAATCTCGCCCTCGGTCTTGATCCCGAGCATGTTATGGCGGGTGGTCTGCGGTTTGCGCGAGGTGATCGCCAGCTTCTGCCCGAGGATGTGGTTGAGCAGCGTCGACTTGCCCACGTTGGGTCGGCCGACGATGGCGACGTAGCCGCAGCGGGTCATAGGTGTATCAGTCATTGCCATTCTCCACCCCGAGGGCGATCAGCGCCGCAGCCGCAGCGACCTGCTCGGCAATACGCCGGCTGCCGCCCTGGCCCAGGGTCTTTTCATTGAGCAGGGAAACCTGGCACTCGACCATGAAGGTACGGCAGTGCGGCTCACCCTGAACGTCCACCACCTCATAACGAGGCAGCTCACAGGCACGCGACTGCAGGAATTCCTGCAGCCGCGTTTTCGGATCCTTGTTGGTATCGACCAGGGTCAGGCCGTCCAGCTCGCCGGTCAGCCAGTCCAGCACGCGCTCGCGTGCCGCATCCATACCGGCATCCAGATAGATGGCGCCAATCAGCGCCTCCAGGGCATCGGCCAGGATCGACTCGCGACGAAAGCCGCCGCTTTTCAGCTCACCGGAGCCCAGGCGCAAGTATTCGCCCAGCTCGAAACCGCGCGCCAGCACGGCCAGCGTCTCGCCCTTGACCAGGCGTGCGCGCAAGCGCGATAGCTGGCCTTCGCGGGCTTGCGGGAAGCGCTCGAACAGCGCCTCACCGGCTACGAAATTGAGGATGGCATCACCGAGAAATTCCAGCCGCTCATTGTTGCGGCCGGCGAAACTGCGATGGGTCAGGGCCAGGACCATCAGGTCCTGGTCCTTGAAGCTATAGCCGAGCTTACGCTCGAGGCGGGACAGATTTGGACTCACGGCATCCGTACACGAAATTCTTTGTCGAAATTCACCACCAGATCGAGGTTCTCGATCAGCGGCTCGCGTTTTTCATATTTGAGGTGGGCGCGGAATTCATTGTTCTCCTGCGTCACCTTGAGCACATCACGCAGATTCAGGTCACGAATGTTGTTGACCTGCATGCCCTTGCTCACATGGTTGTAAAACTCACCAACGGTGCGCACATCCGATGCCTTGTCGGTTTCCACCGAAGTAATGATCTTCTCCATGGACATGTAGTCCATGTAGTGCGGCAACATCTTGAACGCTGTGCTGGCGAAGAATGCCACCACGGCCAGAACCATCAGCCAACCCAGAATGGAAAGCCCCTGCTGCGAGCGCGCGAAAGTCATGTGTATCCCCAATGAACGGTCTTGTTGGAAAGCCTGGCGGCTAGACTATTTATAGCCTGCGGCGCTGTATTGAACAGCGCGCCAGTGCTCAATGAATCAGGCCGACCCGAGAGAAATTGGGCAGATTGCTGGTCTTGGGCTCCGGCCAGCTCATCCAGATGGCGAAGGCCTTGCCGACGATATGATCGTCCGGGACCATGCCCCACAGCTCCTGAGGGATATGACGATCACGCCAGTAACGGCTGTCGTTGGAGTTGTCACGGTTGTCGCCCATCATGAAGTAGTGCCCTTCCGGCACCACCCATTGGCCGCCAGGCTCGCGGCGCATGCGGGTCATTTCCTTGCGAATGGTGTGTTCGACCTGACCGAGGCGCTCCTGGTAGAGCATCGCACTGCCCAGGCTACCCGCTTCTTCGCCGATCAGCTTCTCGGCCACCGGCTCACCATTGATCAACAAGCGCTTGCCCTGGGTGTACTCGATACGATCACCCGGAAGACCAACCACGCGCTTGATGTAGTTGATGCTCGGATCGCTGGGGTAGCGAAACACCATCACATCGCCGCGCTGCGGGTTATCTACCTCGATGATCTTCTCGTCGATCACCGGCAGGCGAATGCCGTAAGCGAACTTGTTGACCAGGATGAAATCGCCCACTTCCAGGGTCGGCTTCATCGACCCGGAAGGAATCTGGAACGGCTCGACCAGAAACGAGCGCAGCACCAGCACGATAGCCAGCACCGGGAAAAAGGATTTGCCGTACTCGACGAGCAAGGGCTCCTTGTTCAGGCGCTCCAGCACCCTGTCGTCGGGGTCGTCGACCCGCCCCTGGTACGCCGCAATCGCCGCACGGCGGCGCGGAGCCAGCAGGATCAGATCGATCAGGGCCAGGAAGCCGCAAACGGCAACCGCGATAACCAACAGGAGCGGGAAATTGATCGACATAGAGCCTTAGCTATCCAACCTGAGCACGGCAAGGAAGGCTTCTTGTGGAATTTCCACGTTGCCGACCTGCTTCATGCGTTTCTTACCGGCCTTCTGCTTCTCCAGCAGCTTTTTCTTACGGCTCACGTCGCCACCGTAACACTTGGCCAGTACGTTCTTTCTGAGCGCCTTGACAGTGGTCCGCGCGATGATCTGGCCGCCAATGGCCGCCTGGATCGCCACATCGAACATCTGCCGTGGAATCAGTTCCTTCATCTTCTCGGTCAACGCACGGCCCTTGTAGGCCGCGTTGTCGCGGTGCACGATCAATGCCAGGGCATCGACCTTGTCACCGTTGATCAGTACATCCAGCTTGACCAGATTGGCAGACTGGTAGCGTTCGAAATGATAGTCGAGCGAGGCATAGCCTCGACTGGTGGACTTGAGCTTGTCAAAGAAGTCCAGCACCACTTCGTTCATCGGCATGTCGTAGCGCACTTGCACCTGACTACCGAGGAACTGCATGTCGCGCTGCACACCGCGCTTCTCGATGCACAGAGTGATGACGTTACCCAGATGCTCCTGCGGCACCAGGATGGTCGCATTGACGATCGGCTCGCGGAAATCGGTGACCGCAGAAACGTCCGGCAGCTTGGAGGGGTTGTCTACGACGATGGTTTCGCCGGTCTTGAGTTCCAGCTCGTAGATCACGCTCGGTGCGGTGGTGATCAGGTCGAGGTCGTACTCGCGCTCCAGGCGCTCCTGGATGATCTCCATGTGCAGCATGCCGAGGAAGCCGCAGCGGAAGCCGAAACCCAGCGCATCGGAGCTTTCCGGCGCGTACTGCAGCGACGAATCGTTGAGCGTCAGTTTCTGCAGGGCGTCGCGGAAATCCTCGAAGTCGTCGGAGCTGACCGGGAACAAGCCGGCATATACCTGCGGCTGGATTTTCTTGAAGCCCGGCAGCACTTCGACCTCGGGGGTCGAGGACAATGTCAGGGTGTCACCCACCGGCGCACCGTGAATATCCTTGATGCTGGCGATGATAAAGCCTACTTCACCAGCCTTGAGGTCAGCGGTGGCGGTGTGCTTCGGGGTGAATACACCGACGCTGTCGACCAGGTGCACCTTGCCGGTGGACTTGACCAGAATCTTGTCGCCCTTCTTCACTCGGCCATGACGCACACGTACCAGCGAGACCACGCCCAGGTAGTTGTCGAACCAGGAGTCGATGATCAGCGCCTGCAGCGGTGCGTCGATATCACCCGTCGGCGCAGGAATCGTGTGCACCAGGCGCTCGAGCACCTCATCCACACCCATACCGCTCTTGGCGCTGCAGGCCACAGCGTCGGTGGCGTCGATGCCGATGATCTTCTCGATCTCGTCCTTGACGCGGTCCGGATCGGCCTGTGGCAAGTCCATCTTGTTCAGTACCGGCATGACCTCGAGGCCCTGCTCGATAGCGGTGTAGCAGTTGGCAACGGACTGCGCCTCGACACCCTGCCCGGCATCGACCACCAGCAGCGCACCTTCGCACGCCGCCAGCGAACGCGAGACTTCGTAGGTGAAGTCGACGTGGCCGGGCGTGTCGATGAAGTTCAGCTGATAGGTTTTGCCGTCCTGCGCCTTATAGTGCAGCGTGACGCTGTGGGCCTTGATGGTGATGCCGCGCTCACGCTCCAGATCCATGGAGTCCAGGACCTGAGCCTCCATTTCACGGGCGGTGAGACCGCCGCACATCTGGATGAAACGGTCAGCCAGGGTGGACTTGCCGTGGTCAATGTGGGCAATGATGGAAAAATTGCGGATATGACTCAGGTCACTCACAGATCAACACTCAAAGAAGGCACGGGCAAGACGCTTGCCGAAAATAGCCGCAGATTGTACCCGATCCCTCGCGACCGCGTCACGCCTGCACAGCGCTGGTGCAGATACGAAGAAGGGCGCCCGAAAGCGCCCTCCTCAACGTGCCTGGATTACTCGGCCAGCTTGAAGGTGATGAAGCTGGCACGCCCCTGACGAAGCACCCGCATCGACACCGAACGATTCTTCGGCAGCTCCTGCGCCACCTGAGCGAAGGCGCTGGTGGAGTCAGTGGCCTGATTGTTCAGGTGCGTGATCACGTCACCGGGCCGCAGACCAATCATGGCCGCAGGACCATTGAGCACTTCCTTGACCACGACCCCACCCTTGAGGTCGAGGCCTTTCTTCTGCTCGGCGGTCAGCTCCACCACCGTGACGCCCAGGCGGTTGTTGCTGCGCTCACCACCCTGCGCCGAACCGGACGACGCCAGTTCCTGGCCCTCCTCCGGCAACGTGCCGACGGTGACGTTGAGCTTCTTGCGCGAGCCATCACGCACGACATCCATCTCGGCTTTCTCACCCGGCTTCAGGCCGCCGACCAGGTGCGGCAGATCAGCCGACATGATGATCGGCTTGCCATTGAGGCTGAGGATCACGTCCCCCACCTGCAGGCCGCCCTTGTCCGCCGGACCATCTTCCAGCACCTGCGCGACCAGCGCGCCAGCCGGCTTGTCCAGACCGAAGGACTCGGCCAGATCCTTGTTCACTTCCTGAATCACCACACCGAGCCAGCCGCGGGTCACCTTGCCATCAGCCTTGAGTTGGTCGGCCACCTGCATGGCCACTTCCATCGGGATGGCAAAGGACAGCCCCATGAAACCGCCGGAGCGGGTGAATATCTGTGAGTTGATACCCACCACCTCACCCTGCAGGTTGAACAGTGGGCCGCCGGAGTTACCCGGGTTGATTGCCACATCGGTCTGAATGAACGGCACGTAGCTGTCGCTCGGCAGGTTGCGCCCCTTGGCGCTGACGATCCCTGCCGTCACCGAGTGATCGAAGCCGAACGGCGAACCGATAGCCAGCACCCACTCGCCAACCTTCAGGTCATCAGCCTTACCCAGGCGCACCACAGGCAGGCCCTTGCCCTCGACCTTGAGCAGCGCGACGTCGCTGCGCGGATCGGCACCAATCAATTTGGCTTCCAGCTCGCTGCGATCGGACAGACGCACGATGATCTCGTCGGCGTCGGCGACCACATGATTGTTGGTCATGATGTAGCCGTCCGGCGAGATGATGAACCCGGAGCCCAGCGACTGCGCTTCGCGCTGGCGGCCACCCGGGTTACGCGGAACCTGCGGGATGCTGCGTTCGAAGAACTCACGGAACATCGGCGGCAGACCTTCCAGATCAGGCAAGCCCGGCTGCCCGGCAACGACGCGCTCGGGCATCTTCTGGCGGGTACTGATATTGACCACCGCAGGCGAGGCCTCCTCTACCAGATCGGTGAAATCAGGTAGGTTGGCCTGAGCCAACAGACTTTGCCCCCAGAGCAAGGCAACCGCCAACAACGGCGCAATGGACTTGAGTTTTCTCATCGAACTACGACTCCCCATGTAAAACTCGGACACTCTTAATCGGCCGCTGGCACAGTGACCAGCAGCGTACGTAGGACAACGGGCTGCAAAGAGGGGTTCTCGGCGACGCGAGCGGCGCGCCAACGAACTATCAGCCAACTGGCGAACAGGCCACTGAGGCCAGCCAGAATCACCAGAGGTTCGGAAAGACCCAGACCATCCGCCAACAGCGCGGCGGCGAACAGCCCCACGAGCGGAAGCAGATAAACCAGCAGAGAACTGCGCACCAGCAGATCCTCACGCACACCGATGATCACGCTATCGCCAATCGCCAGTTGCTTTTGACTGAGCGCACGCACATAGCCGCGCTGCCGGCCTATACCGAGACGCTCCATCAAGCCCTGACCACAGGCGGCATTGGCCGAACAATTGGAGCAGGTGCTCTTGCGCAGTGTCTCGACCCAGACAGCGCCGGGCTCGAGCGCCACTACACGCCCCTGCTCCTCGATCATTGGCTAGCCTGTTCAGGCACTCCGGCGCGCATGGACAGGGCGATGCGTTCGGCAGTTCCCAGAGGAATCTCACCGACCACGGTCACCATCACGTCACCTGCATCGGTACTCATCCGCCGCGAAACGGCGACGGTCGGCCCCAGCTGACTGCGCGCGTCCTCGACGGCGCGACCTTTCAGCGGTTCGAGAAAAACAGAGAATCGCGCCAGCCCATCGCCGTACATCAGGTAGGTGACGGAGTCATCGGCGGTGGGCTCGCGGCGCACCTGCGCAGTGGTCAGAGTAAAGCCCGGCGGCAACCAGTCGGATCGCCAGCTACCTTCGGCCATGCTGTCGGCAGCGCGGAAACGAACCGGCCTGCAGCTCGAACTCGGCTGCATGGCATTTTCAGTAGGTACCGACGCATCCAGCTGAGCGAACTGGAAACGCTCCAGAAGCTGGCCGCGCTCGTTCAACAACAAGGACTTCAACGGCAGACCGGTCTCACGATCCAGATGCAATTCGAAGCCATAGCGGTGCTGGTCCTTCGGCGCCAACACCAGCACGACGGCCGGACGATTGGCGATGCGCGAATGACCAGCGACCCGGATGTCATACCAACTGTTCAGTTGTTCGGCATCCAACTGCCGAGCAGGCCAGGCCTGTCCCTCACTGACCTGGTCGGCCAACGAGCCACTGACGCACTGAGCCTGACCATCGACTTTCAGCACCTCCTGGGCAGGCCCATCGAGCTGCAGAAGGCGCTCGCGAACTTCGCCCCCCTCCTCTACCCGATGCCACACGGCATGAGTGGAAAAACTCCCATTGCGCTCATAGATGAACGTGCCCTGGAAGCTTTGCTGGCGCTCTGCCGCAGCGAGGCGCCCGAGCAAGTCTTGCACCTCGGTGGCCTGAACCGGCAACGCCAGCAGACCACCGAGAAGATAGAGGGGAATCGCGCGCATGTGACTCCTTAGCGCTTAGCGGTTTTCCAGACTTGCAGCACGAGCATAAGGCAGAGCGGTTTCACCGGTACCCATCACGGCTTCTTGCGCATGTTGACGCAAGTAGCTCGGCAAGCGCTGCTCATGCCAGCTGGCGGTACCCACCTCGGCAGGCTCACCGGTTTCCTCGCTGCTGTTGTAGCCAGCGAGCAGCGCAGGACCTTGCACCTGCGGCACCGAGAGTACCGGAGAAGCTTCCTGCTGGGCCAGTTGAGCGCCACTCAGGTCATCCTGATTGTAGAAGCGCACACCCGCCAGCACTGCAACGGTCACCGATGCTGCCACGGCTACACGCCCGACGCTACGCCAGATCGGCGTCTTGCGTGCCGGGGCAGCTTCGTCGGCCAGCGCCGCGGAAACCGCAGATGCAATGTCCAGCTGCGGCAACAACAGCTCGCGATGCATGGCTGCACGGGCGATCTGGTAACGCGACCAGGTGCCGCGCAGCTCGCCATCCTCGCTGGCTGTGAGCACACGCCGCAGTTCCAGTTCGTCCGCTTCGTTATCCATCACCGCGGACAGCGATTCCTGCAGGGTTTCACGACTCATGGTGTTCCTCTCTTGGCTGTCGCCGCTGCCTTAGGTTTCCTGCAACAGAGGCTGCAGGGACTTATCAATTGCCTCACGCGCACGGAAAATCCGCGAACGCACCGTACCGACCGGACACTGCATGACGCCGGCAATGTCCTCGTAACTCAAGCCTTCGAACTCACGCAGGGTCAGGGCCGTGCGCAAATCATCCGGCAACTGGGCGATGGTTCGATGCACGGTGGCTTCGATCTCGTCGCGCAGCAATGCCCGCTCCGGTGACTCGATGTCCTTGAGGCCGTGATCGCCGTCATAGAACTCCGCGTCATCGCTACTGACATCACTATCCGGCGGCCGCCGACCGCGGGACACCAGATAATTCTTCGCCGTGTTGATGGCGATGCGGTACAGCCATGTATAGAACGCGCTGTCACCGCGAAAGTTTCCAAGCGCTCGATAAGCTTTTACGAAAGCCTCCTGAGCGACATCCTGAGCCTCGTGGGTGTCGTGCACGAATCGCACGATCAGACCGAGGATCTTGTGCTGATACTTCAACACCAACAGATCGAAGGCACGCTTGTCACCACGCTGCACTCGCTCGACCAGCTGCTGATCATCTTCCTGGGTTAGCATGCACTCTCCTCGTAACGCTCGGAGGAGGTTTGCGCCCGTAAGCGAATCAGCTTGCCAAGATAGACTCGGGTCTTACGCAAAAGTTCTCCCCTCCAAGCAAGCTTCCCGCAGAGTTTTCTTCCCTCTGCCTGGAATGGCGCGAGCGAAACATTTCCGCTCACGCAAATAATCTTATCGCCGCTCATTTCCACATCCTCCGCTGACTTCAGATGCAGGCACGCGCAAGCGCTCTCCCTTATATGGGCGACCCTCTATGGAACCTTAATGACTAAGAAAGTTCCCGAGCACCGTGGTCGGTCATAAGCCACCTATTGTGCCGCTGCCCCTCTCTATATACTAGGGCTCGCTTTCACGCGGAACTCGGACATGAGCCAACACTTGCAGCACGATGTTCTGGTCATCGGCAGCGGCGCCGCTGGCCTGACACTCGCCCTCACCCTGCCTTCCCATCTGCGCATCGCAGTATTGAGTAAAGGCAAGCTGGCCAATGGCTCGACCTACTGGGCGCAAGGTGGCGTGGCAGCCGTTCTGGACGATACCGACACGGTCGAATCCCACGTCGCCGACACCCTAAATGCCGGTGCAGGCCTGTGCAGCGAAGACGCCGTGCGCTTCACCGTAGAACACAGCCGCGAGGCCATCCAGTGGCTGATCGACCAGGGCGTCCCCTTCACCCGGGACGATGAAACCGCGCGCGAGGATGGCGGCTTCGAGTTCCACCTGACCCGCGAGGGCGGCCACAGCCATCGACGCATTATCCACGCTGCCGACGCAACTGGCGCTGCAATTTTCAACACCCTGCTGGAACAGGCCCGGCAACGCCCGAACATCGAACTGCTGGAGCAGCGCGTCGCCGTCGACCTGATCACCGAGCGCAAGCTTGGCCTGGGTGGCGAGCGCTGCCTGGGCGCTTACGTGCTGGATCGTGATCGCGGTGAAGTGGATACCTTCAGCGCGCGCTTCGTGATTCTTGCCACCGGCGGCGCGGCCAAGGTCTACCTCTATACCAGCAACCCGGACGGTGCCTGTGGCGACGGCATCGCCATGGCCTGGCGTGCCGGCTGTCGCGTTGGCAATCTGGAGTTCAACCAGTTCCACCCTACCTGCCTGTATCACCCGCAGGCCAAGAGTTTCCTGATCACCGAAGCCGTGCGCGGCGAAGGCGGCCTGCTCAAGCTGCCCAATGGCGAACGCTTCATGCAGCGCTTCGATGAGCGCGCCGAACTGGCGCCGCGCGATATCGTTGCCCGCGCCATCGACCATGAAATGAAGCGCCTGGGTGTCGACTGTGTGTACCTGGACATCAGTCACAAGCCGGCCGCGTTCATCAAGAGTCACTTTCCCACCGTCTACGAACGCTGCCTGGGCTTTGGCATCGACATCACCAAGCAGGCCATTCCGGTCGTACCGGCGGCGCATTACACCTGCGGCGGCGTGGTGGTCGATCAGCATGGTCGCACTGATGTACCCGGCCTCTATGCCATCGGCGAAACCAGCTTCACTGGTCTGCATGGCGCCAACCGCATGGCCAGCAATTCGCTGCTCGAATGCTTCGTCTATGCGCGTTCGGCCTGCGCCGATATCACCGGGCAGCTGGACGCCATCGACATGCCAGCCAACCTGCCGGGCTGGGACGCCAGTCAGGTGACCGACTCAGACGAGGACGTGATCATCGCCCACAACTGGGATGAGCTGCGACGCTTCATGTGGGACTACGTCGGCATCGTACGCACCAACAAGCGCCTGCAGCGCGCGCAACACCGTGTGCGCCTGCTGCTGGACGAGATCGACGAGTTCTACAGTAACTACAAGGTCAGTCGCGACCTGATCGAGCTGCGCAACCTCGCCCTGGTCGCCGAGCTGATGATCAGCTCGGCCATGCAGCGCCATGAAAGCCGCGGGCTGCATTACACCCTCGACTATCCCGAGCAGTTGGCTGACGCCCGCGATACTATTCTGACGCCGCCGTCCCAGGCTCAGCCCAGCGCCGCCGACTGAACTTCAGGCGCAAACGCAGGCGCCGATGCTGCTCGGGCGCCAGCATATCGCGGGCAATGCACAGCCCGCGACTGAAACGCTGGCCTGGCAGGCGACAGCACAGCACTACCGCCAGCGGCAACGCCAGACTGTCACGGCGCAGCTGCACCGCCTGCCAGCCAGCTGCAGCACTGTATAGATGCCAGCCGAATCCATCACGGCGCAAACCGGTGATGGCCTGCGGTGCAGTCAACAGGACATGCCGCGGCAGCACCCAGGCCGCATGCGCCAGGCACGCCGCGAGTGACAGCAGCTTTGACCAGATGGGAATGTCGGCCAGCCACGGCGCCAGCAAGGCCAGCGCCAGGACCGACAGGTAGAGCCTCAGCAGCCAGCGGGATGGCTGCCAACGGCACTCGAAGACATCACTTGGGTTGGACACGGTCCAGGATCATTCGCACGATGTGGCGCAGGTCGGCATCCTCGGGTTCGCCGCGCTGCATGAACCAGCCGAACATGTCCTGATCCTCGCACTCCAGCAGCTTGCGGTAGCGCGCCTGGTTCTCGGCATCCAGGCTCGGGTACACCTCCCTGACGAAAGGCACCAGCAGCACGTCCAGTTCCAACATGCCCCGGCGGCTATGCCAGAACAGGCGATTCAGTTCACTTTGCTCAACCATGCAACGGACTCCTCGAACGAGGGCGGCAGTATAACGATGAATTGCCTCGCTGTTCACCGAGACGCTGCGCAATTGCGCTGACAAGGCCCCTCCCCGCCCACTATGATGAGGGCCCTGACCTTTATTCAGTGATTCGATTTGCACCATGGCCGATAGCGCTTACTTCACACTCCTCGATCACGAAGGCCTGCTCGCAGTACGCGGCGCGGACGCAGCCAAGTTCCTGCAGGGCCAAGTGACCTGCAATCTCAATTACCTCAGTGCCAGCCAGTCCAGCCTTGGCGCCCGCTGCACGCCCAAGGGCCGCATGCTGTCGAGCTTTCGCATCGTCCCGGTGGAAGACGGCTACCTGCTGGCCATGGCGCGCGAGCTGATCGAGTCGCAGCAGGCCGATCTGCAGAAATATGCAGTGTTCTCCAAATCCAGGCTCAGCGACGAAAGCGCCACCTGGGTCCGCTTTGGTCTGGCGGGCGCCGATGCCGTGCTAAGCGAGTTCGATCTGCAGTTGGGCACCGCCAGTGATTCCCTGGCAAGCGCCGGCCAACTGCTCGCCGTACGCCTGAGCGATGGCCGCGCCGAGCTCTGGGCGCCAGCAGAGGACGCGCAAAAGCTGCAAGCCCGCCTGGCCGCCCAGCTGCCGCAGGCGCCACTGAACGACTGGTTACTGGCCCAGGTACGGGCGGGCGTGGGCCAGGTGTTCGGCGCCACACGTGAGCTGTTCATCCCGCAGATGATCAACCTGCAAGCCCTGGGCGGTGTGAGCTTCAAGAAAGGCTGCTACACCGGCCAGGAAATCGTCGCGCGCATGCAGTACCTGGGCAAGCTCAAGCGCCGCCTGCAGCGCCTGCGTCTGGTCGCTGCAGAGCTACCGGCGGTCGGCGTTGAATTGTTCTCACCGGTGCATGGCTCCAGCGTTGGCGAAGTGGTGCTTGCAGCCCAAGCCGGCGACGCCATCGAGCTGCTCGCCGTGTTGCAGGAAGACGCCGTGAACGACGGCCGCATTCATCTCGGCAGCAGTGAAGGCCCGACACTGACCCTGCTCGATCTGCCTTATCAGCTGGACGCCAATCTGGAAATCCAGCGCTGACTAAACTTCCCCGGCACCGTATCGGATTGCCTAAGAGAGCCATTTCATGAGCAAGCTTGCCGAAAAAGTCCAACAGGAATTGATCCACGCCATCGAGAACGATGAGCTGGTGCTGCCCACCCTGCCCGAGGTGGCATTGCGTGTGCGTGAAGCAGCGGAAGACCCGGATATCGGCATCCCGCAGATCAGCAAGGTAATCGGTAACGACGCTGCCCTCACCGCGCGCATCATCAAGGTGGTCAACAGCCCGCTGCTGCGCAGCAACAAAGAAATCACCGACCTGCAGATGGCCGTCAGCCGCCTGGGCATCAACTACACCTGCAACCTGGCCACAGGCCTGGCCATGGAACAGATGTTCCAGGCCACCAGCGACGTGGTCGATCGCAAGATGCGCGAGGTATGGAATAAAAGCACCGAGATCGCCGGTATCTGTCATGTGCTGTGCCGTCACTACACCCGCCTGATGCCGGACCAGGCCACGCTTGCTGGCCTGGTGCACCAGATCGGTGTGCTGCCGATCCTCACCTATGCCGAAGAGCACAACGAACTGCTGGCCGACTCCATCAGCCTCAACCACGTGATCGAGCAGATTCACCCGATCATCGGCGACAAGATCCTGCGCACCTGGGAGTTCCCCGAGCCTATCGCCATCGTGCCGAGCCAGTACCTGGACTTCACGCGCGACTCGGCCAAGGTCGATTACGTCGATATCGTCCAGGTCGCCACGCTGCAGAGCTATCTGGGCAGCGAGCACCCCTACACCCAGCTGGACTGGAGCAAGGTGCCGGCGTTCGCCAAGCTCGGCCTTGACCCGCAGGTCGACATGCAGGCCGACGAAGACCTCTCCGCCGCCATGGAAGCGGCCATGAGCATGCTGCAATAAAAGCATCTCGCCACGGATGGCAAAAAATTGTCGGGAGCAATTTTTGACGTCGCTGCGCGACGGCCCGAAGGGTGATCTACAGGGATGTAGATCACAAAATGCCTCTACACTCGAACGACTCGCTCGAGGAAGTAGAGCCATGCGTTACGTATTCGTCCTGCTCGTCCTGTTGTTCGGCAGCGCCCAGGCTGCCGAACAGGTACGTCTGACCAACGGCGAATGGCCGCCCTATCTCGGTGAAACCCTGCCCTACCATGGTGTGGCCTCACGCATCGTCGCCGAGGCGTTCGCGCTGCAGGGCGTCGAAGTGCAGTGGGAATTTCACCCCTGGGCACGCTCGCTGAAAATGGCCGAACAGGGCCGGCGCGACGGCAGCGCCGTCTGGCTTGCCAACCCCGAACGTGAACAGCGCTTTCACATCAGCGAGCCGGTGGTCGAAAGTGGCTACTACCTGTTTCATCGCAAGAACCATGCGTTTGACTGGAACGATGTCGAGGATCTGCGCGGCCTGCGCATTGCCGGCACTCGTGGCTATGACTACGGCGAAGCCTTTGAACGCGCCGAAGCCGCCGGTGAACTCGAGGTGGCGCGCCTGACCGGTGATGAACAGGGCTTGCGTCAGTTGCTGGCCGGAAGGGTCGATCTGTTTCCTGTGGACAAGGTGGTGGGCTTCGACCTGCTCTATCAGAAATTCAGCGCCGCCGAACGCCAGCGCCTGAGCTTTCATCGCAAGCCCCTGCGCAGCGACAGCCTGCATCTGCTGCTGTCGCGAGAGGTACCGGGCAATGCCGAGCTGATGCAGCGCTTCAATCGTGGCCTGAAGCAATTGCGCGACAGCGGCAAGGTTTCCCAGTACCTGCTGGAGATTCAGCAGCCGCTAAGCCTCAGCCACTGATAGCGGAAATTCGACACGCACGCGCAGGCCATGCGGGTGCGCCTGATGCAGGCTGATTCGAGCCTGATGGGCGCGGCAGATTTCGCCAACGATGGCCAGTCCCAGGCCTGCACCATTACCCAGGCTGCTGCGCCGGTAGAAACGCTCGAAGACTTTCTCATGCTCGGCCTCGGGAATGCCCGGACCGTCATCCTCGACCTCCAGCACCGCCGGCGCCAGCACACGGATGATCAGGTTGCCACCGGTTGGCGTATGCGCCAACGCGTTATCCAGCAGGTTGTTCAGCAATTCGTTGAGCAACGTGGGTTCTCCATCGATCCACACCGGCTGATCGGCCTCCAGCGCCAACGCGACACCGCGGGCGTGAGCCAGTGGCGCCATGGCCAGACCCAGTTCACGCGACAGCTGGCTAAGGTCGATACGCTCGGCGCCACCTTCGGTAATGGCGCGCGCACCACTCTCGATACGCGCCAAAGACAGCAGTTGATTGGCCAGCGAAGTCAGACGGTCACCTTGCTGCGCTACCTGTTCAAGAGTGCTGCGCCATTCTTCGGGCTGTTCGGCACGCAAGCCCAGGGTAATGCGCGCTTTCAGCGCTGCCAGCGGCGTGCGCAACTCATGGGCGGCATCGGCTATGAACTGCGACTGCCGTTCGAACAGACCGCGCAAGCGCTCGTTGAACTGGTTCAACGCCTCTACCAGCGGTAACACCTCGCGCGGCAGACCGCCGTCCGGCAGCGGCTGCAGGTCGTCGCTGGCCCTTTCGGCCACCTCCCGGCGCAGCGCCTCCAGCGGTCGCAAGGCCAGGTTCACAGCCAGCCACACCAGCAGCAGCGCACTGACTGAGAGCAACCCCATGCGCCACAAGGTGCCGATCAGCAGCTCACGGGCCATGCGCTCGCGCGCGCCCTGGGTCTCTGCCACACGGATCTCAGCGATGCCATTGAGCTGCGGTTCGCTGACCGGTTGCAGCAGGCTGACCACTCGCACGCCTTGCCTGCGGTACTCGGCGTCGTAGAAGTGCGCCAGCGCCGGATAATCGTCAGTACGCGGGGTGCCCGGCGGCGCGGGTGGCAGGTCCTCATAACCCGAGACCTGATTACCCTGCAGGTCGAGCACCTGATAGTAGATGCGCCCGGCGCTGTCGTAGGCGAAGGTATCCAGTGCCACATAAGGAATGTTGGCATGCAAGCGGCCATCATCGGCATACAGACCATCGGCCACCGCGCGCGCCGATGCCAGCAACGTGCGGTCATAGGCGGTATCGGCTGCACTTCTTGCATTCCAGTAGGCACTGAAACTGCTCAGCAGCAGGATCAGCGACAGCAGCAGCGCCAAGCGCCGCAGCAGGCGCCCACGCAAACTGACGCCACGACTCATGCCTCGACCGCTTCCAGCAAGTAGCCAAGGCCACGGAAGGTGACGATGCGTACGGCGCTGCCCTCGAGCTTCTTGCGCAGGCGGTGAATGTAGATTTCGATGGCATCCGGGCTGGCCTCCTCGTCCAGACCGAACACCTGCGCCGCCAGTTGCTCCTTGCTCATCACTCTGCCCGGCCTGGCAATCATCGCCTCCAGCACCGCCTGTTCCCGAGCTGTCAGGCTGAGCGCCTCGCCGTCGAGGCTGAAACGACGCGCACCGAGGTCGTAGACCAGGTCGCCACAGCGCTGCAGCTGCTCGCCACCGAGCATGCTGCGCCGTAGCAGTGCCTTGACCCGCGCTTCGAGCTCGGTCAGTTCGAAGGGTTTGGCCAGGTAGTCATCGGCGCCGAGATTGAGGCCATGTACACGATCCTTGACCTCGCCACGCGCAGTCAGCATCAGTACCGGCAACGTCTGGCCGCGGTCACGCAGGCGCGCCAACACGGCAAAGCCGTCCAGACGAGGCAACCCGATGTCGAGAATCGCCAGCGCGTACTCTTCGCTGCACAACGCAAGGTCAGCCGCGACGCCATCGTGCAGCACGTCCACAGTCCAGCCTGCACCGTTGAGCGCCTGGGCCACGCTTTCCGCCAATTGCGGATGGTCTTCGACCAGCAGAATCCGCACCGCCACCTCCGACTGCAGCATCGTTAAAGGCGCGCAGTTTAGCGCCGTCACGGCTGCTGTGAATTGCTGAAATGCAACAACACAGAATCATGAAAATCTTTCGTTCATGAAAGCCTAGTGAAAGCTTGCCCTCATAGCATCGCTTCAAGGTGGCTCGATCCACCTGCTCAAGTGACCTGGCAGTGGTGCCAGGTCGCGACAAGAACAAAAACGGAGACCACATGATGCTCGCAGCCTCACGCCAGGCCCTGCCGCCTGTCCGCCTGCTCTGCCTGGCCATCGCCACCACCGGCGCTGCCCCCCTCGCCAACGCCGCCTTCATCGAAGACAGCAGCGCCAGCCTCACCGCTACCAACATCTATCTGAACCGCGACTTCCGCCAGTTCGAAGGCCAGAACAAACGTGAAGAGTGGGGCCAGGGCTTTCGCCTCGATCTGCAGTCCGGTTTCACCGAAGGCACCGTCGGTTTCGGTGTCGACGCCATGGGTCTGCTCGGCCTCAAGCTCGACTCCGGTCGCGGCCGGACCGGCACCGATCTGCTCCCCGTCCACGACGATGGTCGCTCTGCTGACGAATTCAGCCGCCTGGGCCTGACGGCCAAAGCCAAGGTCTCTGCCACCGAACTGCGCTACGGCTCGCATGTGCCGGAACTGCCGGTGGTCAAGGCCAGTGACAGCCGCCTGCTGCCGCAGGTATTCGAAGGCGGCCTGCTGACCTCCTCCGAACTGGAAGGTCTGACCTTCACCGGTGGCCGCCTGGACAAGGTCATCGACCGCGCTTCGACCAACTCCGAAGAGATGGTGCTCAACGCCAAGAACCGCCGCTTCGCCTCCGGCGTCGAAGCCGACCACCTCGACCTGGCCGGCGTCGACTACAAGTTCGCTCCCGGTTTCACCGGCCGTTACTACTTTGCCGATCTGGATGACATCTATCGCCAGCATTTCTTCGGCCTGCTGAGCAGCCACAAGGTCGGTGCCGGCACCCTGAGCAGCGACGTTCGTTATATCGTCAGTCGTGATAGCGGCGCAGCCAACGCCGGCAAGGTCGACAATCAGGCCTTCAACGCCATGGTCAGCTACGGCCTGGGTAGCCACAAGTTCGGCCTGGGCTTCCAGGATATGAACGGCGATACCGGCTTTGCCTACATCGATGGCAGCGATCCGTTTTTGGTCAACTTCGTGCAGATCAACGATTTCGCCAACGCCGACGAGCGCTCCTGGCAGGCCCGCTACGATTACAACTTCGCCAGCATCGGCGTGCCCGGCCTGACCTTCATGACCCGCTACATCCGTGGCGATGACGCCCGTGTGGCCGGCTCCGATGACCGTGGCGGCGAATGGGAACGCGACATCGAGTTCAAGTACGTGGTGCAGACCGGCCCACTCAAGGACCTCTACGTACGTGTGCGCAACGCCAGTTTCCGCTCCGACTTCGCCCGCGACGCGGACGAGAACCGTGTCATCGTCGGCTACACCCTGCCGATCTGGTAAACAACAAGACTCGCGAGGAATCACCCATCATGAAATCTGCCCTGACCCGCGCCGCATTGGCGACTGTCTGCCTGGCCTTTGCCAGTCAGTTGTTGGCTGCCGAACCCAAGCGCCCCGAATGCATCGCCCCGGCCAAGCCCGGTGGTGGTTTCGACCTGACCTGCAAGCTGGCCCAGAGCGGCCTCAAGGATGAAGGACTGCTCAAGGCGCCGATGCGCGTTACCTACATGCCGGGCGGCGTCGGCGCCGTGGCCTATAACGCCGTGGTCGCCCAACGTGCCAAGGACCCGGGCACCATCACCGCATTTTCCAGCGGTTCGCTGCTGAACCTGGCTCAGGGCAAGTTCGGTCGTTATGACGAGAACGCCGTACGCTGGCTGGCCGCCGTCGGTACCGACTACGGCGCAATCACCGTACGCGACGACTCTCCCTACAAGAACCTCGATGACCTGGTCCAGGCTCTGAAAAAAGATCCATCCAGCATCGTCTTCGGCGCCGGCGCCACCATCGGTGGGCAGGACTGGATGCAGACCGCGCTGATCGCCCGCCTGGCCGGGATCGACCCGAAAAACCTCCGTTATGTCGCCTTCGAAGGCGGCGGCGAGACCCTCACCGCGATGCTTGGCGGCCACGTGCAGGTCACCAGTAGCGGCCTCGGTGAAGTCACCCCGCAGCTGGAAGCGAAAAAAGTGCGCATTCTCGCGGTACTCTCCGATGAACGCCTGCCAGGCAAGCTGGCCGAAATCCCGACCGCCAAGGAGCAGGGCTACGACATCACCTGGCCAGTGATCCGTGGCTTCTACATGGGCCCGGAAGTCAGCGATGAGCAGTTCGACTGGTGGAAGCAGCAATTCGACACCCTGCTGGCCAGCGAAGACTTCGCCAAGCTGCGTGAACAACGCGATCTGCTGCCGCTGTCGGTGACCGGTGATGAACTCAAGACCCTGGTGTTCAAGCAGGTCGCTGAGTACAAGACCCTGGCCGGTGAATTCGGCCTGATGCAGGAATAAGTGCATCAGCGGGTTCGGCGTCGCCCGATGCCGAGCCCGCAATTGAACTGCACCGCCGTTCGATCCTGTCCCTACGCAAGAGACCATTGCTATGTACGTTCGCCTGTTCGCTGCGATCTGGCTGCTGTTGTGTGCCTGCCTCGCAGTCATCGCATGGGGCTTCCAGGCTCCCTTCGCCTATGACCCGGTTGGTCCTCGTGCCTATCCCTTGTTACTGCTGGCACTGATGGGCGCTGGTGCTGCCTGGTTGGTGTTCAAGCCAGGCGCGGACACCGAGAAACTCACCCGCCAAGCACTGCTACGCAGCGGCCTGTGCATCCTCACGCTGCTGGCCTACGCCCTGCTCTTCGAGCCCCTGGGCTTCGTCCTCAGCACTGCACTGGCCACCTTCGTCCTGGGCTTGCTGTTCACGGGCCGTGCGCTGCCGTGCCTGATTAGCGGCGTCCTGATGGGCGTGCTGCTGTATGCCTTGTTCGATTACGCGCTAGACGTTCCGCTGCCACTGGGCGTGTTCGAAGCGTTGGTGGAGAGCTGAGATGGAAACTTTACATTTTCTGATGCAGGGCTTTGACGTCGCCACCCGGCCGACCAACCTGCTGGTTGCACTGTTCGGTGCCTTCGTTGGCACCATCGTCGGCCTGTTACCAGGCCTGGGCCCGATCAACGGCGTCGCCCTGCTGCTGCCACTGGCCTTTGCCCTTGGCCTGCCGCCGGAAACCGCACTGATTCTGCTCGCCGCCGTGTACCTGGGCTGCGAGTACGGCGGCCGTATTTCCGCCATTCTGCTCAACGTTCCCGGCGACGCAGCAGCCGTGATGACCACCCTCGACGGCTACCCGCTGGCGCGTCAGGGCAAGGCGGGTATCGCCTTGTCGCTGTCTGCAGTCAGCTCCTTCACCGGCAGCATGATCGCCACCTGCGGCGTGGTGCTGTTCGCGCCGATCCTGGCGAAATGGGCGGTGGCATTCGGTCCGGCCGAGTACTTCGTGTTGATGATCTTCGCGATCGCCTGCCTCGGCGGCATGGTCGGCGACAAGCCGGTCAAGACCCTGCTATCGGCGCTGATCGGTCTGGCCCTGGCCACGGTCGGGGTGGACTCCACCACAGGGGTCTACCGATTCACCTTCGACAGCGTCAGTCTGTCCGACGGCATCCAGTTCGTCATCGTGGTGATCGGCTTCTTCAGTGTCAGCGAGATTCTGCTGATGCTGGAAAACACCCACAACGGCCAGAAGGCGGTGAAGGCCAGCGGTCGTGTGCTGTTCAACTTCAAGGAATACTGCTTCACCTTCTGGACCATGATTCGCAGCTCGGTCGCCGGTTTCGTCATTGGCGTACTGCCTGGTGCCGGCGCGACCATCGCCAGCGCCATGACCTACATGACCGAAAAACGCCTGGCCGGTGATAGCGGCAAGTTCGGAGACGGTGATCTGCGCGGCGTTGCTGCACCTGAGTCGGCCAACAACGCCTCGGCCTGCGGCTCGCTGATCCCGATGCTGACCCTTGGAGTACCGGGTTCGGGCACCACAGCGGTGATGATCGGCGCACTGACGCTGTACAACATCACCCCCGGCCCGTTGCTGTTCGAGCAACAGCCAGACGTAGTCTGGGGCCTGATCGCCTCGCTGTTCATCGGTAACATCATTCTGCTGGTGATGAACATCCCGCTGGTCGGCCTGTTCTCGCGCATGCTCAGCGTGCCGAACTGGGTGCTGGTACCTGCGATCACCGTGATCAGCATGGTCGGCGTCTATGCGGTGCACAGCACCACCTTCGACCTGGTGCTGATGATCGGTCTGGGTGTGTTCGGCTATATCCTGCGCAAGTTGGACTTCCCTCTCTCGGCGGTGATCCTCGGCTTCGTGCTGGGTGAAATGATGGAGGACAACCTGCGTCGCGCCCTGTCGATCTCCGCGGGTGAGCTGAGCATCCTCTGGGGCAGCCCGATCACTCTGGTGCTGTGGTCGCTTGTCGTACTGATGCTGGCCCTGCCGGGCATCCGCTGGATGCGTCGACGCAAGCAGATCAAGGCCCAGGCTGATGCCTCTGCCGCGTGACCTCTGGGTAACACCGCTGGCCGGAGCGGTCGGCGGTTACCTGGCCAGCCTCGCCGGCTGGCCTTTGCCGTGGATGGTCGGATCCTTGCTGGCGGTAATCGTCGTGCGCTGCCTGACCAATCGCGCCTTCAGTGAACTGCCGGGCGGGCGCAAGGCCGGCCAATGGCTGGTGGCCAGCGGCATCGGCCTGCACTTCACCAGCGACGTGCTGGAACAGGTGCTCAGCCACTTGCCCGTGATCGTGATGGGCGCCTTGGGCACGCTGCTTCTGAGCCTGATCGGCATCGCCATTCTGCGCCGTGCCGGCGTCGACCGCGCTACCGCTTTCTTCGCCAGCATGCCTGGCGGTGCCAGCGAGATGGTCAACCTGGCTCTGCGTCACGATGCCCAACCCGCGCGCGTGGCGGCGGCGCACAGCCTGCGTCTGCTGCTGGTGGTGCTGCTGATCCCGGCATTGTTTACCTGGGGCCTGCCCGCCGTCAGCGCCCCGACTCGCGCGCCGGTGGACTGGACCTGGCTGATCGGCTTGCTCGCGGCCGGCGCGGTGCTGGCGATGCTCTGGGGCCGCCTGAAACAACCCAACCCCTGGATGCTCGGCCCACTGACTGCCTGCGCCGTAGCCAGCGCCAGTTTCGATCTGCATCTGGGCCTGCCGCAAGGCCTCGGCCAGCTCGGCCAGTGGCTGATTGGTTGCGCCCTGGGCTGTCACTTCGACCGTGCCTTCTTCCGCAGCGCACCGGGCTTTCTCGCCCGTGTACTGGCCTTCACCCTGCTGGCGATGTTCGCCGCTGCCGTGCTCGGCGAAGCCCTTGGTTGGTTGGCCGGCGAAGATCACCTGTCACTGATGCTGGGCATGATGCCCGGCGGTATCACCGAGCTGTGCCTGACCGCCGAAGCCTTGCAGCTATCGGTTGCGCTGGTCACTGCATTGCAGGTGCTACGGCTGTTTCTGGTGATGTTCCTTGCAGAGCCCTTATTCAAGCTCTGGTGCAAGCGCCACGCCTAGCCCGCCTTGTGCGGGCTTTTTTATGACACCTCTGGTGCGCACGGCGCACCCTACGACTATGCCGCTCCGTAGGGTGCGCCGTGTGCACCAGCGCTACCACTGCAACTGCAATCCGCTCTCGAACTCGCGCAGCTGGCCGCTGAGCGGATCGACGAAACGCAGGCCGCGCGCCAGCAGCTTGAGTGGCTTGGCGTAATCGTCCGGCTGGTTACGACTTTCGTGCAGCTCGGGATAGAAATCGTCACCGACGATAGGCGCGCCAAGCCCGGCCAGATGCACGCGCAGTTGATGCTTGCGTCCCGTCACCGGCGAAAGCCCATAGCGCCACAACTCACCACGACGCTCCAGCACCTCGATGCGCGTCTCGCTGTTGGCCTCGCCCGCCACTTCCTGCATGCGAAAGAACGGCTCGCCTTCCACCATGCGCGAGCGATGCACATGGGGAAACTGCAGCTGCGGCAGCGCGGGAGCAATGGCCTCGTAGCGTTTCTCCACCGCACGCTGACGAAACAGCGCCTGGTAATGACTGCGACTGGCCGGATCGACCGAGAACAGCACCAGGCCGGCGGTCAGCCGATCTATGCGGTGGATCGGCACCAGATCGGGATTGCCGGTGCGCTTGATCAACCGCGCCAGCAGCGTCTGCTCGACGTATTCGCCGGCAGGCATCACCGGCAGAAAGTGCGGTTTGTCGGCGACCAGCAGGTGCTCGTCCTGCCAAAGCACTTGCTCCTCAAAAGGAATCGGCGTCTCGTTGGGCACTTCACGGAAGTAACGCACCTTGAGGCCAACCCGATAGGGATGCTCAGCGCCGATGGGCGTACCGTCAGCATCCAGCACCCGACCGCGCGCCATACGTTGCAGCCAGGTGGCGCGGTCGATGGCGGGAAAGTGATCGCACAGGCAATCAAGCACCGTCGCCCAGTTGCCCTGGGGCAAGTGAAGCGTGCTGGGGCGCATGGCAGGGCTGGGCATTGCAGAAGGTGCTCGATAGGTGATGGACGGGCGAATTAGGCCGCACTCGCGTGGCTCAGTCAAAGCCAGGGCATGCTGCAACAGCAGCCGAACAATGAAAGCCTGCGTGGTATGTCCCCTCATCCGGCGCTTCGCGCCACCTTCTCCCAGAGGGAGAAGGACAAAAGGGAGGACGTCGCTGCGCGACTTTCATGCTCACGGCTTGAGCCAAGGTCGCGCTGTGGCTATGGTGGCCGCTCGTATCTGGAGAGACTCATGTCCATCACCCGCTCCCTGCTTACCAGCGCCACCCTCCTCCCGCTTCTGGCCGCCTGCCAGGTCTACACCGGCAAACCGGAAGGCCCACCCCCGGCAACCCGCCTGCAAGGGCAGGTACAGGTCGAAAATGGCCAGTTGGTCTTCACCCCCTGCCAGGAGCAGCGCCGTTTCGTGCTGATCGATGGCGACGGTACAGGCATCGAGCGCGAAGCCATGCAGCTCGGTAGCGATGGCCAGGCCAGCCTGTTCGCCGATCTGGCTGGACGCTTGGGCGGCAGCCAGGGCAAAGGCAGCGATGGCCGCTTTGAGGTCAGCAAGATCTATCGCCTGCAGGGCGAAGGGCAAGGCTGCGACGACCTCAACTTCAAACGCCTGGCCCTGCGCGCCAGCGGTAACGAACCGTTCTGGCAACTGGAAGTCGGCAGCAAGGGCCTGGTGCTCAACCGCCCCGATCAGGAGCCGCTGGCCCTGCCTTACCTGGAAGAACAGTTGCCGGATGGCCGCCTCAACTTCAGCAGTGAAGCCAACGGCCAGCGTCTGGATCTGTGGGTGGCACCGCAGCGCTGCGTCGACGGCATGAGCGGCGCAGTCAACCACCTCAGCGCCGAACTGCGCCTCGATGGCCAGGTGCTGCGTGGCTGCGCGCACTATGGCGCCATGCGCAACTGAGCCGCGCCAATGCCGGTGGCACCGCCAGGTGTCACCGGCAGGTGTCACCGGCAGGTGTCACCGGCATGGATCGCTCAACGGGGCGCTAACGCAAACTTCCGGCAAAACGCCGCGCGTAGTCTTCGCGCTGGAAGGCCTCGACCACGAAGTCGATGAAGCTGCGCGTCTTGCCTGGCATCAACTGGCGACTGGGGTAATAAAGCGACAGGGCACCAGCATCCGCCCACCAGCGCGGCAACACCCGCACCAACTCTCCCGACTCCAGCCAGGGCAGCACGTCGGGCACGGCAAGCATCGCCACCCCCAGGCCCAACCGCGCAGCCTCTCGCACAGCAGTTGGATCGTTGACCACTACGGTCTCGCGCATCGTCGCGATCACTTCATCGCCCTGAGCATTGCGCATGTTCCAGGTACGGATACGACCCGACGATAGCGAACGCATGACAATGCAGTCCAACTCGATCAGACCTGATGGGTCGGCTGGCAAAGTGTGCCGAGCCAGGTAAGCGGGAGAGGCAAAGGCAACAACGTGCAGCGGCGCCAGTGTGCGGGCGACCACACCACTGGCCAGCTCGAAACCGCCACCGATGGCGGCATCGTAGCCTTCGGCGATCAGGTCAACCGTACGGTTCTCGAAATGCCATTCAGGGCGAACGCGGGGATAGCGCTGCAGGAACTCGGGCAACAAAGGCAGCAGGTAACCGATCCCGAAGGATGGCGCCACGCTGATTTTGAGCACACCAGCCGGCTGGCCATCATCGGCTGATACCGCTGCAATGGCGTTCTGCAGGGACTCCAGATTGCCGCCAACCGCGGCCAGGAAAGCCTCGCCCGCCTCGGTCAGCGTCAGCTTGCGTGTCGAGCGCTGGAACAGCCTTACACCGAGGTTGCGCTCCAGCATGGCGACGTTGCGGCTCACCGCTGCCGGCGTGAGCGAAAGCCGGCGCGCTGCCGCCGAGAAACTGCCACTCTCGGCACTGCGCACGAATGATTCCAGGTTGGCCAATGTTTCCATAGACTGATCTTAAACAGATACTTGAAGATAATCCAAATGATTAGCTGCTAATCAAAGAAGAATGAAAACGCGATAGTCACTCCACCGAATGTTTCGGCAATCAAACGGAGTGAACCATGAGCAACGTAACCTCTTCCCAAACCCTTCCCCTGGCCGGCAAGACGGCTCTCGTAACAGGCGGCTCTCGCTCCATCGGCGCAGCTATCGCCAAACGCCTGGCCGCCGACGGCGCGCAGGTTGCCTTCACCTACAACAGCTCGCCCAAACTGGCTGAAGAAGTCGCCATCGAGATCGAATCGGCAGGCGGTCGAGCGCTGGCAATCCAGGCCAACGCAGCTGATCCCGAGGCCGTGCGTGCCGCCGTCGCGAAGACGGTGGAAGCGTTCGGGGCCCTCGACATTCTGGTGAATAACGCCGGTATCGGCGTATTCAGCCAGTTCGAAGAAACCAGCTTCGAGGATTACCAGAAGCTGCTCGCGGTCAACGTGACCGGTGTATTCGTCGCCACCCAGGAAGCGGTAAAGCACATGCAGTCAGGCGGTCGCGTCATCCACATAGCCAGCTCGGTCACCAAGTACGCAGGTGTGCCCGGACTTGCCGCATACAGCCTGACCAAAGGCGCCGTCGCCGGTTTCAACCGCAGCCTGGCACATGATCTGGGGCCACGCGGAATCACGGTCAACAGCGTCCACCCCGGCCCCGTGAACACCGACATGAACCCGGCCGATAGCGAGGTTGCCCAGCTCCTGACCCCCCGTATGGCAGTGGGTCGCTATGGAGAGCCACACGAAATTGCCAGCCTCGTGGCATTCATCGCCAGCCCGCAAGCCTCGTTCATCACAGGTGCGGACATCCTCGCTGACGGCGGATTGACCTCTTGAGTCTGCCGGGGCAGGCCAGTCAGCCTGCCCCACAGTTTTCCGACACTTCTGGCCTCAAGGAGTCCCAGCATGAGCAAATTGCCCTCCATCGGCATCATCGGTGCCGGCCATATCGGCGCGACCTTCGCACGCGCCCTGGCGCGTCGCAACATTCCGGCAATTCTCTCCAACAGCCGAGGGCCAGAGAGCCTGCAAGCCCTTGTACAATCCATAGGCCCGAGCATCCGTGCCGGCACCCGCGAACAGGCGGCAGCGCAGCCCATCGTGTTGGTCGCGGTGAACTGGTCGAAGCTGCCAGCCGCGCTGTCTGGGCTTGCGGACTTCGCCGGGCGAGTCGTCATCGACAGCAATAACCCGATCGAAGCGCCGCTGTTCAACCCTATCGATCTGCATGGCCGCACCTCAAGCGAAGTGTTTGCCGACCTGGTGCCGGGCGCCCATGTAGTGAAGGCGTTCAATCACCTGAACCCCAGACTGCTCATCGCCGATCCCGCCGAGCGCGGCGGCCGGCGTGTGCTGTTCCTGGCGGGTGACGACAATCGCGCGAAAAACCAGGTCAGCGCACTGATCGATGAGCTGGGCTTCGCCGCTATCGACCTTGGCAAGCTGGCCGAAGGTGGGCGCCTGACGCAATTCCCCGGTGGGCCATTGCCCTCGCTCGAACTGGTGCAGTTCGGCTGAGCTACCGGAAGACAAAAATGAAGGTTCCCATCATGCCCCATACCGATTCATCTACTGCTGACACCAGATCCATATCTGCTGCGTGGTGGGCCGTCATCTCTCTTGCCCTGGGCGCCTTCGGCCTGGTCACGGCGGAATTCCTGCCGATCAGCCTGCTGACGCCGATGGCCGCCGACTTGGGCGTATCCAACGGCGCGGTGGGCCAGGCCATCACCGCCACCGCCGTGGTCGCCGCATTCGCCGGACCGCTGGTGGTGCTGTTCTCGGGCCGTCTGGATCGACAAAAGATCGTCTGGGGGTTGATGGGCATGCTGGTGTTCTCCTGCATCCTTTCGGCCTATGCCTCAAACATCACGGTGCTGCTGATCGCGCGTGGACTGCTGGGCTTCGCCCTCGGCAGCTTCTGGGCCATGATGGCAGCGCTCGCCCTGCGCCTGGTGCCCCCGGACAAGGTGCCGCGTGCCATTTCGATAATCATGATGGGTATTTCGCTCGCAACCATCTTCGCGGCCCCGCTGGGTGCCTACCTGGGAGAACTGTGGGGCTGGCAGGCAACCTTCCTGGCCGCGTCCGGTATTGGCGTGGTGGCGCTGGTGATTCAGATGCTGACCCTGCCCAAACTGCCGGCCACAGCAGCGCCAGGCCTGGCCTCCTTCAAGGCAGCGCTGACGCGGCGTGCGGTCGTCGTCGGTATCTGCACTGGGCTTCTGGTCATTTCCGGGCATTTCGCCGCTCTGACCTTCATTCGTCCCTTCCTCGAGGAGGTTCCCCGTCTGGATGTCGCGACCGTCTCGCTTGCCTTGCTGGCCTTCGGTGTCAGCGGCTTTTTCGGCAACCTTGCCGGCGGCGCCGTCGCCGCGCGCAGTCCGGCCTGGGCAGTCAGCAGTTGCTCGTTCCTGATCGCTGCCGTTGCACTCACGCTGATCCTGTTCGGCACACAGGCTGACGTTGCCTTCGTCGCGATTGCGCTGTGGGGCTTCGCGTTCGGCGCCTTCCCGGTATCGATCTCGATCTGGAACGCGCGCGCCGCTGCCGATCACGCGGAAAGCGCTGGCGCCCTGCTGTCATCGACCTTCCAGGTCGCCATTGCCGCAGGTGCGGTTCTAGGAGGGCTGATCATCGACAGCCTCGACTCGCAAGCCGTGATCGTCTATGCCGCGACAGCAGCCTTCGCGGGCGCTGCCCTGATGTTCATTCGGGGTCGCGCAATCGAACGTCAGCACGGCTGAGAACGTACTCGCGCAGCGTTTAAGACGTCGTTCACCTACGCTCAACGGAGCAAAGCCGTCAGTAGTTCGAGAATGCCGTCCCCTCCACCCGGACCGCGAATCCCGTACAATCGCCGACCTTCTTCACCTTGCCGGATCACCACCGGCCAAACAGGACACTGCCCATGCTTCGCCTGACCGAACTGAAACTGCCCCTCGACCATGCCGATGAGGCCCTGCGCCCGGCCATCGTTCAGCGCCTGGGCATCGACGACGCCGACCTGCTGGCCTTCAGCGTGTTCAAGCGCAGCTACGATGCACGGAAGAAGTTCGGCGACATGCCCTTCATCTACACCCTCGACTGCGAGGTGAAAGACGAAACCGCCCTGCTCGCTCGCCTGAGCGATGACAAGCATGTCGGCCCGGCACCAGACATCACCTACAAGCCGGTCGGCAAGGCAGAAACGCCGCTGGAAGAGCGCCCCATCGTCGTCGGTTTCGGCCCCTGCGGCATCTTCGCGGCGCTGATCCTGGCCCAGGCAGGCTTGCGCCCCATCGTGCTGGAACGCGGCAAGGAAGTACGCCAGCGCACCAAGGACACCTGGGGCCTGTGGCGCAAGAACGTGCTCGACCCTACCTCCAACGTGCAATTCGGCGAAGGCGGCGCCGGCACCTTCTCCGACGGCAAGCTGTACAGCCAGATCAAGGACCCGAATCACCACGGGCGTAAGGTGCTGCAGGAGTTCGTCAAGGCCGGCGCGCCGGACGAGATCCTCTACGTCAGCAAGCCGCATATCGGCACCTTCCGCCTGACCGGCGTGGTCGCCACCATGCGCGAGGAAATCAAGGCCCTCGGCGGCGAAGTGCGCTTCCAGCAGCGCGTCAGCGATCTGCTGATCGAAGACGACCAACTCACCGGTGTGGTGCTGGAAAGTGGTGAGCAGATCATCAGCCGCCATGTGGTGCTGGCTCTCGGCCACAGTTCGCGCGACACCTTCCGCATGCTGCATGCCCGTGGCGTGTACCTGGAGGCCAAGCCCTTCTCGGTCGGTTTCCGTATCGAGCACCCGCAGTCGCTGATCGACCGCGCACGCCTGGGCAAGTACGCCGGCCACCCGAAGCTCGGCGCTGCCGACTACAAGCTGGTACACCACGCCAGCAACGGCCGCTCGGTCTACAGCTTCTGCATGTGCCCAGGCGGCACCGTGGTCGCCGCTACCTCCGAGCCGGAGCGCGTGGTCACCAACGGCATGAGCCAGTACTCGCGCAACGAGCGCAACGCCAACGCCGGCATCGTCGTCGGCATCACTCCCGAGCAGGACTATCCGGGTGGCCCGCTGGCCGGCGTGGAACTGCAGGAGCGTCTTGAATCGCACGCCTACGTGCTCGGCGGGCGCAACTACGAGGCGCCGGGGCAGCTGGTCGGCGACTTCATCAAGGGCAAGCCGTCCACCGCTCTCGGCGAAGTGCAGCCCTCCTACAAGCCGGGGGTGAAACTGGGCGACCTGGCACCGTCGCTGCCGGACTTCGCCATCGAAGCCATCCGCGAGGCATTGCCGGCCTTCGGCAAGCAGATCAAGGGCTTCGACCTGGCCGATGCGGTGCTCACCGGTATCGAGACGCGCACCTCCTCGCCAGTGCGCATCACCCGTGACGAAAACCTGCAGAGCCTGAATCTCAAAGGCCTGTACCCGGCAGGCGAAGGCGCGGGCTACGCAGGCGGCATTCTCTCTGCTGGCGTCGACGGCATTCGCGTGGCCGAGGCGGTGGCCAAGGACATGCTCGGGTTGAATCGCTAAACCCTCTTCGGATCACCCACCCCGCAGGGTGGGTTAGCGGCGCCAAGCCTGCGGATGTCCGATCACCGCCATCGCAGTGCGCCGCGCAACCCACCAGGCGATTGTCCTGCGCTGCGCCAATGGTGGGTTACGGCGCACCTTGACGTACGGACTCATTCACCTATTCGACAAGCGCCTAACCCACCCAACTGTACTGAAACGCATCAGCAGGGGCAGTGGCATGGCCAACGCCAGCGTGCCAACTCCAACCACCAGCAGGCTGCGGTACGGCATGCTGGCGAAGGCATTGGCCCAGAATGTCGCCCAGAGCAGCAGGCAGACGCCAAAACCGATCAGACCGCTGCGCCGGCTACGGCAACTCAACGACCAAACAGCATTGCACACAGCCAGAGCGCCAAAGAGATACAACGAGTGCTGTAGTTGCAGGCCATAACTGATATCGCGGCGAATCGCGCCGAACATCTGCCGATAGGCCTCGATGGCGCTACGGTAAAGCATCAACGCCAGCAGCATCTGTGCGGCGGCCAGCACAACCATAGCGAGCAGTCGCCGAATCATTGCCTGCCCCGCTGGCAGCACAGGGTCGAACGCCGCGAACCATTCGGTCGACGCGCCGGGTCGGCGTAGGTCAACAGCTCGGTGAAGCCGGCCTTGCGCATCATCCCCGCCGATGCCGCGTTCTCTTCGTGGCGATCGATATAGATATCGCTGACGCCCAGCCGCCACAGCTCGGTGACGGCCTCACGCAGAAGACGCGCCCCCAAACCTCGGCCAACGCAGTTGTGATGCACCACCGCTTCGCAGATGTAGCCATGCACCTGCCCGGCACGCGCGGCAGGTTGATGAGCGGCGAAATCCTGCGTCAGGCGATAGCTGACGAAACCCAGCAGTTGCCCCTGCTCCTCGGCCAAAACGGCCTGCGTTGCGTTCGTCGCAATACCCTGCAGGTGTTGGCGAACCTCGACTTCGGGCAAATGGTTCCAGGGGTTGGGCCCATGCTCGAGAATCAGCGCGCAGAGCGCCTCGATATCCTCGACACAGGCCTGACGAATGACCAGCTCGCTCATCTCCTGACTCCCCTGAGGCAATACCTCGTTTGATTCAAGAGCGCAGTCTAGAGCGGGCAATTACCTGGCGACAGTGACAGCCAGGCGCGAGAAGTGCCTGACAGTGGATCAGTGATCATCGTCCCACGGCTGGCCACGGGTACGCTCGGTCAACTCGACCTTCTGCTGCATCGCAGCCTTGGACAGGATATGCGCACTCACCGGCGCAGTCAGGAACAGAAACAGGGTGATCAGCAGTTCGTGCAGGCTGAGGTTGCCGGTGTGGTGCGCGAAGAACAGCATCGAAGCGATCAGCGTAGCGCCGACGCCCAGCGTCGTGGCCTTGGTCGGCCCGTGCAGGCGGGTGAAGAAGTCCGGCAGCCGATACAGGCCGATGGCACCCACCAGGGCGAACAGACTGCCAAGAATCAGGCAGGCACAAATCAACAACTCCAGCCAGAACGGCATGGTCATTCCCTCTTAATCGATGATGTCGCCGTGCAGCAGGTGCTTACCCACTGCGACCGTACCGACGAAGCCCATCACCGCGATCAGCAGTGCAGCCTCGAAGAACAGATCCGATGCCAGCCAGATGCCAAACAGCACGATCAGCGCCAACGCGTTGATGTACAGGGTATCCAGGGCCAGGACGCGGTCGACCACACTCGGCCCTTCGACCAGTCGCGCGACATTGAGCAGCATGGCCAGCGTGAGGATGCCCATGCACAGAAAGACTACGTTCTCGAGCATTCGAATATCTCCAGCAGCGGCGTTTCGTAACGGCTCTTGACCGCCGCGATCAGTTCGTCTCGATCCGGCACGTTGAGCCCGTGCAGCAGCAGTGTCTTGTGGTCTGAGCTGAGGCCGGCAGAAACGGTGCCGGGGGTCAGCGAGATGATGCAGGCCAGCGTCGACAGCACGAACTCATCCTCGATCTCGACCGGCACCTCGACGAATGCCGGTTCAAGCCGCGATTTCGGCCCCAACACCAGCTTCACCACCTGCAGATTGGCCACCACGATGTCGTAGAACACCTTGCCGATGAACAGCAGCAGCCCCAGGGGCTTGCGCACCTTCGGCACGCTCAGCAGGAAATCGCCACACAGGTGCACGATCGACCACCCCAGAAACAGCCCGAGCAGGAGATGGCCCAGATTGAAGGTGTTGACCAAGAGCAGCCAGAGCACCGTCAGTACCAGCATCATCCGCGGGTGGGGGAAGAAACGCCTCATGCCGCACCTCCAGCGATGATCGACAGATAGGGTTGCAGATCGAGCAACTGCGCCGCTGCAGCCTCCAGGTAGGCCAGTATCGGGGCAGCGCCGATCAACAGCAGCGGGCTGGCCAGCAACAGGCCTAGCGCAGCCAGGAGGCTGACGCGGTCAGCCGGAGCAGCGGTCGAGGGGGCTGCATCCGCCTGCTGACCGAGCCAGAACAGACTGGTACCGGCGCGGCTCAACGCCACCAGGGTCAGCAGACCGCCGATCAGCACCACCGGCCACAGGCTCCAGGCCTGCCACCCCGGCTCCGCCGCCCGCAGCAGCAACATCTTGCCGAGGAAACCAGAGAACGGCGGCAACCCGGCCACGGAAATGGAGGCGAAGAAGAACATGCAACCCAGCACCAGCGGCTGACGCAGCATACGTTCCTGCTGCAGATCGCCACCGGCGCTGTCACGCTGGGCGACCACCAGCCCCGCCAACAGGAACAATGCGGCGCTGATCAACGTGCTGTGCACCATGTAATAAAGCGCAGCACTCAACGCCGCCACGTTACCGATGGCGAAGCCGGCCATCAGCGTGCCCACCGAGACCAGCACCAGATAGGCCAGCAGCGCCTGCAACTGCCGCGCACCCAAGGCGCCAATCACACCGAAGGCAATGGTCGGCAGTGCCAGCCACCAGAGCAATTCGTGACCTAGATTGGCCAGTGGCCCGGCCTCTTCGCCGAACACCAGGGTGAACACACGGACGATGGCGTAGAAGCCCACCTTGGTCATGATCGCGAACAACGCCGCCACCGAAGCAGGCGCTGCGGCATAGGCGCGCGGCAGCCAGAAGCACAGCGGTAGCACGGCAGCCTTGAGGCCGAAGACGATCAGCAGCAGGTAGGCAGCAGCCTTGATCAGCGGCGCGTCGGCAACATCCGCGCTGGCCACGCGCACAGCCAGGTCCGGCATGTTCAGGGTGCCAGTCAGGCCATACAGCAAACTCACGCCGATCAGGAAGAACGACGAGCCCAGCAGGTTGAGCACCACGTAATGCACGCCGGCCTTGACCTGATTGGCGCGGTTGCCATGCAGCAGCAATGCATAAGAGGAGATCAGCAGGACCTCGAAGAACACGAACAGGTTGAACAGATCGGCGGTCAGGAACGCGCCGTTGATGCCCAGCAACTGAAACTGGAACAACGCATGGAAGTTCGGCCCGCGCTCATCGTCACCGCGACAGGCATAAACCAGGGCGAAGCAGGCGAGCAGCGAGGTGAGCAACAACAGTGCCGCGTTGAAGCGGTCGAGCAGCAGCATGATGCCGAATGGCGCAGCCCAGTTGCCCAGCGCATAAACCTGCAACTGTCCCGCTCCGGCCAGCCACACCAGATACAGGCAAATCGGCAGCAACGCCAGGCAGCCAACCAGGGAAATACCCCGCTTCACGTCACGCGACCAGCCGTGGCCGACCAGCAACAGCGCGCCGAAGAACAGCGGCAGCAGAATGGGGAGGATGATGGCGTGACTCATGCGCGCGGCTCCTCGCCATCGACGTGATCGGTTTTCAGTTCACCCATGCCACGCAGGGCCAGCACCACGACGAACGCGGTCATGGCGAAACCGATGACGATGGCGGTTAACACCAGTGCCTGTGGCAGCGGGTCACCGTACTCGGCGCTCTTGCCGATCACCGCCGGTACACCCGTGCCGAGCCGGCCCATGGCGAAGATGAACAGATTGACCGCATAGGAGATCAGGGTCAGCCCCATCACCACCGGAAAGATGCGCGCACGCAGCAGCAGGTAGACGCCGCTGGCAGTCAGCACCCCGAGGGTGATTGCGAATACAGCCTCCATATCAGATGACCTCCTTGCACGACTCGTCCTGACTGACATGGCCGATGTTGGAAAGAATCAGCAGGGTGGCGCCAACAACGGCCAGATACACCCCAAGATCGAAGAGGATCGCGGTGGCCAACTCGATTTCGCCAATCAGTGGAATATGGAAGTGGCCGAACGCCGAAGTCAGGAACGGCGAGCCGAAGAGCCAGCTGCCCAGCCCCGTCAACCCGGCGATCAGCACGCCCCAACCGGCGGTAGCGTGATAGCTGAACTTCAGGCGCTCCTGGGTCCAGGTCACACCGTGGGAGATGTATTGCAGAATCAACGCCACCGCCGTGATAAGGCCGGCGATGAAGCCACCGCCCGGCAGGTTGTGCCCGCGCAGGAAGATGAACGCCGAAATCAGCAGTGCCATCGGCAGCATGGCACGCGCCAGGTTGTCGAGGATCATCGGATGGGCATCGGTCGACCACGGACGACCGTTCTTGTCATGGGCAGGGTGCGGCAGGTGCAGACCATGCAGCAGCGCGTAGATACCGATGGCGGCAATCGCCAGCACGGTGATCTCGCCCAGGGTATCGAAGCCACGGAAGTCCACCAGAATCACGTTGACCACATTGGTACCGCCGCCCCCGGAGACACTGTTCTCGAGGAAGAACGAGGAAATGCTCTGGTAAGGGCGGGTCAGCACGGCGTAGGTCAGCATCGCCACCATGGTGCCGCTGCCCAGCGCCAGGACCAGATCGCGCAGGCCACGCAGACTGCTGGACTCGGCCGGGGTACGGTCGGTCATGAAGTACAAGGTGAGCATCAGCAGGATGATGGTCACCACCTCCACCGACAGCTGGGTCAGCGCCAGATCCGGGGCGGAGAAACGGGCGAACGCCAGCGCCACCATCAGACCAGCGGCGCTGAGAATCATCAGCGCCACCAGACGGCGGCGGTGGAAAAACACGGTAAGCACCGCAGTCACCATCAGGATCAGCATACCCATGACGGTCAGCGGATCGATGGGGGTCATCGGCACGCTACCGGCCAACTGCTCGAGCGGCGACAGCGCGACCACTACCAGGATCAGGGCACTGCCAAGCATCCAGGCCAGGTAGCGTTGCAGCGAACCGCACTCCAGAAACGCGGTGATACGCACGGACGTACGCGTCATGTAGCGCACCACCTGGTCGAAGGCGTCCTTGGCATCCAGGGTCGGCAAACCTTCATACCAGCGGAACAGCGGTTTGCGACAGGCGTAGACGATTATCCCGCCGAACAGCGCAACGAAACTCATCAGGAGCGGCAGGTTGAAGCCGTGCCAGACCGCCAGGCTGTATTCGGGCAACTGACCACCCAGCGTCGAAGCTGCTGCGGCGGCCAACAACGGCGCTACCGTATAGGCAGGCACGATGCCGACCAGCAGGCAGAGGAACACCAGCACCTCGACCGGCACCTTCATGTAGCGCGGCGGCTCGTGCGGCGGATATTTGGGCAGGTCGATCGGCTCCCCGTTGAAGAACACGTCGTGAATGAAGCGCAGCGAGTAGGCCACCGAGAACACGCCGGCCAGGGTCGCAGCAGCCGGAATCACCCAGTTGAAACCGCCCAGCAGGTGCTGGTGCAGGGTTTCGGTGAAGAACATTTCCTTGCTCAAAAAGCCGTTGAGCAGCGGCACGCCTGCCATGGCCGAGGCCGCCACCATCGCCAGCACGGCCGTATGTGGCATGTACTTCCACAAACCGTTTATTCGCCGCATGTCGCGGCTACCGGTTTCGTGGTCGATGATGCCCGCTGCCATGAACAGCGAAGCCTTGAAGGTCGCATGGTTGATGATGTGGAACACCGCTGCGACAGCCGCTAGCTGGGTGTCCAGGCCGAACAGCAGGGTGATTAGGCCCAGGTGGCTGATGGTCGAATACGCCAGCAGGCCCTTCAGGTCATGCTGGAACAGCGCCATGCCGGCACCCACCAGCAACGTGGCCAGACCGGTCAGGCTGACCATGTAGAACCACCACTCGGAACCGGCCAGCGCCGGGTACAGACGCGCCAGCAGGAAGACCCCGGCCTTGACCATGGTCGCCGAGTGCAAATAGGCCGATACCGGCGTCGGCGCCGCCATCGCATGCGGCAACCAGAAATGGAAAGGGAATTGCGCCGACTTGGTGAATACACCCAGCAGCACCAGTACCAGCGCCAGCGGATAAAGCTCGTGCGCACGGATCGCGTAGCCGGCCGCCAGCACTTGAGACAGCTCGAAGCTACCGGCGATGTGGCCGATCAGCAGGATACCGGCGAGCAGCGCCAGGCCACCGCCACCAGTAATTGCCAGCGCCATGCGCGCGCCCTTGCGGGCATCAGAGCGCGAACCCCAGAAGCCGATCAGCAGGAACGACGACAAGCTGGTCAGTTCCCAGAACATCAGCATCAGCAGCAGGTTTTCCGACAGCACCACACCGAGCATGGCGCCCATGAACAGCAGCAGGAAGGCGAAGAAACGCCCCATCGGCTCGGTCTTGGCCAGGTAATAGCGCGCGTAGAGGATGACCAACAGGCCGATGCCGAGAATCAGCAGGGCAAACAGAAAACCCAGACCATCGAGGCGCAGACTGAGATTCAGCCCCAGGTGCGGCAGCCACTCCAGCTTGACCCGCAACACCTCGCCTGCGAACACCGCAGGCTGGTAGCTGAACAGCAGCACCAGCGCCACGATGGGCGCTATAGCCGCAGCCGCAGCACAGGCCGAGCGTCCGAGCCGATCGGCAAGCACCGGCAGAAACAACCCAAGAAATGGCAAGGCGACAATCAGCGCAAGCGCCATCGGAAAACCCCTTAAGCAGGCACGCCAGACCAGCTGACCCAACGACGAGAATTGGAGTCGCAAGTCCCTGACGGTGATAGTTCATGCACCACAACGCTTCAGCTAAGTCATTGTCGGCACAAGCATAACGGCCGATTATCCATAACTATCAACACAACGTCATGCATTGAATTATCGTTAAACACACTTGGTAACATGCAGGCTGCTGGAAGTGCTGCTGACAGCCGACCACCACTATAGCGAGGCCACAAAAAATTGCCGGGAGCACTTTTTGCGCAAGCCCGACGAGTTGTCGGCCGGGGATGACAGGCAACAAAAAGCCGGAGCAACCCAAGCTGCTCCGGCTGGCTTGTAACGATCAGTGAGTAACGCGGCTGGTACCGTTGACCGTCATGATGCGCACGCGCTCGCCGACGCGGAACACCTGGTTCGGCTCGACTTCCTGGACGTAGGCGCGCATGGTGCCGTCGTCCTCACGCACGGTGATCTCAACACCTTGAGTACGGGTCAGGCCTTCTTCAGCCGCAGCGCCCAACAGACCGCCGGCAACAGCACCGACCACAGCCAGCACTGCACTGCCGCGCCCGCCACCGAGGCCACTGCCACCGATACCGCCAACCACAGCACCGGCACCCGCACCGATCGGTGTCTTGGTCCCTTCGATCTTGACCGGGCGCAGCGACTCGATGGTGCCCATGCGTACCGTCTGCACCGCTCGGGCCTCATCGCGGCTGTAGGTATCGCCAGTCAGGCTGGACTGACAGCCCCCAAGGGCCAGCATCGCGGCCAGCGAGGTAATGAGCAGAGTGGGTTTACGCATAGCAATTCCTCCAGAGGTATCTCGATCCATTAGACGCCGGGCGAGCGTATCTGTCACGGCAGAGCCTTAACAATAGTTATTTCAGACAGACCCAGTTCAGCCAGGTTCGCCCTATCAGGACCGAGCGAGGCGCCAGAGCCGGGCGATATCCGTGGTGCGCGCCTGCAACTCAGCTGCCGCGCCGGCCATCGCCTGCTCCAGGGACAACGGGCCCGGCGCCAGGCTGAATGCAGCTTCGATACCCGCATCGTACAGCGCCTGATAGTTGTCACCCAGACTACCAGACAAGGCAATGACCGGCACCCCGGCCGCACGCGCCACGCGCGCTACACCGACCGGTGTCTTGCCGTGCAGGGTCTGGGCATCCATGCGCCCTTCCCCGGTAATCACCAGATCCGCGTTCTCCACTGCTGCGGCGAGGCCGGACAGTTCGGCCACCAGCGCGATACCGGGGCGGAAACTTGCCTTGAGAAAGGCACGCGCAGCGAAACCGAGACCTCCCGCGGCGCCCACACCGGGAAACTCGGCGTGATCCTCGCCCAGCGTCGCCGCTGCGATACGGGCGAAGTGGCCGAGTGCCGTGTCCAGCTCGACGACATGCTCAGGCGTCGCCCCTTTCTGCGGACCGAACACCGCGGATGCGCCACGTGGCCCGCACAAGGGATTGTCGACATCGGCAGCGACCTCGATCTGCACCTTGAGCAGACGCGCGTCCAGCCCGCTCAGATCAAGCTGGTCGAGACCGGCCAAGGCCGCGCCGCCCGGCGTCAGCTCACGCCCCCGGGCATCGAGAAAACGCATCCCCAGCGCCTGTAACAGGCCAACACCGGCGTCATTGGTGGCACTGCCGCCCAGCCCCAGGATGATTCGCGTAGCACCGGCATCCAGCGCCTCACGGATCAGCTCACCAGTGCCGAAGCTGCTGGCCACACGGGCGTCGCGCTGTTCACGCGGCACCCAGTGCAGACCGCTGGCAGCCGCCATCTCGATGACCGCTGTGCCCTGCCCCAGCCAGCCCCAATGCGCCCTGACCGGCGCGCCCATGGGGCCACGAACCTCAAGCTCGCGGCGCTCACCTCCCACGGCGGCCAGCAACGCATCGACCGTTCCCTCGCCACCATCGGCCATTGGTCGCAGCAAACACTCGGCCTCGGGAAACACCTGCTGCCAACCACGGGCGATTGCAGCCGCTACATCAGGCGCGCTGAGGCTCTCCTTGAAGGAATCAGGAGCAATGACGATTTTCATGATAGGTACCTCGAAAGGAGGCAGGCGACCGTAGCCGCCTGCCGGTTACAGACCGTTGAAAAACGTAGGCGAGGCCGTCAGTGCAATACCGATGACGGCCCCACAAAAACAGGCGAAAAACGGTCGGAGTCGCGCTCGACTTTACGAGCTGTAAATGAGTATTTGACCGGGCTGGCGTTCCAGCCTGTTTTTAACGCAGCAATGGCAACGCAGGTAGCTTTTGAACGGTCTGTTAATGCGGGATTACAGCAAAACCAGGCTAAGCAACCAGACAGCGGCCATACCGGCAATACCCTGAATCAGGGTCGCCATGGTCTGGGCGCGATAAGCGGTCGCCACTTTCATGCGGCTGAACTGGGTCACGACCCAGAAGAAGCTGTCGTTGGCGTGAGAAACGGTCATTGCACCGGCGCCGATAGCCATTACAGTCAGCACGCGACCCATCTCGCTGTCGAGCCCCAGATTGCCCAGCAGTGGCGCAACCATCGCCGAGGTGGTGACCAGGGCAACGGTGGAGGAGCCCTGGGCGCTCTTCAGCGCGGCAGCCACCAGGAACGGCATGAACAGGCCAATACCCAGCGCCGACAGGGTGTCGCCCAGGTAGCCGGTCAGCGCGGTTGCCTTGAGAATGGCACCAAAGGCGCCACCGGCACCAGTGATCAGCAGAATCGGCGCCGCCTCTTTCAGGCCATGAGCGACATAGTCATGGAACTGCTGACGCTTGCCTTCGCCCTTGAGCAGCGAGCACGCCAGCACCAGGCCTACCAGCAGTGCGGCAACCGGCTGACCGAGGAAGCTCAGCACGTCGAAGAATGCGCCAGTGCCGAAGGGCTTGCTCGGGAAAGCAGCGAGCGAGCCCAGGCAGATCAGAATGATGGGCACGAAGATTGGCGAGAATGCCTGCCAGGCGCTGGGCAGCTTGCCATAGCGGGCACGCAGCGCATCGAAATCGACGTTATCGGCGAGCAGTTCACTCGGCGCTTCTTCCAGCAATTCGTGGTCGTTCTGCTTGAGGAAACGGTTGGCCCACAGCATACCGGCCACGGCGGTGACCGCAGCGACCAGCAAACCGACCAGGATCACCAGACCCAGCGAGGTTTCCAGGCCCAGGTTGCCGGCCGCAGCAATCGGACCGGGAGTTGGTGGCACGAAGGTGTGAGTGGCATACAGGCCGGTGGCCAGAGCCACGCTCATGGCCACCACGGACACCTTCATGCGGGCGGCCAGGGCATTCTTCAGCGAGTTGAGAATGACGTAGCCGGAGTCGCAGAACACCGGGATCGACACCAGATAGCCGATGATCGACATGGTCAGGGTGGGGAAACGCTGGCCCAGCAGACGAATCACCGTCTCGGCCATGGTGATGGCAGCGCCGCTGCGCTCGAGGATCACGCCGATGATGGTGCCGAGGACAATGACGATACCGATGTAACCGAGGATGCCGCCGAAGCCGGCCGTCATGGTCTTGATGATTTCGCCGCCGGGCAGTTGGTAGGCGAAACCGGCGATCAGCGCAGCGGCCAACAATGCCAGGAAGGGGTGCAATTTCAAACGGGTAGTGGACAGCACGATGAACGCGATCAGTGCCACCAGAATCAGGACCAGGCCCATGACCAGTCTCCTCATTGTTGTTATGGCGGGCGCAGGGCCCGGATGGGAATGCCGAGAGGCGCCACATTGTGGCTCAGCCAACCCCAGCCTCGCCCTGTGCGCTGGCACTAAAACAGCCAAAGCCAAGCCCAGGAGGCTGTGCAATCGCACAAAGCCGTAGGCCCGCCTCCACCAACGGGAGTAGATTACCGAGCGTTCAACTGAGCCGCCTCAGTGGGTTCCAGCAAGCCCAGCCCCAAGGATAGCTGCAGGCGCTGATCCAGCCGATTGAGGTCCAGGCCACTGAGTTCGGCGATGCGCTCCAGGCGATAGCGCAACGTATTGCGATGAATGCCCAACGCCTGCGCACAGGCTTGCACCTGGCCGTCATGCGCGCACCAGGCTTCCAGCGTGGCCCTCAGCGTGCCCTGTGAGTCCTGCATCAGCACCTGACGCAAGGGTGCCAACCAGCCCTGCAGCAACCAGCTGTGGCGCTGGGCATAGAGCAACGTCGGCAGGCGCAACTCGTCCAGGCGCAGCAGGCGACGACCGGGGAAGCGCGCCTGGCCGTAGGCCTGAAGATCGCGCAGAGCCAGGCTGGCCTGGCGCAGCTCGGTCAGATCATGCAGGGGATCGCTGAGCGCAAGCGAGCTCACGCCCCACTCGCGTTCGTCAGCCTGCAGGAGCCAGGCACGATCATCGCGCGTGGTGCTGTAAGGTCGACACCAGAGCAGTTCGTGACGCCCGAGCGGCGCTACCAGATGTTCACTCTTGCCCCCGAGAGCGGCGAGCAGACGCGCCTGGCGCGGCAGCGGATCGCCCTCACCATCGAGTTGCAGCAGGCACATTTGTCGCGGCCAGGTCAGTTGCAGGCCCAGGCGTTCGGCATCGACCTCGAGACTGGACAGGCGCAGCATGGGGTCGAGCAGCTGTCGCAACCAGGCTTCCTGCTGATGCCGCTGCCAGTGCCGTTCGGCTTGCAGAACGCGATGCTCGACCAGCATCTCCGCAGCCATGCGCACCAGTTCGGCATAAGGTCGCACGACCTCGGGATCACCCGTGATACCGAGCACGCCGATCAGGCGCTCGGCATGCAACAACGGCAGATTGACACCGGGTTTGACGCCACGCAGGCACGCCGCTGCCTGAGCGTCGATCTCCACCACGCGCCGGTTGGCCAGCACCAGTTGCGCACCTTCATGACGGGTGTGCAGGCGGCTGGGGTCGCCGCTGCCGATGATCATGCCCTGCGCATCCATCACGTTGATGTTGTGCGGCAGGATGGCCATGGCGCGGTCGACGATATGCTGCGCCAGGGTGGAGTCGAGTTCGAGCATCGGAAGCGGCCTCGCGAGTGAGGCCGCCATTGTAGGCCGATCAGCGGCGCTTCACGATGCGGCCATCGAGACGCCAGCGAGCCTGAGAACCATCAGGCTACCAGAGGGCTTACTCCGCGCTTGGCTGCACAACGCTCTCGGCGGCCTTGTCATCCGCTGGCGCTTTTGCCTTGGCCTGATTGCGCCGAGCCTCGGCACGGTGCCGCCTGGCCTGCTGCCTGGCATGCAGCGCCTGCGCCGCCGTCACCACGCCAACGGGCTGGCCTTGCAGATCCAGACGCGGTGCATTTTCAGTCATCGCAGCCCAGTAGCGACCGCCACGGCACCAGGCGGCAATACCCGCCTTGAGCTGCTCACCGGTGATACCGAGCAACTGCAGATGCTGCTCGGCATCCTTGAGAATGCCTTCCTTCAACGGCACCTTGGGCGCCGGATTGACCGGGAAGGCCAAAGGGAAGTGCTTCTGCAACCGCCAGATCGCCTCGACGGTAGGATCCTGCTCGCGTGGCTTGGCTTTGGGCGGCGCCTTACGCTTTTGCGGCTTCGCGCTTTCGGTTTTTACCTGCTGTACCTGCTGTACCTGCTGCTTCTCGGCGCGCAGGCGGTCACGTAGCTCGGCTAATTGTTCAAAACCCATCGTTCGGTTCGCAGCGTCCTGGTTGGTTCGTGGCGCAAGGGTATCTCATGTGCTCGTTTCGCACAGCCTTATTGGTGGATGGCATGCTCGGTGGTAAGAGGTGGGCAGGCCGAAGAGGCCTCATCCAGACGACCTCAAAGCAACCCATTCCAAGGCAAGCAGACACATCAGAAACCTGAAAATAACCGACCGGCGCGCTCGCTACGCCGGCCTGGCTGTCAGGGCGCCAGCCGTTCGCGAATCCAGGCCTCGCCCTTGAAGCGGTAGTTGAGGCGGTCGTGCAGGCGGCTGGGGCGACCCTGCCAGAATTCGATGCGCTCCGGCAGCAGGCGGTAGCCGCCCCAGTGCGGTGGGCAATGCGGGGTCTGGCCCTGGAAGCGTTTTTCGGTTTCCGCCAGCAGGTTCTCCAGCTCGGCGCGGTCGCGGATCACCTTGCTCTGCGGCGAGGCCCAGGCACCAATGCGGCTGCCCAGCGGGCGTACCTGGAAGTAACCGTCGGATTCGGCCGGGGTGACCTGCTCGACCCGCCCCTCGATACGCACCTGACGTTCCAGGCTGGGCCAGAAGAAGGTCATCGCGGCGAACGGGCGTGCCGCCAATTGCCGGCCCTTGGCGCTGTCGTAGTTGCTGAAGAAGGTGAAGCCACGTTCGTCGAGCCCCTTGAGCAGCAGCACCCGGCAGTGCGGGCGGCCATCTTCATCGACGGTGGCCAGGGTCATGGCGTTAGGCTCGACCGGCAGTTGCTCGGTCTTGACCGCGTCATCGAACCACTGGCGAAACAGGGCAAAGGGTTCCAGCGGGGCCTGGGTTTCGCTCAGGCCGTCGCGGGTGTAGTCACGGCGCATATCGGCCAAGGTTTGGGTCATGGCAATTCCTCAGGGCAGAGCCTGAAACCAATCCGCCTGGTTTCTAGTACCTGCCCGCGCAGGGTGGAAATGCCCGCAAGCTTACTCCGACTTGCTCACTTTTCCTTGATCTGCGGCAGCTACCTTGGGCGCATCCTTGAGCTCCGGCTTGGCCGGTTGGCTGTACTTGGCGATCAGGCCCTGCATGGTGTCACGCGAAGTCAGGAGAATTTCCACACGGCGGTTGAGCGCACGGCCAGCGGCGCTGTCATTGGCAGCACGCGGCATATCGGAGCCCAGGCCCATGACCTGCAGGCGATTCTGCTTGAGGCCGCTGAGACGGAAGATGGACGTCACGGCGCGCGCGCGCTGCTGGCTCAAGTCACGGTTGAGCGCAGCATTGCCGCTGCTATCGGCATGGCCAAGAACCACGACAGCGATATCTTCATCGGTTTCCAGCAGTTTGGCCACGCGGGTGATCGGCCCCAGGCTGGCAGGCACCAGCATGTGCGGGCGATCAGGATTGAAGGAGCTCTGCACCGGCGCAGTCACCACCAACAGATTCTCACGACGCTCGAACTCGAACTGGCTACCCTTGACCGCTTCACGCAGTTTTGGCTCGTATTCGTCGAGCCAGGCGCGGGTTACCTGAGGCGGCGGCATCACCGCCGGTTTGGCGGCTTCCTTCTTTTCCGAGCCGGCACAGCCAGCCATCAGCAGGCAGCAGGTAAAGGCAAAAATCTTGTTGGCGCGCATGTAGCCCCCGAGGTCACGCAAAACTAATGGTCGGATCGTTATGGTTGGTACTGAACGGTTGGCGCAAGTTTAGCCGTTTCAATCAGATACAGTCCGCAATCTGGCGCGCAAGTTTCTGCGCGCGGGGGTCCATCAAGACGAACGGTCCTAGATTGTTGGTGACGAAGCCGAATGCCAGGTCCCGTTCCGGGTCGGCAAAGCCACTGGAACCACCGGCACCGGGATGACCGAAGGCTTTTGCCCCCATACCATAGGTGGCGTTGGCCACATCGGCCTGATCGAGCATGCAGCCCAGGCCGAAACGCGTGCGGGTCAGCAGGGTCTTGTCTTCACCGACACTGTGCTCACGGGTCATTTCGCCCAGCAGGTCGGCATCGAGCAGACTGCCGTCGAGCAGACCGGCATAGAAGCCCGCCAGGCTGCGCGCGTTGCCGTGCCCATTGGCGGCTGGTTGCTGCATGCGCCGCCACTCGGGCTTGTTGGTACTGGTCATGATCGACGGCGGATTGGTGAACGAGCGTGTGCTCATGGCAGTGGCGTCGCTCATCATCACCTTGAGCAGGCGCTGCGCTGCGGCGTCGCCGAGATTGCCCTTGCCGCGAGCGATATGGGCGACGCGCTCGAACTCGCTGTCAGCCAGGCCGACATGGAAATCCAGCCCCAGTGGCTGGGCAATGCGGGCGGCGATGCTCTCGCCCGGACCACGGCCTTCGACGCGTCGAATCAGCTCACCGATCAGCCAGCCATAGGTAATGGGCGCGTAGCCATGACCATCGCCCAGCGGCCACCAGGGTTCTTCAGCCGCCAGCGCGTCGGTCATGGTTTGCCAGTCGTACAGCGCCTCGGCAGGCAGTGTCTGGCGCAACGCAGGCAACCCTGCCTGGTGGCAGAGCAGATGACGCACGCTGATGCGCTGCTTGCCGGCTGCTGCGAACTCAGGCCAGTAGCGCGCAACCGGGGCATCCAGATCGAGCTTGCCTTCGCCCACCAGTTGCAGAGCGACGACGGCAGCGAAGGGTTTGGTGCAGGAGAACAGATTGGCGATGGTGTCGCTGTGCCAGGCCTGCTGGCCGTCCTTGTCCATGACCCCGGCCCACAGGTCGAGCACGGTTTCCCCGCCGACCTTCACGCACAGGGCCGCGCCCCGTTCCTGCGCGTCATCGAACAAAGCGGCGAATGCGTCCCTCACCGTCTCGAAGCGCAAGTCGAAATAGCCCTGAATCTGCACGCTGTTCTCCCGTGTCACCGCTTGGCCAGATGCTGCCGACAATGGCAGCCGCCTATCATGCAATGTTCTGAAACTTCATAAAATAGCGATCTTCGATTGGTTTTTTCTATGCTGAAAAAAGCGCGGCCTGATATGAGCGATGACCTTGCCTCCCGTGTCAGACCGGCAAACGCCGGCTCCAGGGGCAGGCGTGATCATCGCGCGGCCCTGGATTCGATGCTCGGCACAGGAGAAACGAGTGCTCTACCTACTGTCCCTGATCGCCATGGCTGCCATCATGGCACCCGGCCTGACGCGTCTGCTGGGCGCTCGCACGGGTTGGCTGCTGATGCTGGCGCCGCTGGTGGCCTTCATCTGGTTCGTGCAGCAGATTCCGCTGATAGCCGGCGGCGACAGCGTGATGCAGAGCCTGAGCTGGATTCCGGCGCTGGGCATCAACCTGAGCCTGCGCCTGGACGGTCTCTCGCTACTGTTCGCGCTGCTGATCAGCGGCATCGGCAGTCTGATCGTGCTGTACTCCGGCAGCTATCTGTCCAGCCACGCCCACCTCGGCCGCTTTCACGCCTACCTGCTGGTGTTCATGCTAGCGATGCTCGGTCTGGTGCTGGCCGACGACCTGGTGGCGATGTTCGTGTTCTGGGAGCTGACCAGTATCGCCTCCTTTCTGCTGATCAGTTTTCAACACGACAAAGCGGTATCGCGCCGCGCGGCATTGCAGGCGCTGCTGATCACCGGCGGCGGTGGCCTGGCGCTGCTGGCAGGGCTGATCCTGCTCGGCGGCGCGACCGGCAACTGGCAGTTCTCCGACCTCAGCGCCGAGCAGATCGAAGGCCATGTACTGCTGCCAGCGATCATTGCCCTGGTTCTGCTGGGCTGCTTCACCAAATCGGCGCAGGTGCCCTTCCATCTGTGGCTACCCAACGCGATGAACGCGCCGACGCCGGTGTCGGCGTATCTGCACTCGGCGACCATGGTCAAGGCCGGCATCTACCTGTTGGCTCGTCTCAACCCGGTGCTCGGCGGCTCCGTCGGCTGGGGCACCCTGCTGATCACCTTCGGCGCCGCCACTGCGGTGCTCGGCGCCTTCCTGGCCTTCCGCCAGACCGATCTCAAGCGCTTGCTGGCCTACACCACGGTCACGGTGCTGGGCCAACTGACCATGCTGATCGGCACCAACACCAGCTATGGCCTGCAGGCGTTCGTGCTCTATCTGGTGGCGCATTCTCTCTATAAAGGTGCGCTGTTCATGGCGGTCGGCGCCATCGACCACGCCACGGGCACTCGCGAGCTGGCGCGTCTGGGCGGTTTGATCCGCTTCATGCCGATGACTGGCGCGGCCGTCGCTCTGGCAGCATTCTCCAATGCCGGGCTACCGCCGTTCTTCGGCTTCATCGCCAAGGAGTTCAAGTACACCGGCCTGATCGAGATGGGTCATATCGGCTGGGCGGTGACGCTGGTGATGATTCTCACCAACGCCCTGCTCTTCGCCGCTGCCGGCCTGGTATTCCTGCAGACCTTTCTCGGCAAGCGCGGCGACTATCCGCGCACGCCACATGAAGTTGGTTTACCGATGTGGCTGGGACCGATGCTGCTGGCCATCGGCGGTTTCCTGCTCGGCGCCTGGAATGCCTGGCCGGAAACCTGGCTGGTGAATAACGCGGTGCAGGCCGTGGCGCGCGGCCCGGTGGATGTGCACCTGTACCTGTGGGGCGGCATTACCCCTGCGCTGCTGGCCAGCTTGCTGACCGTATCACTGGGCGTGCTGTTCTACGTGATGCGCGACCGCGTCAGGCGGCTGCTCGATCGCGCCAACGCAGCCTGGAACGTCAGTGGCGACCTGATCTGGGATCGCCTGCTCAAACGCGTGTTCCACTTCGCCGGGCTGCTTGCCGCCCGCTTCCAGCACGGCTCGCTACGTCAGCATCTGGTATTGCTGGCCCTGGCGGTCGGCGGCCTGTTGGCGGTAGGCCTGGTGCCTGCTCTGCCGCAACTGCTGCAGGGCAGCTACAGCCCGATCTCGCCACTGGGTCTGGCCGGCTGCCTGTTGGCACTGGCTGGCGGCGTGGCAGCGGCGTTTCTGCCCGGCCGGCTTACCTTGCTGGCGGCACTGGGTGCCTGTGGCCTGGGCCTGGCACTGGTGTTCGTCTCGGTCAATGCACCGGACGTGGCGATGACCCAGCTGATGGTGGAAACCCTCAGCCTGATCTTCCTGGCCCTGGTGTTTCGCAAGATGCCCACGGTGCCAGCCAGCGGCGCACGCGCCCCGTGGAAGCGCCGCCTGCACGCCAGTGTGGCGATCCTCTTCGGTCTCAGCGTGACCGGCGCCCTGCTGCTGGCGGTAAGCCTGCCACTGCCGGGGGAAATCGCGCAGTGGTATCAGGCCAACAGCCTGCCTGGCGGTCACGGGCATAACGTGGTCAACGTGATCCTGGTGGACTTCCGCGCTTTCGATACCCTGGGCGAAATCCTCGTGGTCGCCCTCTCGGCCCTTGCGGCGGCCAGCCTGCTGGGCACTGGCCGGCGCTTCGGCAACGAACACAGCGGTGAAGATGCCTTCACCTCGCCGCTACTGCGCCAGGGCCTGCGCCCACTGGCCTGGCTGATGCTGGCCGCCTCGCTACTAGTACTGTGGCGCGGCCACAACCTGCCTGGTGGTGGTTTCATTGGCGGCTTGGTGGCGGCCTGTGGCCTGATCCTGCTGGTGCTGACTTACGGCCACGGGCAGATTCGCCGGGTGCTGCCCATTGCGCCTGCGCAACTGATCGGTATCGGTCTGGGCTGCGCGGCGGGTGCCGGCATTCTTGGCCTGATCGCGGGCAACGCATTTCTGACCGGCCTGTGGACCTTCCCCGGCGGGCTGCCGTTGGGCACGCCCTTGCTCTTCGATATTGGCGTATTCCTCACCGTGTTCGGCTCCGCCCTGCACATGATCGACAAGCTGACGGGAGTTCGCCAGTAATGGAATGGTTAGCCGCAATCACGACCGGTGGCCTGGCCGGTCTGGGCCTGTGGATGCTCCTGGACCGCAACCTCAAGCGCGTCGTGCTGGGCGTGGTGGTCCTGGGTAACGCTATCAACCTGGGGGTGCTCACCGCCGGACGTTTCTTCGGCGAGCGCCCGGCCTTCGTCGAGGCTGGCAACGCTGCCAGCACCGCCAACCCGTTGCCGCAGGCACTGGTGCTGACCGCCATCGTCATTGGTTTCAGCCTGTTCATCTTTGCCCTGGCGCTGCTCAAGCGCACCCGCGAACTGCATGGTGACAAGACCACCGACTCGGTCAGTTCGATCACCGAGCAACCGGCGCCGGACTGGCACGACAGCGAGCATGAACACGACGCCAATGGTGCGGAGGCTCGCCGATGAACCACGCGTTACTCGTTGCGCCGATCCTCGTGCCCCTGTGCAGCCTGCTGCTGGCGATCATCCTGCGCCGCCACCTGCTGGCCGTGCGCGTGCTCAGCCTGAGCGGCACAACCCTGCTGCTGGCCGTCGGCCTGGTGTTGGTCTGGCAGGCCGCGCAAGGCGTGGTGCTCAGCGGTCAGGTGGGTAACTGGCAGGCGCCGTTCGGCATCAGCCTGGTAATCGACCGGCTGTCGGCGGTGATGATCGCCATCAGCGCCCTGGTCGCACTGGTCACCCTGCTCTATGGCGTGGCCAAGGACAACGACAGCAAGATCGGTCGCGACTTCCATCTGTTTATCCAGGGCCTGCTGACCGGTATCTGCGGCGCCTTCATCACCGCCGACATCTTCAACCTGTACGTCTGGTTCGAGGTGCTGCTGATCGCCTCCTTCGCCCTGATGGCGCTTGGCGGTGGTAGCCGCAGGCTAGCCGGCAGCATGACCTACGTGGCCCTCAACCTGTTTGCCACGCTGATCTTCCTGCTCTCCGCCGGGCTGGTCTATGGCGCCAGCGGCACGCTGAACATGGGTGAACTGGCGGTGATCATGCGCAGCGGTGAGGCGCCACCGGGCGTGACGCCGGCGCTGCTGCTGATGCTGCTGTCATTCGCCATCAAGGCCGCGCTGTTCCCTGTATTCGGCTGGTTGCCGGCCACCTATCACGTTGCCCTGACAGCGGTTTCGGCGATGTTCGCCGGCCTACTGACCAAGGTGGGCGTATACGCGCTGATCCGCATGGTGACTCTGCTCTGGCCGGAGTACGGCCTGCCGCATCAACTGCTGCTGTGGGTCGCCTGCGCCACCATGCTGGTGGGCGTACTAGGTGCGGCGGCGCAGACCGAGGTACGACGCATCCTGTCGTTCCACATCGTCAGCCAGGTCGGCTACATGATCCTCGGCCTGGCCCTGGCCACACCGCTGGCGCTGGCCGGCGCGGTGTTCTACCTGATCCACCATATCGTGGTGAAAGCCAATCTGTTCTTCATCGGCGGCCTGGCGGCGCGTATCTGCGGCTCCGAACGCCTGGCCGACATGGGCGGGCTCTATCGGCGCATGCCCTGGCTGGCGCTGCTGTTCGCCATTCCGGCGCTGTCGCTGGCGGGCATTCCGCCGCTTTCCGGTTTCTGGGCCAAATTCCTGCTGGTCAAGGCCAGCCTGGATGCCGCTGCCTGGTGGGCGGCGGGCATAGCCCTGGTGACCGGCGTGTTCACCCTGCTGTCGATGAACAAGATCTGGAACGAAGCTTTTCTCAAGTCTCATCCAGAAGGTGAAGAGGCGCTGCAAGCGGTTACCGGCATACGCGCGGCCTGGCTGGGGATGAGTGCCCTGGCGCTGCTGACCGTGCTGATCGGCCTGGGCGCCGGCCCGCTGATCGACTACGCCGTGGCTGCCGCAGCGCAGCTCGCCGACCCGCAGGCCTATCTGCAACCCTTTACCGGCGCAGGAGGTATCTGATGCTGTTTCTCATCCATTTGCTGGCCAGCGCTGGCCTGGCCTGGAGCCTCGCCGCCGGCCATCTGGGCGGTGGCCTGCTGGCCTTCGCCCTGCTCTACCTGAGCGCTCGCCTGCTGGGGTTGGCAGTGCAGCGCCTGGGCCGTTACGCACGCAGCCTGGAGCATGGCGTCAGTTTCTGCCTGTGGTTCATCGCCCAGGTCTTTCTTGCAACCTACCAGGTCGCCACGCTGATACTGGCGCGCCGGATCGAGGTGGAGCCGGCCGTGCTGGCCTACCCGGTGACCCGCCGGGAAGTGGACAAGGTCACCCTGCTCGGCACGCTGCTGACCCTGACCCCCGGCACCCTGGCCCTGGACTATGACGAGGAGCAAGGCCTGCTCTATATCCACACCATCGATGCCCGTCGCCGTGAGGACGTGACCGACATCCTCATCGAGCTGGAACGCCGCCTACTGGCCTGGCTCGACGCCGGCAAAGCCGAAGGAGCAACGCCATGACCCTGCACCTGGCCGGAGCAGCCTGGGTATTGCCCCTGGCTGCTGCCTTGCTCGCACTGAGCGGTTTGATCACGCTGTATCGCCTGTTACGCGGGCCGAGTCGCCCGGATCGCGCGGTGGCCATCGACGCCCTCACCCTGCTGGCGGTCGCTGCCATGGCGCTGCTGTGCCTGATGCGCGGCGAAGCGCTGTTCATCGACGTCGCCGTGCTGCTGGCACTGGTGTCGTTTCTCGGCACGGCGGCCTTTGCCTTCCTGTTCGATGACGCCCACAGCCAGATGCCGGAAAAAAGCGAGGAGCGCTCATGAACGAAGTACAAGCCTGGCTGGCTTCACTGCTGGTACTGAGCGGCGCGGTGATCTCTCTGCTCGGCGCAATTGGCGTACTGCGCCTGCCCGATAGCTACAGCCGCATGCACGCGGCAAGCAAGGCCGGCGTGCTCGGCGCCGTGTTGCTACTTGGCGCAGTGGCATTGGCCAGCAATGGCGAACTGGCGCTGGAGGCCTTTATCGGCCTGCTGATTCTGCTGGCCAGCGCCCCGCTGGCCGCTCACGCCATCGCCCGCGCCGCTCACCGCGCCGGCATTCGGCCAGTGCTGGGCCGACTGGGTGATGAACTGGAGCAACGCAACAGGGGCGGCGAATAGGCTCGATCAGTCGATCTGCCGGCGGAACGGCGGCAGAGCATTGAGAATCGCCTTGCCATAGCGCTGGGTGACCACACGCCGATCCAGCAGCGTGATGGTGCCGCGATCGGCCTCGGTACGCAGCAGACGACCGCAGGCCTGCACCAGGCGCAGCGAGGCGTCCGGCACGGCGATCTCCATGAAGGGATTGCCACCGCGTGCCTCGATCCATTCAGCCAGCGCCGCCTCCACCGGGTCATCCGGCACGGCAAAGGGGATCTTGGCGATCACCACATGCTCGCAGTAGGCACCGGGCAGATCGACGCCCTCGGCGAAACTGGCCAGGCCGAACAGCACGCTCTCCTCACCTGAATCGACGCGCGCCTTGTGCTTGTTCAGGGTCTCCTGCTTGGACAGGTTGCCCTGAATGAACACGCGCTTGCGCCAGTCTCGATCGAGGCCGTCGAACACGTCCTGCATCTGCTTGCGCGACGAGAACAACACCAGCGTACCGCGACTGCCTGCCACCAGATCCGGCAACTCACGAATGATGGCCGCCGTATGTGCCGCCGCTTCACGTGGGTCGGCCTTGAGATCAGGCACCCGCAGCAGGCCTGCATCGGCATGGTGGAAGGGGCTCGGCACGATAGCGGCGACCGCCACCTTGGGCAGCCCGGCACGCATGCGATAGCGGTCGAAGGTGCCCAGCGCAGTCAGCGTGGCAGAGGTCACCAGGGCGCCGTGGGCGACATTCCACAGGTTGCGGCGCAAGGTCTCGGCCGCCAGGATCGGGCTGGCGTTGACCTCGATATCGAACAGCGCACCGCTCTCGGCCAGGGTCAGCCAGCGCGCCATGGGTGGGCTTTCCTCAGGGTCTTCGGCGGTGAAGGCCAGCCACAGCTCCCAGTTGCCCTTGGCGCGCGCCATCAGGCTACCGAACAGCGGGTACCACTCCTCGGCCTGATGGCTGGCGATGCCCACCGCGCCCTCGCCATCCATCGCTTCCTTGAGCAGCTCGGTAACGCCGGTGAACAGATCGTTGAGCTTGGAAAAACCCTTCTTCAACTCCAGACCCAGCTCGGTCAGGTGCTCCGGCACCACACCACCGACGAAGCGGTGACGCGGACGCTCGCGGCCTTCCATGTCTTCACCAGCCTTGAAGTCGGCGATCTGCTCGCAGGCGGCGAACATGAACTGTTGCTGGGTTTTCAGCTCGCGGGCCAGTTCCGGCACCTGCTCGATCAGCCGCCCGAGATCGCCTGGCAGCGGGTTCTGCGCCAGCAGCTTGGTCAGATTCTTGTCGATCTGGGTCAGCCAGTCGGCGGTCGAGCGCAGGCGGGTGAAATGGGCGAAGTGGCCGATGGCCTTGTCCGGCAGGTGATGGCCTTCGTCGAACACATAGATGGTTTCGCGCGGGTCGGGCAGCACCGCGCCGCCGCCGAGTGCCAGGTCAGCCAGCACCATGTCGTGGTTGGTGACGATCACATCGACCTTGCCCATGCCCTCGCGCGCCTTGTAGAAGGCGCACTGCTGGAAGTTCGGGCAGTGGCGATTGGTGCACTGGCTATGATCGGTGGTCAGCTGCGCCCAGCGTACGTCCTCCAGCTCCTCCGGCCAGCTGTCGCGGTCGCCATCCCATTTGTTGCCAGCGAGTTTCTCGATCATCGCGGTGAACAGCTTCTGCCCCTGTTCATCCACATCGATACGAAAGCCTTCCTCCTCGAACAACTGCGCGGTGGCGCTCTGCGCGGCGCCGTCCTGCAGCAGGTGATCGAGTTTGGACAGGCACAGGTAACGCCCACGCCCCTTGGCCAGGGCGAAGCTGAAATTCAGGCCGCTGTTGCGCAACAGATCCGGCAGATCCTTGTGCACGATCTGCTCCTGCAGCGCCACGGTGGCAGTGGCGATCACCAGACGCTTGCCGGCGGCCTTGGCCGTGGGAATGGTGGCCAGGCTGTAGGCCACCGTCTTGCCGGTACCGGTGCCCGCCTCGACAGCCACAACGGCAGGATCCCCCAGACGCTTGCCTTCGTCATCGGTCTTGATGGTGCCGAGCACCTTGGCGATCTCGGCGATCATCAGCCGCTGGCCATAGCGCGGTTTGAGCGACTTGGCTTCGAGAAAGCGCGAGTAGGCGCCCTGGATCTGGGACTTGAGTTCGGTACTGAGCATGGATTCTGAAACGAAAAAGGCTGGATAAATTTTCAGTATTCGCGGAGCGGTCGCTATCATAGCGCGCCTGTCGATCTGGCGCTGACTCGCGTGTCTATCGAATGAACCGAGCTGCCAGACGGCCCCTCCGGAGAGACCGCATGACCCCCTACGCACCGCTCTACGCACTTCACCTGTTGGCCGCCGTCGTCTGGGTTGGCGGCATGTTCTTCGCCTGGATGATCCTGCGCCCGGCAGCGGTCGAAATACTGGAACCGCCAGCGCGCCTGCGCCTGTGGCTGAGTGTGTTCAGGCGATTTTTCGTCTGGGTCTGGCTGGCGGTAGCGGCCCTGCCACTGAGCGGGCTGAGCATGCTGCACATGAGCTACAGCGGTTTCGACGCCGCGCCGCGCTACGTGCACATCATGATGGGGCTGTATCTGGTGATGCTCGCCCTGTTCCTGCGTATTCAGGCACTTCAGTTACCGCAACTGCGGCGCGCCGTGGAGGCCGAGAACTGGCCAGCAGGCGGCGAAGTGCTGGGGCGGATTCGCAAGGTCGTGGGCAGCAACCTGCTGATCGGCCTGGCACTGATGACACTGGCCGCCATGCGTCCGTCATTCTGATTGATGCGGCTGCCTTGGTTTGCACATGAAAACGAAGGCAGCGACGGTTATCTAGAAACGAAACACCTGCACGGCGCCACTGCGCCCCGCTGTACCTTCGCGTCCGGGCTGACCAGGTTTGCCATCGGCCGCACCTTCCACGCCGTAGAGCAGGCAGCCCTTGGCAGCACCGCCACGGCCGGGGTTCCCCGCCGAGCCGGCTGGACCACCGGCGCCGCCGTCGAGCAAGACCTGCATGCGCTCGACCTCGACATGGTGCGGCACTTCCAGCACCACATTGCCGCCCGGCGCACCATCATGGCCATCTGTACCATCCTGACCATCGTGGCCGGCACTGGCCTGGCCCCAGGTGCAGCCGCCTGGCTTGCCATGCGCACCATCGAGCCCGGCATAACCCGGCCTGCCTTGCCCACCCCGTACATCCAGGGTCAGCGATTCGAATGTCAGCTTGTGCAGCTTGAGATTGATTTCACGCCCAGGCGTAGCCGGCCGAGTGTAAGTACCGGCCGCACCTTTGGCGCTGATCCAGGCGCCCGGACCGATATCAGCATCCTCGACTAGCAAACGCAGCGGCTGATCGCTGGGCGCTACGCCAATACGCGCGTCGCGGCCCATCAGCAACTCGCCAATGCGCAACTCGGTCACCGTGGCCGGGATCATCAGGGTCGCCTGGTCCGCCACCTCCAGCCGCTCGAGCTGCAGGCTGCTACTGGCGACCGGCAGACGCATCAAGGTATTGGGCGACACCGTGACCTGCGTAGCGGCCAACGACGTACCTGCGAACAGGCAGAACAACAAAGCGAGACTACGCATGAGCAGCCTCCTCATGCGCCGCAGCCAGGCTCTCGCCCGCCCGCTCGGCCTTCAGCGGATAGAGGTGAAAAATGCCGAATAGCAGGATCTGTACACGATCCAGCCAGGGGCTGGCGCGACCGGACAGAAGATCAGAGAACAGCCACAACTGCGCCCCATGCAGCAGCGCAAGAAAGGCCCCGAGCAGATAGACGAGTTGCTCGAACGGTGCACCAAAACGCTTGGCCAGCGCCGCCCCGAATACCAACCAGAAGGCCAAGGCCAGCGCCTTGCCCACCCCCAATAGTGCTTTCATCCCCGCCCTCTTGCTCTGGTTTTTCTGATAGCGCAGCACGTTAACCGGTCGCGGCGCTGACCACCAGAGCGCGGGATTATTTTCCATGACTTCACCTGTGGCCCGCCACAGAAGCGACACCCCCAGGTCTGCGATGACCTGTGGGGCGCCCCCTTGCTTCAACGGGAAACGTACAACTCGACGCGGCGGTTCTGTGCGCGGCCAGCATCGCTGCCATTGTCCGCCACCGGCTGGCTCTCACCACGGCCTTCCGTGCTGAGCCTGCCGGCTGGCACACCCTGGGCGACGAGGAAGTCGGCAACACTGCGTGCACGGCGTTCGGACAAGGCCTGGTTGTAGGTATCAGAACCGACGCTATCGGTATGTCCGACGACCTTGACTGCGACCAGACTGGCGCCGGTCAGCCGGCTACTGACATCGGCAAGCAGGCGCCGCGCCTCACCCGTCAGCTCGGCTGAATCGAACGCGAACAGCACATTTCCCAGATCGCTGAGCACGATGACCTCATCCTGCTCCTGCTGCTCCATCGCCGGCTCGGCCGCAACGCTGGCGGGGTACTGCGGCAAAGGGCAGCCGTTATGGCCTACAACAGTACCCGCTGGCGTATCGGGGCAGCGATCACGGCGGTCGAACACAGCATCGCCATCTTCGTCGCCGTCCTGCGCGTAACAGATGACGGTGCCCAACAGAGCGCCGGCTACCGCACCGCCTGCTGCCCAGGTGGAACTTTCGATTGCGCCTAGGCCGCCACCGGCCAAAGCTCCAATCGCACTGCACAGGGGCCAGTTCCCCTGGTTGAGCGGCGCGTCTCCCGTACTGGAAGTCGTGGCACAACCCGAGAGAACACTGCTGACCAGGAGAAAGGGTAAAACCCTCGAAAGCTGGATTCTCATGGCGGTGTCTCCTGTGATACCGGCATGTGGCCGGTATCAAAGAAGTTAAGACGGCAGCAGGATTTCATACAAGAAAAGGCCCGACCGATGGAAATCGGTCGGGCCTTCGCGGGTGACACCTGACTTGGCTTACATGAAGCGCCTTACGGCTGAGCTTCGACCTCGGCCTCCACGCGACGGTTGATGGCACGACCATCGGCAGTGGCGTTGTCGGCAACCGGGCGGCTCTCGCCATAACCCACTGCCTGCACGCGGCCGGACTCGACACCGTACTGGTTGACCAGAACTTCACGCACGGCACTGGCGCGGCGCTCGGAAAGACCCTGGTTGTAAGCATCGCTGCCCACGGAGTCGGTGTGACCTTCAACCACGGTGCTGGTCTGCGGATACTGTTTCATGAAGTCGGCCAGAGCTTTGATGTCGCCATAGCTTTCCTGCTTGACCTGGGCCTTGTCGAAGTCGAACTTGACGTCCAGCTCGACACGAACGGCCTCGGCCGGTTCGGCAACTGCCATCTCCTCGACAACGACTTCTTCGACGACGGCAACCTGTTGCTCTTCGGCACCATGTACCCAGCAGTAGGCGGCAGCCATACCGGCACCTAACACCGCACCGCCGCCAGCCCAGGAAGAACTTTCGATGGCCCCTAACGCCGCACCACCAACACCGCCTACAGCTGCGCAGGTGGGCCAGTCGGTTTTCTGCAGGCCGGCGCAACCGGTCAGCAAGGTGCTAGCCAGAATCAGGGGTACTGCGTTCCTTGTGATACTCATACTTTAGGTCTCCAATGTTCATCGGCGCATAACCGACTCGATAGTAGTAAAGACAGGAGTTGTACAATCCGCCAGCTATAGCAGCTTCTGCGGATAATTTTCTCTCACTCTAGGCCTGATACCGACACCACGTTAGTCTTTGCAGACTTTTCGAGGAAGTTCGATGACCGCCAGCCTTAGCACCCGTACTCCACAGCAAGCCATTGCGGCACTGCTTGCCCGCTATACCCCCGAGAAACTGCTGTTACTCGGAGCGAGCGAACTACCCGCAGTCAGCGCCTTTCACAGCGCCCACCCGCAGTGTCAGGTCACCACCGCACCTGCTGCTCCCCTGGCGCCTGAACTGGCCGCACAGCGCTTCGACCTGGCAATTCTGATCGACTGTCTGGAGCACTTACCCAAACGCGACGGACTGCAACTACTGGGTGGCATTCGCAACCTCAACGCCAGCCGGGTCGCCGTATTGCTCGACCTCAAGGCAGGTGATTGGCAGGAAACCGACTTTTTCGCCCTGGCCATGCAAGCCAGCGAACAGTTCCAGCGCGAGGGACAGACCCTGCATCTGTTCACCTATGATCTGCTCGATTACAAGCAAGTTCCCGACTGGTTGAACGCGAAGTTCTGGGCAAACCCGGAAAATTTCGGCAAATACTGGTGGTAGAACGATGAACCCTCTCGATCCCAATTGTCCTTGCGGCAGCGGCAACCTGCTGAGCCAATGCTGCGGCCACTATCACGCAGGCACCCACGCACCCAGCGCGGAGTTGTTGATGCGTTCGCGCTACACCGCTTATGTACTGGGCCTGGTGGATTACCTGGTAGCCACCACCTTGCCCGCCCAGCAACAGGCCCTCGACCGCGACGCGATGGCCGCCTGGAGCGCGCAGAGCACCTGGTTGGGTCTGGAAGTCGAGAGTAGCGAGGTATTCGGCGGCCAGCCGGAGCACGCCCAGGTCACTTTCGTCGCCCGTTGGCACGATGACAACGGCGAACATCGTCACCGCGAATGCTCCGCTTTCGTTCAGGTGGACGGGCGCTGGTTCTTCCTCGACCCGACCGCACCACTGAAGGCCGGACGCAATGATCCTTGCCCCTGCCAGGGCGGGCAGAAGTTCAAGAAGTGCTGCGCGCCCTACCTGAATGGCTGATTGGCGTTAATCCTGCTTTCTGCTTGAGTTGATACGTCCCGCGAGGACACTCAACAAGGAGAAAGTCATGCACAAGAAAAGTGGTATCGCTCTTATCCTGGCCAGCCTGCTTTTGGGCTGCGCCAACCAGCCCGATGGGCTGCAAGGGGAAACGCTGGACCTGGGCGACAGCCAGCGCGTTAGCCGCCTGTTCGCCTACCCGAACAACTGCAGCGTGATCTGCTACCGCGACTGGACGCTGGAACAGACGGTCGAACACTACCTGCAACAGAGCCTGACGCGCGATGGTTACCCCCAGGCCAGCGTGCGCGTAACACGCAACGGGGAACGCATTCACGCCAATTTCGACGGTACGCCAGAGGATTACGGCAAGCCCCTGCTGCAATTGCTCGATGCAGGTGACCTGGCCTATCAGGGCGCCAGTCAGCTGAATCGTGACGGCAAATGGCAGTACAACTGGTACTTCTTCCTGCCGCTGGGCATGGCTCTGGAGAACCGCAAGAGCGTCGAGCTGCTGCACTTCCCACCGGACTACTCACTGACTCAGGCTCAGGATTATCTGCGTTCGAGCACCACCGATCGCTGGGCCTCGCTGCTTGGCTTCAATGGTGTACAGGCGGAACACACCCCCGCCTACCAGACCATCATCGACATCGCCCCCATCGCCGCCCCGGCCAGCGCCGGCAGCGCATTGCAGGGCGTGTACAACTACTTCAACAGCTATCAGCGGCGCATGGTCAGCGAGCTCAGTGCCGGGCCGAACGATGCCAGCCTGCCGATGGTCGCCTTCGGCAGCCCGGTGCGCAGTTGGATCAAGCAGCAGTACGGCGTCAATCTGCCGGTGCTGGGGCTCGGCCAGATCGATGCAGCCCCCGGCCAGCAGGTTTACGTGCTCGGCGCCAATCATCCCAGCTACATCTGGTATGCGGCCGATCCGGCCAACAACAAAGGCAACAAGGATGCTGCCAACGCAGCCGGGATCAAGGTCATGGGACAGGACTTGAGCGCCGCCTGCTGGCAGGCCGGCATGGGCCAACAGCCGACAAGTGATCCGCAGCAGACGCTCAATACCTGCACCGAAAAATGGCAGGTAACGGAGAAGCTGCAAACCTGTGAACTGTTCTTCACCAGCGTGCGCAACCTCAAGCCCGAGGAAGCCGCAGCCGCGTGCAAGGCGGGTTAGCTGCCCTGAACGCAAAAACGCCGTGGCTGCAGGCTCAACTCACGGCGTTTCAAACCAGGCGACTGAATGCTTAGTCCTGCAGCTTCAGGTGCGATGTATCCGGTGCAGCAGCCGGAGTCGCAGGCTTGGCTTGCCCCATATCGCTACCGACGGGCGCCAGACTGAACTGCGACAGATCGACCTGTGGTGCTGGGGCGTCGGGCCTGGCGTCCTGCAGATCGCTGCCCACCGGTGCGATGTCGAAATCCGGGGCATCTACATCACTGAACGCGGCCATGTACTCATCTCGTGGCGCGACCTGCAGGCGCCCCGGCCTGGCCACCGCACGCGTTGCTGCCGGAGCAGGTTCCGGCTCTACGGGCGGCGGTGGGGCCAGTTCGACCTCCTCGATCAGCACGTCCATATCGACGACTTCGACCCGCGCACCGGCCCGTTCCAGGGTCGCGCGGTACTTCTCCGCCCCGGCGGCGTCGAGGTTGTTCTTGATCACGATGCGGCGCCCGGAGAACAACTGAGCGATGCGCTGAGCATCGGCCTGGAACAGCTTGGCCATATTGGCCTTGACCAGCTCTGGCTGGGCGCCCGGCACCAGTTGCCCGGAGAAGGCGATCTCGTAGCGACTCATGGTCACACTCCTGTCCTATTCGCCGCTCAGTATGGCGCAGGTTCCTTTGCCCTGACACTGCAGGCTTCTCATTCATGCTCTCCCGATCACCAGCATCCCGAAACCGCCACAATATCTCATTGAAAATAATGAGTGCTTCCCCGTTGCAGCCAAGCGCTTGCTTGTTACACTGAGCCGCAATGGGGGTATGAAATGTTTTCTCAGGCGCAAATGATAAGAATTATCAGCCTATTGATGTTTTTTGGCCTGCTTTCAGGCCTGACAGGATGCTCCACCTGGATGACAGGTGGCTTCAAGGACCCGGACGTCCAACTCATCAAAGTTGATGTGGTCAAGGCCAGGCTGCTCGAACAGGAGTTCCGCCTGCGCTTTCGAATCGACAATCCCAACGGCGTCAGCCTGCCGGTGCGCGGGCTGGACTATAACGTCCATCTCAATGGTATCCAGCTGGCCGAAGGCTACTCCAACGAGTGGTTCACCGTGCCCGCCCATGGCCACCACACCTTCGACGTCCCGGTGCGCACCAACCTCTGGCGCCATGTGCGGCAGATCGTCAAGGCACTGGAAAAACCGGACGTGCCGATTCGTTACAGCCTCAAGGGCGAGGTAAAAACCGGCATGTTGTTCGGCCGCAGCGTGCACATGGCGCGTAATGGCGAGATAATCCCCGGCGATTTCATCCCCGAATAACCTGTACGAGTAACACCATGAGCAACCAACCCCACGTCCACGGCCCTGACTGCAACCATGACCACGATCATCACGATCACGGCCATGTGCACGGTCCGCACTGCAACCATGGCCATCAGGAGCCGGTGCGCAACGCGCTGAAGGATGTCGGCCGTAACGATCCTTGCCCATGCGGCAGCGAGAAGAAGTACAAGAAGTGCCACGGCGCCTGAACCGCGCATGAGTGCCTTGAACCTCACCCTGCTGCTGAGCGGTCTGCTGCTGATCGCAGCGCTGGCCGCCTATGCCTGGCACCTGTGGCGCCGCGTCTGGGCAAACCAGCGCGTGCGCGACGAAGCGCAGCAAGAACGCCAGCAACGCATCGGTGGCGATCTGCACATCCTCGCCAGCAGCTTGCTCGATGAGCAGTTGCCGTTGATCGAAGGCGCCATCCGCATCAAGGTGCTGCTCGACAACTATGACAGCGCCCTGAGCAATGACAGCCGCTGCCAGGTGTTCCATCTGCTCTTCGAGGCGACCGCCGAGGTGCCCACGCATGCGGGCTGGAAGGCCCTGGACAAGGCCGAACGGCGCCGCTTCGAAAAACGCTTCAACGAGCTGGAACTGCAGCACAAGGCCGCCGCACGCATCGCCGCTCGCTGGTTGCTGGACGAAGGGCTGAAGAGGCCTCAGACGAGCGTCTGAGGCCTCTTGCCAGGCATCACCAGCCTCATTACCTTGGCGCCTTTGTGGTCGCTCACTGCACGACCGGCCCCGACCGTCCGCACACCAAGGAAATTCGCCATGCGCACGCTGGCTCGCCTGACTATTGCCGCCTCACTGATCAGCCTCGCCGGCTGCCAGTCCCTGCTCAACAGCCGCTATGCCGACAGCGTGCCACCGACGCGCGGTGTCGAGCGCATCCAGGGTGTGGCCGAAAGTGCGTCGGTGCGGCGCAATGCCCTCGGCATGCCACTGATCGAATCGAGCAATTTCCACGACGCCCTGTTTACCCTGGGCTACGTGCATGCAGGTGACCGTCTCAGCCAGATGGTCGGCATGCGCCTGCTGGCTCAGGGTCGCCTGGCCGAGATGGCCGGGCCCGGTGTGCTGGAAATGGACCGTTTCATGCGCGCGGTCAACCTGAAAAAGAATGCGGAGATTCTCTACGCCGACGCCTCGCCACGCCTGAAGCGCTTCTTCGAGGTCTATTCCCGTGGCGTCAACGCCTACCTGTTCCGCTACCGTGATCGCCTGCCGATGGATCTGGCCGAGTCCGGCTACCGCCCCGAGTACTGGAAGCCCGAGGACTCGGTGCTGCTGTTCTGCCTGCTCAACTTCGGCCTGGCGGTGAACCTGCAGGAAGAGATCGCCGCGCTGACCATGGCCCAGCAGGTGGGCACCGACAAGCTGCCCTGGCTGCTGCCGATCTACCCGGACGAGCCGCTGCCCTTCGCCGAGGCAGAAAAACTTGCTGGCCTTGACCTCAAGGGCCAGTTGCCGGGCCTGCAGGCGATTTCCCGCACTGCGGCGCAGATCGCCGAACAGCACATGCTCGGCGTCGCCGCTTCGAACAACTGGGCCATCGCCCCCCAGCGTAGCCGTGGCGGCAAGAGCCTGCTGGCCAACGACACCCATCTGCCATTGAGCATGCCTTCGCTGTGGAATTTCGTGCAGATCCGCTCGCCCAAGTATCAGGCCGCCGGCGTGTCCCTGGCGGGCGTGCCGGCCGTGGTCGCCGGCTACAACGGCAAGCTGGCCTGGGGCATGACCATGGTCATGGGCGACAACCAGGATATCTACCTGGAGCGCATCAAGCGCGAGGGCAGCCGCCTGATGTACCAGGCCGGCGGCAAGTGGCTGCCGGTCAGCGAGCGCCAGGAGACGTTCTTCATCCGTGGCCAGCGCCCGATCCGCGAAACACTTTACGAGACCCGCAACGGTCCGCTGCTCAACTCGGTACTCGGCGAACGCAAGCATATGCTGCAGCCCCTGGCACTGCAGAGCGGCTACGGCCTGGCACTGAAAACCACGCAGTTCGAGCGTGACCAGAGCCTCGATGCCTTCTTCGACCTGTCACGCGCGCAATCGGTGGACCAGGCCTTCGAGGCGACGCGGGAAATCCGCGCCATGCCGCTGAACATCGTCTTCGCCGATGCCCAGCACATCGGCTGGCAGGTCACCGGTCGCTACCCGAACCGCCGCGAAGGTCGCGGCCTGCTGCCCTCGCCCGGCTGGGACGAGCGCTACGCCTGGGATGGCTTCGCCGACCCGATGCTGCACCCTTACGATCAGGACCCGCCGCAAGGCTGGCTGGGCACTGCCAATGAGCGCAGCGTGCCGCCCGGTTATGGCATGCAGTTGTCCAATTCCTGGTACTACCCGGAACGCGCCGAGCGCATCGCCGAGCTGGCAGGCAATGGCCGTCACGATGGCCGCAGCATGATCGCCATGCAGTACGACCAGACCTCCCCCTTCGTCGCCAAACTGCAGGCCATGTTCAATGACCCGGTCATGCACGACTCGCTGCGCCAAGCCATCACTGCCCTGCCCGCTGGCCAGCGCGCACGGGCCGATGAAGCACTGAAGCGTCTGTTGGCGTTCGACGGCAAGCTCGCCGCCAGTTCGGCCGATGCCGCCATCTACGGCGCCTTCCTGCATGAAAGCGCACGGCAGATCTTCCTCGACGAGTTGGGCCCGGAAGACAGTCCGGCCTGGAAGGCGCTGGTGCAAACCGCCAACACCTCTTACTCGGCGCAGGCCGATCATCTCCTTGGCCGTGCCGACAGCCCATTCTGGAACGACATCCGCACGCCAGAGCAGGAGGATAAACCGACCATACTCGCGCGCAGCCTGGCCGCCAGCATCGAGCTGTTGGAAAGCCGCTTGGGCGTCGAGCGTCGCAACTGGCAATGGGGCAAGCTGCACACCTATGAGTGGGTGACGGACACCACGCGCATGGCCCCTTACATGAGCGCCAGCCAACGCACCAGCATCAATGCCCTGAAAGGGTATCTGGATCGCGGCCCTTATCCGGCCGGGGGTGACCACAGCACACTGAACGTATCGGCCTACGCCTGGGGCCAGGATTTCCACACCTTCCTGATCCCGGCCATGCGTATCGTGGTGGATTTTGCCGCTGACGAACCCTTGGTCGGCGTCAACAGCTCGGGCCAGTCCGGCAACCCGGCCAGCCCACACTATGCCGACGGCATCGAATCATGGCTGAAAGGTGGCTACATGAGCTTCCCGTTCAAAGCGCAGAACCTGGACAAGGTCTACGGCAACCAGCGCCTGTTGTTGATGCCGGCCAAGTAATGACCGTTCGTCGGGCGGCGCTGAACCTTTCCCTCAGCGCCTGACTCTGAATAGTCGACTTACTCCATAGATCATCGTTTTAAGGCGCCCCTGGCGCCTTTTCTTTTGCCTGCAGGAAAAAGATGGCTTTTTTCCATCACCGTACGGAACTTCCCGAACGAAGCAGGCTCAGAAACTATGCATCGATTGAAATGCTCCCCTGGCGCCTCTGGCGCCTATTTTTTTGCCCGCAATTCAGAGAGCGCCTGCAAACAGGCCGTTGAAAAACGTAGGCGAGGCAGCCAGGGCAATACCGGTGGCGGCGCCGCAAAGACAGGCGAAAAACGGTCGGAGTCGCGGTCGACTTTACGAGCTGTAAATGAGCATTTTTGGCGGCGGCGCCTAGCCTGGGCTCGCACGCGAGCCTGTTTTTAACGCAGCAATGGCAACGTAGGTAGTTTTTCAACGGCCTGCTAAGCCAGCAGGCTGCGGTCGAAGATAAACGCCTCACCCTCTTGCGGGCGATGCTCCAGCAGACTCTGCGGGCGCCCCATCTTCGGATAATTCTTCTCGCCGGTATCACGGATCCAACCCTGCGCCTTCATCCGCTCCAGCCTCCCGCGCAAGGTGGTGTGCTGCACCGGTTCGCCCAGACAAGCCTGGAACGACGTCAGCGCTTCGGTGACGGTGAATCGCGGCGCCAGCAGGTACAGAGGCAGGGAGCTGTAGACCGACTTGCCGCGCAATCGCTCGGACGCCAGGCGCACCAGTTGCGCGTGGTCGAATGGCAACGCCTGCTGCCCTGCAGTTATGAGCGCCAGATCGGCGAAGCGCAAACCTTCATCCTGCGGTACGGCATCAGGCGCCAGCAGCGCCAGATAGCAGGTGCTCAACGACCAGCCGCGCGGATCACGCACGCCATTGCCCACCGTCGCTACCTGCTCCAGATACTGCGGTTGCAGGCGCGCCTTGTCCGCCAGCGCACGGGCAGCGGCGGCGTCCAGGCTGGCATCGACGCAACGACCATTGACCAGCACGCCCGGTAGCGCCCATTGCCCTGCGTAGGGTTCGCGCTGGCGACGCAGCAGCAGCACCTGCAACGCCCCCTCCTCGCTCAGGCGCAGGGCAACGATATCCACCCCGGCCAGAACCTCCACTGCACTCATCCCGTCCCTTGCTCCTTCATATACTTATTCCATCTTGACTAATAACTCATATTTTTTCACGCAGGATTTGGTGAAAACACTTGACTACATATTTCATCAGATGAAATATGTAGTCACTCACCCACGAGACGGAGGGCGCCATGAAGATCGCCAGCTTCGATGTCGATGCCCAGAAAGGCTTCACCCCGCTGTGCCCCAACGAGCTGCCAGTGCCCGAGGGCGACGCCATCGTCCCGGCACTGAATCAATTGGCCGCTCGCGCCCAGCTGCGCATCGGCAGCAAGGATGCCCATAGCCCGCAAGCCGCCTGGGTGGTGCCAGAACACGCGCAGATGCTGCAGCCCCTGCCATTGGCCAATGCCGACCTGACCTGGGTCAGCCACTGCGTGCCCGGCACGCCAGGCTTCGCATTGCTCGATGGCCTGCCAGCGCCACTGGATTACGACTACTTCGTGTGGAAAGGCGTTGAGCCGGACCTGCACCCCTACGGCGCCTGCTATCACGACCTGGCCGAGAAGCGCAGCACGGGCGTGATCGAATTTCTCCGGCAAAATGACGTCGGCCTCGTACTGGTAGGCGGCCTGGCTCTGGACTACTGCGTCAAGACCACCGCCCTGCAGCTGCGCCGTGCCGGCTTCGAGGTGATCGTGCATCTACCGGCCTGCCGCGCAATTGCCAGCGAAACAGCCGAAACCGCCTGCATCGCCATGCGCGAACAGGGCATTACACTGACCGCCAGCCTGGAACAGCTGGATGGCGCCCTAGCCAAGGAGAATCTGCGATGAGCGAGAGCATCTTCGCCGAACGCACCGTGCAGAACCTGCTGGACACCGACTTATACAAGCTGACCATGATGCAGGCGGTGCTGCACAACTACCCCAACGCCGAGGTGGAATGGGAGTTCCGCTGCCGCAGCAGCGAGGACCTGACGCCGTACCTGGCCGAGATCCGCTACCAGATCGAACGCTTGAGCGAGCTGAGCCTGAGCATCGATCAGCTCGCTTTTCTCGAGAGCATTCCCTTCATCAAGCCCGATTTCATTCGCTTTCTGAGTTTGTTCCGCTTCAACTTGCGCTACGTGCACACCAGCATCGAGGACGGCCAGTTGAACATTCGCCTGCGCGGCCCCTGGTTGCACGTGATTCTCTTCGAGGTACCGCTGCTCGCCATCGTCAGCGAAGTGCGCAACCGCTATCGCTACCGCGACGTGCTGCTGGAACAGGCCGCCGAACGCCTGTACGAGAAGCTCGACTGGCTCAAGGTCGAAGCCTCGCCGAGCGAGCTGGCCGGCTTTCAACTGGCTGATTTCGGCACCCGCAGGCGCTTCTCCTACCGCGTGCAGGAGCAGGCGGTGCACATCCTCAAGCGCGATTTTCCCGGTCGCTTCGTCGGCACCAGCAATGTGCACCTGGCGCGCGAGTTCGACCTCAAGCCCATTGGCACCATGGCCCACGAGTGGCTGATGGCGCACCAGCAGCTCGGCCCACGGCTGATCGACAGCCAGATCGCCGCCCTCGACTGCTGGGTGCGCGAATACCGCGGTTTGCTTGGCATCGCCCTGACCGACTGCATCACCATGGATGCCTTCCTCGCCGATTTCGACCTGTACTTCGCCAAGCTCTTCGACGGCCTGCGCCACGACTCAGGCGACCCGCTGGTGTGGGCGGAAAAAGCCATCGCCCACTACGAGAAACTCGGTATCGACCCCAGGAGCAAGACCCTGGTGTTTTCCGACGGGCTCGACCTGCCCAAGTCGCTACAGCTCTACCGTGCACTTTCCGGGCGAATCCACGTAAGCTTCGGCATCGGCACCAACCTGACCTGTGACATCCCCGGCGTCACCCCCATGAACATCGTGATCAAGATGATCGCCTGCAACGGTCAGCCAGTGGCGAAAATCTCCGATACGCCCGGCAAGACTCAATGCCGCGACGAGAACTTCGTCCATTACCTGAAACACGTCTTTCGCGTTACCCAGTGAGGAGCCAGACATGAGCAACCGCCAAGCCGAAATCGCCGCCGCCCTCGACGTGGTGCCGCCGTTCGCCGACGACGCCGCGCTGAGCGCAGAGATCGAGCGGCGCAAGACCTTTATCAAGAACACCCTGAAGAATTCCGGCCTCAAGGTGCTGGTGCTCGGCATCAGCGGCGGCGTCGACTCGCTGACTGCCGGGCGCCTGGCCCAGCTTTCGGTCGAGGAGCTGCGCGCCGAAACTGGCGATACTGCTTACCGCTTCATCGCCGTGCGCCTGCCGCACAACGCCCAGCACGACGAACAGGACGCCCAGGATTCACTGAAATTCATCCGCGCTGATGAAGAAGACACGGTGAACATCGCAGGCAGCGTCTCCGGCCTCGGCGAGGAGGTCACTCACCTGCAGAAACTGACCGACGCCCGTCGCGATTTCGTCGTCGGCAATATCAAGGCACGTATCCGCATGGTTGCCCAGTTCGCCATTGCCAACGCCAACAACGGTCTGGTGATCGGCACCGATCATGCCGCCGAGGCGGTAATGGGCTTCTTCACCAAGTTCGGTGACGGCGCCTGCGACCTCGCTCCGCTGTCCGGGCTGGTGAAGAAACAGGTACGTGCCATCGCAGCGCACCTGGGCGCACCGCAGCACCTGGTAATGAAAACGCCGACCGCCGACCTGGAAGAACTGCGCCCGGGCAAACCGGACGAGGAGGCGCATGGCGTCACCTACGCAGAAATCGACGCCTTCCTGCATGGCGAGAAAGTCAGCGACGAAGCCTACGCCACCATCGTTCGCACCTACGACAACACGCGCCACAAACGCGAACTGCCGCTGGTACCCTGAGCGCCGTAGGGTGGAAAGAAAAAGCCGGGCATCGCCCGGCTTTTTCGTCTGCACTGAAAATCAATGCCACTCCCCGGCCATGTGCCCTGCTGGCGCAGCGAGGCGCTCAAAGCCCTCGCGAGGCCGACACTGGGCCACCGGAGCCGGCGGTGGTTGATCGGGCAGTGTCGGCTCGCCTGGTTCCTGCGGCGGCACGGGCCTTCCTGGCTGGTCGGGGATATCGGGGTCGGGCTGGCCGGGAATGCCTCCCGCATTGAGATCGAGTAAAGACATGAGCCGTTCTCCTGAACGTGGACTGTTACGAGTGGAGCCCCACATGAACAGGAAATTCAGGCTATCCGACCAAGTGCTAGCGCGCACAAAAAAAGCCGGGCTGAGCCCGGCTTTCTGACAACGCTACGGTAATCAGGCCTTGGGCAGGGTTACCCCGGTTTGCCCCTGGTACTTGCCGCCGCGATCGCGGTAGGACACCTCACAAGCCTCGTCGGATTGCAGGAACAGCATCTGCGCCACGCCTTCGTTGGCGTAGATCTTCGCCGGCAGGTTGGTGGTGTTGGAGAACTCCAGGGTCACGTGACCTTCCCACTCCGGCTCTAGCGGCGTGACGTTGACGATGATGCCGCAACGCGCGTAAGTGCTCTTGCCCAGGCAGATGGTCAGTACGTCGCGCGGGATGCGGAAGTATTCGACAGTGCGCGCCAGGGCGAAGGAGTTAGGCGGAATGATGCAGACGTCGCTCTTGATGTCGACGAAGCTCTTCTCATCGAAATTCTTCGGGTCGACGATGGCCGAGTGGATATTGGTGAATACCTTGAATTCATCGGCGCAACGTACGTCGTAGCCATAGCTGGAAACGCCGTAGGAGATGACGCGACTGTCGTCGGCACCACGCACCTGGCGCTCGACGTAAGGCTCGATCATCCCGTGTTCCTGGGCCATGCGGCGAATCCACTTGTCCGATTTGATGCTCATGGCGGGGGAGTCCTGAGTTGAGTTATTGCGAAAAAAGTGAGCGCATCTTACCGATGCAGGCGCCACGCTTCAAAGATTGCCGGCGCCCCTATCGACCATTATTTGCAAAAAAGCTGCATCGAGCATTCGCACTTGGCGATAAAAACACGTATGGTGTCCCCACTGTGCTGCATGTGTCACCGCGAATCGCTACTTGATGCCTAGATCTCGATCCAAACATCGTCCGACTCCTAGTACTCGTTGCACTCAGTCCCGGCCTGGGCTTTTCCAGGGCTGTTATTACTTTTGTTAGGAGACATCACATGTCCAATCGTCAGACTGGCACCGTCAAGTGGTTCAACGATGAGAAAGGCTACGGCTTCATCACCCCGCAATCCGGTGACGACCTCTTCGTACACTTCAAAGCCATCCAGAGCGATGGTTTCAAGAGCCTGAAAGAAGGCCAGCAAGTGACTTTCGTAGCCACTCGTGGTCAGAAAGGCATGCAAGCTGAGGAAGTTCAGGTTGTCTAACCTGAGCTGACCTGCTTGAAAAGAGCCCCGCCAAGTGCGGGGCTTTTTTGTGGGCGTCTGAATTATGCTTGTCTCCCCTCTCCCATTCATGGGAGAGGGGCCGGGGGAGAGGGTTCTGCAAACTGCCGCAGTCGCCCATCGCCCTCTCCCGCCCTTCGGGCAGCCCGCTCCGCGCCCCGGCCTGATCGCTTCGTGATCAGGCGCTCATCGGCTCAGGAAGCGATGCTTCCAAAACGCGCCTCTTCGCCCCATAAATGGAAGAGGATCATCAGAGGGCCGCTGCGCGGCTGCTGTTAGTCCTCACTGATCTCGATACTGGGCATCGCCGGCTTGCCAGCCAGGGCGATACGCGCGCCAACCTTGCGCGCCAGATCCTGGTAGATCATGGCGATCTGGCTTTCTGGATCGGCAATCGTGGTTGGCTTGCCATCATCGGCCTGCATGCGAATGGCCATCGACAGCGGCAACGAGGCCAGCAGCTCCACGCCATACTGCGCGGCCAGCTTCTCACCACCGCCCTCGCCGAACAAATGCTCGGCATGGCCGCAGTTCGAACAGATATGCACGGCCATGTTCTCCACCACGCCGAGCACAGGGATATGCACCTTGCGGAACATCTCCACGCCTTTCTTGGCATCGAGCAGAGCCAGGTCCTGCGGCGTGGTGACGATCACGCTGCCGGCCACCGGCACCTTCTGCGCCAGGGTCAGCTGGATGTCGCCAGTGCCCGGTGGCATGTCCACCACCAGGTAATCGAGATCGTTCCAGGCAGTCTGGGTAATCAATTGCAGCAAAGCGCCGCTGACCATCGGCCCACGCCACACCATCGGCGTGTTGTCGTCGGTGAGAAAGGCCATGGACATCACCTGCACGCCATGCGCCTCGAGCGGCACGAACCATTTCTGATCCTTGACCTGCGGCCGCGTACCTTCGGCGATGCCGAACATGATGCCCTGGCTGGGGCCGTAGATATCAGCATCGAGAATGCCCACGCGCGCGCCTTCACGCGCCAGGGCCAAGGCCAGGTTGGCTGCGGTTGTAGATTTGCCTACACCCCCCTTGCCCGAGGCCACGGCGATCACGTTCTTGACCCCGGCTAGTGCCGGCACCTGGGCCTGGCCCTGATGCGAGTCGATCACGCAATCGACCTTTACCTGCGCACTGTCGACACCATCTAGGTTCTCCAACGCCATCTGCAGCATCTGCGCCCAACCGTTCTTGAACAGGCCGGCGGCATAACCGAGCTGCAAACGCACGCAAACGCGCGCGCCCTGAATGTCGACTTCACGCAGGCAACCGGCACTGACCGGGTCCTGATCAAGATGAGGATCGGTGAACTGACGCAGACAGGCTTCGACCGCTTCGCGGGTGACGGCACTCATGCATGGACTCCAGAAGGCAGCGCAATAACAGGCCGGCATCATAGCAGCAGCACCGAGCCATGCGCGGTACATCGACCACGCTTGCCTGGTGCAGGTGGCTTGCAGCTTGCAGCTGCTTTATAGTTGCCGACTTCCCTCGTTTCCCCCGTGCAGCCGATCACCATGACCGAAGCCCGCAAGATTCTCGTTACCAGCGCCCTCCCCTACGCCAACGGCTCGATCCACCTCGGCCACATGCTCGAGTACGTGCAGACCGACATGTGGGTGCGCTACCAGAAGCTGCGTGGCAACCAGGCCATCTACGTCTGTGCCGACGATGCGCACGGCTCGGCGATCATGCTGCGTGCGGAGAAGGAAGGCATCACGCCTGAGCAGCTCATCGCCAACGTGCAGGCCGAGCACACCGCCGACTTCGCCGACTTCGGCGTGGACTTCGACAACTACCACTCCACCCACTCGGAGGAGAACCGCGAGCTGTCGGCGTCCATCTACCTGGCACTTCGCGACGCCGGCCATATCGCCACCCGTGCGGTGACCCAGTATTTCGACCCCGAGAAAGGCATGTTTCTCGCCGACCGCTTCATCAAGGGCACCTGCCCGAAGTGCGCCGCTGAGGATCAGTACGGCGACAACTGCGAGAAATGCGGCGCTACCTATGCACCGACCGAGCTGAAGAACCCGCGTTCGGCCATTTCCGGTGCGGTGCCGGTGCTCAAGGAGTCGCAACATTTCTTCTTCAAGCTGCCCGACTTCGAAGCCATGCTCAAGCAGTGGACGCGCAGCGGCACCCTGCAGGACGCCGTGGCCAACAAGCTCGCCGAGTGGCTGGACAGCGGCCTGCAGGAGTGGGACATCTCCCGCGATGCACCCTACTTCGGCTTCGAGATTCCGGACGAGCCGGGCAAGTACTTCTACGTCTGGCTGGATGCGCCGATCGGCTACATGGCCAGCTTCAAGAACCTCTGCTCACGCCGCCCGGAACTGGATTTCGACGCCTTCTGGGGCAAGGATTCCACCGCCGAGCTGTACCACTTCATCGGCAAGGACATCGTCAACTTCCACGCCCTGTTCTGGCCCGCGATGCTCGAAGGCGCCGGCTACCGCAAGCCGACCGCGGTAAACGTGCACGGCTACCTGACGGTGAACGGGCAGAAGATGTCCAAGTCGCGCGGCACCTTCATCAAGGCGCGCACTTACCTCGATCACCTGAACCCGGAGTACCTGCGCTACTACTACGCCGCCAAGCTGGGCCGTGGCGTGGATGATCTGGACCTGAACCTCGAGGACTTCGTGCAGAAGGTCAACTCGGACCTGGTCGGTAAGGTGGTCAATATCGCCAGCCGCTGCGCCGGCTTCATCCACAAGGGCAATGGCGGCCTGCTGGTCGCCGCCAACCCGGAGCCCGAGCTGTGGGAAGCCTTCCAGGCCGCCGCGCCAAGCATCGCCGACGCTTACGAGGCGCGTGATTTCTCCCGCGCCATGCGCGAGATCATGGCGCTGGCCGACCGCGCCAACGCCTGGATCGCCGACAAGGCGCCCTGGGCCCTGAACAAGATTGAAGGCAAGCAGGCCGAGGTGCAGGAAATCTGCGCGCTGGGCATCAACCTGTTCCGCCAGCTGGTGATCATGCTCAAGCCGGTGCTGCCGAAGCTGGCCGCAGAAGCAGAAGCCTTCCTCAACGTGAAACCGCAAACCTGGTCCGACCTGGCGCTACCGCTGGCCAATCACCAGTTGAACCCGTTCAACCCTCTGCTGACCCGCATTGAGCCGGCAAGGATCGAGGCCATGATCGAAGCCTCCAAGGAAGACCTCGCCGCAGAAGCGCCCAAGCCACAAGGTAATGGCGAACTGAGCAAGGATCCGCTGGCCGCCGAGATCAATTTCGACGCCTTCGCTGCCGTCGACCTGCGTATCGCCCTGATCGAGAAGTGCGAGTTCGTCGAAGGCGCCGACAAGCTGCTGCGCCTGTCGCTGGATATTGGCGACGAGAAGCGCAACGTATTCTCCGGCATCAAGTCCGCGTACCCGGACCCGAGCAAGCTGGAAGGCCGCCTGACCCTGTACGTCGCCAACCTGGCGCCGCGCAAGATGAAGTTCGGCATCAGCGAAGGCATGGTCCTGGCCGCCGGCCCCGGTGGCGAGGACATCTACCTGCTCAGCCCGGACAGCGGCGCCAAGCCGGGTCAGCGCGTCAAGTAAGCCAAGCGCCAGGAGGCAAGGATGAAACCATGGATGGTAGTGCCGCTGCTGGCTGTGCTGGCCGGCTGCTCGGAGCAATCGGGCGCCCCGCTCGGCGGCGCCCTGCAAGGTGAACGCAACAAGGCCGGCAACTACCTGGCCTATGAACACCATGCAGGTATCGAACTGGCAGCCGAGCAGATCGGCGAACGTATCGCTGCCACGCGCGAAGCCTGCCTGGCCGAGCGCTTCGGCACCTGCAACCTGATTGCTGCCCAGCACAGCAGCGGCCGAGCACCTCACGGCGAACTGACCCTGCGCATCGTGCCGGACGGCGTCGAGGCCATCACCGCTTTGGCCAGCGAGGGCGGCGAGCTGACCCATCGCACCACCCGCGCCGAAGACCTGGCCCAGGTCGTGAACGACAACCGGCGCCAGCACGAGCAGCTGCTGCGCCAGCAACAGACCCTGCAGCAGTTCGAAAGCCGCGATGACCTGGCCGTGGCCGACCTGCTGGCTCTGGCCCGCGAGCAGGCCGCCCTGGAAGTGCAACTGCAGGTACTGGCGCAAGAGGCTGCCCAACAGCAGCGGCGCCTGGATACCAACCTGTTGACCCTGAATTTCAGCAGCCCCTACGAAAGCTCGCCCCTGGGCCGCATCGGCGACGCCTTCTCGCGCCTGACGGACAACCTCGCCGAAGGCACCGCCAACCTGATCGAGTTCATCGGCTACAGCCTGCCCTTCCTCATCGTACTGTTCCCCGTGGCACTGGGTTTGCGCAAACTTTGGAAACGCCTCGCCAACCGCTGAAAAGATCCATACTGCTTGCGACGCGGGGTCGCCAAGGGTAGGCAATTCGCCGCATCCGGCTTGTATGGCCGGGGCGGCTTCCCGATAATAGGCGCCCTTTTCCTATGGCCTTTGCGCACTCGACGGCAACCCGATGACCGAACTCGTCCTGATCATGGTCAGCGCCATCCTGGTCAATAATTTCGTGCTGGTGCAGTTCCTCGGCCTATGCCCGTTCATGGGCGTGTCGAAGAAGATCGAAACCGCCATCGGCCTGTCCCTGGCCACCACCTTCGTGCTGACCCTGGCCGCCATGTGCAGCTACCTGGTGCAGCAGTACGTGCTCAAGCCGCTGGATCTGGAATTCCTGCGCACCATCAGCTTCATTCTGGTGATCGCGGTCACCGTGCAGTTCACCGAGATGGTGGTGAACAAGACCAGCCCGCTGCTCTATCGCGTGCTGGGCATCTTCCTGCCGCTGATCACCACCAACTGCATCGTCCTCGGCGTCGCCCTGCTCAACGCCAACAAGGCCGAGTTCACGTTCATCACCGCCACCGCCAACGGCTTCGCTGCGGGTCTGGGTTTCTCCCTGGTGCTGGTGCTGTTCGCCGCCATGCGTGAGCGCATCGCCATCGCCGACGTGCCGAAATCCTTCCAGGGCGCGGCCATCGGCATGATCACCGCCGGCCTGATGTCGCTGGCGTTCATGGGCTTTGCCGGGTTGATCAAGCTATGAGCCTGGTCCTCATCGCCGTACTCGCGCTGCTCGGCCTGTGCCTGATCGCCGGTGCCATCCTCGGTTTCGCTGCGGTGCGCTTCAAGGTCGAAGGCGACCCCATCGCCGAGCAGATCAACGCCCTGCTGCCACAGACCCAGTGCGGCCAGTGCGGCTACCCAGGCTGCAAACCTTACGCCGAGGCGATCGCCAGTGGCGACAAGATCAACAAGTGTCCACCCGGCGGCGAGGCGACCATCCAGGCGCTGGCCGACCTGCTGGATGTCGAGGCAGAGCCGCTGGATGCGGTGGAAGGCGAGAAGCCGCAGATGGTCGCCTACATCCGCGAGGCCGAGTGCATCGGCTGCACCAAGTGCATCCAGGCCTGCCCGGTGGACGCCATCGTCGGCGCGGCGCGGCAGATGCACACGGTGATCGTCAGCGAGTGCACCGGCTGCGACCTGTGCGTCGAACCCTGCCCGGTGGACTGCATCGATATGATCGAGGTCGGCAGCACCGTGCAGAACTGGAAATGGGACAAGCCGCTGGCACCCGGCCAACTGATCGCCAGTGACCGGGAGCAGGCGGCATGAGCGCGCAGGAAAAGATCTGGGATATCCCCGGCGGCATCCACCCGGCCGAGCGCAAGGAACTGTCCAATCGCACGCCAATCCAGCAGGCGCCGCTGCCCAAGCGCCTGGTGTTGCCGCTCGGCCAGCATATCGGTGCAGTCGCCGAGCCCTGCGTGGTCGTCGGCCAACGGGTGCGCAAGGGCGAGAAGATCGCCGAGGCCAGCGGCTTCGTCAGCGCGCCGCTGCATGCCCCGACCTCCGGTACCGTCAGCTTAATCGGTCCGCAGCCCTACCCACATGCCTCCGGCATGCTGGCGCCGGCCATCGTCATCGACAGCGACGGCCTGGACGAATGGATCGAACTGACGCCGCACACCGACTACCGGCATATGGAGTCGGCCGAGCTGCTGGCGCTGATCCGCGAGGCCGGCATCAGCGGCCTGGGCGGCGCCGGTTTCCCCACGGCGGTGAAGCTCACCGCACGGCCGACGCAGAAGATTCACACGCTGATCATCAACGGCACCGAGTGTGAGCCCTATATCACCGCCGATGACCTGCTGATGCGCGAGCGCGCAACTGAACTGGTGTCCGGCATCGATATCCTGGTGCAGCTGATCCAGCCCGATCAGGTGCTGATCGGCATCGAGGACAACAAGTCCGAGGCCATCGCCGCCGTGCGCGGTGCCTGCAGCGAGCGCAGCTACCAGGTGCGGGTATTCCCCACCAAGTATCCGTCCGGCGGCGAGAAGCAACTGATCCAGATTCTCACCGGGGTCGAGGTGCCCTCGGGTGGGCTACCGGCCGATATCGGCATCCTCTGCCAGAACGTCGGCACCTGCACGGCCATTCATGACGCTGTGGTGCTTGGCCGACCGCTGATTTCGCGCATCACCACCCTGACCGGCGAGGCGCTGGCACGCCCGGGAAACGTCGAGGCACTGCTTGGCACGCCGGTGGGCGAACTGCTGGCCTTTGCCGGACTGGATCAGGCCAAGCTCAGCCGCCTGATCATGGGTGGACCGATGATGGGCTTTACCTTGCCCAGCCTCGACGTACCGCTGATCAAAACCAGCAACTGCCTGCTGGCCAGCACCGCCGCCGAGCTGCCACCACCTCCGCCGGCCATGCCCTGTATCCGCTGCGGCGAGTGCGCCGAAGCCTGCCCGGCCAGCCTGCTGCCGCAACAACTGCATTTCTTCGCCCTGGGCCAGGAGCACGCACAGCTCAAGGCGCACAACCTGTTCGACTGCATCGAGTGCGGCGCCTGCGCCTACGTCTGCCCATCGAGCATCCCGCTGGTGCAGTATTACCGCGCAGCCAAGGCGGAAATCCGCGAACTGGAACAGAAGCAGCTCAAGGCCGAGCATTCCAAGCAGCGTTTCGAGCAGCGCCAGGAACGCCTGCGCCGCGCCGAGGAACAGAAGGAAGCCGAGCGCAAGGCACGCGCCGAGAAAGCCGCCCGCGCCAAGGCCGCGCAAGCCGATGCGCCAGCCGTAGCGGCAGCCGCGCCAGCCGACGACGCGCTGAAGAAGCTCAAGATCGAATCCAGCATGGCCCAGGTCGCGCTGAAAAAAGCGGAAAAGCAGCTGGCCGCCCATGACACGCCGGAGCTGCAGGTCCAGGTCAATGAGCTGCGCGCCGCCGCCGAGGCTGCACAGAAGGCCCTGGCCGATGCCCAGGCGGCTGCACCTGCTCCCGCACCCAAGCCCGCCGGCGATGAAGCCTTGAAGAAGGCCAAGATCGAAGCGGCCATGCTCAAGGCCCAGTTGCGCAAGCTGGAGAAGCTCGAAACCCCGGACGACGAGCAGCAGGCCGAAATCGCCCGCCTGCGACAGCAGCTGGAAGAAGCCGAGAAGTCCCTGGCCGATCTGGAAAACCAGGCGCCCACTCCAACTGCCAAGCCCTCCAGCGACGAAGCCCTGAAAAAGGCCAAGATCGAAGCCGCCATGCTCAAGGCCCAGCTGCGCAAGCTGGAGAAGCTCGAAACCCCGGACGACGAGCAGCAGGCCGAAATCGCCCGCCTACGCCAACAGCTTGAAGCCGCCGAGAAGTCCCTGGCTGATCTGCAAAACCAGGCGCCTGTGCCGACTGCCAAACCTGCAGGCGACGAAGCCCTAAAAAAGGCCAAGATCGAGCTGGCGATGAAACGTGCCGAGCTGAAAAAGGCCGAGAAGGCCGGCAACGACGAGGCCACGCTGCAACCATTGCGCGACGCCCTGGCCGCTGCAGAACAGGCCCTGCATGTTGCCGAAGCGGCATCGAGCAAGCCGGCGCCGGAACTGGTGCGCAGCGAACGCCCCGGCGTGGATGCCGAACTGAAAGCGCTGAAGACAGAGGTAGCTTTCGCCCGCGCCGACCTGCGCAAGCTCGAACGTGACGACAACACCGTCAGCGAGGCGCTGGAGCTGGCCCGCACACGCCTGGCCGAAGCCGAACGCAAGTTGGCCGAATACCAGCCGTAACACACATCCCGGATTTCATCCGGGCTACAAAAGACACCCCGTCGCGCCGGAACAGCCGGGCGACACAGACAACCGTAGCCCGGATGCAATCCGGGGAATGAACACCAACTGCGATCACTACGAGCGCAGCAACAGAACCACCGGAGCGCCGATGGCCCTGCCCCGCATCACATCGCCCCACGCCACGGGCAGCAACCGTACCCAGCAGGTCATGCTGCAGGTGCTGCTGGCCACCGTGCCGGGCATCCTCGCCCTGACCTGGTTGTTCGGCGCCGGCACGCTGTTCAATCTGGTGTGGGCCTGCCTCTGCGCGCTGGGCTTCGAAGCCGCGCTGCTGACCGCGCGCCAGCGCCCGCTGGCGTTCTTCCTCAAGGACTACAGCGCCCTGGTCACCGCCGTGCTGCTGGCTTTGGCACTGCCGCCCTATTCGCCCTGGTGGCTGACCCTGGTCGCCTGCGGTTTCGCCATCGGCTTCGGCAAGCAGCTCTATGGCGGACTCGGGCAAAACCCGTTCAACCCGGCCATGGTCGGCTACGTGGTGGTACTGATTTCCTTCCCGGTGGAGATGACCAGTTGGCCGGCTCAGCACGGCGTCGCCGCGCTGGATGGTCTCAAGCACATACTCGGCATTGCCAGTCTCCCAGACGGCTGGGCGCAAGCCACCGCGCTGGACGCACTCAAGGTCAACAAAAGCCTGACCATCGACGAACTACACGCCAGCAATGCAGCCTTCGGCCACTTCGGCGGAGCCGGCAGCGAGGCGGTCAACCTGGCGTTTCTCGCTGGCGGCCTGTACCTGCTGCACAAGCGTCTGATCACCTGGCACGCGCCGCTTGGCATGCTCGCCGCGCTGTTCGTCATGAGCCTGCTGTTCTGGAATGGCAGCGGCTCGGACTCCAACGGCTCGCCGCTGTTCCACCTGCTGACCGGCGCCACCATGCTCGGCGCCTTCTTCATCGTCACCGACCCGGTTTCCGGTGCCACCAGCAACCTGGGGCGCCTGGTGTTCGGCATCGGCGTCGGCGTGCTGGTCTACGTCATCCGCGCCTGGGGCGGCTACCCGGACGCGGTGGCCTTCGCCGTGCTGCTGATGAACCTGGCGGCGCCGACCATCGACTACTACACCCGGCCGCGCAGCTACGGCCACCGCAAGCCCAACAGCGGCTTCAAGCTGGGAGAATGAACATGCTGCCGGAAATCAGCCGCTCGATGCTGAAGAACGCTCTGGTACTCGGCCTGTTCGCCATCGGCACCGTCGGCAGCGTTGCCCTGCTGCAACAGGGCACTGCCGAGCGTATCGCCGCAGCCGAACGCGAGGCCCAGGTGCGCGCGCTGGCCGAAATACTGCCGGTCGGCAGCTATGACAACCATCTGCTGGACAACCGCATCGAGCTCAACGCGCCCGAGCTGGGCCACCGCAGCCCGCAGTCAGCCTACCTGGCGCTCAAGGGCGGCCAGCCCAGCGCGCTGATCCTGCCGGTGACTGCACCGGACGGCTACAGCGGCGCCATCCATCTGCTGGTGGGCATCTTCGCCGATGGCCGCCTGGCTGGCGTGCGCGTGCTCAGCCACAAGGAAACACCGGGCCTGGGCGACAAGATCGAACTGGCCAAGAGCGACTGGGTACGCAGCTTCGAGGGCAAGTCCCTGAGTGACCCCGGTGAAGACCGCTGGGCGGTGAAGAAAGATCGCGGCGACTTCGACCAGTTCGCCGGCGCCACCATCACCCCGCGCGCGGTGGTCAAGGCCGTGCACGGCGCCCTGCGCTATTTCGACACGCACCGCGCCCACCTGCTGGGCCTGGCGGAGGACGAGCAATGACCAGTTACCGCGAAATCAGCCTCAACGGCCTGTGGAAGAACAACCCGGCGCTGGTGCAGTTGCTCGGCCTGTGTCCGCTGCTCGGGGTAAGCAACTCCACGGTCAACGCCCTCGGCCTGGCCCTGGCCAGCGCGGTGGTGCTGGTGTGCTCGAACACCGCCGTATCGCTGGTGCGCGGCGTGGTCAACACCGCCGTGCGTCTGCCGGCCTTCGTCATGATCATCGCCGCACTGACCACCTGCATCGAACTGCTGATGCAGGCCTTCACTTACGAGCTGTACCAGATCCTCGGCATCTTCATCCCGCTGATCACCACCAATTGCGTGATTCTCGGCCGCGCCGACGGCTTCGCCGCCAAACACGATCCGGCCCGCGCCGCCTATGACGGCCTGATGATGGGCCTGGGCTTCGGCCTGGTGCTGGTGCTGATCGGCGCCGTGCGTGAACTGCTCGGCACCGGCGCGCTGCTGGCCAATATGCACCTGCTGTTCGGCCCGATTGCCGCCGACTGGAAACTCACTCTGGTGCATGACTACAAAGGGTTTCTGCTGGCCATTCTGCCGCCGGGCGCCTTCATCGTCCTGGGCCTGCTGATCGCCGGCAAGAACCGCATCGACCAGATCGCCGCAGAACGGGCCAAGGCCGTCGCCCCCGAGGCGCCAGCACAGAGCCGTCGCGTGCGGGTCACCGGCGTGATCGAATGACGCCACAAGCGAGCGACCGTGGCCCGGGTGCAATCCGGGAATGCCCAAACCACCTGCCCCGGATTGCATCCGGGCTACGCCTGAAGCCCTGAGCCATGAACGCAGCCAAACGCCTGGAAATCTTCCGCCGCCTGCACGAAGACAACCCCGAGCCGAAAACCGAACTGGCCTACAGCTCGCCCTTCGAACTGCTGGTGGCGGTGACGCTGTCGGCTCAGGCCACAGATGTCAGCGTCAACAAGGCCACGGCCAAGCTGTTTCCGGTCGCCAATACGCCGGAGGCGATCTACGCCCTGGGCGTGGAGGGCTTGAGCGAATACATCAAGACCATCGGTCTGTACAACAGTAAGGCGAAGAACGTCATCGAGGCCTGCCGCATCCTGATCGAGAAACACGGCAGCCAGGTGCCGGACAACCGCGAAGACCTCGAAGCCCTGCCCGGCGTCGGCCGCAAGACTGCCAACGTGGTGCTCAACACCGCTTTCCGCCAGTTGGCCATGGCCGTGGACACTCATATTTTTCGCGTCAGCAACCGCACCGGCATCGCACCTGGCAAGAACGTGGTCGAGGTGGAGAAGAAGCTGCTCAAGTTCGTGCCCAAGGACTATCTGCTCGACGCCCACCACTGGCTGATCCTGCACGGGCGCTACGTCTGCACCGCGCGCAAACCACGTTGTGGCGCCTGCCGCATCGAAGATCTGTGCGAGTACAAGGCCAAGACTTCCGATGATTGATCAGCCATAGAATCCGACGATCTCCTGATTGAAAAAATCTTTTTTACCCGCTCAATTTTTGCCGCTATAAGGTGCGCAAACGGCCCCAGTCACTGGCCTGGAGTGGAATAGATGAGCACTGACAAAGAAGACCTCGAGCTGGACGAAGACTTTGTCGCGGAAGAATCGGACGATGCAGAGCCTGTGGTAGAGGTCGCCAAGACCAATCTGACCAAGCGCCGCATCATCGACAACTTCCTCGAAGAGCGTCGCCTGCACAAACAGCTGGCCGAGTATGATTTCGATATCTGATTATCGAGTTGCACAGAAGAAGCCCCGCTGATTGCGGGGCTTTGTGTATCGGGCGATCAGTCGCGGCGAGACGGCGAAAGCAGCTCGACCTTGTAGCCGTCCGGGTCCTCGATGAAGGCCAGGATGCTGCTGCCATGCTTCATTGGACCGGGCTCGCGGGTGATATTGCCGCCGCGACTGCGAATGTCCTCGCAGGCCTTGTAGACGTCCTCGACTTCCAGGGCGATATGGCCGTAGCCGCTACCCAGCTCATAGCTGTCCACACCCCAGTTGTGGGTCAGCTCGATCACACTGTTGTGCGCCTCGTCGCCGTAGCCGACGAACGCCAGGGTGAACTGACCGTCCGGGTAGTCCTTGCGCCGCAGCAGGGTCATGCCCAGGACTTCGGTGTAGAAGGCGATGGACTTGTCCAGATCGCCGACGCGCAGCATGGTGTGCAGCAGTCTCATGGGTTCACTCCTTCAGAAAAAAGAACCCCGGCACATGGCCGGGGTCCTTGTAGCGCCGGTGACTCAGCTTAGACCAGCTTGCGGCCCTTGCCTGCGGCAATGCGCATGCGCAGGGCGTTGAGCTTGATGAAGCCCGCGGCGTCCTGCTGGTTGTAGGCGCCGCCATCTTCCTCGAAGGTCGCGATGTTGGCGTCGAACAGCGAATCGTCGGACTTGCGGCCGGTGACGATGACGTTGCCCTTGTACAGCTTCAGGCGTACCACGCCGTTCACGTTGGCCTGCGACGCGTCGATCATCTGTTGCAGCATCAGACGCTCCGGGCTCCACCAGAAACCGTTGTAGATCAGGCTGGCGTACTTCGGCATCAGCTCGTCCTTCAGGTGAGCCACTTCGCGGTCGAGGGTGATCGACTCGATGGCGCGGTGAGCCTTGAGCATGATGGTGCCACCGGGCGTCTCGTAGCAGCCACGGGACTTCATGCCGACGAAACGGTTCTCGACGATGTCCAGACGGCCGATGCCGTTCTCGCCACCGATGCGGTTCAATTCAGCCAGTACGGTAGCCGGGCTCATGGCCTTGCCGTCGATGGCAACGATGTCGCCGGCGCGGTAGGTCAGCTCGATATAAGTCGGTGCATCCGGTGCTGCCTCAGGGGAGACAGTCCATTTCCACATGTCTTCTTCGTGCTCGGTCCAGGTGTCCTCCAGCACGCCGCCTTCATAGGAGATGTGCAGCAGGTTGGCATCCATGGAGTACGGCGACTTCTTCTTGCCGTGGCGCTCGATCGGGATGGCGTGCTTCTCGGCGTAGTCCATCAGCTTCTCGCGCGACAGCAGGTCCCACTCGCGCCAAGGGGCGATGACTTTCACACCAGGCTTCAGCGCGTAGGCGCCCAGCTCGAAACGCACCTGATCGTTGCCCTTGCCGGTCGCACCGTGGGAGATGGCGTCGGCGCCAGTCTCGTTGGCGATTTCGATCAGACGCTTGGCGATCAGCGGGCGGGCGATGGAAGTACCCAGCAGGTACTCGCCTTCGTAGACGGTGTTGGCGCGGAACATCGGGTAGACGAAGTCGCGGACGAATTCTTCGCGCAGGTCGTCGATGTAGATTTCCTTGACGCCCATCGCCTGAGCCTTGGCGCGGGCCGGTTCGACCTCTTCGCCTTGGCCGAGATCAGCGGTGAAGGTCACCACTTCACAGTTATAGGTATCTTGCAGCCACTTGAGGATCACCGAGGTGTCCAGGCCACCGGAATAGGCCAGAACTACCTTTTTGACGTCCGCCATGCCATCACTCCACGGGTTGTACGATAAAACCGGTGATTCTACTGACCCTGCGGGGCAATTTACAGGGGCGCGACAGCTTGTGACGACGAAGCGACGGCGGGAATGGGCGTTTTTGCCTCAGGAGGGCGTACTTCCGGCCGGATCGACCGGGGGGCTCGGTGGAACGACTTGCGGTTCGCTCTGTACCGGGACTTCCGGAGCGGGCACGCGATCCAGGCGCAGGGTCGCACGACGGTTCTTGGCGCGATTGGCTTCGTTGTTGTTTGGCACCAGCGGGTAACGCTCGCCATGAAAGCGCATGGTGATCTGCTCGACCGGTATGCCGCCGGCCACCAGATATTCCTGCACGGCCAGCGCACGACGGCGCGACAGGTCGCGATTGGTCAGGCGATTACCGCTGTTGTCAGCGTGACCATCAATCTGGAAGCTGTTGATGCTCGGGTCGGCCTTGACGAAGTCGAGGATGATGTCGAGCTTGGCCTTGGCCATCGGATCGAGATCGATGCCCCCCCCCGGGAAACCGATCTGCGCCTGGCGAATCTGATCGAAATTGACCGGCAGCAACTTGGCGATACAGGCCTGGTAATCGTCATAGGCCTTGTGAAACTTCACCGGCAGCAAACGCACTTCCAGATTATCGCCCCCGTTGAGGGTGCGATGACGTACCAGTGGGCTGCGCCCTTCGAGCAAACCGGTGAGCAGCCGCGAACCCTGCTCCTGCGAGCTGTTGAACGGCACCTCACCATTGCCGACGCTGACCACGCCGAGGTTGATGTCGCCGCGCCCTGGCTGCCAGGGCGCAGCCGCCGCCAGCAAGGTCGCCGAACCGGCGCCCATCCAGCGCTCGCGTGCCTTGAGACGAAAGGTGACCTGTTCACCCGCGCGGCGTACGAACTCGCCACTGCCGAAATTGCTGATCGGCTGACTCAGGCGACACTCGAACTGATCACCCTCGACCGTCCACTCCACCTTTTCCAGCCGCGTCTGGAAGCTGATGGCATGCGCTGGCAAGCACAAAGGCATGCCAGCCAGCAGGCTGATCAGAAGGAAATTGGGCGCACGCACGACAGGCTCCACGGCGGTTCACGGCATTCTTACGGGGTATCGGTCAGGCGCGCGGAAACTTGACCCCCTGCGTGCAATTGTCGCGTCGCCGCGAGCGCGAACAGGCGCTTTTCAGTTACCATGCGGCCACGTTTTACCCGCCTGGAAGCCTCCATGTCCGACCTCCTGACTCTCCTGCGTCCCGATGACTGGCACATTCACCTGCGCGACGGCGCGGTGCTGCCACACACCGTCGGCGACGCCGCGCGCACTTTCGGCCGCGCCATCATCATGCCCAACCTGGTTCCGCCGGTACGCAATGCCGCCGAAGCCGACGCCTATCGTCAGCGCATCCTCGCGGCGCGCCCGGCGGGCAGTCGCTTCGAGCCGCTGATGGTGCTCTATCTCACCGACAACACCAGCCCCGAAGACGTACGAGCGGCCAAGGCCAGCGGTTTCGTGCATGCGGCCAAGCTTTACCCGGCCGGCGCTACCACCAACTCCGACTCGGGCGTGACCAGCATCGACAAGATCTTCCCCGCACTCGAAGCGATGGCCGAAGTCGGCATGCTGCTGCTGGTGCACGGCGAAGTGACCCGCGCCGAGATCGACGTATTCGACCGCGAGAAGACCTTCATCGACGAGCACCTGACCCGTGTGGTCGACCGCTTCCCGACGCTGAAAGTGGTGTTCGAGCACATCACCACCCGTGACGCGGTGCAGTTCGTCGAGGCCGCCTCGGCCAACGTCGGCGCCACCATCACCGCGCACCACCTGCTGTACAACCGCAACCACATGCTGGTCGGCGGCATTCGCCCGCACTTCTATTGCCTGCCGATCCTCAAGCGCAACGTGCATCAAGAAGCCCTGCTCGACGCTGCCACCAGCGGCAACGTCAAGTTCTTCCTCGGCACCGACTCGGCGCCGCACGTCAAGCACGCCAAGGAAGCCGCCTGCGGCTGCGCCGGCTGCTACACCGCCTATGCGGCCATCGAGCTGTATGCCGAAGCCTTCGAACAGCGCGGCGCGCTGGACAAGCTGGAAGCCTTCGCCAGCTTCCACGGCCCGGACTTCTACGGCATGCCGCGCAACAGCGACACCATCACCCTGGTGCGCGAGGAGTGGACCGTGCCGGCCACCCTGCCGCTGGGCGACAACAGCGTGGTGCCGCTGCGCGCCGGCGAAACCCTGCGCTGGAAATTGCTGGAGGCCCAGGCGTGAGCGAAGACAACTACGACGAAGAACTCGAACCCAGCCTGCCGTCCGGCCCGCGCACGCCCATGGCCGCACGCTTTCGCGGTTATCTGCCGGTGGTAGTGGATGTGGAAACCGGCGGCTTCAACTGCGCCACCGATGCCCTGCTGGAAATCGCTGCGACCACCATTGCCATGGACGAGAGCGGCTTCCTCTATCCGGATCACACCCACTTCTTCCGCATCGAACCCTTCGAAGGCGCCAATATCGAGCAGGCCGCGCTGGAATTCACCGGCATCAAGCTCGACCATCCGCTGCGCATGGCGGTGAGCGAGGAACACGCGCTGGGCGAAATCTTCAAGGGCCTGCGCAAGTCGATCAAATCGGCTGGCTGCAAGCGCGCGATATTGGTCGGTCATAACAGCAGCTTCGACCTGGGCTTCCTCAATGCGGCGGTGGCGCGCTGCGGCATCAAACGCAATCCCTTCCACCCTTTCTCCAGCTTCGACACAGCGACCCTCGCCGGCCTCGCCTATGGCCAGACCGTGCTGGCCAAGGCCTGCCAGACCGCCGGTATCGAGTTCGATGGCAAGGAAGCACACTCGGCGCGCTACGACACCGAGAAGACTGCCGAGCTGTTCTGCGGCATCGTCAATCGCTGGAAGGAAATGGGCGGCTGGGACGAATTCGATCAGTAAGCCCCTGCGCGGCGATCGAACCCCATGAAAAAACCGGCGTCCGCCGGTTTTTTTAGGTTCTTCGAATAGTTTTGAGACAAGTGCGAGTTGCCACTGGACTGGCAAGTTCGTGTGTTCTTTTGCGCTATTTATATCCGGGCAAAGATCATTGGCGTGTCGAGCTTTCGTCTTGGTTTCGCCCCTCACGGGCGAGCCAGTTGGGCCCTGCCTGGAGTGTCGTTGGCATAGCGCTGGAGCGTGACGCTGCCACTGACGAAGACATCGAGAAAGTTCTTCGAGATATCGATTCCAACAACGAGAAGTTCTTGGTTCATGGCATTCCTCTCTCACCCTGACTTGCAGAAACGAGCTTTGAGCTCAGGCAACCGTTCGGGTTAATCAAGAAAAACCTGCTCCGACCCTCGCTCGCCCACGATCTGGAGATCTAGTCACTGGCGCTCTGGAGCAGGTGTGGAACAACTTACAAGTCACTTGATTCGCTGCACTCACCCTGCGGGCCAGCCTGCGGCTGTTACTGCGCTGCGTTTCGTAGCTTTTGCTTGCCCAAGAGAAAGTAACCAAAGAGAAGGGCACCCCGACATCCGGGTTTCGCTACGCTCAACTCCCCTCGCTCCGGGAGCCGGCTTACATGGGCCATCCCTGGCCCATTAGGCGGGGCCGCCATCGGTATCTCACCGCATCCATGCGGCTCATCCCCCTACGCGACACCTCCACCCGGCCTTCTGACTGGACCGGGGCACGAGCTTGCGAAATCTGCGGAAGATCAAAGTCGGTAGCGTTTGGTTTTTGCTCTTGAAGCGCGATCTCACAGACGACGCAAAAGCCCCCTTCAGGAGGCCGAGTGGAATCGCCGTGGAATGGGTTGAGCGACATGGATGTCGCGAGAGCCGTGATGGGCCAGGGATGGCCCTTCACGGCGTGCCCCTGGAACGGTGATGGAGTGAGGGAACCCCGGCGCAGCAGGGCGGGGGCGCCTAGCTCGTATGCAGGGGTGTGTTTCTTTGCTTACTTTCTTTGCACAAGCAAAGAAAGTGAGTCGCCCGTAAGGGGCGAAACCCATCAGATCAGACGATCTCGCTAACGGAGAGTGCCAAGTCATCGACAGCTAACACGTAATTGCCAGTCCGGTGCCAAACGTATCCTCCACGCGAAAACGCAAAGACCTTTCTCTGCCCGAATCCTGCCGGCCGCTGTACCGTTCGTCAGGAGATGCGAGCATTCGCAATCGATCTTTGACAAGCATTCTCATTAACATTAGTATCCGATCCATCGAACAGAACCACCAAGACGAGCCTTGCTTATGTACGTCTGCCTCTGTGAAGGTGTCACCGATACGCAAATCCGCGATGCGGTCTACGAGGGCTGCTGCAGCTACCGTGAAGTGCGCGGCACGCTCGGCATCGCCAGCCAGTGTGGCAAGTGCGCTTGCCTGGCCAAACAGGTCGTCCGCGAAACCATCGCCGAAGTGCAGAGCAGCCAAGCCTCGCTGGCCTATCCTGCAGGTTTCGTCGCTGCCTGATACACGACACGAGAATGAAAAAACCGGATCTGAGCATCCGGTTTTTTTTCGTCCTCGAGCAGCCAGGGGTCACGTCGGACCGTCGCGCTCCAGGTGATCGAGGTCCACCGCTTCACCCGGCTTGGCGTGCAACTTGGCGCGGATGTCTTCGAAGAGCGCATCGTATTCTGCATGGGCACGCATGATCGGGCTGTGGTTGGGCGGCAAGCCATGCTTGGCTACCAGGCGGGAGATCACGCTGGCGAAGTTGAACGCGGTATCGCGATGCATTTCGAAGACTTCCTCGAATGCCCTGCCCTCGATCTCGCCGACCAGGCGCCCATGCAGCATGGGTCCTTCTTGTGAATCCTTGCGCACCTCATAGTAGAAATCGATGCTGTAACCAGGTTGCCCGCCCAGGCCAGGCGGATTGCTGCGGTGCAGGTGACCAGGTTCGAACATGGGGCTCACTCCTTTGCCGTGGCACTGCGAGAAACTCCCTGACGGGAGCGTGGGAAGAGTCTAGCTCGCTGCTCATAGCCCTGCATCGCACCATCTCAGTGCGCAGCTGAATTCCCTGCCCTTTCCTGTACCAACACCCAGGGGGCGACCACGACTGCCCACAACTGGGGGTCGCGCGCGAGCAGATCTTCGGCACGTGTATCTTCGAGCTTGCGCAGCAGGCCTTGGTTCATCCATTGCGCAACTCGAGCCTGATCGTTCTCGGCCAGGGCATGCGCGACCGCCACCAGATCCTCGCCACCCTCGACCCAGAGTAGCGCACCGCGAGCGAAGAACGGCTGCAGTTCCTGCCAACGAATCGATGCTGTCTCACCGAGCAGCTTGGCATAGAGGGTGCTAGATTGATCCGTCATGGTGTGTCCCGTGTCGATGGCTTTGAATGCAGGCGCGCAATGATAGCGTCGGCAACTGCCCTGGCAACTGCGCGACGCTCGCCAGCCGACCCAGGCCACGCCGTTTTTCTATACATTCCTTGCAATTTAGCGACAACCCCACGTATCGCCTCCAGCTGCCGGCTTTTCAAGGCGCAAATCCGCGCTCTACACTGTTCCGGTACAGTTGCCGGAGGCATTACCGGGGTAACAGACCCGGTTCTGCAGCTTCGGCCGCAAGAACTACAACAACGAAAAACATAAGAGTGGAGCACTCATGAACAAGGCTACTAAGCAGATTTCCAAGCTGTTCGCTGCAATGGCACTGGCGGGGGCGGCCAGCTATTCGATGGCGGCCGACAACATCAAGATCGGTCTGGCCGGTCCGGTGACCGGTGCCGTTGCTCAGTACGGTGAGATGCAATTCATCGGCGCCAAGATGGCCATCGAACAGATCAACAAGGCCGGCGGCGTCAACGGCGCCCAGCTCGAAGGCGTGGTCTACGACGACGCGTGCGATCCGAAACAAGCCGTTGCCGTTGCCAACAAGATCGTCAACGACGGCGTCAAGTTCGTGGTTGGCCACCTGTGCTCCAGCTCCACTCAGCCGGCTTCCGACATCTACGAAGACGAAGGCATCCTGATGATCACCGCGGCTTCCACCAGCCCGGACATCACCGCTCGTGGCTACGAGCTGGTCTTCCGCACCATCGGCCTGGATAGCCTGCAAGGCCCGACCGCCGGTAACTTCATCGCCGACCACGTCAAGCCGAAGAACGTCGCCGTCATTCACGACAAGCAGCAGTACGGCGAAGGTATCGCTACCGCGGTCAAGCAGACCCTGGAAGGCAAAGGCGTGAAGGTTTCCCTGTTCGAAGGCATCAACGCCGGCGACAAGGACTTCTCGGCGCTGATCGCCAAGCTCAATCAGGCTGGCGTCGACTTCGTCTACTACGGCGGCTACCACCCGGAGCTGGGCCTTCTGCTGCGCCAGACCAAAGAGCGCGGCCTGAACGTCAAGTTCATGGGCCCGGAAGGCGTGGGTAACAAGGAAATCTCGGCCATCGCCGGCCCGGCTTCCGAAGGCCTGCTGGTCACCCTGCCGAAGTCCTTCGACCAGGATCCGAAGAACCAGGCGCTGGTCGAGGCCTTCAAGGCCAAGAACGAAGACCCGAGCGGTCCGTTCGTGTTCCCGGCCTACGCTGCCGTTCAGGTCATCGCCGAAGGCATCGAGAAAGCCGGCGACACCGATACCGCCAAGGTAGCGGCTGCCCTGCGTTCCAACAGCTTCGACACCCCCACCGGCGCCCTGGCCTTCGACGAGAAGGGCGACCTGAAGGACTTCAGCTTCGTGGTGTACGAGTGGCACCAGGACGGCACCAAGTCCGAAGCCAAGTAAGCTTCCTGTCTGAGCCAAAGCCCACTGCGCGAGCAGTGGGCTTTGTTTATTAGAAGAATTCCGGCCTCGCGCTGCGCCACAAGCGCCGCTTTACGCAAGCGCCCAGGAGTTAGGCAATGCCTGATCTTTATCACTACCTACAACAGCTGATCAATGGCCTGACCATTGGCAGTACCTATGCCCTGATCGCCATCGGCTACACCATGGTCTACGGCATCATCGGCATGATCAACTTCGCCCATGGCGAGGTTTACATGATTGGCTCGTACGTAGCCTTCACCGTTATCGCCGGCCTCGCCATGTTCGGCCTGGAAGCCGTGCCCTTCGTGATGGTCGCGGCCTTCGCTGCCACCATGATCGTCACCAGCGCCTACGGCTACAGTATCGAGCGGGTGGCCTACCGTCCCCTGCGCGGCGGCAACCGCCTGATCCCGCTGATCTCCGCGATCGGTATGTCGATCTTCCTGCAGAATACCGTGTTGCTCTCACAGGACTCCAAGGACAAGGCCATTCCCAGCCTGCTGCCCGGCAATTTCGTCTTCGGTGAAAGCGCCGCCAACGGCGTGGTGGTGTCCTACATGCAGGTGCTGATCTTTATCGTCACCTTCGTCACCATGATCGGTCTGACCCTGTTCATCTCCCGTTCACGCCTGGGCCGTGCCTGCCGCGCCTGCGCCGAAGACCTGAAGATGGCCAACCTGCTCGGCATCAACACCAACAACATCATCGCCCTGACCTTCGTCATCGGTGCTGCGCTGGCCGCCATCGCCTCGGTACTGCTGGGCATGAACTACGGCGTGATCAACCCGCACCTGGGCTTCCTCGCCGGCATCAAGGCCTTCACCGCTGCGGTACTCGGTGGCATCGGCAGCATCCCTGGCGCGGTACTCGGCGGCCTGCTGCTGGGCGTTGCCGAAGCATTCGGCGCCGATATCTTCGGTGATCAATACAAGGACGTGGTGGCCTTCAGCCTGTTGGTGCTGGTGCTGCTGTTCCGTCCAACCGGCATCCTTGGCCGCCCGGAGGTGGAAAAGGTATGAGCCGCAACATCAAATCCGCGATTTTCAGCGCCCTGCTGGTGCTGATCATTTCCTACCCGGTCCTGGGCCTGAAACTCTCCACCGTCGGCATCAGCCTGCGTGTGGAAGGCGCAAGTGCCTTCGAACTCTGGTGCATCGGCGGCGCTGCTACGCTGATCTTCCTCTGGCAATTGCTGCGTGACCGACTGACTCCGACCTGGGCCAAACTGCCCAAGCTGCCCAGCGGCTCCGGTCAGGTCGGCAACTTCCTCACCCTGCCCTCCACCCAGCGCTGGATCATTCTGGCAATGGTCATGGTGGCGCTGGTGTGGCCGTTCTTCGCCAGTCGTGGTTCGGTGGATATCGCCACGCTGATCCTGATCTACGTGATGCTCGGCCTTGGCCTGAACATCGTGGTCGGCCTGGCCGGTCTGCTCGACCTGGGTTACGTCGGCTTCTACGCAGTCGGCGCCTATAGCTATGCGATCCTCTCGCATTACTTCGGCCTGAGTTTCTGGATGTGCCTGCCGATCGCCGGGATGATGGCTGCGCTGTTCGGCTTCCTGCTCGGTTTCCCGGTGCTGCGCCTGCGCGGCGACTACCTGGCCATCGTGACCCTGGGCTTCGGCGAGATCATCCGCATTCTGCTGCGTAACCTCACCGAACTGACCGGTGGCCCGAACGGCCTGAGTATCGCCAACGAGAACAAGCCGACCCTGTTCGGCCTGTCCTTCGAGCGCCGCGTGCCGGCCGACATGCCGACCTTCCACGGCTACTTCGAAATCGCCTACAACTCGCAGTACAAGGTGATCTTCCTCTACCTGATCGCGTTACTGCTGGTGCTGCTGACCCTGTTCCTGGTCAACCGCCTGCTGCGCATGCCGATCGGTCGTGCCTGGGAAGCCCTGCGTGAAGACGAGATCGCCTGCCGTGCGCTGGGCCTGAACCCCACCGTGATCAAGCTTTCGGCCTTCACCATCGGTGCCAGCCTGGCCGGTTTTGCCGGTAGCTTCTTCGCTGCCCGTCAGGGTCTGGTAACGCCGGAGTCGTTCACCTTCATCGAGTCAGCGATGATCCTCGCCATCGTCGTACTCGGCGGCATGGGCTCTCAGCTGGGCGTTATCCTCGCCGCCATCGTCATGGTGATGCTGCAGGAGATGCGTGAGCTGAGCGAGTACCGCATGCTGATCTTCGGCCTGGTCATGATCTTCATGATGATCTGGCGCCCGCAAGGGTTGCTGCCGATGCAACGTCCCCACCTGGAGCTGAAGCGATGAGCCGCACGATTCTCGAAGTAAGCGGCCTGTCCATGCGTTTCGGCGGCCTGTTGGCCGTCAACGGGGTGGGCCTGAATGTCAAGGAAAAGCAGGTGGTCTCGATGATCGGCCCGAACGGCGCCGGCAAGACCACCGTCTTCAACTGCCTGACCGGCTTCTATCAGCCGAGCTCCGGCAGCATCCGCCTGAACGGCGAGGCGATCGAAGGCCTGCCCGGCCACAAGATCGCCCGCAAGGGCGTGGTGCGCACCTTCCAGAACGTGCGTCTGTTCAAGGACATGACGGCGGTGGAAAACCTGCTGATCGCCCAGCATCGCCATCTCAACACCAGCTACCTGGCGGGTCTGTTCAAGACCTCCGCATTCCGCCGCAGCGAGCGCGAGGCCATGGACTACGCCGCCCACTGGCTGGAACAGGTCGACCTGGTGGACTTCGCCAACCGTGAGGCGGGCACCCTGGCCTACGGTCAGCAGCGTCGCCTGGAAATCGCCCGGTGCATGATGACGCGCCCAAGCATCCTCATGCTCGACGAGCCGGCCGCCGGTCTCAACCCGCGTGAAACCGAAGACCTGAAAGCCCTGATCAGCGTGCTGCGTGACGAGCACAATGTCACTGTGCTGCTGATCGAGCACGACATGAAGCTGGTGATGAGCATTTCCGACCACATCTACGTGATCAACCAGGGCACTCCCCTGGCCGACGGCACGCCGGACGACATCCGCAACAACCCGGACGTGATCAAAGCCTATCTGGGGGAGGCGTAATCCATGCTGAGCTTCAACAACGTCTCAACCTTCTACGGCAAGATCCAGGCCCTGCACGACGTCAGCATCGAAGTGCAAAAAGGCGAGATCGTCACCCTGATCGGCGCCAACGGTGCCGGCAAGTCGACCCTGCTCATGACCCTGTGCGGCAACCCGCGCGCCACCAGCGGCAGTATCCGCTACCTGGGTGAGGAACTGGTGGGCATGGATACCCCGGAGATCATGCGCAAGAGCATCGCCATCGTGCCGGAAGGCCGTCGCGTGTTCGCCCGCCTGACCGTCGAGGAAAACCTGGCCATGGGCGGCTTCTTCGGTGACAAGGCGGACAATCAGGAGCAACTGGACAAGGTGCTGCACCTGTTCCCGCGCCTGAAGGAGCGCTTCGCCCAGCGCGCCGGCACCATGAGCGGCGGCGAGCAGCAGATGCTCGCCATCGGTCGTGCCTTGATGAGCAAGCCCAACCTGCTGTTGCTCGACGAGCCGTCTCTGGGTCTGGCGCCGATCATCATCCAGCAGATCTTCGACATCATCGAACAACTGCGCAAAGACGGCGTGACCGTGTTCCTGGTCGAGCAGAACGCCAACCAGGCGCTGAAGCTGGCGGATCGCGGTTATGTGCTGGAGAACGGCCACATCGTCATGCGCGGCAGCGGTGAAGAGCTGCTCAACGATCCCAAGGTGCGTGACGCCTACCTCGGCGGCTAAGCGCTACCTGCGACATTGGAACCGCCCTTCGGGGCGGTTTTTTATTGGTGATTCCTATTTGGATGCGTTTGACACCGGACTGGTAAGTTTGTGTGTTGTATTGCGCTATTTACGTCCGGGCAAAGATCATTGGCGTGTCGATCATTCGTCTTGGTTTCGCCCCTCACGGGCGTGTCACTTTCTCTTGCTTGCCCAAGAGAAAGTAACCAAAGAGAAGGGCACCCCGACATCCGGCCCCGGCTACGCCGGGGTTCCCTCGCTCCATCACCGCTCCAGGGGCACGCTGCGAAGGGCCGTCCCTGGCCCATCGCAGCTCTCGCGACATCCATGTCGCTCAACCCCTTCCACGGCGATTCCACTCGGCCTCCTGAAGGGGATTTGGGCGTCGTCTACACCATCGCAGTTTAAGAGCAAAGGCAAAGGCCAGACCCCGCCAATTCCAATTCCGCAAAGATTACGCAAGCTCGCGAACTGGTCCCCTTCAGGAGGCCGAGTGGAGGTGTTGCGTAGGGGAGCGAGCCGCATGGATGCGGCGAGAGGCTTAAAGGGCCATGGATGGCCCTTGTAAGCCGGCCCCCGGAGCGGCGCCGGAGCGAGGGGAGTTTCGCGTAGCGAAACCCGAATGTCGGGGTGCCCTTCTTTGGCACACCTTTCTTGGGCAAGCAAGAAAGGTGTGGCGCCCGTAAGGGGCGCAACCCAAACGCTCAGCGCATGCGGTAATGGACAGTGCTAAGTCAGCAAGCGATACGCACACAAACTTACCAGTCCGGTATCAATCCGCACTTTCCCAACCCACGCAAAGAATCCCTTTTGCCCACGATCCGAACCTCACATTACCGAACTCTTAAGCGGATATTTCCACCCTCTTGCGTCAGATGCACCGAGTATTAGTCTCAACAGCTCTACTCTCGCGAGTCCCGTTCATGCGCAAGCCTCTGCTCCTGCTACTGGCCATCACCCTGCTGCTGAGCGCCTGCAGCCGTGTCGGCCTGGCGTATCGCAACCTCGATTGGCTGATCCCCTGGAAGCTGGGCGACTACGTGGCGCTGACCAGCGAGCAGAGCGCCTGGCTCAAACCCCAACTGCAGGAGCACCTGGCCTGGCACTGCAGCGTCGAGCTGCCGCGTTATCTCGACTGGCTGCAACGCAGTCAGCAGGCGCTGAGCAGCCGTGACAGCGAGCTGATGGCCAGCCAGTTGGCCGACTTCGAGCAAGCCATGCAGCGCATCGCCGTGGAGATCACACCCAGCGCCATCGAACTGCTGCGCGGCCTGAGCCCGCGTCAGGTCGACCAGCTATTGGCGGCAATGGACGAACAGAACGCCAAGCTGCGTGAAGAGTTTCTCGAGCCGCCCGTGCAGGAACAGGTCAGTCGGCGCGCCGAGCGCATGGAAGAGCGCCTGCAGCCCTGGTTTGGCACGCTGAACGCCGGGCAGCGCGAGCGGGTGCAGAGCTGGGCACAGAGCCTGGGCGAACAGAACAAGATCTGGCTGGAAAACCGCATGGTCTGGCAACAGGCTCTGCGTGAGGCATTGGAAGTACGCCGTGGCGATGACTTCACTGCGCGCATGACCGCCCTGCTGCAACAACGCGAGCGCTTCTATACCAGCGCCTATCAGGCCAGCTATGAAAGTAACCGTCAGGCCATGGCCGCGATGATCGTCGATCTGGTCGAGCAGGCAGACTCACGCCAGATGGAGCGAGCCGACAAGCACCTGGAAAGCCTTCATGCCGACCTGGCTGCGCAGCAGTGCCAGGGAGGCGAGTCAGTAGTCAGTCGTTGAAACAACGGCAGCCGATAGACTCAGGGGATCGTGGGGCTACCCAGGCCGTACGCACCAGATGAGCCGGTGCGCACGGCGCACCCTACGACGCGATCTCGCTATAGCGCCGGCAAGCGCCAGTCGATGGGCGCCATGCCGTTCTGGCTGAGGAACTGGTTGCAGCGACTGAAATGACCATTGCCGATGAAGCCACGATGCGCCGACAGCGGCGACGGATGCGGCGAACGCAGCACCAGGTGCTTGGTCGGGTCGATCAGGCGCTGCTTGCTCTGCGCATGGGCGCCCCAGAGCAGGAACACCAGCTTGGGCTGCTGTTCACTGACCACCTCGATCACCCGATCGGTGAAGAACTGCCAACCCTTGCCCGCGTGCGAGCCGGCATTGGCGCGCTCGACGGTCAGCGAGGTGTTGAGCAGCAGCACGCCCTGGTCGGCCCAACTCTGCAGATAACCATAGGCTGGAATGTCGATGTTCAGGTCGCGCTTGAGCTCCTTGTAGATGTTCACCAGCGACGGCGGCGTCTGCACCCCCGGCTGCACCGAGAAGCACAGGCCATGCGCCTGGCCCGGACCGTGGTAAGGGTCCTGACCGATGATCACCACCTTGACCTGATCCAGCGGCGTGGAGTTTAGCGCATTGAAGATCAGCGGCCCCGGCGGATAGATTTCCTTGCCGGCCGCCTTCTCCGCCTGCAGAAACGCACGCAGCTCGCTCATGTAAGGCTTGTCGAACTCCTCACGCAGCGCGTGTTTCCAGCTGGCTTCGAGCTTGATGCGGTCGTCGGTCATGCGGTTTTCCTGCGGGTACAAAACGAGTGGAGGCACGCTAGAGAAGGCAGCAAGGCAAGTCAAGGAAGAGCTTGCCGGCAGAGCGAAGGATGCTTTGCTAGCCTTTCGGGAACCGTATCAATCGATGATGCCAAGCCGATGTCTCCCTCTACCGATACCCTGCGCATGGCGTTGCTCAACCGTTTCCTGAAGGGCGAAGCCAGGATTCCGCAAATGCCTGAAGCCGCCGTCCGCATCAGAAAGCTGTTGGACGACCCACGCACCTCGCTGGAACAACTGACCCGCGTGATCACTGGCGACCCGCCGCTGGCCGCGTACCTGATGCAGTTCTCCAATACACCGCTGCTGCGCGGGGAGCGCTCCTGTAGCTCGCTACGCGAACTGCTCGGCCGCCTTGGTACCCGCCAACTGGCAGACCTGGTGCTGGGCTTCAGCCTGCAAAACCTGTTCACCAGCACCGAACCTGCGCTGCAGCAGGCATTTCGCGCTCGTTGGCGCAGTGCCAGGGAGCGCGCCGCCCACTGCGCGGTACTGGCGCAGCGCACAGGCATGTCACTGGACGATGCCATGCTCGGCGGCTTGCTGCAGGACATCGGCAGCCTGCCGCTGCTTTCGGAGCTGGAGCACTGGCCGAACGTGCCGCGAGAGAGCGAAACGCTTCAAGAGCTGTGCGAGCGCCTGTCCGGTGATCTCGGCGCTCTGGTCCTGACCCGCTGGCAACTACCCTCGGCGATCATCGAATCCACCCGTCTTTATGGCCAGTGGCAACGCGAGCATGACGGCGCTGCCGACCTGGCGGATCTGGTCCTGCTTGCCAGCGCCCTGCAGACGAGCCAGACGCTACAGGGGCCGCTACCAGCGCAGGTAAAACTGGGGCTGGAGCAGCCACTGGGCGAGCTGAGGCAGGAGCTAGCGGGCGAACTGCAACTGTGGAAGCGTCTGCTCGCCTGAAGCGCCTGCTATGCAGCCTCATCAGGCACATGGATGCAGCTTGTCCTCCCTCTGGAGCAGGTTGAGACTCTTCTGCACGCCCCATGCAGGAGGTCATATGAGCGACTCGAACGGTATCAGCCGCGAGCGCCTGGAACAGGCGCTCGCCCACTCCACCTTTGCCCAACTGCTCGGCGCCGAACTGCTCGACTTCGCGCCAGGTCGAGTCAGCCTGCAGGTGCGCAGCCGTCCCGACCTGTGCCAGCACCACGGCTATATGCATGGCGCGGTAGTCGGCTTCATGGTCGACAGTGGCTGCGCCTGGGCAGCGGCGTCGATGGTTGGCGATGTGGTCACCAGCGAATACAAGCTCAACCTGCTCGCACCCGCGCTCGGCGAACGCCTGCTGTGCCGCGCCGAAGTGCTCAAGGCCGGGCAGCGCCAGGCAGTCTGCCGAGCCGACGTGTTCGCCGTGAAGGACGGCCAGGAAAAGCTGGTGGCCACCGGCCTGGCGACCATCGCGAGGGTGTGACCGCTCAGGGTACGGGCTAACCCTGATGCAGCGTCCGGTAATGACTGGGCGCCATGCCCACCACCTTGCGAAACAGCCGCGAGAAGTAGTACGGATCCTCATAGCCCAGTTGCTCGGCGACCTGACGCACCTCGATGTCGCCGCGATCGAGCAGGCGGCAAGCCAAGGCCATCTTCAACTGAATGAAGTCCTGGATCGGCGCGTGACCGGTCAGCGCGCGGTAGGTCTTGGCGAAGTGAAAGCGTGACAGCTTGAAGTGCGCCGCCAGTTCGTCGAGGTTGAGGCTACCGTTCAGGTGCTCGCGCATCACCGCCTGCACCGCTTCGATATCCAACACCCGTCCGGATTTCAGACTGAGCCGCGCCGGCAGCACCGCCAGCGAGCTGAGCATCGCCTGCAAACGGTGCGCAGCATGGATGAAGGGCAAGGCGTTCAAGCCCTGACGTTGCAAGCCCAGCAACGCCTCGAAATCGCCAATCAACCGGGGCTGCAAGCCGACACGCCGGTGCGGTTGAGTGCCCATCAGGCGCAGGAAGTCCTCGCCGAGACTGCCGTCGAAGTGCACCCAGTAGATCGTCCAGGGGCTTTGCGCGTCGGCGCCATAGGCATGCGGTGCATCCTTGGGCAGCAACAGCAAATCGCCAGCAACGACCTCGAATCGTCCATCCTCTGTTTCCAGCCAACCCCTGCCGGAACGGCAATAGATCAGCAGGTGATCGTCCGGCTGCAGGCGCCGCATCTGATGTCCGGCCGCCTCCGGGTAAAAGCCCATGGCCAGGGGATAGCAGCCTGAGCTCAGCGCATGGCGCGCCAGCAGGCGGCGCAAGCGCGGCGGCGTGATGAAGCGCTGCCCGCCAAGCGGCAGCGGCCAATTGGAGGTTTCCACCCGCAGCCCCATACCCACCACTTCCTTCCATAATGAATCGAATGGCAAGATCGTCCATCTCAAGACCAAGATCGTCAATCCACAAAGCGGCGGCGAGTGGCTATAAAGAAACCCATACAAGAACAACAGGAGGCGAGCATGCCCATTACCCTGCCGCAACTGATCGACGGTCACTGGCAAACCAGCCAGGCCCATGAGCTGATCGAAGTCACCGACCCGGCCACTCAGGAGGTAATCGCCCTCGCCCCCAAGGCCACTGCCGAGGAAATCGAAGCGGCAGTAAACGGTGCGCAGAAAGCCTTCCTCGCCTGGCGCGAAGTACCGGTATCGGAGCGCGCCCGCCTGATGCTGCGCTACCAGCACCTGCTCAAGGCGCATCACGACGAGCTGGCGGAGATTCTCGCGGCGGAAACCGGCAAGACCTTCGCCGACGCCAAGGGCGACGTCTGGCGCGGTATCGAAGTGGCCGAGCATGCCGCCAATATCGCCAGCCTGATGATGGGCGAAACCGTGGAGAACGTCGCCCGCGAGATCGACACCGCCAGCTGGATCCAGCCATTGGGCGTGTGCGTCGGCATCACCCCGTTCAACTTCCCGGCCATGATCCCGCTGTGGATGTTTCCGCTGGCCATCGCCTGCGGCAACACCTTCATTCTCAAACCCTCGGAACAGGACCCGATGACGCCCAATCGTCTGGCCGAACTGTTCCTCGAAGCTGGCGCACCGGCCGGCGTGCTGCAGGTGCTGCATGGCGGGCGCGAGCAGGTCGATGCGCTGCTGGTGCATCCACTGGTACGCGCGGTGTCCTTCGTCGGTTCGGTGACGGTAGGTCAGCATGTCTATCGCACCGGCACTCAGCATCTGAAACGCGTGCAGGCCTTCGCCGGGGCCAAGAACCATATGGTGATCATGCCTGACGCGCCCAAGGATCAAGTGCTCAGCAACCTGCTCGGCGCCAGTTGTGGCGCCGCCGGTCAGCGTTGCATGGCGATCAGCGTGGCGGTGTTCGTCGGCGAGTCGAAACAGTGGATCGACGAGCTGGCCAAGCAAATGGCCGAGCTGCGCCCTGGTCACTGGCAAGACAGCGGTGCCGCCTATGGCCCGCTCATCAGCCCACAGGCACGCCAGCGCGTACTGCGCCTGATAGAGGAAGGCAAGGCCGAAGGCGCCGACTGCCTGCTCGACGGCTCGCACTGCGCGGTGGACGGCTACCCGGACGGCAACTGGGTCGGGCCGACACTGTTCCGTGGCGTGACGACGAAGATGGGTCTGTACCGCGAGGAGATCTTCGGTCCAGTGCTGGTGTGCATGGAGGTTGCGACCCTGGAAGAAGCCATCGAACTGGTCAACGCCAGCCCCTACGGTAACGGCACCAGCCTGTTCACCCGCTCCGGCGGCGCTGCGCGGCATTTCCAGCACGCGATTGAAGTCGGCCAGGTGGGCATCAACGTGCCGATTCCGGTGCCGCTGCCGTTCTTCTCCTTCACCGGCTGGAAGGGCTCGTTCTATGGCGACCTGCACGCCTACGGCAAGCAGGCAGTGCGTTTCTATACCGAAACCAAGACGGTGACCAGCCGCTGGTTCGACGACACACCGCTCGGCGATGGCCCGAACATGACTATTCAGCTGAAATGAGAACCGAGTGACCGTTTCTTAGACTAATAGACGATCACTCGAACTGGACGAGCGGCGTAAAACGGTTCTCTGCAGAACAAAAACAAGGAGAACTGCAATGCGCCAACTGTCCGCCACACTGGCCCTGTGGGCCGCACTTACCGCCTGTGCGCAGGCTGCCGAGCCTATCACCCTCGGCCTCAACTACCCGCGCACCGGACCATACAAGGAGGAGGGATTGGCGCAGATGCGTGGAGCCCTGCTGGCCATCGATGAAATCAACGCCGCTGGTGGCGTGCTGGGTAGACCTTTGCGCCTGTCCAGCAAGGACACCGCCTCGCGCCCGGCCAAAGCGGAGAAGAACGTCGACAAGCTGGCCGCCGAGGGTGCGGCGATGCTCTTCGGTGGCTCCTCCAGTGCGGTCGCCATCGCCGCAGGCAAGCGCGCCAAGCAGCACGGCCTGCTTTACTTCGGCACCCTCACCTACTCCAATGACACCACGGGCAAGGATGGCCACCGCTACATGTTCCGCGAGTGCAACAACGCCTGGATGAGCGCCCGGGTGCTCGGCCAGTACCTGAGCAAGACCCTGCCGAACAAGCGCTACTTCTATGTCACCTCCGACTACACCTGGGGCCACACCACCGAGGCCTCGCTGCGTCAGGCCACCGCCACCGACAATACCGCCCAACACACCAGCGTACGCATCCCCTTCCCAGGTGCGCGCCTGGCTGACTATCAGGACGCGCTGACCCAGGCCGCCGCCAGCAACGCCGAGATCCTCGCCCTGGTGCTGTTCGGCGAAGATCTGGTTCGCGCCATGCGCATCGCCAAGGACCTGGGCCTGACCGAGCGCATGCAGATCGTCGCGCCGAACCTGACCCAGAGCATGGTCGAACAGGCCGGTCCCAACCTGATGCAGGGCGTGATTGGCACCGAACCCTGGACCTGGCGTGTCCCTGCGCTGGAAAAATCCGCTCGTGGCGAAGCCTTCGTCGAAGCCTTCAAGACCCGCTACGAGATGTACCCATCCAGCTCTGCCGCATCGGCCTACAGCATCGTCCAGCAATGGGCCGACGCCGCCACGCGAGCCAAGAGCCTCGACAGCGAAGCGCTGATCAAGGCGCTGGAAGGCCACAGCTACACCTTGCTCAAGGACGAGCAGCAATGGCGTACCTTCGACCACCAGAACCTGCAGACGGTCTACGCGGTCAAGGTCAAGCCGCGCGACGAGGTGCTCAAGGACCCGCTCAAGCAGGACTACTTCGAAATCGTCGACCGCCTCGATGCCAGCAGCGCGCTGCCCAACCTCGCCGAGTGGCAGGCCGAACGCCGCGCCGGCGACCAACCCCTGACCTTGCAATGAGATGCCATGGACTTCGAACTCAGTGATGAACAACGCCTGTTGACCGACAGCGCCCGCGCCTTCGCTGCGCGGGAGCTGACGCCCCACGCTGCCGAGTGGGATCGCGAGCAGCACTTCCCTGTCGAAGTGATTCGCCGCGCAGCCGAACAGGGCTACCTGGCTCTGTATCTACGCGAAGAAGATGGCGGCCTGGGCCTGTCCAGGCTCTCCAGCTCACTGATTTTCGAACAACTGGCGGCGGGCTGCGTAGCCACCACCGCCTACCTGACCATCCACAACATGGCCACCTGGATGCTCGCCAGCTTCGCCGACCAGGCGCTGAAGGATGCCTGGTTGCCGGGACTGATCAACGGCCAGTTGCTGGCCTCCTACTGCCTGACCGAACCGGACGCCGGCTCCGACGCTGCCCACCTGAGAACCCGCGCGCGGCGCGACGGCAGCGACTATGTGATCGACGGCAGCAAGTGCTTCATTTCCGGTGCAGGAAGCACGCAGGTACTGATCGTCATGGCGCGTACCGGCGAGGATGGTGCCAAGGGTGTTTCCTGCTTTCTGGTACCTGCCGATGCGCCCGGCGTGCGCTACGGACGCAACGAGGACAAGATGGGCTGGAAAGCGCAGCCGACACGCACCATCAGCTTCGAAGGTGTGCGCATTCCTGCCAGCCACCGCATCGGCCCGGAAGGTGAAGGCTTCGTCTACGCCATGAAGGGCCTCGATGGCGGGCGCATCAATATCGCCAGTTGCTCGCTCGGTGCGGCCCAGGCAGCGCTGGAGCAGAGCCTGCGCTACGTGGAAGAACGCAAGCAGTTCGGCAAGGCGCTCAGCGAGTTCCAGGCCCTGCAATTCAAGCTGGCCGACATGCTCACCGCTCTGACCGCCAGCCGGCAGATGGTGCGCCTGGCTGCGCACAAGCTCGATCTGGGGCATGGCGAAGCCAGCCTGTACTGCGCCATGGCCAAGCGCTTCGCCACCGACCAGTGCTTCGACCTGTGCAACGAAGCACTGCAACTGCACGGTGGCTACGGCTATCTGAATGACTATCCGCTGGAGCGCTGGGTACGCGACGCCCGCGTGCACCAGATACTGGAAGGCACCAACGAGATCATGCGGGTGATCGTCGCCCGCCGCCTGCTCCTGCAAGGCGGCATGCTCGATCGCCTGCTGTAAGCGCTTCCCCCTCTCCCCCCTCCCCCCGCCCATAAAAGGGTGAGGGGAGAAAATTGACGAGGACCATTATGAGCACCGCCATCGAAACCTATAAATCCGGCATCTTCGACCTGACCCACAAGCTCACCGTGGAAAAGCACGGCCACACCGCGCTGATCACCATCAACCATCCACCGGCCAACACCTGGGACCGAGACTCGCTGATCGGTCTCAAGCAGGTGGTCGAGCACCTCAACCGTGACGACGAGGTGTACGCCCTGGTGGTGACCGGCCAGGGGCCGAAGTTCTTTTCCGCCGGTGCCGACCTGAATATGTTCGCCGACGGCGACAAGGCCCGCGCCCGCGAGATGGCCAGACGCTTCGGTGAGGCCTTCGAGACCCTGCGCGATTTCCGCGGCGTGTCCATCGCCGCGATCAACGGCTACGCCATGGGCGGCGGCCTGGAATGCGCGCTGGCCTGCGACATCCGCATCGCCGAACGCCAGGCACAGATGGCCTTGCCGGAAGCCGCCGTGGGCCTGTTGCCCTGCGCTGGTGGCACCCAGGCCCTGCCCTGGCTGGTGGGTGAAGGCTGGGCCAAGCGCATGATCCTCTGCGGCGAACGCATCGACGCCGAAACCGCCCTGCGTATCGGCCTGGTCGAGCAGGTGGTGGACACTGGCGAAGCACGCGGCACCGCGCTGCTGCTGGCATCCAAGGTGGCGCGGCAAAGCCCGGTGGCGGTACGTACCATCAAGCCGCTGATCCAGGGTGCCCGTGAGCGTGGCTCCAACACCTGGTTGCCGGAAGAACGCGAGCGCTTCGTCGACCTGTTCGATGCCGACGACACCCGCGAAGGGGTCAACGCCTTTCTGGAAAAACGCGACCCGCAGTGGCGCAACAAATAGCTCGCTCCTAACGCTCCGTAGGGTGGACGTCGCTTTTTACGTCCACCACAAAACCACACGGTGGATGATGAAGCGCCATCCACCCTACGCAGGAAGACCCTATGAACCTGCAATTCGAAGCTCCGTAGGGTGGACGTCGCTTTTTACGTCTACCACAAACCCGCACGATGGATGAATGAAGCGCCATCCACCCTACGCAGGGAGACCCTATGAACCGCAATTCGAAGCTCCGTAGGGTGGACGTCGCTTTTTACGTCCACCACAAAACCGCACGGTGGATGGATGAAGCGTCATCCACCCTACGCAGGAAGACCCTATGAACCTGCAATTCGAAGAACGCCCCAGCCTGCACGGCTACCGCATCGGCATCGCCAGCCTGGACGCGGAAAAGAGCCTCAACGCCCTCTCCCTGCCGATGATCGAAGCACTCGACGAACGCCTGAAGGCCTGGGCAGAAGACTCGAACATCGCCTGCGTGATGCTGCGCGGCAACGGCCCCAAGGCCTTCTGTGCCGGCGGCGATGTGGTGCAACTGGTAAACCAGTGTCGCGAACAACCAGGCGAAATACCGGCCCTGGCACGACGCTTCTTCGCCGACGAATATCGCCTCGACCATCGCATCCACACCTACCCCAAGCCCTTGATCTGCTGGGCCCATGGCCACGTGCTGGGTGGCGGCATGGGCCTGATGCAGGGCGCCGGCATCCGCATCGTCACCCCGAGCAGCCGACTGGGCATGCCGGAAATCAATATCGGCCTGTACCCGGATGTCGGCGGCAGCTGGTTCCTCGCCCGTCTGCCGGGTCGCCTGGGTCTGTTCCTGGGTCTCACCGCTGCGAGCATCAATGCCCGCGATGCGCTGGACCTGAACCTGGCCAACCGCTGCCTGCGCGATGACCAGCAAGAGGCACTGCTCGAAGGCCTGGTACAGCTGAACTGGCGCGAACAAGCCGACCTGCAACTGCACAGCCTGCTACGGGCGCTGGAGAACGAGGCACGCACTGAGCTGCCGGCAGCCCAATGGTTGCCGCGCCGCGAACGTATCGATGAGCTGCTCGACGTCGCCGACCTGCCAGCTGCCGTACACGCGCTCAAGGCACTGCAAGCGGATGGCGACGCACTGCTCGCCCGCGCCGCCAAGACCCTGGCCCATGGCTGCCCGCTGACGGCTCACCTGGTCTGGCAGCAGATACGCCGCGCCCGCCACCTGTCGCTGGCCGAGGTGTTTCGCATGGAATACGCCATGAGCCTGAACTGCTGCCGCCACCCGGAATTCCCCGAAGGCGTGCGCGCCCGCCTGATCGACAAGGATCAAACACCGCATTGGCACTGGCCGGACGTGGCCGCAATCCCAGACGCCGTGGTCGAAGCACACTTCGCGCCAGCCTGGGAGGGCGAACACCCGTTGGCAGATCTGTAAGCGCGGGTCGGTGCGCACGGCGCACCCTACATATAGCCCGGATGCGCTCCGGGAGAGCTCACAAGCAATCCTCGAACAATGACAATCGATGCGCGAAGCGCCCAATAGAAAGGAAAGCTGCCATGACCAAAACCGCCTTTATCGGCCTCGGCCACATGGGCCTGCCCATGGCCCGCAACCTGCTCAGGGCGGGCTATCCGCTGACAGTCTTCGACCTGGTGCGCAGCGCCGTCGACACCCTGGCTGGCGAAGGTGCCGTGGCGGCCGATAGCGCCACCGACGCCATCGATCAGGCACAGGTAGTGATCAGCATGTTGCCGGCCAGCCGTCATGTGGAAGGCTTGTACCTGGGCGATGAAGGCCTGCTTGCGCGGCTGCCCGCCGGCACGCTGGTGATCGAGTGCTCGACCATCGCCCCGGAGTCCGCGCGCAAGGTGCACGCCGCCGCCCGCGAGCGCGGCATCGCTCTGCTCGATGCGCCGGTCTCCGGCGGCACCGGCGGTGCAGCAGCCGCCACCCTGACCTTCATGGTGGGTGGTGAAGCCAAAACGCTGGAGAAAGCCAGACCGCTGCTCGCCGCCATGGGCAAGAACATCTTCCACGCCGGCCCCGAGGGCGCCGGCCAGGTGGCCAAGGTGTGCAACAACCAGGTGCTCGCCGTGCAGATGATCGCCACCGCCGAAGCCATGGCCATGGGCGTCGCTAACGGCCTGGAGCCGGCGGTGCTGGCGGAGATCATGCGGCAGAGCTCCGGCGGCAACTGGACCCTGGAGAAGTACAACCCATGGCCCGGGGTGATGGAAAGCGCCCCTGCATCGAAAGGCTACAGCGGCGGCTTCATGGCCGAACTGATGGCCAAGGACCTCGGCCTGGCCCAGGAAACCGCCAGCCACAGCGGCAACAGCACACCGATGGGCGCCCTGGCGCTGCAGCTGTACCGCCTGCTGCTCAAGCAGGGCAAGGGCAAGCAGGATTTCTCGGTGGTGCAGCAACTGTTCGTGGAATAGTGTCTACAGCCAGTTCGCATATATGCACAGTCGCACTGCCGCCGTAGGGTGCGCTGCGCGCACCAAGACTTCTCCCGATAAGGCTGGTGCGCATGGCGCACCCTACCTGAAGCCTCTCGCACCGCCGCCGTGGGGTGCGCCGCGCGCACCAGGGCATTTCCCGA
>Ga0307408_100000082_pt1 | contig 106847 bp, 101 predicted proteins | sample 322Cmetagenome_FD_202116 | JGI IMG/M metagenome (GOLD analysis project Ga0307408, IMG submission 202116) | Maize rhizosphere microbial communities from greenhouse at UC Davis, California, United States - 322HYB-C-3 | ecosystem: Host-associated > Plants > Roots > Rhizosphere > Soil | place...
TAGGTAGGCATCGCCGTCGTTCGCCATGCCTTGCGCGGTCGACACGGCAGTGGTGATGTCGGCCTGCTGCGAAGCGGTGCACTTGCTGAACGACAGGCCGGCAGCGGTCGGCAGTGGCTGTTCCGGTGCCTTGGCCACGGTGCCGCGCGGCAGCGTGCCTTCGATCGACACGCTCAGCGGGGCCGATTGCAGCGTATCCGGCTGTTTCTTGTCGACGGATTTGCCGGCCGGGTCAACGTTGCTGAACAGCTTGGGCGACTTGGTGCTGTAGCGGATGGAGTAGTCGCCCGAGATGCTCATGTTATACATCTGGGACAGTTCCACCGTGACCTTGTGCGATTTTCCCGGCTGGATCACGTAGTAATCGGCCGCAGTCGGAGCAGGGCGCTTGACGTGCATGCCTTCGTACGGCACCTTGGCGCCGTCGCGGGTCACGTCAAACAGGGATTCTTCGATATCGCCGAACGGGGTATGCCACTTCAGGACGTATTGCGGCACCGATGAAGTATTGGTCAGGGTGACCTGAACGACCACGTCGTCGCGCGGGCCCAGCGCGCGCTTGTCCATGCTGATGCTGGCAGTCAGGCCGTCGGCCGCATAGGCGCCCAGGCTGAAGGAAGCTGCGAGTGCGAAAGCGCCAAGGTGTTTCAAATTCATTCGTCTCTCCGTCCGGTTGTGGTTGGGGTGAGCCAATCTTGACGGGGAGGCTGCGCCAATTCAATCGAAATCTCACACGTGTCGCTATTTCAACAACGGTTCCGTTACGCCCTGAACAAGCAGTCGCGGATTTGTCTAAAATGGGACAGTTGTAACAGCTTCAGGCCTGGCTCTGGCGGCGAATGGCCATCAGGATGCCGCATCCGATTCCCAGCGTTACCAGGGCCGTTCCGCCGTAGCTGAAAAAGGGCAGCGGCACGCCGACCACCGGCACCACGCCACTCACCATGCCGATGTTGATGAAGGCATAGGTGAAGAAGATCATGGTGATGGCGCCACCAAGCAGGCGCGAAAACGGCGTCACCGCAGCGGCGGAAATCTGCATGCCCCGCCAGATCAGCAAGGCGTACATCACCAGCAGTGCGATGCCTCCAAACAGCCCGAATTCTTCTGCGAAGACTGAGAAGATGAAGTCGGTGGAGCGTTCGGGGATGAAGCCGAGGTGGCCCTGGGTGCCATCCATCCAGCCACGGCCCACCATGCCGCCGGAACCGATCGCAATCTTGGCCTGGGTTATCTGGAAGCCTTTGCCCGCCGGATCCGCGTCGGGATCAAGGAAGGTCAGCACCCGTTGCCGCTGGAAGTCGTGCAGCAGTTCCCATACGACCGGAACGGCCGCCAGGCCGCAGGCCGCCAGCGTTGCGAGCGCCTTCCACGACAGGCCCGCCAGTACGATCACATAGAAACCCGCCGCCAGCACCAGCATGGCGGTGCCGAAGTCGGGCTGCTTCGCGATCAGGCCGACGGGAATGGCCAGCAGCACCGCCGCTGCGACGAAGACTTGCCAGCCTTTGGCGCCATCGAAGCGGTGGAAGTACCAGGCCAGCATCATCGGCATTGCGATCTTCATCATCTCGGACGGCTGGAAATCGTGGCCCAGGTTCAGCCAGCGCGTCGATCCCTTCTTCGTCACGCCGAACAGGAAGACCGCCACCAGCAAGGCCACGCCAAGGGAGTACAGGGTGACCGCATGGCGCATCAGCATGGGCAGCGGGATGTTCGCCACGGCCCACATCAGGCCCAGGGCCATCAGCACGTTCCGCAACTGCAGTTCAAAGCGCCCGGGAAAATCGGCCGATGCGGAGTACAGCGTCACTAGGCCAGCGGCCAGCAGAAGGCCGAGGATGGCGGCCAAAGGCGCGTCAATGGCCAGCACCGGCCGCAGGCGGCGCCAGAGTGGGGTATGGCCAGTCATTGGATCGCTTGCAGCCAGATTACGCGGCCGGCCAGGATGGCAAAGCCGGAAAGTGCAACGGCGCCAAGCAGGACGAGCCGGCGCCGGAATTGTTGTCGTTCATTATTCATGGCCTGAATTATAAGGCCAGCACTAGCGCTCCCGCACGTAGTTTCCGGGCGCTTCGCACAGCCACGGATAATCGGGATGGGCTTCCGGCGCCGGCGTGCGCCATTCGCCGCAGCGCGCGTGCAGCCAGGCAGTCCAGTCCTGCCACCAGGAGCCCTGGACTGGTGCTTGCACCGCCAGCCAGTCCTTGGCATCGCGGCCGGCAACCAGTGGCGCCGACCAGAATTGCTGCTTGGCGCTGCCGCCCGGCGGGTTGATGATGCCGAGGATATGGCCGGAGGCCGTGAGTACATAATGCACCGGCGCCCCCACCAGTGCCGCGCTGCGGTAGGTACTGCGCCAGGGCGTGATGTGGTCGGCCAGCGCGCCTACTGCATACAAGGGCTGGCGGATGCGGGTGAGGTCAAGCTTTTGCCCGCGTATCTCAAGCGCGTCGGCTTGCGCCAGCTTGTTGGCCTGGTATAGCTCGCGCAGGCAAAAGCTATGCGTGGCGCGCGGTTGCCGCGTGCCGTCCGAATTCCAGGCCAGGGGCGCCAGTGCGGGGGCAGGCTCCCCGAGCAGGTATTTGCGCACCACGTAGCGCCAGATCTGGGTGTTCGGGCGCAGCATGCGGAAACTCCAGCCAATCTGCTGCGAGTCGAGGAAACCCTGGCGCGCCATCAAGCTATCCAGCAGCGCCACGCTTTCGTCGTTGATGAAACTGGCGATATCGCCAGGCTTGGAAAAATCGGTAAGTGTGGCCAGCAAGGTCCAATGGGCGACGGGAACGTCGCGTGCCGCACGGTGGCGGCGATTCAGCCATGCCATGAGCGCCGACAGGGCGGTGCCGCCGATACAGTAGCCGACCGCGTGGACTTGCGCCACGCCGGCGATGGTGCAGACCGCTTCAATTGCAGCGAGTATGCCGTCAAACAGGTGATCCTCGAAGCTCACGTCCTGCATATTGGCGCGCGGATTCTTCCAGCTCATCACAAACACGTCGAAACCCTGCTCCACCAGGTGGCGAACCATGCTTTGCCGGGCAGTCAGGTCGAGGATGTAGTACTTGTTGATCCAGGGCGGCACCAGGAGCAGCGGCATCGTCCGCACTTGCGGCAGCACCGGTGTGTACTGGATCAATTCCATCATCTGGTTGCGCATCACCACACGGCCCGGCGTCGCAGCAAGGTCGCGGCCAAGCTGGAACTGGGCCGGGTCCACCATGCGCAAGTCGCCGGCCAGCAGGTCGCGCAGCCATTCTTCAAAGCCATGCTTGAGGCTGGCGCCTCCGCTGTCGAAGGCGCGCCGTAGTACTTCCGGATTGGTGAGGGGAAAGTTGCTCGGCGCGATGGCGTTGCACCAGTGGCGCAGCCAGAAAGCCGCGCTGTGGGCTTCACTTTCATCCACGCCAGGCGTGTCATACACCTGCCGTTCAAGGGTGCGTGTGAAGCCGAGGTATTGCTGCATCAGGCCATGAAAGAAAGGATTGTCGCGCCAGGCATCGTCACTGAAACGGTCATCGCCTTCCGCCGCTTCTGCCAGTGGCGCAGGCATGCCGGTGGCCCAGGCGACCGTGGCAAGTTCCTGCCAGGCCCGGACCATCTCCACGGGATGCGCCAGCCATGCGGAGGCGACATTGGCAAAGGGATTAGGCATGCAGGCCAGTATAGACCTAATGCGCCATCAGTACCGGAAGCGTCATGCTTTGCAAAACGGTGCGGGAGGCGCCGCCCAGCATGATTTCGCGGAAGCGGCTATGGCCGTAGCATCCCATGACCAGCAGGTCGGCATCGATATCCGCAGCGAAAGAGAGCAGGGCAGAGCCTACGTCGATCGACGTCACCTGCGACGAGACTTCAACCCTGATGCCATGGCGCGCCAGGTACAGCGCCATATCGGCGCCTGGTTCGCTGCCGTGGGTATCGGGCTCGCGGCCGGCATTGAAGACTGCCAGCGTCACTTTGCCGGCATGCTCCATCAAAGGAATGGCGGCCGTGATGGCGCGTGTCGCCTCCATGCTGCCATCCCAGGCCACCAGCACGCGCTGGAAAGGCGCCTCGAAATGCCCGGCGTATGGGACTACCAGCACGGGCCGTGCGCTGTTCATGGCGACATATTCCGGCGTTTCTTCTTCCAAAGGCGAGACCGGATCGTCGGGATTGACCTGGCCCAGGACCACCAGGTCGCCATAGCGCGATTGCAGCACAAGGCCATCGGCGGCCTGGTCGTCAAGCAAGCGCGATTCGAACGACTGCAAGTCAAGCATCAGGCACTGGGACTCGAAACGCTGCAAACTGGCCCGGGCGTTCGCGCGTGCTTCGTCGATGCATTGGGCGGCCATGCTGACGCCCATTGCCGTGGCATGGTCGGCATAGAGGAAGCGGGAAATGCCGCTCATTGCCGCCCCGACCAGGCGGCCCTTTGACAGGCGCACGATCTGCGAGGCGAGCCGCACCCGGCGCTCCGTTTCGGCGGAACTATTGACGTGCACTACGACAGTCTTGAACCCCATGGCAGCCTCCGAGATGGACAGATGAGAAAAAGTCTAGGGTTTCGCGCAATCCAGCGGCATGATCTGGGTCAATTTCAATCTAATCCGGTAACTTGCATAAGCAAGTGTTGACTTTTAGATGCGAATGGTTATCATTTGCGTTTTCGCATAAAAGCCAGCCCGTCGCCAGCTGATAATCGTCTAATTAGCTGAGGTAACGATGGATAGGAAGAAGTTGGCAGTACTGCTTGGGTTGGCGTTTCCAGTGGCGGTGCTTGCAGAGGAAGCGGCGCTGATGCCGCAAATTCAGGTCACTGCGCAGAAGCTGGATTCTTACACCACGGACCGCAGCCGTACTGCCACGCCGTTGAACATCTCCCTGCGCGACACCCCGCAATCGGTCTCGGTGGTGACCCCGCAGCGAATCGAAGACCAGGCGCTGCAAACAGTCACCGACGTCGTCAACAATGTGACTGGCGTCTCCGTCAACCAGTTTGAAACGCATCGCGCCGGCTTTACCGCGCGCGGCTTCGACATCGACAACCTGCAGATCGACGGCGTGCCGACTACCTGGGACCAGCCCTGGAGTTCCGGCGAAGTGGTGGGCAGCCTGGCCATTTACGATCGTGTGGAAGTGGTGCGCGGCGCCACCGGCCTGATGACGGGCGCTGGCAATCCGTCCGCCGCAATCAACCTGGTGCGCAAGCGTGCAGCAAGCAAAGAGCTGACCGGCAGTGCGGAGATTGGAGTCGGCCGCTGGAACGAACGGCGCGGCATGGTGGACATTTCCAGCGGCGTCAATGCCAGCGGTACCGTACGGGCCCGCGTGGTCGGCGAATACCAGCGCTCCGATAGCTGGGTCGACCTGCTGAAGAGCAAGAGCCACACTTTCTACGGCACCGTGGAGGCCGACCTGGCTCCACGCACCGTGCTGTCGGCCGGCTTTAGCCGCCAGAAGAACGATCCGAAAGGACCGATGTGGGGCGGACTGCCTTACTGGTACACGGATGGCAGCAAAACCAACTGGGAGGTTTCGAAAACCTCCGCCGCCGCCTGGACGCGCTGGGAGACTGAATACGAGAATGCCTTCACCAGCCTCGAACATGGTTTCGACAACGACTGGAAACTGCGAGCCAGTTTCAGCCAGGGCGACCGCAAAGGCGATTCCGCGCTGCTTTACCTTTCGGGCGTACCTGACCGCCTGACGGGCCAGGGCGTGGGCGCATTCGCCGGCTCCTACATCACCCATACCAGGCAGGACGACTTCAGCCTGCACGCCAGCGGGCCGTTTGAACTCGCAGGCCGCAAGCACGAAGCGGCGCTCGGCTACGTGCATTCCAAACAGGAATTCAACGCTGACAGCCGTGCTGCCGATTACGGAAGCGCATACCCGCCAGTGGGCAATTTCAACACCTGGAATGGCGCTGCCTATCCGGAACCTGCGTGGGGCTCTCCGACATTCTACGAAAGCAGCGTGACCAGGCAGGAAGCCCTGTACGGCGTTGCCCGCTTCTCGGTTGCCGATCCCTTGAAGGCCATTATCGGCGCGCGCGTCACCAACTACGACAAGACCGGCGTCGGCGCCTGGAGCCCGGCCTACCGGTTGAAGCACGATCATGAACTCACGCCTTATGCCGGCGTGGTGTACGACATCAATGGGAACCTGTCTGCTTACGCCAGCTACACCGATATCTTCCAGCCGCAGAACCGCAAGGACCTGGCAGGGAAGATCCTGGACCCGGTAGTCGGCAAGAGCTATGAAGCCGGCATCAAGGGCGACTTCCTGGACGGCCGCGTGAATGCGTCGTTTGCGGTCTTCAAGATCAAGCAGGACAAGCTGGCGCAGGAGGCGGGCACGGTCGACCGGGATGGCAGCGGCCCGCTGGCGCCGGAAGCTTACTACCGCGCTGCAAACGGCACCAAGAGCGACGGATTCGAGTTCGAGGTGTCGGGCGAGCTGGCGCGTGGCTGGAATGCCACCGCAGGCTATTCGCAGTTCAAGGCAAAGGATGCGGCAGGCGGCGACGTCAATAGCGTCTATCCGCGCAAGCTGTTGCGCGTGTTCACGACCTATCGCATGGATGCGCTGACTGTTGGCGGGGGCGTGAACTGGGAAAGCCGCACCTACACCCTGGACCCGGGCGCGCCAGCCGGCACCAACCGCTTGATCGAACAGGATTCCTTCGCACTGGCCAACCTGATGGCGCGCTACGACATCACCACGCAGCTTTCGGCACAGGTCAACGTGAACAACCTGTTCGACAAAAAGCACTTCGGCATGTTCGCAGCCTATGGCGCGATTACCTACGCCGCACCGCGCAGCGTATCGGCAAGCTTGAAGTACCGGTTCTGATAAGAGGCTGTTATGCGCGCAACCTGGACCCTGGTTCACCGCTACCTCGGGCTGCTCACGGCAGGCTTCCTGTTCATCAGTGGCCTGACGGGGGCCGTGATTTCATGGGACCACGAACTGGACGACTTGCTCAACCCGCACCTGATGGAAGCGCATACGCCTGGCAAACCGCAGCCGTCGCTGGAGTTGGCACGCCAGATCGAACAGCGCCATCCGGACGCGAAGGTGTCATACATCCCGCTGCATGCGATTCACGGGAAGTCGCTGGGCTTCGGGGTCGACGCGACCGGTTTTAACCAGGTCTTTGTCGATCCGGTCAGCGGCACCGAACTTGGCAAGCGTGAATGGGGCGCTGTCTGGCCGATCAGCAAAGAGACGCTGGTCTCCTTCCTTTACCGGCTCCATTATTCGCTGCATATTCCCGAGATGTGGGGCATCGACCGCTGGGGTATCTGGCTGATGGGCGTGATCGCGATGGTGTGGGTAGTGGACAGCTTTGTCGGCTTCTATCTCACGCTGCCGGTGCGCGCCCGTACACCCGCAGCTCGCGGCTGGTGGCAACGCTGGAAACCCGCCTGGAAAGTGCGCTGGGGCGGCGGCGGAGCCAAGCTCAATTTCGACCTGCACCGTGCCTTCAGCCTGTGGACATGGGGGCTGCTGTTCGTCCTGGCATTCACCGCTTTTTCATTGAACCTGTACCGGGAGGTGTTCTATCCTGTCATGAAGACCGTGTCGGAAGTGACGCCCACTCCCTTCGATACCCGCGTGCCGAGGGATTTGCATAACCCGATCGTGGCCCGCGCAGGCTACGAGAAGATCCTGCAGCAGGCCGCGCTCGAAGCACAGCGCCGCGACTGGAAGGAGCCAGCCGGCAGTGTTTTCTATTCGCAGGCATATGGCATCTACGGCGTGAGTTTCTTCAAGCCGGGCGACGACCACGGCGCCGGCGGAGTCGGCCCGGCGGTACTGTATTACGACGGCCTCGATGGGCGCCTGCTCGGCGATCGCCAGCCATGGAAAGGAACCGCGGCAGACATCTTCGTGCAGGCGCAATTCCCGCTCCATTCCGGCCGCATCCTCGGCCTGCCGGGACGCATCCTGATTTCGGTAATGGGAATCGTGGTCGCAATGCTGAGCGTCACGGGCGTGGTGATCTGGTGGCGCAAACGCTCATCGAAGCTGAGGGCGGCCGCCGCGCAACTGGATGCAAAACGAAGCGCGATCCAGCCAGCCCTTTAACGCTCAGAGCCGCCTGGTGCGGCGGCGCATCGTTGCCAGTGCCACCAGGCCAAGAGCGAACACCGCGGTACTCGCTGGTTCCGGAACCACCTGTATCGCGCCGTCAGTCGCTGACACCAGATAGTTCAGGTAGCTGTGCAAAACGATGCCGCCGAAGTAGGTGCCGAAGGCGCCGGAAATGATTCCATCCGGCGTGCCGCCAAAGGTGTTGGTAGCGATCAGCAACAGCTCGCCGGATTGCTCGATAAAGGACGGACCGCCGGAATCGCCACCGCCAATGCCGGATTCTCTGTCGTTCGCCAGTTGCGCCGAACATGCGAGCCCCCATTCGCAGAACGTGTCGTGGCCGTTGCCGTCGAAATCAGCGTACCAGACCTCGTTCGGACCGTTGAACCCCTGTTCGTCGTCGGCGTCGAATAGATCGACCACGTTTTGCCCAGTGCGCTTGACGCGGAAATCGGGGCTGATCGTATAGCCCTTGATGCCGTCGCCGGAAGTTCCATAGCCAGCCATGATGATGCGGGTATTGGCCTGCAGTTGCTGGCCCGCCAGCTTATAGACCTTGGCCGAAGCCGGCGCGTCCTGGCCCAGGGTGATGACTGCCAGGTCATCGTTTACGCAAAAACCAGGAACACCGGCGGGGCAGTTGCCGAAACCTGAGTAGTTCGGGTTCATCTGCACCTTGGTGGCGGTGACGACCGCCCGGCCAGGATCGCCCGGCGTGGAGGATGCGTTGAATACAACGCGCACATCGCTGCCTGGCTTGTTGAGGTCGATCAGGCTGCCCTTGCCATCGGTATCCACGCAGTGACCGGCGGAGACCACCTGCCGCTTGCCCACCAGGGCGCCGGAGCAGATGTAACTCAGGCCGTCATAGCGGATATTGATACTGACGACGCCAGAGAAGGGGGAGGCAGAATTGTTGGGATCAACGTGGGCTGCTGGCGTGTCGGGCAGGGCGCCGGAGGTGATGAGTGGGTTGATGCTGCCGTTTGGAACCGCTTGCGCAGTGCCAGTGACCGCTGCCACCGCAACCACCATGCCGAACAGTTTTTTCGCAATGTGTTGTCGCACGTCGTTTCCTCCCCAGGATATTGCTCAGTGAATGAATACGTCGGGAAAACGTTTAGCAATATCCGGGCCCGGCACAAGAAGCTTCTTTACTATCAGTTACTTGCGTGCTGTTAAGGGAGTGCGCTTGAAAGAATGTAAAGCTTTCCGACATTACATTGCAATTTGATACAGAACGTTCATTGGCGTGCAGCGAGCCGGCGCCTGGCAGCGACCAGGGTGTCGGTAATGGAGCCGATGCTGAAAGGTTTTACGATGAAACCCAAGGCCCCGCGCGAGACTGCCGCCCGGACCACTTCCTGGTCGTTATTGCCGGATACGACAATGACGAAGACGCCGGGCGCCTGTGCTTTGATGTTGGAAAGCAGCTCGAGGCCATCGCCATCGGGAAGGCCCAGGTCGAGGAGGACGATGTCGGGCGACAGTTGGGCGCAGCGCGCAAGTCCTGCCTGGGCCGTCCCAGCCTCGCCAAGGACCGCGAGCTCAGCTTCGTTAGCACCGAGGCGCATCATCGAGCGCATCATTGCGTTGTCGTCAATGATGAAAACGGTCTTCGGTTGCTGCTTATTGAACTGAGCGATGGTAGCGGAATGCATGGCGCGTCCTGTGTGCTAGCTGTCAGCACCGGCAGGCTAACACCATGCCGCGCGAGGCGGCGCGCGTCTCTCTGGTTCAGAAGCGGTAGCCTACGTTCAGCCATGCCATCGGCTGGCTGTGGTGCGGTTCGGAGCGCGGCTCGCCTCCGCGCGTGCGCCATGCCGCTATGAATGAGGCATTGAAAGCGCGGTTGTCGTAGCGCAGGCCGACACCTGTTCCGGCCAAGGTGCGGTGATTGCTGTCGCTGGTCCACGGTTCGCGGTTGGCGGTGATGCGGCCGGTGTCGTAAAACACGTAGGGCATCAATGCTCCAACGGCATAGCGCAGTTCCAGCTGGAGCAGCGCACCCGAATCGCCATAGCCCTCACCACCGGGATAGGCGCGCACGCCGTTGCGGCCGCCGAGACCGAATTTCTGCGACGAGTCCAGGTTCTTGCTGGCCCATTGCGCCGAGATTCTTCCATAAACATCCACGTGCTCGGCCACCGACTGGATGCGCGCGAGGTCGAGGTTCAGCTTGGAGAAATGGCCAGCGCTACGCGCTGTTGTTGCATCGGTTTCCAGCAGCGCGCCGTCGAGGTTGAGGCGGCCCGGCGTCCAGGAGAGGGCGCCGTAGGTCACGCCGCCGCGCAGCAGGTTGTCGCGCACGTCGAAGTTCACGGCGATCGGCACGCTGTTGCTGGATTTGTCGCTGCTGCTGTCTGTGGCCCCTTGCTGGTCGCGCAGGCGTTTGTGTTCGAGGGTTGCCGACAGCGTGATATTGCGGCGCTGTGAGCGTACCAAGGGGTAGCTCAAGCCTGCACTGCTGACGTTCGCGGTACCGGTTGCATTCAGGGCGGCGAAGCTGTCGGCGAGCGCGTAGTAGGAACGGCTGTAGCCGATGCGGCCGCGCAGGCCTGTTGCACCAAGCGGAATGGCGTATCCAGCGGACCCGAACCACATCTGCTCATTCGTGTACATGCCTTGCAGGGAGATCTGGTCACCGAGCGTGAACGGGCTGTCGATGTCCAGGCTGGCATGGGCGCGGGTGCGGCCCGTGTAGCGGGTACCGTTGTTATCGAGGCCAATTTCGCCGGTGTAGCGGTGATTGCGCTGCACTTCGATGGCGAGGTCGCCGGTGCCGACTTCCTTCCCCGGGCGCACTACGGGAACGCTGCGTACGCCTGGCTGGTCGTCGAGAATCAGGGTGACGCGTTCCAGTTCGTGGCTTTCGATGACGCTGCCGGGCTTCAACGGCGACAGGAAGTTTTGTGCTGCAGGACTCAGGGACTTGTCGCCGTTAGCGGTAATGCTGCCGTAGCGTCCTTCCAGCACTTCGATGCGCAGGGATCCCTGCTGCAAGTCCTGCTGCGGCAGGTAGGCGCGTGCAAATGGATAGCCTGCAGCGCGGTAGTAAGCGGATAGCTTGTCGGCCAGGGCGCTCAGGCCGGCGAAATCGAACGTCTTGCCAATCACAGGGCCAAGTTCACGCAAGAGCTCGTCCTGCGGAATGATGGTATTGCCAGTGACTGTCACTTGCTTCAGGGTGACTGTCAATCCGCCAGGCGGAATCGTGGCGGGAGGAGGCGGGGGTGGTAGCGGGAGGGGCGGTGCGGGAGCTGGTTCCCGCAGCGCCCGCTGCCCGTTTTCCTGTAAGGACTGCGCGCCTTGCTGTGCAAGGGCCGCCTCGGTGAAGGCGTAAAAAATAGCGATGGTCAGAGTGGTGTTAGCTGGTCTCATGTCGGCTTTCAACGCTGTCTGATTGGCAACACCATTCTATCGTTACTTTTGGTCGTTTGTCGCGGTTCCTTGGTTGGTTGCGGCGGCGGATGGCATCTGGATGCCGCCAGAGACCACAAACACACTCAGGAACTTGACATCACGGCCTGCGGTCAGGCTTTGCGTTGCCGGCATGTTGTCGCGGTTGCTTGAACTGGATTGCATGCCGCTCGAGTCGCTTACATCGGTGTAGTTCAAGCCACCAACGCTCAACGAAGGCAGGGTTGGGGTTGCGCCGCCAATAATGACTGGGCTTGCGGCCTGGGCGGCGATGGCGGTCCTTGCGTCAGGCGCAGGTGCTGGTTCTGCGGCTGGTGCCGGTGCCGCGATCGGCGTTGGGGCTGGCGTCGCCACAGGCGCCGGTTCAGGCGTTGTCACTGGAGCCGCGGCCGGCGGTGCGACAGGTGCTGGTTCAGGCAGCGTGACTGGCGCGGGGATTACTGGCAGGACCGGGGCCGGTGCTGGCGTTTCCACTGGAGCAGGTGCTGGCGCGACGACTGGCGACGGCACTGGCGTTACCACGGGTTCCGGTGCTGGGACCGGAATCGGTTCTGGGGTCGGCACTGGAGCTGGCGCAGGCACTGGGACCGGGACCGGGACCGGCGCTGGAACTGGCGCCGAAGCGGGAGCCGAAATCGGTTCAGGCGTCGGCAACGGTGCGGGGACGGGCGCCGGCGTCGGCACAGGAACTGGAGTCAAAATCGGCGCCGTCACAGGTACCGGTGCAGGGACCGGCTCCGGAGTCGGCACAGGGGCCGGCACCGGCGTTGGGACTGGCGTGGGAGCGGGCATCGGCGCCGGCACGATGACAGGCTCCGGAACCGGCGTTGGCACAGGCACCGAGACTGGTTCTGGAATTGGGGTTGGCGCAGGGACCGTGACTGGCTCTGGCTCGGGTTCAGGCACCGGAGTCGTCACAGCCTCGGGCACCGGCACTGGCGTCGGAGTCGACACGGGCGCTGGCGCAGGAATTGCGGTAATACTGGCCGTCGTCACCCCACTGCCGGAGATGGTGTAGTTGCCTGCATCACTGCCAGTAAGCGCAAGTCCAGTCACATTGACGTTAAGCGCGGAGCCTGGAGTAGCCTGGCTGAACTGCGCAGTCGCTGCGCCGCTGTCGATCTGTACGTCATCTCCGTTGATCACACCCGAGAGCGAACCGCCGGATGTCAACGCCGCCACGGTGTTGCCGTCTTCCGTCTTGTCCGCCGCACCGAGGTCACCCACTGTCAGCGCTTTCGGGAAGATGGAAGCCGTAATCCCGGTCGGCATCGTCAACTGATAGTTCGACGCCAGCCCAGTACCATCTGCGAGCACGATACCGCTCACGGCAACCGCCTTGTTATTGCCCGCATTGCGATCTGCAAAAGCACCAGCCTGTCCCGAGAAGCTCAAGGTTTCCGAACCAACCAAGCCGCTCAAGGAACCGCCGACCAGGGTGGCGCCAGTGGTGGCATCATAAGTCTTGTCCGCTGCAGTCATACCAACGATCGTCAGGGCCTTGCGGGCAATGGAAGCGCCGGTGCTGGCCTGGCCAGTGATGATGTAGTTGCCGGCATAGTCACCGCCATAGCTGCTGGAGATATTGACTACCTTGCCGCTCCCCGCATTCGCATCGGCGAAAGCGCCAGTAGCGGAAAGGCTGATCGATTCGCCGGAAACCAGGTTGGAGAAGGACGCATTGCTGGTATCCAGCTGCGCTGCAGTGGTGCCGTCATAAGTCTTGCCTGCTGCAGTAATGCCGGAGACGGTCGTAGCGCGTGGAGTAATCGAAGCAGTCACGCCGCTCGGCATCGTCAGCTGATAATTCGAGGCCAGCCCGGTACCATCAGCCAGTGTTATACCGCTCACGGTCACAGGCTTGTTGTTGCCGGCATTGCGATCTGCAAAGGCGCCAGCCTGACCGGAGAAGCTCAAGGTTTCCGAACCAACCAGCCCGCTCAAAGAGCCGCCCACCAGAGTAGCGTCAACCGATGCATCATAAACTTTGGAGGAGGCAGCCATGCCGACAACCGTAAGGGCCTTGCGCGCAATGGTAGCAGTGGCGCTGGCCTGGCCGGTGATGGTGTAGTTGCCGGTGTAGCCACCGCCATAGCTGCTGGAAATGCTCACCACCTTGTCGCTTCCCGCATTCGCGTCGGAGAAAGCGCCAGTAGCCGACACGCTGATCGCCTCGCCAGCAACCAGGTTGGAAAAGACAGCGCTGCTGGTATCGAGCAGCGCCGCGCTGCTGCCGTCATAGGTTTTACCCGATGCAGTAATACCCGACACCGCCGTCGCGCGTGGCGTGATCGAACCGGTGACGCCGACAGGGTTGCTGACGGTGTAGTTCGATGCGAGGCCAGTACCGTCCGACAGCACCAGGCCGCCGACGGTCACAGATTTCGCCGTCCCGACATTCTTGTCAGCGAAGACGCCAGTGAGCCCGGAGAAGCTCAAGGTTTCCGCGCCGACCAGGCCGTCGAGGGTCCCGCCATTCAGCGTCGCCGAAGTGTTGCCGTCATAGACTTTGTCGCTCGCAGCAAGGCCGGTGAGGTTCAAGGCTTTGGCTGCAACAGATGCGCTATTCGCCGAACCGGCCGAACCCAAGCCGGGCAGGGTGTAGTTCGAAGCCAGGCCGTTGCTGCCGTTCGTCAGCGTAATCGCATTCAGGTAGCTTGCGCCGTTCACATTCGCGCTGTTCGCCGTGGCGCCGGTGTAGTTCAGGCTTTCGCCAGGGACCAGGTTGCCCAGCGTGACATAGCCACTCATGCTGGTGCTGCCGTCATACGTCTTTGCAGCCAGGACAGTCACGGCGCGTGGAGTGATGCTGGCAGAGGCGCTGGCCGAGGTGTTTGCGAGCGAGTAGTTGCCGGCGTCCGCGCCACTGAGGGTAATGTTGCTGATGTCGACGGTGTAGTTGCCGACGTTTTTGCTGCCAAAGGCGCCGGTACCATTCAGGCTCACAGCATCGCCTGCCACGAGTCCGGTAGCGGAAACGGCTGCCGCCGTCGTGCCGTCATATACCTTGCTGGCAGCGGTCGGGGTCAGGTTCTTCTGGGTGATGGTATAGCTGCCGGTGTTGAAATACCCCACAGCGTAAGTGGTACCGTCACTGGTATAGCTGGTCGGATTGGCCGCGTCTGCGTTCAGGGCAGCATAAGAACCTGCATTCTTGCTGCTGGTGGTGTAAGCCATTGCGGGCGTCAGGGCGGAGACATTGAAGCCGCCTGGGCCGCCCATCGTTGTGAAGGTCAGGCCGGTGGCGATGTTGCTGCCATCGTAGGTCTTGGTGCCGGCAGCATTCTGGATCACGTAGATCGGCTGGGTCGACATGCTGACAGCCTGGTAGGTCGCGTACAGGTAGCTGTTGTTCGAGCCGGGAATCACCAGGGTGCCGCAGTTCGGATAAGGCGTCGCGCAGCTCGACAATTGCGGCGATTGGGTGTAAGCCGACAGCTGTGGAACGCCGTTCACGAGCACCAGCCAGCTGGCGACCGAGTTGCCCTGGAATGCCACGCGGGCGCGGTTGCCGTAAGAGACCAGGCCAATCGCACCCTGGTCCAGCGCAGCCGCCGTATTGCCTGGCGTGGTGTTGATAGCGTTCAGCAACATGCCGCCGCCAGCCGAGTTGCCAACCGTGGTCAGGGTGTTCGAATTGCCCTCGAAGGCGACGCCGAAAGTCTTGTTGCCAGCCGTGCTGACGCCGGTGATGAACAGGTTGCCGGAGCCGGAATTGATGGCCGCGTTCGACATGATGTAGACACCGCCGGTGACGCCGGAATAACTGCCGTTGTTGGAGCCGACCAGCGACTTGCCGTTGATGACGATGTTGCCACCCTCGGACATGATGGTCCTGGCGCGCTCCACGATGACGGCGGCGCTGCCGGAGCTGGAATTGAGCGCATAGCCAAAGCCATTGGCCTGGGTGCCGGCATTACTGCCGATCAGGATGTTGCCGCCATTGCTCTTGATGTTGGCGTTGATGTCGACACCACCCAGCGTTGCGCCGGCGGCGTTGGCAGCACTCAAGGTCACGCCAAGCTTGCCTGCGGTGGAAGTAATATCGCTGTTGACGACAATATTGCGGTCGGCGCGCAGTGTCAGGGTGGCGTCGGCACCGCTGGTCTTGCTGATCGCACTGGCAACAGTAATGTCGCCGCTCCCGGTCCCGGTACTGCCATAGCTGGCAGCATTGGACTGGGTGGTAATGGTCACGCTGGTGCCAATATTCAGGGCACTGGCGATATTGCTTGCTGCGCTGGCGTCGATCGTATAGTTGTACGGGTCGACCAGCCAATGGCCGCCGCGCCCATGTGCGGCGCTGGCGTCGATTTGCACGGCGCGCGCGGTGCCAACTTCAGCCGCCGAAGTCTCGATAAAACCACCGTTGCCGCCTTCAGGGGCGCTGGCGTCGAGCTTGCCGGCGATGTCGATGCGGCCGTTCTGCATATCGCCCAGCAGCAGGATCTGGCCCTCTTCGCCAGTAGCCATCGTGCGGGCTTGCACCAGGCCGTTGTTATTGATGACGGTGCTTACCAGGTCGCCGGCAGCCTTAGCGGTCATCAGCACGTTGCCGCCATCTGCGCGGATTGCGCCGCCGTTGTCGATCAGCGCGTCGATGGCGCCCTTCTGGATTTGCAGTTTGATCGGACCGCCCAGGTCCAGCAGAACTTCGCTGCCGGCGCCCAGCAGCACATTGCCGCGCTCAGCAGAAATCTCGCCTACATTGCTGACACGGGCCGCGACCAGAGCCACCGAGCCGCCATTGAAGGCCTTGATATTGCCCTGGTTGATCACCGCGTTGGCGCTGGCCCCTTGCAGCTTGTAATTACCGGACATGAAGTCCTGGTTGCTCATGTTCAGGGTCGAAGCCAGCAGGCCGCCAACATTGACTTGCGCCGTCGGCGAGAACAGAACGCCATTTGGATTGAGCAGGAATACCTGGCCATTTGCCTTCAGTGCGCCTTGGATTTGCGATACATCGCTGCCCGTCACACGGTTCAATGCGACGGAAGAAGAGGAGGGCTGTACAAAGTTGACAGTATTCCCTTTTCCGATGGAGAACGAATTCCAGTCGATCGCCATTTTGGCGCCGCCCTGGTTAATCGTCATCGAACTGCCATGCTGGCTGATCTGGCCCTGGCCTGCGACGATCACGCCGCCAGCCGGCAAGTCGGCTGCCAATGCCGCTCCACCAACCAGCGTCAGGCTGGCGGCCGCCAATGCACGGCGGGTGGCGCGCGAGCTGCGTGCCTTGCCATGGGCGCCGCCCAATTCGGACCGTACTTGCCACATTCCCATGCTGGCATTCCACACAACTCGGAAAATCCTGTTCATAACGCTACCTCGGACGTTGAAATGGGACGGATCAGGCAATCCAGTTTGTTTAAACGGAGCCAGACTCGGACAGCAGAATTCAGGGCTGTGGGATTCGGTCGCCTTGGACGGCGGAACGGTGCGCAGAGGTGGGGCGTCACCAGGGGGATGCAATTTCTGTACGGCAATGACGATCTTACACACGTTTAACTAGTTTTCACACGGCAACATCGAGAAATAGTTCTTGGCGTTGGTATCTCGCGTCACCTTCCAAACCGGTAGTTACTTCCGTCGAAATTTAGGGGGCGACCAACCGCAAATCTGGGTGCCAGCACCAATTCGCACTTCGCTCCTGCCGCATAAAGTGCTGGGCATGCAGCTGCGCCACATTGCGTAGCCAGCATGCTCACAGCACCTTCACATACCAGAAGTCCACACAAGGAGTGACGCAATGGATGCCCAAAACAATGCTTCCGCCATGCAATCGAACCAGATGTTTCCGCCAATGCCCGATGCGCTCGACATGCCGTCGCCTCAAGCGGCTGCCGACATCCGCCCCAATATCACGGGACCCGGCGAACTGGCGCATCCGGAGCTGTTCCGGATCAAAAGCGTGCGCCCCGGCTGCTACCTGCTGAACTACACGCCGAGCGGGATTCACCTGGCCACCTACGACGGCACGATGCGTGTCGAGAAGCATGCTGATGGACGCACCGCGAGTGGCGACCTGTATCAGCGCCCGGTACTTTTCCTGCCGCTGAAAAGTGCGCTGCCGGCCGACCTGGCGCGGCCACTGCTGCTGGCGGGCCCGAATCCGGCCAGCGGCATCCCGATCCTGGCACGCAGCCGTTACCGCTATTACCTGAGGGTCACCAAGATCCTGGAGAACTTCACTTTCGGGAATAGCTTCACCCTGGGCTTCGAAATGTGGCGCTTCACCAAGAACCCTGGCGCATGGAATACCGGCGGCACCTGGAGCAAGGAAGAAATGACGGCACAGATGGCATGGCAGCCAGCACCAGCGGGCTTCCCGGCCCCCAGCCATTACCTCGCAGGCGACGTCAAGAACGCATCGAATGTCATTGTCGGCCGCCTGACCATGGGCTGGGTTTCCGACTTCCTGCGTAAAGCCACAGTGGAAGTCGATCGTGTAAGCCAATCGGAAGCTGTGACCGGCAACGGCGCCGGCGTGGACTGGGCTGCCGTTGGCAAGAGCATCGACTGGGACATTACTGCGATTCAAAGCAATAACAACGTGACGGAACCAAGCGGGATCTCCTGGTCGAACGGCGAGGCCCATGCAGCGATGCTGGCGAAGCGCGACTCGTCCAACCTGGATGTCGAATGGCGCTACCATGTCCTGGCCATCCGCCGCCTGGATGAAACTGAACGCGGCATCATGTACGACAATGGCGGAACGGACTCCAACAATGTGCCGCGCGAAGGCTGCGCCATCTCGTCGCATTGGACCATTCCGAACACGGCAGAGTGGGGCACGGTGGCAGGCCAGCGTTTCGGCACCGCCGCCGCGCCATACTTCCGCACCGCAGTGCACGAAATCGGCCATGCCATGGGCCTGTACCACAACACGGTAGACAACGGCTACCTGTGCACCACCGACGTGATTGCCTCCCGTTCGCTCAATCCCGGCAGCCTGCCATTCCCAGGGAATATCCAGTGGTCCTACAACTCCGATGACGCAAAGCGCCTGCGCCACATGCCGGACATCTACGTGCGCCCGGGCGGCGTGCCATTCGGTACCTCTTATGGTTCGACGCCTATCAGCCCGACCGACATGGAGCTGGAAATGGACGGCCTGAGCATGTTCGTAAGCCCTGTCGCCAGTGCGGTTCCGATCGGTGCCCCGGTCCGTGTCAACATCACGATGCAGAACCAGACCAGCGCCCCGATCGCCGCACCGAACACGCTGAGCATGAAGAGCGGCATTGTGCGCGGAAAAGTGATCGACCCATGCGGCACCATCCGCAGCTTCACGCCAATCGTCATCTGCGTGGAAGATGACCAGGTTGAACCGCTGGCCGCACAAGACACCGTCGAACACTCGTTGACCCTGCTGCGCGGCGGCCAGGGTGCCTTGTTTCCGATGCCTGGCGCTTACCGGATCATCGTGGAAGCGCGCTGGGACAACGGAGGCATTGAATGCACCTGCACTGGCGAAAACACGGTGATGGTGACTTCCGCCGTCGACCAGGCGCATGCGGAGGCTGCGCTGAAAGTGCTGTCGACGCCGGATGCGCTGCTGTCACTGGCGATCGGCGGCGACCACCTGCAAGAGGGCCTGGCTGCGATCGATGCAGCGATTGCCAACCCTGTGCTGCGCCCGCACTTCGCCTATATCGAAGCCAAGCGCATGGCCACGCGCTTCCGCGACCGCAAGGCCGACTTCGGCGCGGCAGCCAAGCTGATTGACAGCAGTACGGTCATGAGCCCGGCGGAACTGAAACGCGCAGCGGGCTGGATCAAGGATGCGGGCGCAGCGACAGCGCCGGGCAAGCAACTTGCCAAAGAGCTTTCCAGCAAAGCCAAAGGGCTGAAGATCAAGGACGGCCTGAAAGATCTCGCCGAGCCGGCGTAACGCAGGGCAGGGGGCCGCGGCCCCCATCTCGAATCAATGACGGAGAATGATCATGGGAATAGGAATTGAATGGGTCAAGAAATACAATGGCCGCGCAGCAGATGTTTCAAACACAAGAGCCGCGGCAGAAGGCTTCTACAACACACTGCATGGAGTTCGCCAGTTTGCCTGGGGCGACGACCTGGCATGGGACCGGGACTTTGAACAGCAGGGCGCGGGCAGCCCGATGTCCGGCTCCGACAGTTCCTGGGCCGACAACGTCGATATCGCGTTCTTTGCCGGCCATGGCAATCCGCAAGGCCCGATCTTCGGCACCACCATCGACAGCGGCCAGGCGACGCCGAACGAAGTGCGCCTGGGCGACATCGATCTCGAATGGATTGCTTTCCATGCCTGCCAGGTTCTGCAGCGGGAAGGCGTGTTCGACCGCTGGGGGCCATCGTTCACCGGCCTGCACTACATGCTGGGCTTCGACACGGTCTGCCACGATGAGACCAACCGTGGCCGCTACTTTGCCGACCACCTGAACAACGGCTGGCGCGTGCGCGACGCCTGGATTGCGGCCGCTCAGGAAACCGAAGGTTCGGACTTCCGCTGGGCCTATCTGCGCGCCGACGCCGCGGGAACCAATACCTACGACGACCATTGGCATGGAAAAGGATTTGTCTCGCCCGATCCGGATGTTCCTACGGTCCATTACTACCTGCGCGGTGCTTGCTAGGGGATTGCCATGAATTACGACTTGTTCAGTTTTCCAAAATTGCCAGCGCAGCAGCCAGTATGCTTGATGCGCCCACGCGCTATCGAAGGCTCGCCATTCGAGCTGGCCAGTAAATTCGCCGAACGGTTCGGTGTGCGCGCCAGGCCGCAGGACATGGGAGCACGCTTGATCGCTCGCGACGACCAGACTTCGCTCGAGTATTTCGTTGCGACCGGCTCCGTGCGTTGGAATACACGTCCGGGCCAGAAAGGCGAGGCGGAATTCCAGCCGCGGCTTCCTGACGAAAAATCGGCCGTTGAATACGCCATGGCGAAGTTGCGCGAATTCGACCTGTTGCATGCATCGGCGGAAGTGCATTCGGTCACGGACCTCGAGTATTCCTTCCGCAAAGCCGGCGACAAGGAAGACACCACATGGCCAATCGCCCGCCAGGTGAATATGCGCTTCAAGGAAGGCGGTCTGCCATTCTTCGGCCCTGGTGCGAAAATCCAGGCTTCTGTCGGCGATGGCGGCAACGTGGAAGAGATGCTGCGATTCTGGCGCGAAGTTGAGGTGTCTGGTGAAGCGACGACGATCTCACCTGACTACCTGGCGGATATCCTGATGCGCGACGAGAACTTTGCGCAGCTCCGCCCGGGTGAAGCCACTGTCCAATTCCATGACTGCCAGTTGGGCTTTTATGCGTTGCCGCCACGTGAAGTGCAGGGGATAGTCGTGCCGGTGTTCGCCCTCTCCGGAACCGTCTCCACACCCGCGCTGCCCCGTTACGATTTCATGCGCTACGTGCCAGCGGTTTCCATGGCTGCAAAAAATAGGGCGGGTATGGCGACGCTGCGAGCCGTGCCAGCGTTCTAGGAAGGCGAAAGGCGGGCTTGCACAGACAGGCTCGCCTTATTCGTTTGTCTTTTCCTTGGCAAGGATTTTCAGGTATTCACGCAGCATTGCCGATCTCCTGGGCCTGAAGCTCTCGCCCGTCAGTTCCGCGTTCAGGATGCGGCTTGCCAGGTACTTGCGAAAATCCTTGCGCACGCAGCACCAGGCCAGCACGACGAGCATCCGGTCGAGATAGACGATGGCGAGCGGCCAGATTTGCCTCTCGCTTTTCTTGCCATTCTGGTCTTTGTATTGGATGTTCAAAGCCAGCTCCCGCCAGCACGACTCGCGCACCACGTCCATGTCCGGCAGCGGCACATAGCGTTTTTCAAGCCTGCGAACTTGTGAGACCGCATGAAGCAGATGCTGCTGGCCCAGTGAAGGCAAGATGCCTGCAACCTTGGCAATCACCGAAGACGCGGCCCTTGCAAGAGCCGGATCGCCCATGTGGCGAACTTCGGCAAGTCCAAGCACGAGCGCTTCAAGTTCGATTCGACTGAACGTTTGGGGCGGAAGCGCACCATCTTCAACCAGGGTGTAGCCGTAGCCGCGCTCTCCGGCGATCTCGGCGCCCCCGGCGCGCAGGCTTTCAATATCCCGATAAATGGACCGTATGGAAACCTGGGTTTCCCGCGCGAGCTGCTCGGCAGTCGCCGGGGATGGGAGTGTGCGAAGAACCTGGAGGAGGCGCAACAAGCGATCGGAACGGGACATTCTCTAACTGACAAAAACTGGCAGGAGGGGTCGATAGAATAACACCACCAATCACCAATAAGGAATAGAGAATGCCTGTAAAATCCGTCACCCACATCAACCTGCGCGGCACGGCCCGCGAGGCGCTCCAGACCTATCACGCGGTCTTCGGCGGCCAGATTGCCCTGGTCTCTTATAAAGATGTCGGCCGAGTCACCGATCCAGCCGAGGCGGACGAAATCATGTGGGGCCAGGTCGTCGCCGAGAATGGCTTCCATGTGATGGCGTATGACGTACCGAATGGCATGAAATGGCACCCAGGTGAGAATGCCTTTTTCGTATCGGTGCGCGGCGATACGGTTGATGAAATATCGGGATACTGGGAAAAGCTATCCTCCGGCTCCACGGTTATCCAGGAGCTGGGCCCGGCGATGTGGTCGCCATTGTATGGCATGCTCAAGGATCGCTTCGGTGTGACATGGGTGATGGATGTCGCCTTTAAATGAATGAGCATGTCTTCTTCGAAAGCGCTTTGCAATTCCGCGCGTGGCTATGCGAGCATGCAGCGAGCGCGGTGGAGATCTCAGTTGGCTATTACAAGGTGGCCACCGGCAGACCGAGCATGACCTGGCCTGAGTCGGTTGACGAGGCGCTTTGCTATGGCTGGATTGACGGCGCTCGAAAACGGATTGACGAAAAGCGTTACGCGATTCGGTTTACGCCGAGAAAACCAAATTCAATCTGGAGCGCGATCAATATCGCGAAAATTGCAGACCTGCGGGAAGCAGGGCGCATGATGCCGGCCGGCGAGCTCGCGTACAGCCGCCGCACCTTGGAGAAGAGCGCGATTTACGCGCACGAGCAGCCAGGAATCGCGGAGCTCACCGCTGACGAATGGAAGTTCCTGCAAGAGGACTACAGCGCTTGGCGCTACTTCGAAAGCTGCCCGGTTGGCTACCGGAAGCGCGTGCTGCATTGGATAAGCAGCGCGAAGAGGGCATCGACACGGGCTTCAAGGCTGTCGCAACTGAACGTAGCTTGCAGAGCTTTCGGGCGGCTGCCTTACTTTTAGCTTTGCCTGGCCGCCTCGGACGGGTATCTCAGACGGCCGCTGCAAACGCGTTCCACCCGAATGCTTCCGGGTGTCTAGGATACTGGTGGCGATTCAAAGACAACGTCTTGGTGGCCGGCGCCGGTACCGATGACGCTCATCGAATGCGGCTCGTCACAGGTCAATGCAAATGGGGCGCTTCCTCTTTGCGAGGTTGGCGTTTCGCATCTTCATGCCTTTGAACGCCTTGGCCAATTGCTTGCTTGGCGCCGTGCTTGGACCTGCATCCTTGCCCCAGGCTGCGGCCCATTTTAGTTTCGCCGGGCTTATGACGGTGCTGCAGTCAATCAGCTTGGATGTACCAAAGTCGGGCATGCAGGGGAATTAAGAGCGGCAAAGCAGGCTCACCGTCGCATCCAATTTGATACTGCGAATGAACCACAAATGATCGCGGCCATATTTGACATGTATCAAAAGGTGTCCATACTTATGTAGAGGTTGTCGTTCTTCAACATGTGCCGAGCTGTACATAAGAGAGTTTCTCTTGCAAATGAAGTTCCTGCGTGATCGGGAGCTGGAGGGCAAAGAATGGAAACCAGTATTTGTTGGAGCTCGATGCGCCTCACGATGTGCGCATGCATCGCACTTTTGCTCGCGGGCTGCGCACGGCTCTTTTACGAGAAGACGCCGTCCGGAAAATTTGAGGGGCGCCTCGACGTCGAGTGGATTGCGCCGAACCTCTTCATCTATAGACCGCACCCAACGGAGCCACTCACGTATACCGCCGCCGACGGGAAAGTGATCCGCCCCCAATTGATGTACACCGATGGCGGATCGATTCCACGTCTGTTTTGGTCAACGCCAAATATGGGGCCTTGGGATTTTGCTCCGGGCTTCATCATTCACGATTGGTTATTCCTGCAGCATCGCTGCAAATCCGGGAACTGGCACGAATTCAGTTTCGAACGCTCGGCCGCCCTGCTCGCCGAGGCACTGAAGACGCAGATGGCGGAGTCAAAAAAGCCAGATCCGGTGGTGCTGTGGGCCATCCATGAGGCCGTGGAGAGCTCGGCTGCTAAGGAGGAGTGGGATTCGAACGACTGTCGGATTCCGCCCGGGCAGATTCTGCCGCCACCGCTTGCCGCTCCGGTTTCCGCACCAATTCGTATTCTAAGCATAAATATCAAATAAGGATGTCAACCATGAAGCTGAAGACAATTTCTCTATTGTTACTGGCGGTTTCCATACCTGTATTCGCCGTCGCACACGGAATCGCCGATCAATCCAGCCAAAAGCTGAAATGGAATGCAATGCGAACGACCTTTATGCCACACGACCGGCAACTCCCAAAGGGGAAGGCGAATCCAGATGAATACGTCGTAGTGCTTGCCAATCGATGGGCTCTCAATCAGCAGATCCGCGCCTGTTTCTATGGAGGTGACATTGCGTTACGTCGTCGGATCCTCAGCATTGGCGCGGAATGGTTCAAGTACGCCAACCTGAAGTTCGATGCGGAGCAGGTTCGGGATTGCTCCCCCGGTGACAAGAGCGAGATTCGCATTGGCTTTTCTGAACCTGGGTACTGGTCGTACATCGGCACTGATTCAATCAACCCTAAACTGTTACAGAACAACCTGGCTTCGATGAACTTTGGGGGGTGGGATTTCCAGGCGATCGATGACCCGCGCTTCACCGGCGTTGTGCTGCATGAGTTTGGACACGCGCTCGGATTCCACCACGAGCACCAGAGCCCAGGTACCGACTGCAGTAAGGAATACGATTGGCCCAAGGTTTATAAGTGGTATTGGGATACCTTCAAATGGCCGAAAGAAATGGTTGACCAGAATGTTCGGTCGCTCTTGCGCGATGTTTCTGCTTACGAATGGTCTGAAAGGGACGCCAAGTCGAACATGGTGTATACGTCAAATCCGCAGTTCTTGGTGAAAGGTAAGGAGAGCAAATGCAACTTCACCGAAAACTACGTGCTCTCGAAAATGGACAAGGAGGGAGCCCAGTACGCTTATCCTGCACAAGGTTCTGCGCAACAGGAACGCATCGATGAGTTGCGCCTGGCCATCGCGACTACAAGCAACAAGGCGGAACGCAAAGAGCTTGTGCGGCAACTGGCAGACTTGGAGCGCCAAAAGGAAATGAAGTAGGGGGAACAATGAACCGGTTGTTAGTCCCCGCGCTATTCAGCGCCGCCGTGTCAGGAGTGTTCGCGCCAGCGAATGCGGAAGAGACGAAGCGGACAGCTACGCAAGTGCACGCAATGGCGCACGACAACTTCGTCTGGCAGTCACGCAATTCCAATCTGAGCGATCTCTCGTCTGAGTTTGGTCAACTTTACGGGGCACTGCTCCTTGGGACGAAATACGGGGTTGGCATCGAGACTTATGCGTACCAGGGCAACACGACCCGTAACCTCGAATCGATTATGCGCGAGGAGAAACTCATCGCGGGAACCTTCTTCCCTAACGAAGCAGATCTGTTCGTCTGCCAATTAAATCCTTCAATTTGTAGGATTGTCGCCAAGAAGAACAAGCGCAGTGCGAAGTGGACGAACAAGCCTGCCGATAAAGTGCTGCTGCCCAAGCTTAACTTCGAGCGGGTCATTGTGCATCGGGAATATCCAAAGAAGACGGGTCAGAAACTTGAAAGCATTGTCGTCAGTGAACGTGGCGGCTGCGAGCAGTACGATGAGGCATGTCGGAAATACGTGGCTAACCTGAATCGGGTACCGATGGATGCGCTCGAAGGCGACTACGAGGGGCCAGTCCTCGTCCCGACGCTTGCGTATCGGACACATGTCACGTTCACGAAGTTGCCTACTGCTGGCCGCTCATCAACGGCGACAGGAAAAGCGGTACAAGAAGTACTTCGAAATCGACCGAATATGACGCGAAGTATCGTCCCCGATGTATTTTTCAAAATGCAGGGTGCGCAAAATCATCCATCTGACGAAGGATCGCGCAAGAGAATCCTCGAACTGATCTCACATCCTTTCGCGCATAATGCTAGGATCCCAGGAGGGCACCTGCTGATCGGTGTGTTCGATACTTGGCTAGATCCGACGCATTGCGATATCGCTCGGGTGATCAAGTCATACGTTAATCAAGGGGAAAAACCGTCAGGCATCGATTCCGGAAAGCCATGCGGCACTCCAGGGGACGCATCAGAGCCATTTGACCACGGCACTCACGTAGTCGGGCTGCTGGCGGCCAGCGCAACCGGGAAATCCGGACCAGGCATCAATCCGAATGCGCGCATCTATTTCGTCCGTATCAACCCGCAAGCGATGAAGAGCGACGATGCAGGATACCTTACCCAGGTCGCGGAGCGGCTGAACGCGATCTATGAGGACGAGCGAGTGGAAGTCGTCAATCTAAGCTTCCAATACCCTTTCCCGCAAGGGCTGAACGACACATTTTTATCGGCAATTGGCCAGCACCGCAAGGTCACGTTATTTGTCGCCGCCGCTGGAAACGACAAGCAAGAACTGCGCTCCGGCAGCGTTTGCACCATACGCCCGGCTTGCGGGGGGGATCCCAACCTCATCACCGTAGCTTCGCTGGACTTGTCCGCTGACCACCCGGCTCTCGATTCATCGAATTTCGGTAGTGCAGTCCATATTGCGGCCCCTGGAAAGAATGTGTTGAGCACGATTTCGGGCGGTCGGGTGGGCCGTATGAGCGGCACGTCGCAGGCCGCGCCGCTCGTCGCTGGCGCGGCGTCGCTCCTGCTTATGCTGAACCCCAAACTATATCCAGAGCAGGTTAAGAATCGACTCATCTACACCTCCGATCTGTTTCCATCGCTTTACAAGAAGGTGCTGGGGGGGAGGCTGAACGTGTCGCGGGCGCTGGCTTTCGAAAGCGCACAATTATCTTTGGCAGGAGGCAGATCACTGCAGGGGCAGGTGGTCAACCTCGATGCCGAGCTCGCACTCTTCGATACGGAAACAGGTAAGCCGATTTTCGTGCGGTGGTCACATGTCCGGCGCCTTAAATATGACAGGCAAGCTGGAAAATATACCATGTTCTGGAAGCCGACCGACGAAGGCTCGTTGAAGCGAAGCTTCGTGACGCCGCAGAACTCGAAGCAGGAAATACAAATGAACTCCGAGCAGTCTAAGCCGTCAGTGAAGAATTACAACCTTAAAGAGGTCTATGACTATGTGGCGGCCATTCCGCAAGACGCGCAGTAAATTGAACTGGGCGAAGCTGGCCCTCGGCTTCGTCGTAGGAGCAGCTGCCACTCACGCTAAGGCCGAGCCTGCGGAGGAGGGGACGATTGTGCACCTCAACGTTCCTGCGCCCGTTATTACACAGGAAAGTGAGCGTTCGTGGCGGTCACAGCCCATCCAGTTCGCGAACAGTGGTTTCCTCCGTTTGCACTTCACCAATATCCACTTTGAAGGCGCGGGTAGAGGAACGGTCACGGTTATCGGGCAAGGTGGCGACGAGTTGGCGAAATGGACGTTCGCGGAGTTTGCTGCACGTGGCGAGCATTGGACAAGGTTACTACCGGAGGGCTTTGCCGTTGTGCAGGTGCATCGAGACGACGACCAACCGGTCCGGCTGCAATTCAAGATTCGGGAGGCCGCACGTGAAAGCAAAGGAGGGACAGTACTGAGCAGGCAAGATCCCAATCACATCAAAGACAAAGACATCAGCACATATACAGGCAACGCTGCAATCATGGGTGCCGCCAAAAGCGTAGCCAAAATCAATTTCCCTTCTGGCGCCAAATTGGCTACGTGCACTGGCTTCATGGTAACGGAAAACCTTATGCTGACTAATCATCATTGTGTGAATACACTCGAGACATGTTTTGCCACGATCGCTATATTCGGCTATCAGCGTGATGCCTCTGGCCATATCCAGGCGACGAAACAGTACGACTGTATTGCCGTCGTTGCGACGGACAAGAAGCGCGACTATTCGCTGCTGCGGATTGCCGGCGGTCCCGGTGCAGATTCCAAGTGGGGGGTGCTTAAGCTCGGACATTCGACCTCTTTGGCCAATAGGCAACCGCTCTACATGATCCAACATCCATCCGGCGAGCCAAAGCGTGTGGCCCTTGAAGATTGCAGTGTGACGACCCAAAAAGCCTCAGGATCAACACCTAGCCTGGAGACGGACTTCGGCCATAAGTGTGATACTGAGAGCGGCAGTTCAGGTTCGCCGATCTTGGACCTTTCGGACCAGGTGGTCGGTCTGCATCATATGGGTTTCGATGCCAAGACCAATCGCTGGTCTCGCGAAAACAGGGCTGTTCACATCGGAGCCATTGCAGCAGAAATTGATCAATTTCTGCACTGAACTTCGCTACAAAGGGGAAAGAAATGCCAATGAGGACGCTGGTCGCGTGTTTGCTTTCGTTAACGCTTGGGGGCTGTGCTACCGCTACGAAAAGGTGGGCGCCTTTCCCCGCACAGAACGAATTGATGTCATTTTCTGACCGTTGGCATTCAGCTTCACACACCCCCAACAGCGAGGTGGCGGACATGCAGGGTGAGTTGGTGAAATACCGCGATGAGATTTATCGACGCGCACTTGAGCGGAGTGAACTTGAGTGGGAATCCTCAGGGGTGACCACGTATGGGGGGCTAACGGCAGTAGCCGGCGCGTTGGCCGATCGCACTGGCTTGATGAATGCAGGCGCTGGCCTTGCGGCAATCGGACTCACAAACTCGACACGATATCGTTTTCACGAACAAACACAGATTTATGTCGCAGCCCTTAAGCGCCTGTCATGCATTACTGGCAAGGTCAACTCGACGAATGACCACATGCGTGGGCTTGCGGTGGGCGCGAACGACCTGACCGCCGCGGCGGCTGCACGAGACTTTACAAAGACCGTGATTGCATCGGTCGAATTTGTTCGGACGGAGTACACCAACGGGTTGCTTGGACTTGCTCCCGCTACGCCGACTCGGGAAGAACTGTTGGGACTCTTGAACACCTATCGCACTGCTGCTGGGGGAGCAGTAGCGGGGGCCGACCCTAACCAGCCAGCAAAAGACGAGGCCGGGGTTAAATTGAAGGCGCTTTTGGATGAAGTCCAGCAGTGCGCGAAGCTCTAACTCGCGGTGGATCGAGAGAACGATTCGGTCGACGTCTCCGCGGATTCAGAAGCACCCGAATCTAGAGCCACGGAGTTAAAGTAACCGCTTTTTCTGCCAGTTTCCGATGCAGCCATTGCCCAGCGTTAGCGGCGATACAGCATTTGACATAATATAGATTATGCGAAGTGTTTAAGCAGCCTCAGCAATACCGAGTAGTTATCAAATAGTAAAAGTACCTTTCCTCCTAGGATTGAATACTTCAGGGCTGCGATAAATTAAATCGCAGCCTTTTTTTTCGTCCGGAGAAATATGCGATACCCAAATTTGCGATATGGAGACCCGACAGAATTAGCCTACTACGCCATGGGCCGGTCCACCGCCGACCTGGCGCGCGAACTGCGGCGCGACGAGCGCACGGTCCGCGACTGGATGTCGGGTCGTACCCGGGTGCCCTGGTGGGTTCCCGAACTGCTCAGGCTTCGCCGCATGGAACACAACGACGTGCTACGGCAGATGAACATTGCGCGGCTCCCGCGCCTCGGCGTGGTCCGGGACAACATCATCGAGCTGGCCCGCCCGCCGGAAAAGAAAAAGCCGCAAATCACTGATCTGCGGCTTGACGACTTCGACCAGACGACGCCGGTCACTTGCGTTTCTTGAAGCGGCCCTTGCTGTCACGCGAAGGGGTTTTCTTCTTCGTCTTCTTTGCCATGGTTTTCTCCTAGCGGTTGAAAATCCGGCCTTCCAGCCGGTCGATTTGCCCTTGATGGCGGGTCAGATCGGCACGGAGCCACTGAATCTGGGTGCTGATAACGCCGTAGGTCATCGCGGCGTTGATCACCAGCGTGGCAACCGGGATCAGCAGCTTCTCGTGCCAATCCTTCATTACTTGGCCGCTGCCTTTTCTGGCACGACGCCGGCAATCGCGCCGGCCAGCACCGTCAGGCCATCCAGCACGGCGGCGTGCTGCGGGACAAGCGCCTTGATGCCTTGCAGGATCGCGGCTACACCGGCCCAGGTCGACGCTTCGGTAATACGGTTGGTAAGGGGCATGCTCAAATCCTTTCGAAGATAGATACAGGTTTGCCGGCGCCATCCTTGACGGTCACCGAATTGGATGCAACGAACGCCTTCAACTGCGGAAGTCGGCTAATGATGTAGGCCGCCAGCACGGTACCGGCCAGCACCAGGAGGGTTTCGCGCGCGATCGCCGGCGCGCTCGGGATGAAGTTCGGTAGTTTCATGGTCAGTGCAGCCAGTCGTAAATCTGGCCGCCCAGGGTCCAGCCCTTTTCGCCAGTGATTACCTCGCCTACGCGCCCAACCGTCGAATAGACAACGTTGCGGCTGCTGGTCGGATTGATGCGGTCGGTCAGGGAGTTCCCATCGTGGGTTTCGTCATACAGCCAGTTCCCAAGCGTGAAGTTGGGATCACCGGTCAGCTGCGCGCCTACCCATGCGTTGGCTTGGTAGACCACGTTGTTGGAGTCGGCCGGGTTCACATACGGCACGATCGGCGCCACCGTTTCGACCACGCTGTCGATAGCGGCGCCAACCTGGCGCTTTGCCAGCCAGCCCACCAACAGGATCGCCAACGCGGCCCCGCCCACAATGAGCGCGTCATCTTTGAGAGCCATCAGTAAAGCTCCGGAAACAGGTAGTCCAGGTACTGTTCGCCGCCGATGGTGTCTTTCGGGATAATGCCGATCGACGTGCCAATCTCGTTGGCCATGTCGCCGGTCAGCGGCTTACCATCGCTGGTGACCCACTGCCCGAAACCATTGACGCCGAAGAGAGACTTGCCGGTGTTCGGGTTGATCAGGGAGCCCAGGCCTTCGCCGATCAGCGCGCCCCAGTAGTTGCCACTGAGGTTGGTTACGGTTCCTTTGGCCGGCATCCTTGGCAGGACCTTGGCGCCAGTCGCGCCGGCTGCTGGCGCCGACTGGGCCTTGGCACGCTGCACTACGAAGAACGCGGCCAGCGCGGCCACGCCCAGGATCAATACGCGGTTATCGTTCATGCCAGCACCCCGCCGGCGGCTTGGTAGTAGCGCAGGAAGTCGGGCAGCGAAACTTCGCGCTGCCCATAGCCCGCACCTGGAAGGCTGGCCCAGACTTTGCGGACCTTGTACACGGCTTCGGGAATCCGGCCGGCCAGCACGTCAGTTTGAGCGCCCTTCTCTCCGATCAGGTACCACGCAACCTCGTCTTGGCTGGCAGGACTGAAATCAGTGATACCCAGCTTATCCGCTACACGGGTCCAGGTGGCGCGCTTGGTCTGGTAAGCGCCGGCCGCGGTGGACACGGCCCCATTGGGGAAGCCGGCTTTTTGCGCCATCGCCAGCGGCATGCGCCAGCCTGGCCAGCCAGCCAGCGCCGGGTGCGTATCAAACGAGTTCGCGCGGCCGCCGCCCACCAGGATCAGGTAGCCATCATCGACCGCCGTGCCCTCGCCTACGCGCAGGGCTTTCAGGAATGCTTCCCGATTCATATCATCTCCTTCAACAAAAAGGCCCTCGGCGCTATCGAGCGCCTGGAGGGTGTAGTCTTCAAGGTCTGGCGTGTCGGCCGTTTCTCCGGTAACCGGGTCGACATACAGGCGACTACGCAGGGCTGCAGCGGCAACACCGATCAGCACGCCCACCGCCAGCACCTTGACCAGGTCGCTCATTAGACCGGTTCCTCGTAATACTCAAACGAAGCGGCGATATCGACGTTCGCGGTTTCCGAACTCACATTCAGACCGTAACCCGGAGTGATGACGATGGGTTCGACCAGTTTCTTGTCCACATTGGAATTGGCCCCCATTGCGTACTGCAGATCGGAAGTCACGATGCCCTGAGCCGCAAGCTGCTCATATCTCGTGACAGCGACAGATGCCGCCACTCCGGCCTGCTTTAGCTTGCTCCCCGGAGTAGCGCGCAAGTTCGCCAATGCACTATTTGACGCCGCGAGCAAGGCGATTGTTCCGCCCAGAACGCTGGTCACGCCAATCGCCTCCACGACGATGTTTTTTCCGGACGCCGGAGGATTCCAAAGTTGGACCGTCGCGAACATGGCACCGACATTACCTGCGCGCACCGAGGACGAATATGCGATCTGCGCCTTCGTTCGATACTTCCCACCATCGACCACATCCACGGTTCCCGTAATGCGGTCATCGTGGAAATCGAAGTCGCCAGCCAGAATGGTGCCGGCGTTGACCGCACCGCTACGGTCGCTCACGTTCAGCGTCTCAAAGTCGACGTTCCACACCCCCTGCCCTGGCAGCAGGTCGACATAGCCGCCCTTGTTGATGCGGACGCGAATGCGGCCGATGCCGGAGATGTATTTGAAAAACTTACCCTTCACGTCGATCTGTTGACCGCCGTTCGCAGCAAGCGCGAAGTCGTATTGCATCAGCGTGCTCCTTTCGTCAGCAGTGGCGCAGCGACAGCGATGCCAGCCACGGCCAGCAGCGCCAAGATGATTTGTTTCTGGGCATCGGTGGTGCCCTTGGCATCCGCGTAGGCCGAACGCAGTTCGCCGGTTGCCGTGGCCTGGGCCGCGCTCGACTTGTCAAAGGCGCTGGTGATGCTCTTGGTGGCATCGGCCGCGAAGTCCAGCGCACTATCAAACAAGTTGCTCATACCCACGCGGTTCTTGTCGGCCTGGATGGAAATGGTGTCGACCGCCGTGCCGAACACATCCTGCATGCCGATGCTGTTCTGCCGTGCCTGGTTGGCGATCGTATCGACAGCCAAATCGGAGAGCTGCATGTTGCTCGCGCGGTTCTTATCCGCTTGCCCCGAGATGACGTCAATGACCTGGTCCAGCATGCTTTGATTGCTGCTGCGGTTCTTGTCCGCTTGGCTGGCAATCGTGTCGACGGAGATATCGAACAGGTTCTGGTAACCGGTGTTGCTGCGGCTTGCCTGGTCACCGATGGTGCCGATAGCGATATCGAACAGGTTCTGGTAGCCGATGTTGCTCTTGTTCGCCTGGTCAGCGACGGTGCGCGCGGCCGTATCGAACAGCGACTGGCCAGCATCCAGCACGGACTGGCCAGCGCCGATCAGGTCACGCGTGCTCGCGGTCTGGTTGTCGGAGACACGCGTAGCGAAGCCCAGGGCCTTTTCGATGGCGCCGGCATCGATCGTGTTGGTCACGACAGAACGGTTGTCGATATTGGTAGTGGTGGTGGTCGCTTCGTTGGTCTTGGTGCCACCGCCGACGCCAATCTTCGGGTTCCCGAAGTTGTACACCTTGCCGTGGCAACGCAACTTGTGCAGTTCGCGTTGAAAATTCATTTCAGTTTCTTCCTCATGATGGTTGCCTTGGCATCCTGGTAGCCGGCGCGCTCCAGCTTTCGCACCAATCCGCCGCGCTTGGTGTAGATCACGACGGAGGTGCAGTCGTCCGCGAAGGTGCGCTCCAGTTCGGGCAGCACCGTTTCAACCAGGTTGTGGCGCGCACCGACCTGCAGCGCAGCACTCACCACCAATTCACGACCGCCGGAGTACTCCACCTTTTGCAGGACGAAGAACGCGGCCGGCGCGCCCTGGTCATCGACCACGGCGTACATCTCGCCAGCGTCAGCGAGGTCTTGCGCGCCGACCAGACCGCCGGACCAATCCCATTTCGGATTGCCGACCATCCGGCTCAGGATAGCCAGGCCAGCGGCGCGCTCGACGCGGGCAAAGTTCACTTCTTCGCCTTGATAACCAGCAGCAGCCCTACCCCAATGGCCAGCAGCACCATGGGGTTTTGCAGCAGCTGCCCGATGCCGCCCAGGGCGCCCTTGGACTGCGAGTTCGACACCGATCCAGAGCCGATGTTGATATTCCAACCGGAGTTGTCAAAGCCGGACGAGTTCGACGTGGTTTGCGCTTGCGTGCCGTCTTTCAGCGCCGCACCAGCCACGCTGGCGGCGGCCCCGAACGCGGCCGAGTACGGATCACCTGCGGTGGCCATTATTTGCCCGCCAGTGCGTAGATGCCGGCGCCGATCAGGATCAACATCAACAGGCCGTTGTTACCCACGCTCTGCACCGGAGTTGGGCGCACGGCCGGCTGTCCGAGCGTGTAGACGTTGCCGTATTCGTCCATGCCGTAGCCCTGCTGCGATGCGAGTTGTTGGCTGACGGTGCCGCGATTGATCTCGCGGTACGCCAGGGCATCCAGCGCATTGCCCAGGCGTGCCATCAACCAGGTGCTGTCGGTGTTTTGTTCATCCATGGCAGCACCTTAGAACGCGGACAACGGTTCCAGCGTTTCCACTTCGATCGTGATGGTCTCGCCAGCCGAGAAGGTGCCGTAGGCCTCGACGGTTTGCGCGTTGCGGGTGTTCATCGCCTGGCTCTGGTTGTCGTCGACGATGAAGTCCAGCATGTACAGACCGGCTTGCGGGGTCTTTTTGTACTCCTGCTGCTGGTACTCATTCAGGGCCTTGACGGTCTCGTCGACCACGATGCCGTTTTTCTTCAGCAGGGAGCCGGTCATATTGGCGCTGAAGATGGCGATGCGCTTGAAGATCGAGCCGCCATCGGCCACGGAGAAGTGCGGGATCGGCAGCGCGAAGGTGCCGGCCGCGCCGATGGTCACGGTCGACGAGTGCACGCGGGCGATCAGGTCGCGGGTGGACTTCTGCGCTTCGGTCAGCTGCGGGCGGTCGCACTCAGCCCAGGCTTGCAGGGTTGGTGCGGTGGCGCCGGCGATGGTCACTTCCAGCTTCAGGGAAGTGATGCCCGTCGTGGTGTCGATACTGCCCAGGCTTTGGCCCAGTTCATCGCGGGAGCGAATTTCGCTGAAGTCCATCAGCAGGAAGCCCGCGTTGGCAGTGATGCCACGGTACTGCATGCGCGCGTCGACGCGGGAGCCGGTGCTGTCGAAGATGATCTTGCCGTTGGCTTTCAGCTGGATGCTGGTCAGCATGGCCTTGGTCAGGGCGGTACCACCCAGTTGCAGGGCGATGCGCTCGGTGGTCATGCCCAGCAGGGACGACAGGTCGCAGGTGGCGACGCCGTTGGCGACAACGTTGTTGAACGGAGGGAGTTTAATGCGCAGGGTCATGGCGGCTCCCGATTACAGCATTTCTTTGAAGATCGGGGCTTGCTTAGCGACCAGCACGCCAGCTACGCCCAGGGCGGCGCCTTTGGCAGCCTGGTGCGGCACGAACTTGTACACGCCATACAGGATGCCCATGGCGATTGCCAGGCGGGTCATTTGAGATTGAGTCATTGCGAATCCTTCGGTTAAAAGAAAAATGGAGACCTCGTGTTCCAGGTCTCCATCTTCTCGACTCGCCCCTGCTCGAGGCAATTTCTCGCCCTTAGGCGGCAGCGTTAGGCGGCGTGCGGTTTCGCGTTGACGCAGAAATTATTTTTTCACTTTTGTCTCCTTTTTCACGAAAACCGGAGTTTGCAGGTCTGTTTTTCCTTCGTCACCGGGTCAAACCGGATGAAGTTGAACGGTTTCAGGGCTTCCAATTCCGCCACCGGTACCCGAGTTTTGCGCGCAATGTAGTCGATATCCTCGCCGCGCGACGTGAACAGGACATACTCACTGGCGTTGCCGATGGCGGTCTTGTCGGCCTCGGCCCATCGCTGGCTGATCGCGTAGATCGTTATGCCGCGCTTCAGGCCGCGGCGGATCAAAATGCCCCAGTTCCCAGGGGCCTTGCTCGGCGTGGTCACGTCGGCCAGTTCTTCGGCCACCACCACCAGCGGGGCGATATAGCGGCCGGCGTACATCACCACGCCGCACCAGAAGTCAAATTCCACCTTCAGGTCGCCGCCGGCCACATAGGCCACACGCACGTGGCCAGAGGTTTGCATGGCCTCCATCAGCTGGCGCCGCGTCGTGACCTTGCGATAGCCGCGCAGCTGCGCCCATTGGTCTTCCGGGTCCCAGGCGCAGATGCGGTTTGCCGTGGCGGTTTCTTTGGCGATCTGGGTAGTCTTGCCGCACCGGCTGGCACCGGAGACAACGACCAGGCGGCCGTCAGCGGTCTTTAGGCTCATTGGTGCACCACCGCCACGCCATCGACCTGTACGGCCCTTACGGCAGGTGCCTTAGGCAGGGTGCCTACAGGCTCCGGCTCAGCTTCCTGCCGGCAGTCATTCTGGATGCCCTTGTAGATCGCGGCGCCGATCGGCAGTGTGACGCACACGGCCGCAATCTCCTCTTTCCACTGGCCGCCAAGCTCGCCCAGGTCGACGCCGTGCTTGGCCAGCACCGCCGACCAGACGCCGGCCAGCATCTGGCCCTTCGTGCAGCCGGTGTTGTCGTCGACGGTGCCGAGGACGCGCTCGACGCTTGGGAAGCCGAAGGCGGTCAGGGTGGGGCCGGCCAGGCCGATCAGGACTTCCAGCGCCTGGGCGTTCTGGCTGGCGAGGCCAGAGGTGGCCTGTTGCGCCTCTTCCTGCTCGGCCAGCACCTGCTGCTGTTGCGCTGCCTCAGGTTCCCCGACAGCCGCCATCAGGCGGTTCAGGTCCGCGGCCTGTTCTTCTGACATCTGGTTTGCGGCCGTATCGTTCATTTGCGGCCTCCCAGCATGGAAAGGTCAAAACCGCCTTTGGCAGGTGCCTTAGGCGGTTGCGGTGGCGGGGTCTCAACAGGCTTTTCGGCAGGTGCCTTAGGAGGGGTGCCTAAGGCACTTTTCGGAGGCACCACCTTAGACAGCCAGTTCGCGGCGCCGCGCGAGTGCGCCAGCATGTAGCCTGAGAACTCGCAGTCGGCATTCTGGCACTTGCAGCTCAGGTTGCCGTTGGCGGCCTTCATCAGCGCTACCGTGTCGTCGCAGCCCTTGTTTGGGCAAGGCATCTTGCCCAGGTTGGTTTTCGGCGCCGCTGCCATGATTACAGCACCTGCAGGGCTTCGTTGGCGAAGGTTTCCTCGCCATCGTCGAAGCGTACCGTTACCGGCTCCATCAGGTCGATCACGGTACCGACTTGGCCGTGGCGGACCAGGGTTTCGTCAATGACCTTGACGGAGGTGTACACCTGGAACGGAGACTGCTTCGGTGGGGTCTGTGGTTTGGTTGCCATGCTCTTACTCCTTCAGTTTGTTTGTTAAATTTCGCTGTTTGTTAAAGTGCCTTCTTCAGGCCCTCCCACTGGAGGTGGCCCGCCAGTTTCATCAAGAACTCCTTGACCGGCTTAGGCAGGAAAACGCCGTACTGCCGCACCAGGGCGATTGCCTGGCGCTCCAGTTCTTCACTCGTGTGCTGCATACACTTCCCTATCAACGTGGACAAAGCCCCGGCAGTGCATTTTCACTTTCACTTCGCCGCGGGCGATTTTGGGTAAGGTTCTCGCGTACTCGACGTACGCATTAATGTCGTCCTGGGCCGTATCCGGATCCGTGCACAGTTTCGCCACGACAGCCAGGAAGTTAGGCAGCAACCGGCGCGACTGGATGACCGACAGGGCCTCGGCATCGATCCGACCCACGATGGCTTCATCTGGCAATTCCTGATCGGCCGCTTCTTCGTCGCTGGTTTCGTCCTTGCCGGTCAGTTCCCTCTTCAGGCCGCGCGACCAGGACAGCATGCGCTTGCCTTCGAAAGCCTCGGCATATTCGCGGAACTGCGCAACCGCCTCGGTGTCGCCGTTCTCGGCCCACACCAGCAGCTGGAACGGGTGCGCGCCCTTATTGTCGGTACCGACCTTGGCGGCGTGCATGGTGACCTCGCGGGACAAGCCCCACTTCTGTTCCTTGCCGAACTTGGCGATGTATTCCGCGGCGTACTGGCCGCCGCGCACGTCCAGGCCGTGGGCCAGCACGTCGCTCATTTCGTTCTGCTCAGCGAGGCCCGCCTTGCGCAGGGCCATGTACCAGGCCTCTTTCAACTCGTCGATCAGGCGCGACGACAGCTTGCCCTGCTCCAGTTCCTTGACCTCGCCAAAGGCATCCGGCGTGCAGAACACCAGGTCATGCTGGTGCGGGTGCCAGCCGTTGCGCTCGCCCAGGGTGACTTCCAGCGAGGTGACGGAGCCCTTGCGCACGCCCTTAGCCAGGATGCGCTTGTAGGTCTTGCTGTTCTTGAAGTGGGTTTTCGCCTTGGTGAACGCCGGCAGCAGGTCGGCCAGGCGTTCGTCGCGATCATGCGGGAATGTCAGCGTCATCAGGAACACATAGCCGCCCTGCCCGATCCAGTTGGCCATGCCCTCTTGGAGCTCGGCCTGGCGCACGGCGCAGATGCGCGCGCTGCACACCGGACAGGCCCACACGCTCTTGCACGTGGTAACGCCGTGCAGCCGCGCGTTGCTACCGTCGACAGCACGGTATACCGACACGCCGCCGTGCGGATTGGCCACGCCACGGTGGCACCAGCAGGTGCGGTGCTGCTCGCTCTTGTCCTTGGCCGGGTCATACATGATCGTGCCGGCGCGGCGGGCGAGCGAATATTTCTCGTAACGCACCTGGTTGTCGACCGGAATTCCGCCGCTTGCAGTCTTTCCTTGTGGCGCGGGCCGGTTTATCGATTTACCACTAATACCAAGAGGATTAGAGCCGCGTTTTGCGGATTGCTGCGCGGCCATCATGCGTACAGCTCCTGCAGGGCGGCCGCAATCTTTTTGACGCGCTCAGCGAGCACCGCCGCAACGAATTGCAGGCCTTCGTTGCGCGCCTCACGCTCGCGCTCCGCCAGGCAATCGAGCATCCATTCCAGCTCATGACGCACGGTCCGGAGGCTGTCGGCTGTGATGGTCACGGTTTTGGTGTCGCTCATGCCGGTGCCCTCCCCGCTTCGATTTCAATCACGCGGAGGCGACACGTGACCCGCGACATAGCAATGTCGAGGTCAAGCAACTCCTTGTGCTCCAGCGGGACGCCGGCAGCGCGGAGGTGCTTCAGTTCTTGGGAAATGGCCTTGTCGGCCCGCTGGAGGAGGTCTGCCGCGTAGGCGACCTCCTGTTGAACGTGGGCAGGGAGCGCGACGGTCATGCGGCGCGCCCTGCCCACAGGTCGAGCGCGAGGCCGACTACGGCCAGCAGCAGGGGGACGATCAGCAGCAGGTAGCCGACGTCGCGCGCTTCCATGACTTCTTCGTCGCCGCGGTTCATGCCCGGCCTCCGAGGCGGCACACCAGTTCGAACATGTCGCGGGCGCTGGCGGTGGAGTCCAGCTGGCGGGTGAGATAGGCGCGGCTTGCCATGCTTTCCGTGTCCGACTTGCTGCCCAACTCGCTCAACATGCCCAGCAGCATTTCAGTGCGGGCGCGCAGCGCGCGGGATACAGCGAAGCATTCGTCCTTGGAAAACGTGACAAAGTTGTAAGAATTTGTTGCAGACATTGCGGCCTCCTGGGGCTGTGGTCTCCGGGGCAGAACGTCGCGCCGGAGCCGGTTGCAGGCCGGTATGCCCAGGAGATGGAAGAAATTTCCGGCGCGACAGGGGCGAATTTACACCGTCACTGACGTATACGCAAGCACTGCTATTGTATGGAGCAACAATCAATGACGGTGTATGCTTCGCACTTATGGGGCTGCAACGGCCCCATTTCTGCCCTAGGAGAGCAAAATGACCACGAATGAATACCTGGACGCCGTGAAGGCGCTCCACGGACTTACGTCCGACTACGCCCTATCAAAACTGCTGGGAGTGACGCAAAGCTCCATCCAGCAATACCGCTCCGGACGCTCCGCGCTTGGAATTGAAACCGCTATGAAGGTGGGTGAAATCTTGTCGGTCGACGGCCACTTCGTCGACGGCCACAAGGTATACGCTGATGGGCAGATCGAGCGCGCAAAGAACTCGGCTCAAAGCGCCTTCTGGAAGGACATCGCGGAAAAATTTTCCGAGTCTTTTAAGCTCCTCCTACCGGGCTGCAGCCCGCGCCAATTCAGGGTTTAGGCGCGCTGGTAGGTAGTAAAAGGCTGCTTATACACTTTATAGATTATGCGAAGTGCGCTTGTTACGGCAAAGTTGTAATGTCCGATTCTAGCAACTTAGAAATGTCGCTATTCCTACCGTTCGGCGCATGCTAGCGGCTCCTTACCGAGGAGTCCATCATGGCCAATTCCGGGATGATTACGATGAGCATGCGCGAGTTTGGATCGGGTCAAAACAATCCAGGCTGTCGTGGACGGCAATCTGAAACCTGGCCTGGCAGCGCAACGGCTAGACCTGACGCCCCGCCAGATTCAGCGACTGGTGCGACGCTTTTGCTACGAAGGCTCCAGCGGCCTGCTTACGCGGCAACGCGGCCAGCCAAGCAATCATCAGCTGCCGCCTGGCCAGGCCGATGCCGCGATGCGCATCGTGCGTCAGCGCTATGCCGATTTCGGGCCCACACTCGCTTGCGAGAAAATTGCGGGAATGCCATGGCATCATTTTGTCGAAGGAAACCGTGCGCAAGCTTATGACGGCAATTGGGTTGTGGATACCGCGGCGCCAACGTTCGGTCAGGATCTATCAACCACGCAATCGCCGTTTCCGCCTGGGTGAATTGATCCATATTGACGGCAGCGATCACGCTTGGTTCGAAGATCGGGCGCCCGCCTGCACTGTCCTGGTTTTCGTGGATGATGCGACCAGTCGCTTGATGCATCTGTACTTTACTTATTCGGAGTCCACGTTCAGCTACTTTGAAGCCACACGGGCGTATATCGAGCGCCATGGAAAACCCGTGGCGATGTATAGCGACAAGGCCACGATTTTTCGCTGCAACGACGCGAACGCGGTCGGTGGTAATGGGCACACTCAGTTCGCGCGGGCGCTCTACGAACTCAATATCGACCTCTTATGCGCGAATTCGTCGCAAGCCAAAGGGCGTGTGGAACGCATGAACCTCAGCCTGCAGGACCGGCTGGTCAAGGAACTGCGCTTGCAAGGAATTTCCACAATGGCCGAAGCCAACGCCTGGTCGCCAGCATTCATCGCTGATTACAACCGCCGCTTTGCGAAACCGCCACGCGACGATTTCGACGCCCACCGGACGATTCGGCCGGAGGAAGACCTTAATCTAATCTTCACTTGCCGACAACGCCGATGCGTATCGCAACGGCTGACTTTGCAATTCGACAAAATGCTATACCTGCTAGCCGATACGCCCGCAGCCCGTGCGCACATTGGGCGCCAAGTCGAGGTCTATCAGTATCCGGACGCCCGCATTGAGATCCGCGCGGATGGCGCCTCCCTCGCCTACACCACCTACGATAAGCTTCCTGTCGCCGACCAAGCGGCAATTGTCGATAACAAGCGTCTTGGACACGTCCTGGACATCGTCAGAGAAGTCCAAAAAGTGCGAGACAGCCGACGGCATTTAAGCACACCGGCCCGCACCAATACCGGTGCCCCGCCGGCCCAGATAAAACGCCCCGCCGGCGTGAAGTCGGCCAATAAGCTACCATGGACGACCTCATTTCAGCCATCGAAAGGACTCCGCTGAGAAGCAGCGCCAAATCGGCGAAGACCGTGGTTTCAAAGTAAAAGGGTTCAAACTGCCGGACATTCTAACTTTGCCGGCGGTCGGACATTTCAACTTAGCCTTGACATTGCTGACCCAGTTTGTGAGGAACCTGGCCGCAGCCAACCCACATCGGCTGCGGCCAGGCCATATCCATGCTCAGTTTCCTAACAAGGCATCCTTGAAGCCCTGCAGTGCCGGCTTTGGCTGGAAGTTCGCATCGAACAACAACGGCCAGTCAGGCGATGCGGGCTGATTGATCCAGCTGTCCGCATCCCACACGCCCCAGACCGTGATACCGGCCCGCTGCGCAGGCGGAACCACCCGCAGATAAGCGGCAATGATGTCGTGGTAACGCTGCTGCTGCCTGGTCGCTGCCTCCGGCGTGAAACTGGTGTAGGCGCTCTTCATGCTCACGTCCATTTCAGAGATCTTCACCTTCAGGCCGCGATCCGCTATGGCTTTCAGCGAGGATTCGATGGCCGTGATGCTCGGCCAGTCGATCGTCACGTGCATTTGGAAGCCAACCCCGTTAATGGGTACGCCGCGTGACCGCATGCCATCGACCAGCGCCAATAAGTTGGCTGTCTTTTGGCCCCCGGCCTCGATGTTGTAGTCGTTGTAGAACAGGTCCACTTGCGAATCAATAGCGCGGGCGTTGATGAAAGACTGGTCAATGAAGTTGTGACCCATCTTCTGGCTGAACACCGTGCTGCGCAGGATATTTTCCACCGTCGGCTGCCCCTCGTCAGCCAGTGCCTCGTTGACCACATCCCAACTCACCACCCTGCCCTGGAAATGCCCAACGATCGTTTGGACATGGTTCTTCAGCATGGCAGCAAAATCCCCGCTGTAGTTCGTCATGAAGCTGGGGACCTGGTAGTCAGCGTGCCAGATCAGCGTATGCCCATGCACTTTGATGTTATTAGAGTTCGCGAAGGAAACGAATTGGTCCGCCTGGTCAAAGGTAAAGGCGTTTTCCTGCGGATGCAGGTAACCCATCTTCATGATGTTGCCAGCGGTCATTTGGTTGAAATTGGGAAGCACTACAGCCTGTTGCTGTGAGCTGGTGCTGCTGCTGATAATGCTGTTGTTCTCAAATCCGGCGTTGACTGCCACGCCAATCGGGAAGCTCGCCAGCGACTTCAGCCCAGCAGCGCTGCTGTCCGTGGTGAAGTAGGCGGTCAGGGACTTGTTACCGTCCATGGTGATGTTCAAGGGATTGGCGCTGCCGCTGACTGCGCCGCCCCAACCGGAGAACAGCGATCCCTGCATTGGCGTCGCCGTGACGGCCACCGCGCTGCCAGCCTGGTAGCTGTAAGTCCCTGATGCGGGGGTGGTCGTACCGCTGCCGCTTCCACCGTGCGCGACACTCAGTGTGTAATTGACGGGAACGCTGCCGTTGACCTGCAACTGGGCGCCGCTCTGCCTTGCAACGTAACGAATGTAGTAATTCCCATTGATGCGCGCAGGCATCTGGGTGGACGTGATGTTCTTGTATGACACACCGTTGATCGTGAATGTGTCCGCCAGTCTGGAGGCGACGCTGCTAATGGAGCTGGAAGTGAACAGGCAGACGTTCGCGGGCCCATTCAGCACGGTCGGCAATGTCATCGCCTTGGGGTTGTTGCAGATCGCAGTATTGCCGCCGGCCGTCCTCGGCATAGTCGCCGCGTTGGCACTACCGAGGGCGCTCGAAAAAGCGAAAATTCCATACAGAAGATACTGCAATGACATCCTGAGCCGCCGAGTTGTTTTGATCATGTTCGCATTCCTGTAGTCTGTCCTTATCGCACGCTATCTCAGCATGCATCGACAGGAATGCTAGCGCTCAGGGGTGGCCGCTTCGTTATGAATTTCGTTATGCGAGATACCGAAATTTACCAATCGCGCCTGCCAACAGGTTATTTTTAGAGACAAATCTTGACATAAATTCTATTCCCAGAGATTTTTTAGTCCCGCCACCAAGACGTCAAAAACCGTTTTGCAGCGCGCACTATGCCGCAAATCAGAATGCATGGTCACCCAAGTCGTCATCGTCAGGTGCAATTCCTTCTCCAGGATGCGGACGAGGTTCTTGTCACGCGCGGCCAAGCCAACTTGGTAGCCCCCGATCCCTGCGCCGGCGCGCACCAAAGCCATTTGGGCCAGATTGCTGTCGCACCGGTAAGCAAATCCTTCGCGCTTCCATCCGCCCAGCTTGACGCCGGCGGCCCTGAGGAAAGGTGTCTCCATATCGAAGCCGATGAGGCTGTGGCTCGACAGGTCCGCCAACTTTTCAGGCTGGCCGCGTGCAGCCAGGTACTCCTTGTGTGCATAGAATCCGAGCGCCACGTCGCCGATGCGCTGGGCCAGCAGAAGATCCTGCTGTGGCTGCGTCATTCGCACGGCGATGTCGACCTCCCGCCCGAGCAAGTCCTGGACTGCGTCGCTTAATACAAGTTCGATTGCCAGTTCCGGATATTTGATGCGAAGCGGCGCCAGGACGGATGGCAGGATTTCTACGCCTACAACTTCGCTTGCCGAGATCCGAACGGCGCCGCGAACCGCATTGTGTCCATGTACGCTGCGTTCTATCGATGCGGCGGCGTGCTGCATTTCTTCAAGTTGGGATCGCAATTGCAGCGCGGCGTCGGTCGGTTGGAGTCCGGTTTGCGAACGCGTAAACAAGGCCAGCCCAAGGCTGGATTCCAGTTCAGATATATGGCGCCCGACAGTTGGTTGCGTCAATCCCAGGGCTCGGGCAGCGCCGGATAGCGATTGGGCGTTGAGAACATGCAAAAAGGTTCTGTACAGGTCCCAGGGAATCGAAGTCGTCATACAAATTTGTATAGCTGGTACAGGGTTTTGGGGAATTTTCGATCAACCCGAGTTTGGCCATAATTTGCCTCATCGTCAACTTGAGGGAGCAAGTCATGGAAGCAAAATCGGTATTGGTGCTAGGCCCGAGCGGCGGGATCGGCGGCGAAATGCTGCGCCAGTTCGTGGCGCAAGGCTGGAAGGTCCGCGCGCTGAAACGCGGCCTGGGCGTTGAAAGCCGACTGGCCGATGGTGTCGAATGGATTGAGGGCGACGCGATGAACGCGCACGATGTGGGCAGGGCGTCTGAAGGCTGTTCCGTGATCGTCCATGCAGTCAATCCGCCTGGCTACCGAGGCTGGGGCCAGCAGGTTTTGCCGATGATCGAGAACACAATCGCGGCTGCGGCGGCCCAAGGCGCGACTGTCGTCTTGCCTGGAACCGTGTACAACTTTGGGCCCGATGCCTTCCCCGTAATACATGAAGACTCGTTGCAGCGCCCTCTTACGCGCAAAGGCAAAATCCGGGTGGAGATGGAGAGACGGCTACGCGAGGCCAGCGAGCGTGGAAACGTGCGTGTAATCGTAGTCCGTGCGGGCGACTTCTTTGGTCCGGGCGCCCGCAATAACTGGCTTTCGCAAGGCATGATCCGGCCCGGCGAAGTGCCGGCGGAAGTCAAACTGCCTGGCGCGCCAGGCGTCGGCCATCAATATGCCTACTTGCCCGACGTAGCAGCCACAATGATTTCGCTGCTGGATATACGTGCCAAACTGCCGGCCTTCGCCAGTTACCACATGGCCGGATATTGGGATCATGACGGCACCGAGTTTGGCCGCGCAATTCAGCGCGTGCTTGCATCCCACGGTGCAAAGCCGCCGAAACTGAAGGCGTTCCCCTGGTGGCTGGTTCGCCTCGCGGCGCCGTTCAACGAGACGTTGCGCGAAATGATGGAGATGCGCTACTTGTGGCAGCGCACCGTCCGGATGGAGAACCAGCAACTGCGGAAGGTTCTCGGCACCGAACCGCACACGCCACTGGAAACCGCCCTCGCCTGCACGCTCGGCAGCCTTGGCTGCCTTCCTGCCCGCGCTTAACGGGATTTGGCTGCCGCCTTGGCGCGTGCTGCGTGCAGTTTGCGGTAGCTGTCGATCTTGCGCTGGTGCCGGTCGAGCCCTTCCAGCTTCATGCTGGTTGGGGTCAGGCCGTAGAAACGTACGCTGCCATCGACCGAGCCGATTACCGCGTCCATCTTCTCGTCGCCAAACATGCGGCGGAAATTGACGACGTAATCGTCGAGCTCCATCTCTTCGTCGAGAAGCACTTCCAGCACCGCGCTCAGCGCCTGGTAGAACAGGCCGCGATCGAGCGTGTTGTCGTTGTACTGCAGGAAGGCATCGACCAGTTCGCGGGCGGCTTCGTATTCGTTCAGGGCCAGGTTGATCAGCAGCCTCAGTTCCAGGACCGTGAGCTGTCCCCAAACCGTGTTTTCGTCGAACTCAATACCGATCAAGGTTGCAATGTCGCCGTATTCATCGAGTTCGCTGTTTTCCAGGCGTTCGAGCAGCGCTTCCAGGCTGTCGTCGTCCAGGCGGTGCAGGTTCAGGATTTCGCTACGGAACAGGAGTGCCTTGTTGGTGTTATCCCAGATCAGGTCTTCCACCGGATAGATTTCCGAGTAGCCTGGCACCAGGATACGGCATGCAGTCGCGCCCAGTTCGTCATAGACGGCCATGTAGGACTCTTTGCCCAGCACTTTGAGGATGCCGAACAAGGTTGCCGCTTCTTCTGTGTTGGAGTTTTCGCCCTGGCCGGAGAAGTCCCATTCGACGAAATCGAAGTCCGACTTGGCGCTGAAGAAGCGCCAGGACACGATGCCGCTGGAATCGATGAAGTGCTCGACAAAGTTGTTTGGCTCGGTCACGGCGTTGCTGACGAAGGTTGGTCGCGGCAGGTCGTTCAGGCCTTCGAAGCTTCGGCCCTGCAGCAGTTCCGTCAGGCTGCGTTCCAGCGCAACCTCAAAGCTCGGATGCGCGCCGAACGAAGCGAACACGCCGCCAGTGCGGGGATTCATCAGCGTCACGCACATTACCGGGTAGGTTCCGCCCAGCGATGCATCCTTCACCAGCACCGGGAAACCCTGTTCTTCCAGGCCTTTGATGCCAGCTACGATGCCGGGATATTTCGCCAGCACTTCCTGAGGAACGTCTGGCAAAGCCAGTTCGCCTTCCAGGATTTCGCGTTTGACCGCCCTTTCGAAGATCTCGGACAGGCATTGCACTTGCGCTTCCGCCAGCGTGTTGCCGGCGCTCATGCCGTTGCTGACGAAGAGGTTTTCCACCAGGTTGGTCGGGAAGTACACCACTTCGCCATCCGACTGGCGTACGAACGGCAAGGAGCAGATGCCACGTTCGACGTTGCCGGAGTTGGTATCGTACAGGTGCGAGCCACGCAGTTCGCCATCGGGGTCGTAGATTCCGCGGCTGTATTTGTCGAGGATCTCAGCCGGCAGCGCATCCTTGCGGCCTGGCTTGAACCAGCGTTCATTCGGATAATGCACGAAGTCCGCGTTGGCGATGTCTTCGCCCCAGAATTCACCGGCGTAGAAATGGTTGCAGCTGATACGCTCAATGTATTCGCCCAGCGCCGACGCCAGCGCGCTTTCCTTGGTCGAGCCCTTGCCGTTCGTGAAGCACATTGGCGAGTGCGCGTCGCGGATGTGCAGCGACCACACGTTAGGGACGATGTTGCGCCACGAAGCGATTTCGATCTTGATGCCGAGGTTCGCCAGGAGGCCCGACATATTCGCGATGGTCTGCTCCAGCGGCAGGTCCTTGCCAGGAATGTAGGTTCTTGTAGCAGATTCCGGATCGAGGGTCAGCAGCGCCTGCGCATCCGCATCCAGGTTTTCGACTTCCTCAATGATGAATTCCGGACCGGTTTGCACCACTTTCTTGACGGTGCAGCGGTCGATGGAGCGCAGAATGCCCTCGCGGTCCTTGGCTGAGATATCCGGCGGCAGCTCCACCTGGATCTTGAAAATCTGCTGGTAGCGGTTTTCAGGATCGACAATATTGTTCTGCGAGAGGCGGATATTTTCAGTCGGAATATTGCGAGTTGAGCAATACAACTTTACGAAATACGCGGCACACAGGGCCGACGACGCCAGGAAGTAGTCAAACGGTCCAGGCGCCGAGCCGTCCCCTTTGTAGCGGATTGGCTGGTCGGCGATGACCGTGAAATCGTCGAATTTGGCTTCCAGGCGAAGCTTATCGAGAAAGTTGACCTTAATTTCCATGGGATTGTTCCAGAATAGTGCTCAAAATAGCGTGGCCGCTATTATCGGCTCTTTTCCGATGCACCGCAAAGGCTGTTAACTGGCCTTGCTTGGTGTTACAAAGGCCAGCGCCTCCTCAAACGATTGAAGCACCAGGTCGACGTGCGAGGCGATGGTTGCGTGCTCATTCCCCATGTCGTCGCGTGGCCGGATCGTTACCAGTTGCACATCAGGCAAGGCGGCACGTAACTCGGTGACAGCAGAAATCCATGCTGCCGGTGCGCTATCTATCGGATATGCCACGAAGACCGTGGAGACCAGGTGGTCGGCGCCTGGATCGGCTTCAGGGTCGGCCTGGTCAAGCACGAAACTGCGGGCGTCGAGCTTTGCATCGCGGAACACCAGCACCAGCAGTTCGCTCAGGAATTCCTCGCGCACACCTGGCATGGAGGTGCAGATGATGACCGAGCGCGCAGGCACGTCGAGCGAACCTTGCCAGCGCCCTAGCCTCTCCTCGCGCTGGTGCCGCAAATGGGCGCCAACGTTCTCGTCGAGCATGGAGATGTTGCGCCGGCGCGCACGACTCGGCGCGTGGCCGGCGTCCAGCGTATCGGCCACCATCGCGACGGTTGCACGCAAGCGCCCTTCCTGGCCAGTTTGCAGGCCCGCGCCTGCCATTGCGAGGCCGGGCAAAAGCACCTTGTCGCAATAACGCGCCAGGGTCGATTTACGCAGGAAGGCGCGCGCATCCTCGATAATTGCGTTGGCATCCCCGCTCAGCACCCGGTGGTAGAAGCGTTGCGCCTCATTGGTATTCGGCGACTCCGCGAACATGATGCTGATCGGCTCCAGGCTCTTGATATAGCGTCCGCCGACAACGATGCACAGCGTCAGCGGCGTGGAGAGCAGCAGTCCCAAAGGCCCCCAAATCGCGCCCCAGAACAAGGCGGAGACAATCACTGCCAGCGGCGACATGCCTACGCTGTGGCCATATACGCGCGGCTCGATCACGTTGGCCACGAATACTTCGAGCACGATGAACAGCACAATGGCATATACAGCGAGCGACCATCCTGGTTCGACCGCCGCGGCGAACAGAGCAATTGCAGCGCCTGCGATCAGCGCGCCGATATATGGCACAAAACGAAGTGCTGCGCAGAGCGCGCCCCACAGCACGGCATGCGGCACGTTGATCAGCCAGAGCGCGATCGAAATCACCACGCCAAAGGTCAGGTTCAGCAACAGTTGGGTGAAGAAGAAGCGCGAAACGCCTTCCGCCGCGTCTTCCAGGCCCTTGATGGTGCGACTGACTTCGCGCTGGCCGACCAGCCGCAACACGCGGTCGCGCAGGTTTTCGCGGTCCAGCAGGATAAAAATCAGCAGCACCAGAACGAGGAAAGCTTCACCCAGCGGGCCGGAAACCACGCCAATTGCCTTGGCGATGGAATCGCTGGTGCTGGCGTGTTCGCGGATTTCCACCGGCACCGGCCGTGGGCCTGACTCGAGTGCGTTCGCCGACGGTGATTCTTCCAGCAACTGCGGCGCAAGGCGTGCCAGGGGATGCTGGGCCAGCTCTTCCAGCGACTTGGATTTGGAGCGGATTTCGGCCGTGTATTGCGGCAGGTCGGAAGTCAGCGCCATTACATTGGCGCCTAACATCGCGAAGGTGCCGGCGAACAGTACGATCACCAGCGCGAGTGCGCCGAATGTCGCATTGACGCGCGATAGACCGAGGCTGCCCATGGAGCGAATCAAGGGAGCCAGCGCCAGGCTCAGTACCAGCGCCGTAACGACGGGTTGCAATACTTCGCGGCCAAAATACAGAAGGCCAAGCACACACGCCGCCGTGACGGCAAAATTCACTTTCATACGGGTTCCGCATCAGGCATACAAGCCGCCATCATACTTGATCTTCAGCTATTTCCAGCCACCACCAAGCACTTTGTACAAAGTGACCTGGTTGCTGGCCTTGGCGAGCCGGGTGTTGATCAAGCCATGCTGGGCGCTGTACAAGGCGCGCTGCGAGACCAGTGCACTGAGATAGGATTCCGCCCCCTTCTGATACCGTGCTTCGTGGATGCGGTAGCTCTTTCCCGCGGCATCAGCCAGGGCAGTCTGCGACTGCACGCGCTCGTCCAGCGTGCCGTGCTGGGCCAGGGCATCGGCCACTTCCCGGAACGCTGACTGAATTGCCTTCTCATACTGCGCCAAGGCGATGCCGTGGCTGCTGCGGGCCAGTTCCAGGTTCGCCTTGTTCGCGCCGCCGGCAAAGATCGGCAGGTTCAGTTGCGGCGAAAAGTTCCAGGCCCCACTGCCTGCCTTGAAAAGCCCCGACAACTCATTGCTTGCGCTGCCTGCAAACGCGGTCAGTGAAATGCTCGGAAAGAAGGCCGCGCGTGCGGCGCCGATATTGGCGTTGGCCGCTTGCAGCTTGCGTTCGGCTTCCAGCACGTCCGGGCGCTGTTGCAGGACCGTCGACGGGACGCCGGCTGGCAAATCGGCCAACCTGGTGACCTGCGGCAATGAGCCCTGAGGCAGCAAGCCGGACGGCACCTCTGCTCCTGCAAGAAGGGTCATCCTGTTGACGCCGGCAGCCACCAGCGCACGATAGATCGCCGCATCGTTGCGGGCGGCTTCGGCGCTGGTCTGCGCCTCGTACATATCGAGGCCGGAAGTCGCTCCCGACTCGAAGCGGCGTTTTGCCAGTTCAAACGTAATCTGCTGGTTCTTGAGCGTAGCTTCGGCGAGGCGCAGGTGTTCCTGGTCCGCAGCCAGCGTAAGCCAGGCATCGGCAATCTCCGCAACCAGGCTGATTTGCTGGGCGCGTCGGGCTTCTTGCGTTGCCAGGTACTGCTGGAGCGCCGACTCCGACATATTCTTGATCCGGCCGAAAAAATCCAGCTCGAAAGCGGGGATGGCCAGGCCACCACTGTATTGCCGCGTGATGGTGGCCGTACCCGTCGGCGTCTGCTTGCCAGGAACCCGCTGGGCGGCCTGGCCAACGCTGGCATTCAAGTGCGGCAGCCGTTCCGCGCGTGCAGCACCATGCAGCGAACGGGCTTTCTCAATGTTCAGGATCGACACCCGCAGGTCGCGGTTATTATCGAGAGCCAGTTGCACCACCTGCGCAAGCCGGTCGTCAGAGATAAACTCGCGCCAGCCGATGCCGGTGGCGGCACGCGTCTCCGCGTCTAGGCCGGCCGGCTTGTAGGCATCGCCGGCAGGCCATTGCTGCGCCACCGGGGCGGCTGGACGCTGGTAAACCGGCGCCAGGCTGCATCCGGACATCAGGGCCGCAACGGCCAGGGTAATCAGGGACTTATTCATTTCGCTGCTTCCTCTATCATGGCACCAGCGCTGGCGCCCTCTTCCGCCTTGGATTTCTTCGCGAACCAGCCGCGCACCAGCACAAAAAACACCGGCACGAAGAAGATTCCGAGGAAAGTCGCAGTCAGCATGCCGCCCAAGACACCGAAGCCAATGGCGACCTGCGCGCCGGAGCCGGCGCCGCTGGCCATCGCGAGCGGCAACACGCCCAGGCCGAAGGCGATCGACGTCATCAGGATCGGACGCAGGCGCATTTTTACGGCGACCAGCGTTGCTTCGCGCAGGTCCTTGCCGGATTCCTGCAATTCCTTGGCAAATTCCACGATCAGGATCGCGTTCTTGGCCGACAGCCCGACCACGGTCAGCAAGCCGACTTTGAAATAGACGTCATTGGCCAGGCCCACGCCCCACGTCGCCAGCACAGCGCCGATAATGCCAAGCGGGACCACGAGCATGACGGAGAATGGCACCGACCAGCTCTCATACAGTGCGGCAAGGCAAAGGAACACGATCAGGAACGACAAGGTGTACAGCAAGGCGGTCTGCGAACCGGCATCGCGCTCTTCCAGCGACATGCCCGTCCATTCGTAGCCCACACCTTTTGGCAGCCTGGCGATGATTCGTTCGATCTCCGCCATGGCATCGCCTGAACTCACTCCAGGTGCCGGCATGCCCTGGATATTCAGGGACGAGCTGCCGTTGAACCGCTCCAGGCGCGGCGAAGCCGTTTCCCATTCACCAACCGCGAAGGCGGAGAACGGCACCATTTCGCCGCTGCGGTTACGCACGGACCACTTCTGCATGTCTTCGGGCAGCATGCGCGAATCCGCCCTGCCCTGCATGAAGACCTTCTTCACACGGCCACGATCCATGAAGTCATTGACATAGGCGGAGCCCCAGCCAACCGAGAGTACCTGGTTGATTTCGGAAACGTCCAGGCCAAGCGCCGCGGCCTTTTGCTGGTCGATCGTGATTCTGTATTGCGGAGTGTCCTCCTGGCCGTTCGGGCGCACGCCCACCAGCTTCGGGTTCTTGGCAGCCATTTCCAGCAACTGGTCGCGCGCCGCCATCATCGCCTTGTGTCCAAGGTTGGCTCGGTCGGTCAACTGAAGGTCAAAGCCGCCTGCGTTACCAAGCTCCATTACTGCCGGTGGCGAGAACGTGAACACCATCGCATCGCGGGAATTCATCATCGCTTCGAGTGCACGGTAACCGATGTAGCCGGAATGATTCTCGAGTCCCGGACGCTCTTTCCAATCCTTCAGCTTGACGAAGGCCATGGCATTGTTCTGGCCATTGCCGGCGAAGGAGAAGCCCGCTACCGACAATACCGATTCCACATTGGACTTCTCCTTGGTGAAGAAGTAGTTCTCGACTTCCTCAACGGTTTTAATGGTGCGCTCCTGTGTCGCCCCGGAAGGCAGCTGGATCGCAGTGAACAGGATGCCCTGGTCTTCTTCCGGCAGGAAGGCGCCAGGCACACGCGAGAACGCAAACCCCAGCACGCCAAGCAGTATCGCGTAGACCACCATGGTCCTGCCGGTTCGATGGATCAGCTTTCCGACGATGCCTTGGTACTTCTCATTGCTGCGGTCAAATTTGCGATTGAACCAACCGAAGAACCCTTTATCCGAAACGTGGCCTCCCGGTTTCAGGATCGTTGCGCACAGCGCCGGTGTGAACACCATTGCTACCAGTACCGACAGCACCATGGCCGACACAATCGTCACCGAGAACTGGCGGTAGATCACGCCAGTTGAACCGCTCATGAAGGCCATCGGCACGAACACGGCGGAAATCACCATGCCGATGCCGACCAGCGCACCCGAAATCTGGCCCATCGACTTCAAGGTTGCCTCTTTCGGCGACAGCCCTTCCTCCGTCATGACTCGCTCAACGTTCTCCACGACCACGATCGCATCATCCACCAGCAAGCCGATGGCCAGTACCAGCGCAAACATCGTCAGCGTGTTGATCGAATAGCCCATCAGCGCCAGTACGCCAAAAGTACCGAGCAGGACGACCGGCACCGCCATGGTGGGAATCAGGGTTGCGCGCATGTTCTGCAGGAACAGGTACATCACCAGGAATACCAGGACGATTGCTTCAATAAGGGTTTTGACAACTTCGTGGATCGATATCTTGACGAAGGGTGTGGTATCAAAGGCGACCTGCGCCTTCACTCCCTTAGGAAAGAAGGGCTCCATTTCCGCCAGCTTGGCCTTGACCGCATCGGCCGTAGCGAGCGCGTTAGCGCCGGTCGCCAGCTTGATTGCCAGGCCGGCGGCGGGCCTGCCGTTGTAACGCACGGCGCTCACATAATTCTCTCCGCCCAGCTCAATTGTCGCGACGTCGCGCAGGTAAACGGTTGCGCCATTGGCCTGCGTTTTAAGAAGGATGCTGCCGAATTGCTCTGGCGTCTGCAGCCGGCTCTGCGCCGTTACGGCCGCATTCAATTGCTGGCCGCGCACAGCAGGCGCGCCGCCCAATTCACCAGCCGAGACCTCGGTATTCTGGCCCTTTACCGATGCAATCACGTCCGCCGGTGCGAGGCGGTAACCTTCAAGTTTCGCCGGGTCGAGCCAGATCCGCATGGCGTACTGGGTTCCAAAGTGCTGGACCTCGCCCACGCCTTCGATACGCGACAGCGGCTCTATGACGTTCGATGCCAGGTAGTCGTCCAGGTCGGCGTTGTTCAGGCTACCGTCTTCGGACACGAAGCCAAGCACCAGCAGGAAGCTGTTGGTCGCCTTGGACACCACCAGGCCCTGCTGCGTCACTTCCGCAGGCAGCAATGGCGTCGCCAGCGCAAGCTTGTTCTGTACCTGTACCTGGGCGATATCCGGATTGGTGCCGCTCTTGAAGCTCAAGTTAATGCTGATGCCGCCGGTCGCGTCGGAGTTCGAGGTCATATTGCGCAGGCCATCTATTCCCTTCATCTTTTGCTCGATGACCTGGGTAACGGAATCCTCCACCGTCCTGGCGGAGGCGCCAGGATAGACGCCGTTAATCTGGATAGTCGGCGGTGCGATGTCCGGGTACTGGGATACCGGCAGCGCCTGGATGGCCAGCAAGCCGGCAAGCATGATTACGATCGCGATAACCCAAGCAAAGATGGGCCGTTGTATAAAGAATCTTGCCATGTGATGCTCCTTACTGCGGCGCGGTAGAAGTCTTTAGCGCGACGGCCGCTTTGGGCTGCGCTGTGACAGCCGGCGAACCAGGCTGCACTTTCTGGTGACCTTCCACGATCAGGCGGTCGCCCGCCTTCAGTCCAGATTTGACCAGCCATTGGCCGCCCTGCGTGCCGGAAGTGACCAGCACCCGCTGTTCAACAATGCCTTTCTCATTCAACAGCAGTGCAGTCGCCTCACCCTTCGGATTGCGGGTGACACCCTGTTGCGGCACGGCGATCGCGTGTTCGTCAATGCCGCTTTCAATCAAAGCGCGCACGAACATTCCAGGCATCAGCTCATGCTTCGGATTTGGCACGACGGCGCGCAGGATGACGTTGCCAGTGCCGGGGTCGACACTGGAATCGGCAAATTGCAGCTTTCCTTCATGGGAGTAATTCGAACCGTCCGCCAGTTTCAGCACGACGCGCGCCTGGCCGCCGGACTGCTTTACGGCTCCGGACTCGGCGAGCTTCTTCAAGCGGCGCAAATCTTCGCCGGACTGAGTGACATCGACGTAGATTGGATCCAGTTGCTGAATGGTGGCCAGGGCGACCTCCTGCCCTGCCGTTACCAGCGCACCGGGCGTTACGTTGGAACGGCTGATGCGGCCCGAAATGGGGGCGGCCACTTTGGTGTAATCGAGATTGATGCGCGCGGCGTCCAATGCAGCCTTTGCGGACTCCAGTTCGGCGCGCGCCTGGGCTTCAGCGGCCACCGCATCGTCATATTCCTGACGGCTCACACCTTCTATCTCGAGCAAGTCCTTATAGCGCTTGGCTTTCGGCATTGCTGCCAGCAGGTTTGCCTCGGCACGTCCCACAGCTGCCTTGGCTGAGTTGAAGGCGGCCAGGAAAGTGGCGGCTTCAATCTGGTACAACTGCGTTCCAGCTTTCACGTCCGAGCCTTCAACAAACAGGCGCTTCTGAACCAGGCCGCCAACCTGCGGCCGCACTTCGGCCACCATGAAGGCCGCCGTCCGCCCGGGCAGCTCGATATTTACCGGCAGCGGGTGTATCTGCACGGTATGCACGCCGACTTCGGGCTGAGCTGCCGGCCCCTGGGCCGCCTGTTGGGACTCGCATCCGGCGATCAGGGCCGCCGCACATGCGAGGAAAACGAATTTCTTTCTCATTATTGAATCTCCGGAAGTGCGTAATACACGCGAGTGATCACTCATTTAATCGACTAAAATTTTTTAATCGAAGAACATGCGGCGGATGGCTTTGAACCCGCTGGCTTTGTACGCCTCGATGCGCTCCGGTTCACGCAGCGCGAAATCGATCGTTGTATTGGCAATCGAAATAAACAGTGCGTCCGCATATTGCGGAGAGTGACCGGCCATCACCTCGCTGGAATGCACCAGCTCCATCATCCCAACGTCAGGAAACAGGGCCATTTCCGCGGCACGTGTTGCGTCGGTCAGGATCTCAGTCACCGCCAATTGCGTCGCCGCCCTATTCCATACCGGGTGCGCCAGCGCCCAATCGATATGCGCATCCCACATGGCCTGGGCCCGCTCGACTAATGGCAAAGCAGGATCAAAGGAATGGCGCATCGCATCCCAGCTTTGCTCACAAATGTGCAGGTACATCTCGTTCAACAGGACTTCCTTGGTCGCGAAATAGCGGAACAAGGTTCCCTCTGCCACGCCGGCCAGCTTGGCTACCAGCGCCGTCGGTGCGCTTACGCCCCGCTCTGCCACAGCCTGGGCGGCGGCTTCCAGCAGGTGCAACCTCTTCTCTTCGCTTTTTGGACGTGCCATCCTGACCTCGATAATAACGGAGTACTCACTCATTATATCCATCGTTTGCTGCTAAAGCAAACACTTGTTTTGCGAGAGTTACATTGCACGCTTGACTTCCGTGTCTAGCTGGACAATATTGCTTATCAGAAATTGGAAAGGATTCCACCAAAGGAGGCTTCATGTTGAACAAACAACGGATCACCCAGGGCTTGCCTCTTGCCCTGGCAGCGCTGCTGGCAGCGTGCGGCGGCGGTAATGGCAACGACAGCGGCGCACCGGGCACCGTGCTCAAAGCCGAAAGCACAGCGCAAATCGAAACTGCCCTTACGCCAACGGGCGCGACGGCTTCTGCGGTCGAACGTGGCGACCTCTCCGCTGCGGCGGCCATCGACCACAACGACGGCACTCGCTGGAGCAGCGGCTTTACCGACGACCAGTACCTGACACTCGATTTCGGCAAGACTGTCGCGGTGAATCGGGTGAAGATCGCCTGGGAGAATGCGCACGCCACCGAATACCTGCTGCAGGTATCTGACGACAATGCCACCTGGACCACCATCAAGTCGGTACAGGATAGCCAGGGCGGCACCGAAGACTGGACCGGCCTCTCGGGCCAGGGCCGCTACCTGCGCATGAAAGGCATCAAGCGGTCCTCGCCGTACGGCTATTCGATCTTCGAGATCCAGGCATTCTCCGGTACGCCCGCCTCCCCCACCCCAACACCGCAGCCCGAGCCGCAGCCAAACGATCCGGCTGCGCCAGGCGCCATCGTGAAACCGGTAGCCGCAACCTCTTCCGCGGTGGAAAACGCAGGGCTGTCGGCCACCGCTGCGATTGACGGCCAAGCCAACACACGCTGGTCGAGTGCGAAGGAAGACGGGGCGTGGATCCAGTTCGATTTCGGCGCCAGGACAGCAGTCGGGTATATGAAGCTGACCTGGGAAAACGCCCATGCAAAACAGTATTCCCTGCTCGTTTCGGATGATGGCAGCAACTGGTCGCAACTGCGTCTGGTCACGAATAGCCAGGGCGGTACGGAAGAATTTTTCAATCTCGGCGTCAATGCACGCTATATCCGCATGCAGGGCATTGCCCGCGCGACGCAGTATGGCTACTCGCTGTTCGAGGCGGAATTCAAGTCGCCCGGCAGCGACAACACCTTACAGGCCGGTGCGACCTCCCCGCTGCGCTTCCCTGCCGGTGGCGAAGGCATCGTCCCGCTTCCGGCATCGGCGGAACCGCTGGAGACCTTGCAGTTCACGCTGGCCGACGGCACCCTGGTCACCCGGTTCGGTGCACGCGGCTTCGCGCGCCATGGCCGCGAGCGCGGCGAAGACTGGAATGAGATCGGTTACGGCCCGAATGAAACCGTCGACCCGGCAACGGGCCTGCCGGTCGATAAAGGCCCCGGCAACTACCTGACCTTCGTACCGCAATACTTCAAGAACCGCACCTGGGGTGTGGAGATTGTCGACAACAGCCGCGTTCCCGGCGTGACCAAGCCAACGCTGGTGGTCAATCAGTACACGACAGTCGACTTCCTGTCCGGCGGCATCGCCTTTTTCCGTGCCATCGACCGGCCCGGGGTTACCGGCTATGGCTGGATGGCGCCGGGGGAACTGGTCGACAACAGCGTCAAAGTCTGCAAGCCTTCGTCCTACCCTGCCGCTGGCAAGCTCGCCGCGCCCGGCGGCATCAATGGCGCGTGCACGCTGCTGGTCAAGCAGTATCCCGGCATGAACGGGCTGGATACGAACGGTTTCCCGAACGGCAGCAATATCCCGGCGCGGCCGCTGGTTGTGGGCGATGTGATCGAAGTATCGCCTTCCATGTTCTCCACCACCGAGTCGATGCTTGGCAAGGGCGACAGCGGCGGCATCCGCTATTACTCGGCCGAATGGACTTATGTGGTCGGGAGCGGCCTGCGTCCCTGGTATGGCGTGCAGCCGCGCCTCAATTCCGTGCCGCTGCCGGCGGAAACCCTGTCCGGCGGGCTGGGTTCGGTGTCCTACAACTACTCGGACAACGGCTTGTTCATGTTCCAGCAGCCACAGAACAACGTGGGCATGCAGAATATGCAGCGCTTTGTCGAAGGCCGCCGCCTGATCCATACCAACTTCACCACGGGCGGCCATAACGAAGCCGGCAACGACCGTTACACGCCAGCCGTTGGACTGCAAGGCCAGCGCTTCAACCAGTCGGCCTGCATCGGCTGCCACGTGAACAATGGCCGCAGTCCGGCTCCGCTCGCTGCGAACCAGAAGCTGGACACCATGTCGGTGCGGGTTGCTGTCACTGGCGCAGACGGCCAGCAATTGCCGCATCCTTTGTACGGGACGGCGGTGCAGATGAACGCCGTATCGGCGTCCGGGGCGCCGCAGAACTGGGGCACAGGGGCGCGAGTGGCCGGCTTCGAGTCGCGAACGGTCAAGCTGGCGGATGGAACAGCAGTTGAACTGCGCAAGCCAACCATCGCTTACGAAGGCCCGGCACCGGAGATTGCCTCGCTGCGCGCCGCCCAGCCGATGATCGGCACCGGATTGCTTGAGGCGGTTTCCGAGGCCGATATCCTGGCCCGTGCGCGTACCGCGCCCGATGCAGATGGCGTGAAAGGCGTCGCCAACTTCGTCTACGACCCGGAAACGGGAGCGGTGCGGCTGGGCCGTTTCGGCTGGAAAGCGTCGAAGGCAACGCTGCGCCATCAAGCGGCAGTGGCCCTGCTGCAAGACATGGCCGTCACCTCGCCGGTTTACCCCAATCGCAGTTGCAGCAGCGATCCGGCCGGCTGCCAATCGGCTACTGCGCAGCGCGGGGTAAGCGAGCCGGAACTGCAATTGATCTCCCAGTACCTGGCCCTGGTGGCAGTCCCGGCCCAGCGTAGCCTGCCAAGCGGCTTCCCGAAAGGTGTCGCACCGCTGGACGAGCATCGCGTCGACGCGCAGCAAGTGGGTGCCGGTTCCCGCCTGTTCCAGGCCATGCGCTGCTCGGCATGCCACACGGTTGAAATGCGCACCGGATCCGGGCACCTGCTGGCGGAACTGCGCAACCAGGTCATCCGCCCCTACACGGACTTGCTGCTGCACGATATGGGTACCGGACTGGCGGACAACCTCGTCGAAGGCCAGGCCAAGGGCGGCATGTGGCGTACCGCACCGCTGTGGGGGATCGGCTATACCGACAAGGTAATGGGAAATGGCGGCAAGGCTGGCTACCTTCATGATGGCCGTGCGCGCAACCTGACCGAGGCGATCATGTGGCATGGCGGTGAGGGCGAAGCATCTCGCCAGCGTTTTGCAGCACTGTCGCAGTCTGACCGCGAAGCGCTGCTGGCCTTCCTGAAATCACTCTGACCCGACGCCGGGCGGGGCGGGACGCGCACCCGTCCCGCCCCTGGCGGCTTACAGGTCCCAGGCCGGAGCGAGGCCCTCGGGGTTCACCATACGGCCGTTGCGCTCCAGCGCCGCGATTTCCGCCATGTCCTGCGCGCTCAATTGCAGGCCGGTCGCAAGCAGGTTGCCGGCCAGGTTTTCCCGCTTGGTCGAAGAAGGGATTACCGAGTACCCAAGCTGCATGGCCCAGGCCAGCGTCACCTGCGCCGGGGTCGCGTTGTGGCGTTCAGCGATGGCGGCGATCACCGGGTCGCCAAGCACCTTGCCGTATCCCAGCGTCATATAAGAGGTCACGTGGATGCCTTGGCCGCCCAGGAAGTCCACCAGCCTGCGGTTCTGCAGGTAGGGACTCAGTTCGATCTGGTTGGTCGCAATCTGCTGCGCGCCAACTGCGGCGATAGCGCGCCTGGTGTATTCAATATTGAAGTTCGAAATCCCGATCTGTCGCGCCAGGCCACGCTCGCGCGCCGTCGCCAGCGCCACCATGTATTCCTCGACCGGGACATTGCTAAGCGGCCAGTGGATCAGCGCCAGGTCGACATAATCGGTGCGCAGCTTTTCCAGGCTTTCTTCCAGGCTGGCGACCAGGCGGTCGGCGGCAAAGTTGTCGTTCCAGACCTTGGTGGTCAGGAACAGGTCCTTGCGCGCCACGCCGGATTCGGCAACGGCCTGCCCTACTTCGGCTTCATTATTGTAGATTTGAGCGGTGTCGACAGCGCGGTAACCCGCTTCAATTGCGTTACGGACGGAGTCGAATGCAACTTGTCCTTGCAGGCGGAAAGTGCCGGCGCCAAACGATGGGATAGTCATTTACAGATCCTTGTTATCAACGTGGCTGCCACTCTACCCGCATGACTCTTGCGGAAAAAGCCGGTTTTCTGCGAAAGATATTTGAGTAATAATCAAAAAATGAAGACCACCCTCGACGAAATGCAGGCATTTATTGCTATTGTGGCCACTGGATCGATCAGCGCAGCCGCAGAACGCCTGGGCCTGACGGTTTCCGCCACCAGCCGCACCCTGACCCGCCTGGAAGAAAAACTCGAAACCACCCTGGTGCGGCGCACGACGCGGCGCCTCGAGCTGACCGAGGAAGGGAAGGCATTCCTCGAATGCGCCCGGGGCATCGTTGCCAAGGTCGAGGAGACGGAGGAAAAGATGTCGCTGCGCCGCCAGGGACCGGCGGGCCGCCTGCGCATTGATGCCTCCACGCCCTTCATGCTGCACGTGATCGTGCCGCTGGTGAACGGTTATCGCGAACGCTTCCCGCGTGTTGAGCTGGAGTTGAATAGCAACGAAGGCATCACCGACTTGATGGAAAAGCGCACCGACGTCGCTTTCCGCATTGGCCGCCTGCGCGATTCGTCGCTGCACGCCACGCCGATTGGCACCGGCAAGCTGCGCGTCCTCGCCAGTCCTTCCTACATCGGGAAACATGGCGCGCCTGCCAGCGTGGCCGACCTGGCGAACCATACCATCCTGGGCTTCAACCAGCCGGAAACCCTGAACGACTGGCCCCTGGAAGACTCAGACGGCCAGCCGGTGCACGTCACGCCGAATATCTATACCTCCAGCGGTGAAACCCTGCTGCACCTGGCGCTGCACGGCGCCGGCGTCGCCTGCCTGTCGGACTTCCTGAGCAATGCAGACCGCAAAGCCGGCCGCCTGCAGCAGGTCCTGGTCGAGGGAACATTAGAGGTTCGGCAACCGATCAATGCCGTCTACTACCGGAATACGGCGCTGTCGGCGAGGATTGCGTCGTTCGTCGACTACATGAAGGAAAAACTGGGCGATCGCGGCTTCGACGAGCCGGTATAATATCCACCCTTGCAACTGTAGGGTTATCTCAGAATGTCTTTGCTTAATCACGAGCTCGAACTGCTGGCGCCAGCCAAAACCGCGGAAATTGGCCGCGAAGCCATCCTGCACGGCGCGGATGCTGTCTATATCGGCGGCCCTGCGTTCGGCGCCCGCCATAACGCCAGCAACCCGATCGAGGATATTTCCTCGCTGGTGGAGTTCGCCCACCGCTACCGCTCGCGCATCTTCGTGACGATGAACACCATCATGCACGATTCGGAGCTCGATCTGGCCCGCAAGCAGATCTGGCAGCTGTACGAAGCGGGTGTCGATGCACTGATCATCCAGGATATGGGCCTGCTCGAACTGGACCTGCCGCCAATCCAGCTGCACGCCTCGACCCAGTGCGATATCCGCACGGTTGAAAAAGCCAGATTCCTGGGCGACGTCGGCTTCTCGCAGCTGGTGCTGGCACGCGAGCTGACCCTCGACAAGATCAAACAGATCCGCGCCGAAGTCGATACCCCGCTCGAATACTTCGTGCACGGGGCGCTGTGCGTGGCCTTTTCCGGCCAATGCTACATCTCGCACGCCGACACAGGCCGCAGCGCAAACCGCGGCGATTGTTCGCAGGCTTGCCGCCTGCCTTACACGCTGTCCGACAACCAGGGCCGTGTGGTCGCCTTCGAGAAGCACCTGCTGTCGATGAAGGACAACGACCAGAGCGCCAACCTGGAAGCGCTGGTCGATGCCGGCATCCGTTCCTTCAAGATCGAGGGACGCTACAAAGACATGGGCTATGTGAAGAACATCACCGCCCATTACCGCCTGCTGCTGGACGAGCTGCTCGAGCGCCGTCCGGAATTCGCCCGAGCTGCCAGCGGCCGTACCCGTGTCCTGTTCACGCCTGACGTGGACAAGACCTTCCACCGCGGCCACACCGACTACTTCGCCAATGGACGCCAGGACGATATCGGCGCCTTCGATTCGCCGAAATACGTGGGCGTGGAACTTGGCACCGTAGTGCGCATGGGCGGCGACCATATCGATGTGATCACCAATGCGCCGATGGCAAATGGCGACGGCCTGAATTACATGAACAAGCGCACCACCGTCGGCATCCAGGCCAACAAGGCCGAGAAGCTGGGCGACACCGAAGACGGCCAGCGCTGGCGTGTATTCCCGAATGAACAAATGGCGGCATTGCCTGGCCTGAAAGTCGGCACCGTGATCCACCGCAACCGCGACCACCAGTGGGAAGCGGCGCTGCACAAGAAGTCTTCCGATCGCCACGTTGGCCTGCAATTGACGCTGTCCGAGACTGACGCCGGCCTGCGCCTGTCGCTCATCGATGAAGACGGCATTGTCAGCACCACCGAAGCGGCGATTGCGCTGCAGCCGGCACAGAACGCCGAACAGGCCGAAAACGGCTTGCGCGCCAGCCTGGCGAAGCTGGGTAACACCATGTTCATGGCCGACCACGTCGAATTGAAGTTGTCGCAGCCCTGGTTCGTGCCTTCATCGGCAATCAACGCCTTGCGCCGCGATGCCGTGGCCGCCCATGAAGCGGCGCGCCTGGCGGCCTGGCAGCGCCCCGAGCGCAAGGCGCCTGCGGAACCGCGCGCCGTTTATCCGGACACGCAACTGAGCTACCTCGCCAACGTCTACAACGAAAAGGCGCGCGAGTTCTATCACAAGCATGGCGTTGCGCTCATCGATGCGGCATATGAGGCGCACGAGGAAGCGGGTGAAGTGCCGCTGATGATTACCAAGCATTGCCTGCGTTTCTCGTTCAACCTCTGCCCGAAACAGGCGAAAGGCGTGCAGGGGGTGCAGGGCCAGGTGAAGGCGGAACCGATGACGCTCGTCAGCGGCGACCACACTTATACGCTGCGCTTTGATTGCAAGCCGTGCGAGATGCATGTGGTTGGCGCGATGAAGCCGGGCATTCTCAACTCCCCTCCTCCATCCGCCGTGCCTTACAGCCCGCTGGTGTTCCACCGCAAGCGGCCGAACTAAGCCAGCAAGGCCCGCGCTTCCGCCAGCAAGCCCTCGGCGCAGGGCTTGCCGGTCTTCGATTCCCTTAATGAGACATGCCACAGGCCGATCACACCGGCCAGCTGGCTTTCGTCTTTCGCGTGTTCGATACGGCGCACCAGGTCGGCCGCCATCAGGCCAAGGTGCTTGCGGGCGGCTGCGGCCATGAACTCGCGTGCCGTCGCGAGCGCAGCGGCGCCAATGGCTTGACGTGGCGGCGCAGATGGCGCCACCGGCAGCGCTTCCATCTCGCGCGCACGCACAGCCGGCGCCGCCTCTGCCATCGTCCGTTCGCCCGATGCAGCCCGCGCAGGCGTTGCAGCCGGCGGCGCCGAACTGATCCCTACCAACCCCTTGCGCAACAGGGCTTCAACCGCCTCCAGCATTTCATCTTCGCCGAGCCAGGTTTCGATCTCGCCCAGCGCCTTCTGCCCGTCCATCAGGATCAGGACTGCGCGCTGGCGTGCCGTCAGCCCAGCGCTGCGCTGGACAAATTCCACCCGGCCGGCCTCGGTCTTGCCAAACACCGTGGCGCGCAGGCGAATTCGATTTTCTGGAGTCAATTGCATGTTGACATGCTACGGGGCAATTATGACAACTTCATTTCAGCCTTGTACAACTTCCGTGATATAAAGGCATCACGACCGACCTGCCCCCCACGCCATGCCCTACCGCCTGCGTACGCTGACAGTCCTGCTGCTCGCTACTGGAGCGTACTACCTGTTGGCGCGGCTTGGCCTGATGCTTGCGCTGGCGCAGAGCAATGCCAGCCCGATCTGGCCACCTTCCGGTTTCGCAGTTGTGCTGCTGTTGCGCTATGGACGCCAGTCGTGGCCCGCAATCTTCGCCGGCGCCTTCCTTGCGAATCTCGCTGTTTTCCATGGCAACAATGTAGCCTCCCTGCCAGCGCTGCTGACTGTCTCGCTGACGATCGCAATCGGCAATACGTCAGAAGCGCTGCTGACCAATTGGCTGCTGCAGCGCCTCGGCATTGCCAGCATCAGCCTGCAGACCCAGCGCGAAGTCTATAAGTACGGCGGCGTGGCTGCCGTATCCGCCCTTGCCTCGGCGCTGGTTGGCGTGGCCTCCCTCGAATTGTCCGGCATCATCCCGCCTGCGCTGGCCTGGCAGGTCGCCGCCACCTGGTGGACAGGCGACTTCCTTGGCTTGTTGCTGCTCGCGCCGCTGGCGATGGCGATTCCTTCGCGTCCTGCTTTGCCGCACTGGTCGCCGGGCCAAATGGTCTACCTGGCCACACTGCTGCTTGCCACCTTGGCCGTCTTCCTGAGCGATTCGCGCTTCGCCGCCGCCCAATTCCTGCCTTACGGCCTGCTGTTCTTCCTCGGGCTGGCGGCAGTGAACCGCTGGCGTTCCATGGTCCGCATGTGGCTCACCATCGTTTCCGGCATTGCCATACCGGCTACGGTCATGGACCATGGCCCCTTTGTTTCCGGCGTCCTGCACCATTCCCTGCTTTCGCTCTCCACCTACCTTGCAATCAGCAGCATCCTGGCCTGGGTCCTGGCCACGGAAGAAGATGCGGGACTGGCCGAAAGCTATGTCTGGACCCCAATCCTGATCCTGCTTTCCTGCATGACCCTGACTGTCGGCGCCTGGGGCTGGATCACCTATGACACCGAATCGCGCACCAGCGAACGGTTCCAGCGTGCCGCGGACAATGTGCGCGAGACCATCCGCCTGCGCATGGAAGGCTATGAGTCGCTGCTTCGGGCCGGCACCGCATTGTTCGACGCCTCCAACAGCGTCGAGCGCGACGAGTGGCAGCAATTCGTCGCGGGCCTGCAGCTGCAAAGCCAATATCCTGGTGTGCTCGGCCTGGGTTATGCGCGCTTTGCTCCGGCCGGCGCCGTGGCGGTGTTGAACAAGGAGGTACGGGTCTGGCCGGATGGCGACCGCGACCTGCATGCGGCGGTCGTGTACATTGAGCCCCGCTCGGAGCGCAACAACGTCGCGCTCGGCTTCGACATGATGTCCGAACCGACCCGCCGCGACGCCATGGTGGCTGCCATGCAAAGCGGGAAGATGACCGCCAGCGGCCCGATCACACTGGTCCAGGAGGTCAAAGGAGGAAAGCAGACGGGCTTCCTGATGTTCAACCCCGTCTATCGCAAGAACGTGGCGGGGCATCGCGAATTGCAGGGTTTTGTTTACAGCCCTTTCCGCATGGGCGACCTGATGCGAGGCATCTTCGGTGACGAGCTGCGTGAAGTGCGCCTCGATGTCCATTTCCAGGATACCAAAGGGCAGTTGATGTTTACCAGCGCCCGCAGTGGACTGGGCCAGAGTTTCACGAGGCTCTCGAGCCTGCAATACGTGCCGATTGGCGACACCGGCCAGAGCTGGGCGCTGAATATCCGGCCAACCGCCTTGTTTGATGCCGCAGTCGACCAGGGCAAGTCTTTCATGATACTGGTGCTGGGCACGCTGATCAGCCTGCTGTTCTTCGGCGCCAGCCGCAACCTGGTCCACGAGCGCATTGCCGCACTGCGTGCGAAGGACCAGTCAGCCCGGCAGCTCGAAGAGCAGACTGCCAGCCTGGAGGAGTCTGAAGCGCGCTTCAAGCTGCTCACCTCGCACATCCGCAACCACGCCATCGTGCTGCTGGACCCAACTGGCATCATCACTACCTGGAATGAAGGCGCCGAAAAGCTGTTTGGCTACACGGCGGCAGAGATTGTCGGCCAGCCCTTGCAGCTATTGTCAACCGAGAGCCATGCCATCACCAGCATGACGCTGGCACTCGAACATGGCCAGTATGAAACGACGTCGCAGCGCCTCCGGCGTGACGGCAGCACTTTCCTCGGCCTCAAGCAACTGTTCCCGGTACACGACGAGCAAGGCAACTGCATTGGCTTTGCCATGATCATGCGCGACGTCACGGCCGAACGCGCCGCCGAGAAGGAGCTGAACGACGCCAAAACCCAGGCCGAATCAGCGAGCGCCGCCAAGAGCGCCTTCGTTGCCAACATCAGCCACGAACTGCGCACGCCGATGAATGCGGTGCTCGGTGTCAGCCAGATCCTGGCGCGCACCCCGCTCAACGCGGAGCAGCGCCAGTACCTCGACATGGTCTCTGGCGCCGGCCGCTCCCTGCTGGCCTTGCTCAATGACGTGCTGGACTTCTCCAAGATCGAGGCCAACAAGCTGGAACTGGCCGACGACGATTTCCTGGTCGAAGACGTGCTGTGCGCGCTGGCCGCCGTGATGGCCATGACCAGCGCCGACAAAGGCCTCTCGCTGTCGCTGTGCGTGGAAGCGGACGTGCCGGCGTCCCTGCATGGCGACGTGCAGCGCATCCAGCAGGTGCTGCTCAACCTGGTCAGCAATGCCCTCAAGTTCACCGACAGCGGCACCGTCAGTGTCCACGCCAGCCGCGATCCGGCCGATCCCGGCATGCTGCGCTGGGAAGTGAGCGATACCGGGATCGGCATCAGTCCCGAACAATTGAAGCGCCTGTTCACCCCATTCAGCCAGGCCGATGCCTCAATGGCACGGCGCTACGGCGGTACCGGGCTCGGACTCGCCATTTCACAGCGCCTGGTGCAGATGATGGGCGGCACGATTGAAGTAAGCAGCGCGGCTGGCCGCGGCACCACGTTCACCTTCCTGATGCCGCTGCGCGAGGGCGATCTGCATGATCCCTATGCCCTGGCGGGAGCGCGCCGAAACTGGCGCGTCCTGTACGCCGATCCGAAGCAGCAGCTGCACGATGACGTGGTGCAGCTGGCGGCGCGCTGGGGCTGGCGCTGCGATACAGTCGACTCCGCGGCCGGCATCGGCGCCGCCCTGGCGCGCGCCAATTACGATTTGCTGATCTATGACAGCAGCCTGGCCAGCACCGCGCGCACAGCCAGTGTGCCGCAGCGGATCTGTGTGCGCAGCGGCGCAGAGGCGACCCTGGGCGGGGCCGGGCGGGATCCCGAAATATTGCGGCCCCTGACCCGCTCCGCCCTGTTCCACGCCCTGACGGCCCAGCCGGACAAGACGGCTGCATCGGCCGCCCCGGCGGCCGCGGGCCAAGGTGCCTTCAGCAGCGGCAGCCAGGCGCTGGCAGGCCAGTCGATCCTCCTGGCCGAAGACAACGCGCTCAACCAACTGGTTGCACGCAGCATGCTGGAGGCCGTGGGCGCCAGCGTCCATATCGCCGAGAACGGCGCGCAGGCGGTCGACTTCCTGCGCAACGGCCGCCAGCCAGTCGACCTGGTCCTGATGGATGTGCAAATGCCCGTGATGGATGGCTTCAGCGCCACCCAGGCAATCCGCAATGAACTTCGGCTGGACCTGCCGGTGCTCGCCATGAGCGCGGGAGTGACCCTCGGCGAACGCGCCGAGTGCGACGCCGTCGGCATGAATGGCTTCGTTGCCAAACCGGTCGACGGGGATGACTTAATTACAACGATTTTGCGATTTGTTCATGTAAAGGAGCGCAATTGAAATCTAGCGAATTGACACAAACGCTATAATTCACCGGCAGTCATTAAATTTTTGGAAATAAATGAAAAAGCTTTTAATCGGGGCTACTTTTGCTGCCCTGTCGATGCCGGCGCTGGCCGACACCTTCTCCGTGATTGAAAACCAGCCCTTATCCGAGCTTTGGGTAAATCCAGGTTTCTACTCCTATCACTTCCAGCGCGACAAAGGTTTCGACGACACCAATCCTGGCTTCGGCGCCGAATACCGCTTTTCAACTGTTGCCTCCGTGACTGCGGGCCGCTTCCACAACAGCGACCGCCAGATGTCGAATTACGCCGGCGTCTATTACCAGCCCTGGGCGATCGGCCCGGTGCGCCTGGGGGCGGTGATCGGCGGCTTTAATGGCTATCCGAAAATGCGCGATGGAGGATGGTTCCTCGCAGCAATTCCAGTCGTCAGTGTGGAATATCAACGCGTTGGCGTTAACTTTGCTATCGTACCTACATACAAGGAACGTTTGCATGGTGCTTTATCCGTGCAGCTGAAGTTCAAATTGCTGTGATTCATATGAACAAGCGCACATCCATTGAACACTTGCAGTCCAGCTCGCTCGAGGAATTACAGCGGCTGGCTGGTTTTGTGTGCGGAAAGCCAGTGCCGGCCGAGGCCTTGGCGGATGAAGAGCTCTTGTTCAGCTATTTGCCGCAAAACCATTCCTCCGACCAGCATGCCGCGCTGTCTGACCTTGCGCGCTGCGTCCGCACCCAGCAGAGCTTGCGCCAGGGCCTGGCCCGCGCCAAAGGTTTCCTGGCAGGTTTTGCGGAGCACGCCCCGGCCCCGCTCTGGATCAAGGATGCCGAAGGCGATTACGTCATGGGCAGCGGCCTGGAACAGCAGGACGGCGCCGCGCTGGAAAACCCTGACGTCACCAAGACCATGGAGACCACGGACGAAGGCAAGCGCCATTGGCTGGTGCACAAATTCCCCATCCATGTGAACGGCGAATCGTTTACCGGCGGCTCGGCCATCGATGTCACCACCGAGGTGGAAAAGGAGCGCGCCCTGATCCGCCACGACAATTTCTACGTGCTGCTGTCGCGCCTGAGTGCCCTGATCCCCCGCTCGCGCACGCTGGAACAGCTTTGCCTCGATGCCTGCCGGCTCGCGGCGCACCAGCCCAGCCTCGATTGCGCCGCCATCAGCCGCCGCGCCGAAGACGGCACGCTTTACCTGTTCGCTTCGGCCAGCCGCGAAGGCCAGGAACGCCACTGGAGCGTGGGCGAAACCCCGCCGGACTGGCTGGCAGCCGAACTGGCGGCACTTGTGCTGTCCACCGGCCGCGTGCAATCGGGTTCGCGCAAGGGACACGAAATCGCGTCCTGCATGGCGGTGCCGTTGTTCGTCAATAACCAGCCCTGGGGCGTGGCCACTTTCTATTCGCGCCGCGAGCAGCATTTCGACGCCTTCTATCGCGAGCGCGCAGGCGAATTGAGCAATGAACTGAGCTACGGCATCGAGCGCCTGGTCAACGCGCAGGAAATGCACCGCCTGGCGCGCACCAATGTGCTGTCAGGCCTGCCGAGCCGCCTGCAGTTTGAGGAGGAAATCGCTGCCCTCGCCGCTTCCGATGCGCGCGGCACGGTCCTGCTGATCAACATCAACCGCTTCGACGAGATCAGCTCCGCTTACGGCAATGCGGCGGCCGTTGGCCTGATGCGCCATATTGCCCAGCGCCTGCGCTCCGTGGTCGCCGAAAGCATGCTGCTGGCCCACGTCGGCGTCGGCCGCTTTGCCGTCTTTCTGCCGGCGCACGGCACCCAGACGGCCGCGGAATTCATCCACGAGACGGCGGTACCGATGCTGCAAGGCGCTTACCAGGTCAAGGAACACAAGATCTGGTGCACCATCAACGCCGGCGCCGCGGCGCTGCCGGACGACGGCACGACGGCCGATGAATTGCTGGTCAAAGCCTGGGATGCGCTTGCCGCCGCGCGCGACCTCGACCTGCGTTTCGGCCAGTACGACCGCGCCGCGGACCGCGTGGTGGCGCGCCAGATCAGCCTCGAAGTCGAATTGCGCGAGGCATTGGAGCGCCAGGAATTCGTCAATTTCTACCAGCCGAAGATCGACCTGCGCACCGGCAAGCTGACGGGCGCCGAAGCGCTGGTGCGCTGGCGCCATCCGCTGCGCGGCCTGGTGCCGCCGTCGGAATTCGTGCCGGAACTGGAGCGCACCGGCCTGGTGATCGCCGTTGGCCGCCAGGTCATGCAGCGCGCCATGCAGGATTGGCGCTCCTGGCACGAGGCCGGCCTGCAGCCGCCGCAGATTGCCGTCAACGTCGCGCCTGCCCAGTTCCGCTGCGATTCGCTGTTCAACGATATCGAACACGCCCTGCATACTGCCGGTGCCGACAACAGGCCGCTGTCGATTGAAATCACGGAAAGTTCGCTGGTCTCCGACCATGACCGCGTGGTCGAGATCCTGAGCAAGGTGCGGGCGCTGGACGTGCCGGTGGCGATCGACGATTTCGGCACCGGGTATTCCTCGCTGTCCTACCTGGTCAGCCTGCCGGTGGATGTGATGAAGATCGACCGTTCCTTCGTCACCCGCATGTCGCAGGACGCTGGCTATATGGGCCTGGTCAGCACGGTGGTGTCGCTGGCCCACAACCTGGACCTCAAGGTCGTGGCAGAAGGGATCGAGACGGAAGAAGAAGCCAAGCTGCTCAAGCTGCTGCGCTGCGAACAGGGACAGGGCTACCTGTATGGCCACCCTGTCCCGGCCGATGAATTCGCGGCCTTGCTCGAACCCGCCTAGTGCTTTGCGGCGGCGCGCGCCGTCGCCACCTGGTCGAGGATGTGCTTCGGCACAGCAGCGTAGTGCTGGAACTCCATCGTGTAGGTCGCCCGGCCCTGCGTCAGCGATCGCAGCGAGGTGGAGTAGCCGAACATCTCCGCCAGCGGGACCAGCGCGCGAATCTGCTTGCCGCCGCCACCAGGGATTTCGTCCATGCCCTGCACCATGCCGCGCCGTGTGGTCAGGTCGCCCATCACATTGCCCATGAATTCCTCGGGTGTTTCCACCTCGACGTGCATCATCGGTTCCAGCAACTGCGCGTCAGCCTTGCGCATGCCCTCCTTGAAGGCCATCGAACCGGCCATGCGGAAGGCGTTCTCGTTCGAATCCACATCGTGGTAGGAGCCGAAAGTCAGCGTGGCGCGCACGTCGACCACCGGGTAACCCGCCAGCACGCCGGTATTCAGCGTCTCGCGGATGCCCTTCTCCACCGCGGGAATGAATTCGCGCGGCACCACGCCACCTTTGATGGCGTCCACGAACTCGAAGCCTTTGCCCGCCTCCATCGGTTCCAGCTTCAGCACGACGTGGCCGTACTGGCCCTTGCCGCCTGACTGCTTGATGAACTTGCCCTCGATATCGCTGACCGCCTTGGTGACGGTCTCGCGATAGGCCACCTGCGGCTTGCCCACCGTCGTTTCGACGCTGAACTCGCGGCGCATGCGGTCCACCAGGATTTCCAGGTGCAGCTCGCCCATGCCGGACATGATGGTCTGGCCCGATTCCTCGTCGGTATGCACGCGGAACGACGGGTCTTCCTGCGCCAGGCGGTTCAGGGCAATCGCCATCTTCTCCTGGTCGGCCTTGGTCTTCGGCTCCACCGCCTGCGAGATCACAGGTTCGGGGAAGACCATCTTCTCCAGGATGATGACCTTGTCCGGGTTGCTCAGCGTGTCGCCGGTCGTCACGTTCTTCAGGCCGACGGCCGCCGCGATGTCACCGGCGAACACCTCCTTGATTTCCTTGCGTTCGTTGGCGTGCATCTGCAGGATGCGGCCCAGGCGTTCCTTCTGGCCCTTGGTCGGGTTGTAGACCGTGTCGCCGGAATTCACGATGCCGGAATACACGCGGAAGAAGGTCAGCTGGCCGACAAACGGGTCGGTCATGATCTTGAAGGCGAGCGCAGAGAAAGGCTCGTCATCCGACGGATGGCGTTCGATCTCGTTGTCGTCCTCATCATGGCCGGCGATTGCCGGCACGTCGACCGGCGAGGGCAGGTATTCGATCACCGCATCCAGCATCGCCTGCACGCCGCGGTTCTTGAAGGCGCTGCCGGCCAGCATCGGCACGATCTCGTTACGGATGGTGCGTTCACGCAGCGCGGCCTTGATCTCTTCTTCGCTCAGCGTTTCGCCATTCAGGTATTTCTCCGTCAGCTCCGGCGTCGCTTCGGCAGCAGCTTCGATCATGTGCTCGTGCCACGTCTGCGCCAGCTCCTTGAGGTTGGCGGGAATGTCCTCGTAGGTGAACTTGACGCCCAGCGTCTCGTCATCCCACATGATGGCGCGCATCTTGACCAGGTCGACCACGCCGTGGAAGTTTTCCTCGGCGCCGATCGGGATCTGGATAGGCACGGCAGTACCCTTCAAGCGGTCCTTGATCTGTTGCTGCACGCGGAAGAAGTCGGCGCCGACCCGGTCCATCTTGTTGACGAAGGCAAGGCGCGGCACCTTGTACTTGTTGGCCTGGCGCCAGACGGTTTCCGATTGCGGCTGCACGCCGCCCACCGAGTCATACACCATGACCGCGCCATCGAGCACGCGCATCGAGCGTTCAACCTCTATCGTGAAGTCGACGTGGCCCGGCGTGTCGATGATATTGATCCGGTGCTCGGGGAAATTGCCGCCCATGCCTTTCCAGAAGGCGGTGGTCGCTGCCGAGGTGATGGTGATGCCGCGTTCCTGCTCCTGCTCCATCCAGTCCATGGTCGCGGCGCCATTGTGCACCTCACCCAGCTTGTGGTTGACCCCGGTGTAGAACAGGATGCGCTCCGTCGTCGTGGTCTTGCCAGCGTCGATGTGGGCGCTAATGCCGATATTGCGGTAACGCTCGATAGGTGTCTTGCGGCTCATCACAATCTCCTTGAACGATGCCTTGCGGGCATCTTCGATTCTATCAGTAACAGGAGTGCGAAGATTGGGCGGCTCAACAAGAAATCAAGGGAGCGGCTTCGCTTTTATCATCGCACTCGCGCGCGCAAAATTGCCGGCACCAAGGTGGTGCAGCGTATGCAGGTCGGCATTGTCCTCGCGGAACGACCAATGCCCATTGGAAAATACTCTTTCATCGGCCGCAGCAGCGACGACTTCGGCGAAGCAGGTGTCGTACGCCTCTTCGGTGTGGCGTTCGGGAATCAGGCGGCACTCCAGCCAGGCCACGCAGCCTGAAGCCACCAGCGGCACGCCGGTCAACGCGCCCGGCCATGTTTCGATGCCGAAGCGTGCGAATTTGTCGCCTTCGCGGCCGCTCGAGGTGCCGACTGCATACGTCAGGTCGGCTGCTGCGGCGCCGGGAATGCAGACGGCGAGCACGCCGCTGGCGGCGATCAGCTCGCGGCTGAAGGTATGCTTGTCGATGACGATGGCGATGCGTGGCGGCGTGAACTCCACCGGCATCGACCAGGCGGCGGCCATGATGTTGCGGCGCCCCGCATGGGCGCTGGTGACGAGCACCGTAGGGCCATGGTTGACCAGGCGGCTGGCGTGGTCCAGCGCGACGGGCTTGAAATGTTCAAATTGCTGAGTCATCCCCCATTCTAGCGCCGAAGCGGATTTCCGGCAGGCCGACCGCATCGGTGACCGGCATGCCGAACACGCCACCGGCATAACGCTCGGCTTCCAGCAGGTCGACCAGCGCGCTGGTGACGTATAGCTGGTCCAGGCCGGGACCGCCAAATGCCGGGCATGTCGGCTGGCTGACCGGTACCGCAACGGCGCGCTCGATGCTGCCGTCCGGCCGGTAGCGCACGATCCGGCCGGCGCCCCATTCGGCGTTCCACAGGTGGCCATCGGCATCGATCGCAGAACCATCGGGCTCGCCGCAGCCGGGCGGAAGGTGGGCGAATATGCGTTCGCCCGCCACCGCCTCGCCGTAATCGCAGCAGCGGATCATGCCCGAGAGCGAATCGCAGAAATACATGGTGCCGCCATCGGGGCTGAAGCAGATGCTGTTGGCGATGGCCACCGGCGACAGGGGGAGCTGCTCCAGCTGGAGGTTATGGGCCAGCCGGTAAAAGCGTCCGATCGGCGCCCGTCCCATGGCTTCGTTCATGGTGCCGAAGACGAAGCGGCCCTGGCGATCGCAACGCCCGTCGTTGAGCCGGGTGCCGGCAACCTCGGCTTCGACTTCCACAATGGTCAGTACTTCGCCGCTCGCAAAGTCAAACCACGCCAGGCGGCTCTCGAGGCCAAGCAGCAGGCGCCCTTCGGACGCCGTCAGCGCAAAAGATGCGAGGCGTTCCGGCATATCCCATTGCTGCGCCCCGCCGCCCGATGGCTGGTAGCGCCAAAGCTTGCGGCCCAGGATGTCGGTCCAGAACAGCGATTGCGTGCGGTCGCACCACAGAATGCATTCGCCCAGCGCGTTCTGGGCATCGACAATCAGCTCCATCTCACCTCCACCGGTCGATGACGTAGCGCGTGCTTGCGCTATAAGGGGCGCCGGGGCGGCAGATCGCGTTGGGAAAGCCGGGCTGGTTCGGCGCATCGGGGAAATGCTGCGGCTCGAGGCACAGTCCTGCATGGCGCGTAAAGTCGCGCCCCTTGCCACCGAGCCTGCCATCAAGGTAATTGCCGCTGTAGAACTGCAGGCCCGGGCAGTCGGTGTAAATATCCATCCGCCGGCCGGAACCCGGGTCGGACAGGCAAGCATGCGGGCCCGGCCCGCGCGCCAGCACGAAATTGTGGTCATAGCCGCGGGCCAGCACGAGTTGCGCATCCGCCTCGGCCAGGGCGCTGCCGATCCGGCGCGGCAAGCGGAAGTCGAAAGGGGTGCCGTCCACCTCCTGCGCCTGCCCGGTCGGCAGCAGCCCGGCTCCCACCGGCAGGTAGTGCCCGGCGTCGACACACAGCTCATGCCCAAGGATATCGCCCTCGCCTGCCAGGTTGAAGTAACTGTGCTGGCTGATGCTCACCGGCGTAGGCTGGTCGGCAACGGCCTGGTAGCGGCAGCGCAGCTCGCCGCTCGCCGACAACTCGTAAGTGACCATGACCAGCAGGTTCCCGGGATAGCCCTCCTCGCCGTTGCGGCTCAGCCGGCACAGGCTGAGCCGCGCCACCTCGTTGTCGCAGCTCGCGTGTCCTTGCCAGCTTTGCTTGTGGAAGCCGCGCTGGCCGCCATGCAAATGGTTGCCGCCTTCGTTCTGCGCCAATTGGACAATGCGGCCATCCTGTTCGTAGCGGCCGCCCGCAATGCGATTGGCGAAGCGCCCGACCACGGCCCCGAAATAGGCCGTATCGCGTTCGTAGTCCAGCATGGTGTCGAAACCCAGCACGAAGTCGACCGGCGCACCATAGCGCGCCAGCACACGCCAACTGCGGATGATGCAGCCATAATCAAGCACCGATAACAGCATGCCCTGCCCGTTATCGAGCGTGAATTCCATGACCGGCTCGCCGTTGGCAAGTTCGCCGAACAGGCGGCTGTCCACGTAGGGCTTCATCGCGCTCGCCAGGCCGCGACCAGTTCGCGCGCCCTCGACTCGAGCTCGGGCAAGGCGATGCCTGGCTCATACAGCCGGCCACCAATGCCGAAACCATCGGCGCCGGCGCGCACCCATTCGTGCAAGTTGCCCGCGCTGACGCCGCCGACCGGCCAGATCCTGGCCGTAGGCGGCAGGATGGTCTTGACGCTGCGCAGGCCGCTCGGCCCCAGCGTCTCGGCCGGGAACCATTTGATGGCGTCGGCGCCAGCCGCCAAGGCAGCCAACGCTTCGGTAGGCGTGGCTACGCCAGGCAGTGTAAACATTCCCAGGTCCCGGGCGCGCCGCATCACCAGCGGATCGAAGTTCGGGGCGACCATGATACGGCCGCCGGCAGCGTGGACGGCATCCACATCGGCGATCGATGTCATGGTGCCGCCACCGACCAGTGCATCATTGGGTTTAATGCTGTCCAGCAGGCGGATGCACTGCAGGGCGCCCGGCCGGTTGAGCGGGACTTCCAGGATGCGGAAGCCGCAGTAGAACAGTGCCGCAGCGACCGCCGGCGCCTCCGCCTCTGTCAGGCCGCGAAGTATGGCGACCAGGGGCGGCTGGTATTCGTCGATTGCGCTCATCAGATTGCCTCCATGAAGCGGGCCAGGGCCGCGCAATAAGCGTGGTCCGGGTCAATCAACTGCGTTGCATAGCCGAGCATTTGTGCGACTTCACGGTACGGCGCAGTCAGCTCATGCGACGCGATCAGGTGCAGCACGGGCATGCTCCCCGCATTGGCCGGCGCTTCCTCGCGCCGGGCGGCAAACTCGGTGCCGATCAGCAGCCCGCTGACATAGGAACGCGTCTCGCCGGCATTCGATTCGCCCGCCACCACGCGGGCGCGCGCCTCAAACAGAGTATGGCTCAGGGCTGCGGCGCTTTGCGCACGGTTGGCGCCGGCGCGCAAGGCGTCGGCATCGGCATGGCCCTCCGCCATCAGCGCAGCCAGCGTGCCCGATGCGCGCAAAGACGCGTACAGCTCACCGGTAATATAGGTCGTCAGGCGCGCGATCGTGCCGTCGGCAACTTCCACCCATTTGCTGTGTGTTCCTGGCAGGACATAACAACCATCGCCATGCTTGAGCAAATGCGCCCCGAGGAGCTGGGTTTCTTCGCCGCGCATCACGTCGATGCTGCCGTGCTCGCGATAGCAGTAGCCGGGGACGATGAAGCAGGCCGGCGCGCCGTTGACCGGCACCAGCGTCTCCGGCAGGCGCCCCAGCGGAACGCTGCTATCGAGGTAGGCCACCTCTTGCCAGCCTTGCGCGCTGCCCACCATGCCCGACATCACAACGGGCACCAGCGCGTCGAGGTCCAGTTGCTGGCGCAGCGATTGCAACGCTTCGGCAAAATGACCTTGGGCAGCCAGCGCCCCGTGCGCGTCTTCATGCTTGCGCAGGCAGGCGCCGTCGGCCCCTATCACGTATGCACGGCGGTTGCTGGTCCCCCAGTCGATGCCAAGCAAGCAGGCCGGCGCTACCATTCGGCCACGCTGCCATCGGCATGCCGCCACAGCGGATTGCGCCAGTCGGGCGCTGCGCGGCTGGCTTCGATGACCCGTTCTTCGTTGATGTCGACCCCAAGGCCCGGCAAGGGCAAGGGATCGATGTAGCCGCCCTCCATCCGGAAGTCGGCGGCGTTATGCACATAATCGAGCAGCTCCGCACCCTTGTTGTAGTGGATGCCCATGCTCTGCTCCTGCAGCACGGCGTTGTAGCACACGAAGTCCACCTGCAGGCAGGCCGCCAGCGCCACCGGGCCAAGCGGGCAATGCGGCGCCAGCGTCACGTCATACGCCTCCGCCATGGCTGCGATGCGCAGGCACTCGCTGATGCCGCCGGCGTGCGACAAGTCCGGCTGCAGGATGGCCAGGCCGCCCTGCTCCAGCACCCGCTTGAATTCGAAGCGCGAGAACATGCGCTCACCGGCTGCCAGCGGAATGCTGGTCATGTCGGACAGGCGGCGGTAGTATTCCGACTGCTCGGCCAGCACCGGTTCCTCGACAAACAAGGGCCGGTACGGTTCCAGCGCCCGCAGCAAAGGCTTGGCCATTGGCCAGGCCACCCGGCCGTGGAAATCGATGCCGAATTCAATGTCATAGCCGAAGGCGGAGCGGATGCCGGCAATCCTTTCGACGGCCGCATCCACCGCCGTGGCGCAGTCCAGCATGGCCATTTCCTCCGTGCCGTTCATCTTGAAGGTATTCAGGCCGATAGCGCGCAAGGTCTGGATGCCTGCAACGACGTCGGCTGGCCGGTCGCCGCCCACCCAGCTGTAGATCTTCATGCGGTCGCGCACCTTGCCGCCCAGCAGCTGGTACACCGGCACGCCCAGCGCCTTGCCCTTGATGTCCCAGAGCGCCTGGTCGATGCCGGCAATAGCGCTCATGAACACCGCACCGCCGCGATAAAAGCCGCCGCGGTACATCGCCTGCCACAGGTCGCTGATCTGCGCCGGGTCGCGCCCGACCAGCAGTTCGCCCAGCTCGTGCACCGCCGCCTCCACGGTACGCGCCCGGCCTTCGATCACCGGCTCGCCCCAGCCGCTGATGCCCTCGTCCGTCTCGATCTTGAGGAACATCCAGCGCGGCGGCACGCGGTAGGTGCTCAGTTGCGTGATTTTCATGGTCAGGAGGCCCTCGGCGCAACGCGGCTGCGATGGCGCGCCACCTGTTCCGCAGCGCGTTTGCCGGCCAGGAAGGCGTGGTCGGAGTTGTAGTATTCCCACTCGCTGTAGCGGCCGGCCAGCAGGATGTCATGCTGCGCCAGCCATTCGCGCACCGTGGCGACATTGCGGGTGCGCTGGTGGTCGTACACCACATAGGCAATCGGCATGTCGACCTGGTTGGCCACCAGCACCTTGTCGTCCTCGCGCATGAAGCCCATGCGGATGGCGTCCGCAATGCAACGCTGGATCAGGGCCGCGCCATCGAGCGGCAACGGTTTCCATGGCGAATAGGATATCTCGCAGGTAAAGCCGAAACCGCCCGGCACGTTGCATTCGGGGCTGGCATTTCCCTGCACAAAGATGCGGTGGAAAATGCTGTCCTCCGGATAGTAAATCCAGTGCTTGTCGGTGACCTCGGGGCGCGCGATGCCGATGTTCACGCAGCGGATGGAAATGTGGCGCAAGCCGCGCGCCGCGTCGCGCACTTCCGGCGGCGCCGACTGGCCAATCAGCTTGACCAGTTCCGGCAAGGGCATGGTGCTGACCAGGTTGCCGTATTTGAAGCGGCGGCCATCGGCCAGGGTCACGACGTGTTCCTCCGGCAGTACCTGCGCCACCTCGGCATTCACTTCCACCTTGCCGCGGATCAGCGGCAGGAAGCCGTTCATCAGGGCCTGGAAACCGCCGCGGCGCGGGTAGCCGAAACGGGCATTCGGCCCCATCGGGCGCGGCACGGGACGCAATGCGCCCTCGATGATCTCCGACAAATCCGGCAACGGCACCCGGCCGCCCAGCCATGAGGTTTCCATCTCGGTCAATGGAACGGTCCACAGCTTGCGGTTATAGGGAATCGCAAAATGGCGGGCGATGCCCTTGCCCCACACCTTGTAGATAAAGTCCTCGAAACTCTCGGTATGGGCCGCCCGTGCTGCCGGACTGGCCTTGGCGGCATCGGCACTGCCATCGGCGCAGCAGTCTTCCACTTCCGCGCTGGCACACGCCGGCGCCTCGTCGCCATCGCCGTAGCGCGCCTCGATCGCACCCATGATGCATTCCTTGATGACGTCGGGCGGCAAGCCATGCAGGGCCCCCTGGAACGGGTAGCGGGTGTACACGCCTTTGCTGCGTACCCAGGCTTCACGCATCTGCCAATGCTGGTTATCGCCCAGCAGCTTGTCGTACAGCTCCAGCACATAGGGATCGTTGGAGAACATGATGTGGCCGGCATGGTCGAATGTGAAGCCGCCATCCTGGATGGAACGGCACCACCCGCCGACCGTCGGCTCGCGCTCGAGCAGCAGGTTGTCCGGCCCCGCGTGATAGGCGGCAGACAATCCGGTCGGGCCGCCGCCGATCACGATGCTGTCGAATGACTGCCCGCTGGCCGACCCGCGCAGCGGGTTGACCTTGGCCGCGGAACCGGCCACCGCCTGCTTCGGCGGCTCCCCTTTGCCGGCCAGGCGCGCAGTCTTGCCGCCTGGCGGTGTCCGATCGATCAGCTGGTGCATGTGCTCTGCCGTCGCGTCCCAGGAGGTGCGCGCCACCACGTCGCGCATGCGTGCCGCCATCCGGACGGTCGCCTGCGGGGGCTGGACCAGGGCTGCCTCGCAGTGGGCGATGAATTCATTGTGATCGTGGCCGATCGCCACGATATCGCCATACGGCTGCTCGACATCGCGGATCGCCGTACTGACGATCGGCAGTTCCGCCGCCATATACTCCAGCACCTTGGTCGGACTGATGAAGCGTGTCGCCTCGTTCAGCGCAAACGGCAGCAGGCAAACGTCCCAGCCGGCCAGGAATTGCGGCAAGGCGTCATACGGATGCTGCCCCAGGTAATGCACATTGTCCCGCTGCGGCAGCGAGGCGGGATCGATCTTGATCACCGGTCCCACCAGCACAAGCTGCCATTCGGGATGGGCATCGGCAATGCCGGCGATCAGTTCGGCGTCGAAGCGCTCATCGATCACGCCGTAGAAGCCCAGGCGCGGGCCCGGAATTGCCAGGTACAGCGGATGGCCGTTGCTGCGGTCGAGCGCCTGTTCGAAATGGGCGGCATCGACGCTGCTTGGGAAACAGTGTGCATTGTCATGGCGGGAGCGCTTCGCTTCATACAGGCTCGGACCGCCGGTGAAGACCAGGTCGGCGATATTCAGCAAGGCCGTCTCGCGTTGCAGCAGCTGCTTGGGCGGGTTCTTGAACGCGCTCAACTCGTCCATGCAATCGTAAATCACCAGCGAAGGCCGCAAAGCCTGCAACAGCGGCAATGCCATCGGCGTGTAAAACCACACCAGTACATCCTCGCCTTCGGGCGCCAGGGCAGCAACCAAGGGCTGCAGCAGCGGAATCTGGTCATCGTGGAAGCCTTGCGCCTGGACCGGCGTGTGCGGCTGGCATACCGTCAAATTCGGTGCCGGGTGGGACAAGACCATGCGTGCCTCCCCTTCCTCATGCACCGGCTCCTCGACGAACACCACCTTGTAGTACTTGGCAAGGCGGGTGAGCAGGTGCTGGGGCCGCTGGAACACGAAGTCCCAACGCAGGTGGCAGAAAACTATCAAAGTTTGCATGGCATTCTCCTTGGTTTCACACGCGCCGGCCGCGCCGGCGTGGCTGGTTTCCTCGCGACACTTACTGCACATTGCGCGTCGCGGCGCTGATTTGTTCAAGCGGGATCTTGGGCGTGCGGTCGGCATTCAGCAGGCCATTGGTTTCCTGGAAGGTGTCTGCGAACTGCGTGTAGCAGAAACCGCTGAACATCATCGTCTCGTTGACTACCTTGAGCAGGGACCGGTAGTGTTCAAGGAACGCTTCCGGCGTGTTCTCACGCGAATAGCCCCAGGTATGGTGGGCTGGCGCATTTGGATCGAAAGCGATGCCGCCGAATTCCGTCAGCACGATAGGCTGGCCGCGGTGCGGGAAGCCATCGAGCGTCAGGATGCGTCCACCGGGGCGGCGCTGGTCGAACAAGGTACGCACGGGATCGGTCACCTCGTAGCGCTGGCGTACATGTTCCGGGTCGGGATCGTAGTCGTGGATGCCGAGGATGTCGGTCGCCGACGCCTCCCAGCCGTCGTTGCCGATCACGGGCCGCGTCGGGTCGAGCATGCGCGTCAGGTGGTACAGCGCTTCGACGGCATTGCGGTGGGCTTGCACGGCGGTCAGGTTCGGCACGCCCCAGGACTCGTTGAAGGGAACCCAGACAATCAGGCTCGGATGGCTGTAATCGCGCTCGATCGCTTCCGTCCATTCGCGCACCAGGCGCGTCATCGAACGCGCCGAGAAGGCATAGGCCGAAGGCATCTCTTCCCATACCAGCAGGCCTAGCCGGTCGGCCCAGTACAGGTAGCGCGGATCCTCGATCTTCTGGTGCTTGCGCACGCCATTGAAACCCATGGCCTTGGCCAGTTCGACGTCGCGCCGCAAATCGTCGTCGGACGGGGCGGTCATCAGGCTTTGCAGCCAGTAGCCCTGGTCCAGCACCAGGCGCAGGTGGTACGGCCGCCCGTTGAGCATGAAGCGGTCGCGGTTGATGGAAACCGAGCGCATGGCAGTGTAGGAACGCACCCGGTCCAGTACCCGGCCTTCGCGGTACAGGGTCAGCTCCGCGTCGAGCAAGGTTGGCCGTTCGGGACTCCACAGGATCTCGTTGCGCGAATCGTCGATGCCGGGGTCGGACAGCGCAATCTTGCGATTGGCTTCCTGCCCGACCATCAGGTAGCTGTCGGCAGCCAGCAGCTTTTCGCCTTGCCAGACCTTGACTTCGACCGCCAGGCCGGGCGTGGCGTCGCCACCGGCCAGCACTTCGCAGCCCAACTCGTAGCCATCGAAGATCGGCGTCCAGCGCAAGCGGCGGATATAGGTCGCGCCGACGTTTTCCAGCCAGACTGTCTGCCAGATGCCGGTAGTGCGCGGATACCAGATCGAATGGGGCTCGCGCTGCCAGTCCTGTTTGCCGCGCGGCTTGTTGAGGTCGGCCGGGTCGTCCTCCACGAACACCACCAGGGTCTGTTCGCCATCGACCAGCTCGTCGGTGATGTCGGCAGTAAACGAGGTGTGCCCGCCTTCGTGCTCGCTGACCATATGGTTGTTGATCCACACCCGGGCCTGGTAATCGACCGCACCGAAGTGCAGCAAGGTGCGTGCGCCGCGCTGCTCCACCTTGAAACGGCAGCGATACCAGCAGGCGCTATGGAATCCCGTATCGCCGATGCCGCTCAGCTCGGACTCTGGCGCGAACGGTACGTTGATGCGCCGCGACCAGGGAATAGCGTCCGATGGCAGGCAGTACTTATGCTCGTCGTCGAACTCGAATTCCCATTCCCCGTTCAGCGACTGCCATTGATCGCGTACCAGTTGCGGCCGCGGATATTCGAATTGCCCCATCGTCTGCCCCGCCCGTTGTCGTTATTCGATGGGCCATCGTAGCAGCGCACTTGTGGCAGCGCGCTTACGATACGGGCTGGAAAAATTTTGGGCTGCGCAAGAGCGCCTTTAGATACTGGCGGTATGCGAAATGCCGCGCCAGCTGGTTAGCCCTGGCGCGCGGGTTGCGCCAGATTGCCGGTCTTTATCGAGGCGAACCGCCCAGCACGCGCGCCGGCAGCATCACGATGGCGCGCAGCAGTTCGAACACCGCTTCGACGCCGATGCCGAGCAAGCGCAATGGCAGCAGCACCAGCCACACAATGGGATACAGGACCAGGGCGAGCAAGGCCAGCGGCCAGCACAGGAACAATAACAAGAGCCATAAGATGAAGCCGAACATCCCAATACCTCCGATGAAGTTGCGGCAACTGTATAGCGGACGTCCGGCCCGGACAACGGACATGCGACCAGTTGCACTTGAACGCGACGAGCTGCAAGAAATTGGGGGCGAACTGCAAACGGCGACTGATTGCAACGTTGCGAATATGCTATCCTTGCGCCGCCTTGGATTTTGGAAAGAATGGTATGAAACTCGCTTTACTCATCGCAGCTGTACTTGGCGCCGGCAGCGCCTCGGCGCAACAATTCAAAGCGCCGGTCACTTCGCTTGGTCCCGCCGATGCCGCGCTGCTGGTCACCGGCGAGCCGGAATTATTCCAGTCCGCCACGGCCCTTGCGGCCCAACGTCCCGCGGTGCAGAGGGAGATTGCAGAAATGGAACTGGAATCGATGTCGGGCAACGGAACGTTGAAGGCCCCCTCCGTGATGCGCTTTACCGCACTGCCCGGAGGCTTGGACTACTTCCAGCATGCGGTGCCTTCGGTAGTCAACAATGCGCCGCTGTACGAGGCCGGCATCGATGTGTATGGCATGGGTACTGCCATTTATTGGAATAGCCGCTTCCGTTACGATCAAGGCATTATCGCAGTGGCTCCCTGGACGGTGAAGCTCAGCAAGGGGCGCCTGTTCGGGATGGAATCATTTACGCTTCAAGCTACATCACCCGACGGCGCAACCGATACGACCGATTGCACCGCCGTTGAGCGTATCCCTGCCAGCCAGGTCCACCCGGCACTGAGCGGGGCAGCCATTGTCTTTACATGCAAGGGGGCGGACGCCGTGGCCCAGCACTGGTACCTCGAAGACTACGCGCGCTACATCACGGAGAGCGTGCGTGACGAGGATGGCTACCTCTCCCGCTTCAAGGTAGCGAAAGTCAAGTTCCGGTGAACGCGAGCAGCGCGCCCTGCGATGCGAGGTGCGCATGCATATTGGCTTGCAGTGACTGGATCTGGCCGCCGGCGCGGTAAGCAAAGCGCACGCACATCGTTTCGCCGGCACGCACCGCCATTGGCTCGGCGAGTGGCAACGTCATGTAGTGGTTCAGCCAGTCGATCGTGCTGTTGCGCTCAGGGACCACGGCGAGAATGTTCTTGGTGATGAAGCGCAGCGCGTTCAGTTGGCCGTCGCGCTCGGCGATGAATTGGCCTTCCCAGCGGTATAGCATCTCGTTGGGCTGGGTAAAATCGATCAGCGTATAGACCTGGGGTTGGGCCAGTTCCACCGTACCGTTCTGGATTTGTCCCGGCTGCTGGAACTGCACGATTGGGGCAATGAAACCGTCGAAATCGTAATCCTGCTGTACCGGCTGCACGGCCATCAAGACCGCTTCCGGCATGAACACCGGCAGCGGGCCGCCGAAACGCTCCAGGTAGCGCTGCTTGAAGTGCTCAATGACCTCGACCTGCTTCTCGCGCAGCATGGCGACGTGGATCATTTCGCAGATCACCACGTCGACCGGCTCCGGCGGCAGGTATTCGAAAGCGTCGGCGTGCACTACCTCCACGCGCTCGCCGTTCTTGTTAATTGCCAGGAATTTGCGCGCTTCCTGCACCATGTCCGGGTTGAACTCGACGCAATACACTTTGTCGGCTTTCTGCGCCGCGAAGAAGGACAGCACGCCAGTGCCGCCGCCCAGTTCCAGCACCTTCATGCCCGGCTTGACCACGTAATCGATGGCGGACTTGAAGTTGTGCATTCGGTTGGCATCCATCAGCATATTGTGGTGGTAATGCACGGGGATGAACTGGCCGAGGTAGCAGCTTTCGATTTCGCGTTCGTTCAGCATGGCGGTGGCGCGGGCGCGCGGTGGGTTTTCGACAAGAGGATTGTCACACCAGGCACGCTTGGCCATTTGCACGATATGAGAGGGAAATACCGCCTTATTTGCGGCTGAGGTGCTTGCGGATTTGCTCGGCAATCCAGGGTTTTTGCGCGCGGATGGCGAATTCGGCGGCGTTTTCGTGCCAGGCGCGGTCTTTCAGGGCCGCATCGGCGCCCTCGTCCAGCAGCAGCTTGACGGCATCTTCCTGGCCTTCACGGGCTGCCAGCATCAGAGGCGTAGTGCCGGTTGGCGAGGCGGCGTCGATATAGGCATGCCGTTCGAGCAGCAGCTTCATGATATCGAGGTCACCGGCTGCGGCGGCGTAATGCAGGGCGGTCCAGCCGGGCCGGTTGATCTGAGCGCCCTTTTCCAGCAGGGCCAGCACGGCGGGCTTGTTTTTTTGAAAAGCCGCCATCATCAGGGCGGTATTGCCATTGGGTGACTGCTCGTCGACTTTCAGGCCGGAATGGGCGAGCAAGGCCTTGGCCACCCTCATCGCGCCGTAACGCATGGCGAGGATAAGGCCCGTTTCCCCGCGCTCAGGGTCGTGCAGGTTGGGATCCAGGCCGCGGGCCAGCACGGCTTTCACCGTACGGTCGTCGTCGATCTGGACGGCACGGAAGAAGGAGACTTGGTCGGCTTCCACGTCGGCCTCGCCGGTGGCCGGTTTGGCACACGCAGGCGGAGCGAATAACGCCAGCGCGGCACTGGCCATCAAGGCAATTGCCGCGCGGCGGGCTGCCATCAGGCGGCTGCCTTGAAGAGTTCGAAGAAGTTGGCCGAGGTCTGTTCGGCCACTTTTTCCACCGGCACGCCTTTCAGCCTGGCGATGAATTCCGCAACGTGGGCCACGTAAGCCGGTTCGTTCATCTTGCCGCGGTACGGCACTGGCGCCAGGTAAGGCGAATCGGTTTCGATCAGCATGCGCTCCAGCGGCACTTCCAGTGCGACCGCCTGCAGCTCTTTTGCGCTCTTGAAGGTAACGATGCCGGAGAAAGAGATGTAGAAACCCTGCTCCATCGAAGCGCGCGCAACCTCCAGCGATTCGGTAAAGCAGTGCATCACGCCAGCCACGCCCCCCTTGTCGGTGCCGGCGCCCTCTTCCCGCATGATGCGGATCGTGTCTTCCGACGCGGAGCGGGTGTGGATGATCAAGGGCTTGCGCGTCTCGCGCGAGGCGCGGATATGGGTGCGGAAGCGTTCGCGCTGCCATTCCAGGTCGCCTTCCAGGCGGTAGTAGTCGAGCCCGGTTTCGCCGATGGCGACGATCTTCGGATGCCTGGCCAGCTCGACCAGTTGCTCCACGCTTGGCTCAGGGGTGTCCTCGTAGTCAGGGTGCACGCCGACCGAGGCGTAGATATGTGGGTACTGCTCAGCCAGGGCGAGCACGCGCGGGAAGTCAGGCAAGTCGACCGACACGCAGAGAGCGTGGCTGACTTTGTTTTCCGCCATCTTGGCGAGGATTTCAGGCATCCGGGCGGCCAGCTCCGGGAAGTCGATATGGCAGTGGGAATCGATAAACATCCCGGCATTTTAGCGAAATTTGGGGAACTTATCCTGATCCCGGCTGTCGAATATCAATGCCAAATCAACCTAGCCGCGCCAAAGTAGCCCAAACAGCTCAGTGGAGGCACCATGGACATCGAGGAACGTATGTCGAAAGCAGAAGCCGAAATTGCCGCGTTGAAAGAATGTCAGAGATCATTACTTCAGGGTCAAGCCGAGTTGCGGGCGACGATGGAACATGGATTTATTGAACAGCGAACGGCGACCGCCGAGTTGCGAAGCAACATGGATGCAGGCTTTGCTGAGCAGCGAAAAGCAATGGAAGCAGGCTTCGCGGAGAGCCGAAAAGCGATGGAGGCCGGCTTCGCTGAGAGCCGAAAAGCGATGGAGGCCGGCTCCGCGGAGAGTCGAAAAGCGATGGAATCCGGATTTGCGGAGCAGCGCGCTGCACTGGAGCGCAGCAGCAGCGAAGAGCGGACTTCACGAACGGAATCGATCAGGGAGCTACGGCAGGAGATGCAGCGCGGGTTCCGGTGGACTTTCAGCGCCCTGCTGTCGATCCTGGCCCTGGTGCTCGGCATAATCGCCCGGCTTGCAGGAGCCTTTTGAGGGTACCTGGCGCGCACCGCCTCGCTCAGGGCATCAGGCGCCAGGTGTCGGTGAATTCGGCAACTGCCCCAGGATGGGCTTTCTTCCAGGCTTCAAAGTCAGGGCGATAGCTTTCCTTGTACATCAGCAGCAGGATTGCTGCTTCAAGCTGCCCGGCGGCGCGCAGCTTCTGCAGTGTACGCAAGCCAGGAGCCTGCAGGCCCGGCTTGCCGCTCGCCTCCAGTTCAGCCGCTATGCCCAGCGCCGCATCCCAGGCACGCAACTCTTTCTGGAATGGCGACTCCGGCTTGTGGTCCTTTGGCCCCGCCGAATACGCCAGCGCGTAAGCAAGCCAGATTGCCTGGTCACCGTTTTCGGCAGCGGCCTTCGTATCCGGCGACCAGTTAATCGCGGTCTTGCCACTGGAAGCGTCGCGCTGCACCCATGCCTTGCGCTCAAGCGCAAGCCGGGTCATCGGCTTGTCCGAGCCCGCAACAGCAGCCTTCAGGCGTTGCCAATTGCCAGCCTGGCTCGGCATGGCCGCGATAGCATGCAAAGTCGCCCCCAGCGCGCCTTCGGCATTGCCCTGCCGCGCGCGGGCATCGGAAAGAAAGCGCCATGCCTGCGCATCGAGTGGATCAGTCTCGGTCGCCATCACAAACAGCAGTTCCGCACCGGCCCAATTCTTTTCCGCGAAGTAGGCATCGCCTTCCATGACCAGCGCCTTGGAATACCCGGGATCGGCCTTGTAGGCGGCACGATATTTCGCCCTGGCCGCATCGTACTGGCCGTTATGGAACAGCACCTCGCCCTCATCGAAGGCCTGGGCGGCTTCCTTGTTTGGCTGGTATGCCGCCGGGAGCGTATCGTCTTCGAGACCGCGCATGACTTCATTCGCCAGCGGATCCTCGGGCGCTAGAGCCAGCGCCTTGGCAGCCCATTCGCGGGCGCGCTCCAACTGCGCTTTTGCCTGTGGCGAAGGGTCCCCGGCAGCAAGCGAGTAGAGCAAATAGGCGAATGAAGAGAGCGGAGCCGAGGCGTCGGGCGACTCCTTGCGAGCTGCCTCATACTTTTCTGCAGCGGCGGAAAATTTTCGCTGCAAGGCCAGGGCATTGCCTTCAGAAACCAGCCGCTGCGATATTTCATTGCCGTTGACCGCAGCCGAAGCCGGCAGCGCTGCGGCCAGTAAAAGCCCGGCAACTACCGCGCGCAGCATTTTCATGCGACGCGCTTGCCGAGGATCACCAGGTCGCGCTCGATGCCGTCCAGATTGGCGACACGCGGCAAATTGGCCCAGGTTTCGAAGCCGAACTTCTCGAACAGCGCCAGCGAAGGCTTGTTGTGGCCGAAGATGAAACCGAGCACGGTATGCACGTTCACCTGCGGTGCGAAGTCGATCGCTTCCTGCAGGGCGTAGCGGCCGACGCCTTTGCCGCGCCACGCTTCGTCGATATAGATCGACACTTCCGCGGTGCCCGCATACGCCGGGCGGCCATAGAAGTTCGAATATGAAATCCAGCCGATGATGCCGTCGCGGCCAGCTTCTTCGATCACCCACAGCGGGCGACGGTCGGGCTGGTGTTCATGGAACCACGGCAGGCGCGAGGCAACCGACACCGGCTCGGTATCGGCGGTCACCTCACGGGAGGCGATGGTGCTGTTGTAGATCGCGACAATGGTGTCGAGATCGTCGAGCGTGGCAAGGCGGTGGCGGAAATGCGGGTGGCGCAACTTCGTCATGCGTTATAGCGTATGGGTAGCACGGGACGAGCGCAGCGCGGCGCCCAGGATTTCTTCGATACGCAGGCGGGTGCGGGTGCCGGTCTCGTCGTCCGGGAAATGCACGCCGATGCCTTGCGTCTTGTTGTTGGCCGCGCCGGGCGGCGTGATCCAGACGACCTTGCCGGCAATCGCGTATTTGGCGGGATCGTCCATCAGCGTCAGCAGCAGGTAGATCTCGTCGCCAATCTTGTAAGGCTTCTGGGTCGGCACGAACATGCCGCCATGCTTCAGGAACGGCATATAGGCCGCATACAAGGCCGCCTTTTCCTTGATTGCGAGGGACAGCACTGTCGGCCGGTTGACGGCTGCGGCGCCTGGTTCGGTAGGGCTTGCGCTCATTTTTTCCTTTCTTCAGCTACAGCAAGCAGTGTAGTCAAGAAGCATATCTTCAATAAACAGTTTCGGCGACAGCGGATGGTCGGAGGTCGCGCGCCTTTCGTTGGCGCCCTTGATCGCTCCCATCAGGCGGCTGATGTTCACCTTGTCCGCCAGCCCGGCCAGCTCGCGCTGGTAACGGGGATAATAACGGATGTTACCTGCAAGTTTGTACGAAAACAGATCGTAAAGCCAGCGTTGTTGCCATGATACCAAGGCACTAAGTGGCACTTTTTGCAATTTATCGGCGGTTCTCAGGGCCCCTTCCACGCTTGGACGGGCCAGATACTGCAGGAAAGCGTCCAATTCTTCGCGGTTGCCCGTTTCGGAGGCGGCTGCGGCCGCCAGCGGCGAACCGCCCTGCTCGCGCAGCCAGCTGTCGGCATCCGGCACCCCTTGCTCCTTGAGCCAGGCCAGCGCTTCGGCGTGGGTTGGCATCGGCATGGCAAATTTGCGGCAACGCGACAAGATGGTCGGCAGCACGCGGTCCAGGCCGTTGGAGGACAGCAGGAAGACAGTCCCCGGCGGCGGTTCTTCCAGCGTTTTCAGCAAAGCGTTCGAGGCTGGCATGTTCAGCGCTTCGGCCGGGTACAGCACCACGACGCGCAGCCCCTGGCGGTGGGTCGAGATGTTCATGAAGTCGGCCAGGGCGCGGATCTGTTCGATCTTGATCTCTTTCGACGGCGCTTTCTTGGCGGCCTTCTTGTCTTCGCCCTCCTCGCCTTCGGCCAGCTCATCCTCGAAAATCTCCGGCCGCACGCGGCGGTAATCCGGATGGCTGTGCTGCAGGAACCAGCCGCAGCTTGGGCATTCGCCGCAGGCATGGCCGTCCGGGCGCGCGTTTTCGCACAGCAGCGCCTGGGCGAACTGCTCGATGAAATCGGCCTTGCCGATGCCGGTGGCGCCGTGGAACAGGATGGCGTGCGGCATGCGCTGGCGCAGCTGCTGCAGCTGCTGCCAGGCGCCTTGCTGCCACGGGTAGACGTGGCCGCTCAAGCAAGCGCTCCCACGATGCGGGCCAGTTCGGCCTGGATGTCGGCAATGCTGCGGGTGGAATCGATCACGCGGAAACGGTGCGGCGCTTCGGCGGCCCGGCGCAGGTACTCGGCGCGGGTGGCCATGAAGAAGTCGGCCTGCTCGCGTTCGAAACGGTCGAGCTCGCGGGTCGCATCGAGGCGGGCGCGCGCCACTTCCAGCGGCACGTCGAACAGGATGGTCAGGTCCGGCTCCAGGTTCGGGTGCACCCAGTGCGCCAGGATTTCCAGCTTTTCGCGGCTCAGGCCGCGGCCGCCGCCCTGGTAGGCGAAGCTGGCGTCGGTAAAGCGGTCGGAAATGACCCAGGCGCCGCGCACCAGGCCCGGTTCGATAACCTGCGCCACGTGCTCGCGGCGGCTGGCAAACACCAGCAGGGTTTCGGTTTCGACGTGCATGGCTTCGTGCAGCCACAGTTCGCGCAGCTTTTCGCCCAGCGGGGTGCCGCCAGGCTCGCGCGAGCTGACCAGCTCGAGGCCGCGCGCCTTGACCAGCTCGCCAACGAACTGGATGTGGGTCGACTTGCCGGCACCGTCGATGCCTTCGAAAGTAATGAATTTACCGCGTTGTGTCATTTATTGTTTTTGGTACTGGTTGACCGCCCGGTTGTGGTCGGTCAGGTTATCGGAAAACTGGCTGGTGCCGTTGCCGCGCGCCACAAAATACAGCGCGCCGGATTTGGCCGGGGCCAGCGCCGCCGTCAGCGAAGCAACGCCCGGCAGCGAAATCGGGGTCGGCGGCAAGCCGACCCGCATATAGGTATTGTAGGGGGTGTCGGTTTCCAGGTCTTTCTTGCGGATATTGCCGTCAAACTTGGGGCCGATACCGTAGATCACGGTCGGGTCGGTCTGCAGCAGCATGCCCAGCTTGAGGCGGTTCACGAACACGGCGGCAATCATATTGCGCTCGGACTTCTGCCCGGTTTCCTTTTCCACGATGGAGGCCATGGTCAGCGCCTCGTAAGGGGTCTTGTACGGCAGGCCGGGGTCGCGCTTTTCCCAGGCTTCGCCCAGGCGCTTCATCAGCATGCTGTGCGACTGGCGGAAGATGGCCAGCTCGCTGGAATTTTTGGCAAACAGATAAGTATCCGGGAAGAACAGGCCTTCCGGGTCCTTGAAATCGGGATTGATGCGTGCCATCAGTTCGCGGTCGCTCAGCTCGGCGGTGTCGTGCTTCAGGCCGGTATGTGCGGCAATGGCCTGGCGCATCTGGCGGAAGGTCCAGCCTTCGATGATGGTCAGCGATTCCTGGGCAAATTCGCCGCGCACCAGCTGGCCGATCAGGCGCATTGGCGTGGTGCCGGGTTTCAGCTCGTAGGTGCCGGCCTTCAGTTGCCCGCTTTTGCCGGTCACGCGGGCCAGCAGGTTGAACATCAGCGGCTGGATCGGCACGCCGGCGGCGGCCATTTGCTGGCCGGCGGCGCTGGCGCCGCTGCCTTTGCTGATCGTGAACTCAATGGCAGGTTCCTGGCCAATGACAGGCTGTCCCGCCCACCAGGCAAACCCGCCCACGGCCCCGGCCGCGGCCAATAACCCCAGTGTGATCGACTTCTTGATAAACGCCATTTCCAAATGCCCGTTCGATAACCCAATCTTGAACCAGTTTCAGCCTGGACGACAGCGTTTTCCAAGCCCCCGGCGCAATTTGCGCGGGATCACTATAATGAAGCCCGTAATAATAATGCTTTCATCGCCAGAATACGGAACTTTATGAATAACTGGAATCAACTTTTGACACAGGAACAAGAAACACTGACCACGAGCCAGCTTGCGACCGGTTTTGTCGCGCCCCTGAGCGACCAGGGGCTGATCGCCTTCAGCGGCGAAGAATCGGCCAGTTTCCTGCACAACCAGTTGACCAACGACGTCGAGCACCTGGGCCTGGGCGACGTGCGCCTGGCCGGCTATTGCTCGCCCAAAGGCCGCCTGCTGGCCACCTTCCTGATGTGGAAGACCGAGGAATCGATCTTCCTGCAGCTGCCGCGCGCCATCCAGCCGGCGGTGCAGAAGCGCTTGCAGATGTTTATCCTGCGCAGCAAGACCAAGCCGGCCGACGTGAGCGAGCAATTCGTGACGCTGGCCCTGGGCGGCGGCGACGCCGAAGCGGTGCTGCAGACCTGGTTCGACGTGCTGCCGGCCAAACCGTTCAGCAAGATCGACCATCCGCTGGGCACGGTGCTGCGCGTGGCCGATGCTTTCGGTTCGCCGCGCTACCTGTGGCTGGCGTCGGCCGAAACCGCGTCGATGGCAGCTTCCATGCTCAAGGACCGCCTGCTGGTGGGCGGCAATGAAGCCTGGCGCCTGTCCGAAATCCATGCCGGCGTGCCGCAGGTCGGCCCGGGCACCCAGGAACAGTTTGTGCCGCAGATGGTCAATTTCGAGCTGCTGGGCGGCGTCAATTTCAAGAAGGGCTGCTATCCGGGCCAGGAAATCGTGGCACGCAGCCAGTACCTGGGCAAGCTCAAACGCCGCACCGCGCTGGCCACGATCGCCGATCTGTCGGCGGCGCCGGGCGCCGAGGTGTTTTCTCCTGCCGATCCGGAGCAGCCGTGCGGCATGGTGGTCAACACGGCACGCAATGGCGCCGGTGGCGTCGATGCCCTGGTGGAGATGAAGCTGGAGGCGCTGGAAGCGGGCGACGTGCGTTTCGGCTCGGCCAGCGGACCGGCCTTGCAGTTCAAGCCCCTGCCCTACGTGCTGGACAAGCTCGACGTCTGAACATGGACCTCTACGTGTATTACAAGGTGCAGGCCGCGCAGGCGGCTGGCCTGCAGGGGGCGGTCATTGCCATGCAGTCGGCGCTGTCGGCGGCGCATGGCGTGGCTGCGCAGCTCAAGCGACGCCCGCAGGCGGCCGAGGGCATGCAGACCTGGATGGAGGTTTATCCAGCGGTCGCTGGCCATTCGTTCCTGGCTGCGCTCGATGCGGCGGTGGCGCAGGCGGGTTTGGCGCAATGGATCGCCGGGCCGCGCCACGTCGAAATTTTTGAGGATTTACCGCCATGTGCCTGATTGTCTTCGCCTGGCAGGTGGTGCCCGGGGTGCCGCTGATTGCGGCGGCAAACCGCGATGAATTCTATGATCGCGACACCACGCCGGCTGCCCCGTGGCCCGATGCGCCGCATATCTATGCGGGCCGCGATCTCAAGGCGGGCGGCAGCTGGATGGGAATAACGCGGCCCGGCGGCCAGAACGGCGCCTGCCCCGCGGTGGCCTGCGCCGCGCAGCAAATGCCGCGCGCGGAATGCGGCGGCGCGGACGCACCGGTGGCGGCTGGCGCGGCGCTCGATGGCGCCGGCGTGGGTGCAGGCGGGGCTTCCCGCTTTGCGGCGATCACCAATGTGCGCAACCCGCAAGAACACAACCCGCTGGCGCCTTCGCGGGGGCAGCTGGTGGCGCACTTCCTGGCCGGCGCCATGACGGCGCAGGAGTACGTGGCGCAGATTGCACCGCGCGCGGCCGAATATAACGGCTTCAACCTGGTCCTGTGCGACGGCAAGGAACTGGTCTGGTATTCGAACAAGGGAAATGACGACCCGCGCAACGGCAAGCCGCTGGAGCCGGGGATTTACGGCCTGTCGAACGCCCTGCTCGATTCGGCCTGGCCCAAAGTGCTGAAGACCAAGGCGCAATTTGCCAGCCTGCTGTGCCTCGGTGCGCCCGAAGACGCCTATTTCGAGATGCTGTCCGACACAACCCGCGCGCCGGACATGCGCTTGCCGGAAACCGGCGTGCCGCTGGAACTGGAACGGCTGCTGTCAGCCGTGAAGATCGAGTCGCCGAACTACGGCACGCGCAGTTCGACCGTCGTCAAGCTGTATGCCGACGCGCCGGCCGAACTGCACGAAGTCCAGATCCGTTAAGGAAGCTGCTCGCGCACGCACGATGGCTTCTCCTTTCCCTGGCGGGAGCAGGAAATCAGGGTGCGGGTGCCGGTATCGATGGCATAGAAATGGGTCGGTCCGTTGGCCGTGGCAGGTGCTGCGGCGGCCGCCGGCCATGGCATGGCGGCGCCGCCGACCTGGGCCTGCGCCACCTGGATCGGGCTGATGGAACCGGCGAGGAAACCCGCGCCAAACACTGCGCAAACACCGAGCGCGATGATCGAACGTTTCATATTCAACTCCTAGAATTCGTAGTGCATTTCGATGTGGGGAATGCCCGCTTCGTGGAAGACATCACCTGCCATGGCGAAGCCGTGGGCAAGGTAAAACTCCGCCGCATGGGTCTGGGCGCTGAGGACAACCTTTTCGTCGCCCCGCTCGCGGGCCTTTTCCATCAGGCCTTTGAGGATGGCGCCGCCAACGCCGGCGCCGCGCGCGCTGCGCAGTACCGCCATGCGGCCAATGTGGCCATCAGGCAGCAGGCGCCCGGTGCCAAGCGGCTTGCCGGCGGCGTTGTAGGCTACTGCGTGCAGGCAGACGGCATCCCTGTCGTCCATTTCCAGGTCGGCAGGCACGTGCTGTTCCTGCACAAAGACTTCCATGCGGATCGGTTTTGCGTCGGCCTGCATGGCGGCCCAGTCGCCAAAGCGGAGTGTTGTCGTCATGCCGCGCATTCTCTCACAACATCGCGCGCAGGGCCTCACGAACCTGCGGCGTGGCTTCGTACGGGTCGGCCGGGTTGTTCTGGGCCACCATGTCGCGCGCGCGCTGCGCCACGCCTTCCAGTGCCTGGGGATGGGTGAAGATGTAGAACTTGTCGCCGGCGATGGCAGCAAAAGTCAGTTCCGCCACGTCGTGCGCCGACACCTTGCCGGATGTGACGGCCTTGGTCACCATGGCCTGCGCCGCCATCTGGCTGGCGGTCGGCTTGCCTTCCATCGGCTTGTCGCCGGGACGGTTGCGATGCGACTGGTGAATGCCGGTCGGCACGAAGAACGGGCACAGCACCGAGGCGCCGATTGGCGCCTGCACCAGCGACAGGTCGTGGTACAGGCTTTCGGTCAGCGCCACCACGGCATGCTTGGAGACGTTGTAGACGCCCATCACCGGCGGGCATAGCACACCGGCCATGGACGATGTGTTGACGATGTGACCTTCGTAATCCGGATCGCGTTTGGCGCATTCCAGCATCAAAGGCGTGAAGATGCGCACGCCGTGCACCACGCCCGAGACGTTAACGCCCATCACCCAGTCCCAGTCCGCTTCGGTCGCTTCCCACAGCAGGCCGCCGAAACCGACGCCCGCGTTGTTGAAGACAAGGTGCAGCGCGCCAAACTCGCGCATCGCCGCATCGGCCAGAGCCTGCACTTCGTCCGACTGGCGCACGTCGCAGCGCACGGCCACGACCTGGGCGCCCTGCGCGCGCAACTCCGCAGCCGTGGCGTCGAGTGCGTCCTGCTGGACGTCGGCCAGCACCAGCTTCATGCCGAGCGAGTGGGCTTTCAGCGCGAATTCGCGGCCAAAGCCGCTCGCGCCACCGGTGATTACTGCAACCTTGCCTTGGAAGTTTTTCATGGCGTGAGTTTCACAAGTTGTTTGCCGAAGTTGTGGCCTTGCAGCAGGCCGATAAGGGCTTCCGGCGCGCTGGCCAGGCCCTGGGAAACGGTTTCGCGGTACTTGAGCTTTCCGGCTGCGACCAGCCGGCCCATTTCGGACAGGCCCTGCGGCCACATGTCCATATGCTCGGTGACGATGAAGCCGCGCAGTGTGATGCGGTTCAAGAGCAGCTTCTTGGCGTTGCGGATCGGGATTTCGGCGCCGGTGTAGCCGGCCAGCAGGCCGCACAGGGCGACGCGGGCGAAGGCGTTGCTGCGGCCCAGGGCGGTGTCGAACACTTCGCCGCCGACGTTTTCAAAGATGGCGTCGATGCCGTCCGGCGTGGCAGCGGCCAGGTCGGCCTTCAGGTTGCCGGCCTTGTAGTCGACGCAGGCGTCAAAACCCAGTTCGCGCACCACGTAGTCGCATTTTTCCCTGCCGCCGGCAATGCCGACGGCGCGGCAGCCTGCCAGCCTGGCCAACTGGCCGACGGCGCTGCCGACCGCGCCGCTGGCGGCGGAAACGACCACGGTCTCGCCCAGTTTGGGGCGCAGGATCTCGTGCATGCCGTACCAGGCGGTCATGCCGGGCATGCCGACCACGCCCAAATGGGCCGAGGCCGGGATCACGCCGGTGTCGACCTTGCGCAAGTCCGTGCCGTCGGACACGCCCATCTCGGCCCAGCCGAACATGCCGGCCACGAACTCGCCGACAGCGAAATTAGCGTTGCGCGATTCGACCACTTCGCCGACCGTGCCGCCGATCATGGTCTGGTCGAGCGGCTGCGGCGCGGCGTAGCTTTTCGCTTCGCTCATGCGCCCGCGCATATAAGGGTCGAGCGACAGGTAATGGTTGCGCACCAGCAGCTGGCCCTCTGCCAGCGCCGGCACGTCGGTTTCTTCAAGCCGGAAGTTTTCCGGCACGACTGCACCGCGCGGGCGCGAGGCCAGCACGATGCGATGATACTTACTCATTCAAACTCCTTAAACTGCCGAGACCCCGCCATCGACTGCCAGGACCTGGCCAGTGATATGGCGGCCGGCGTCGGAGGCGAACAGCGCAACCGCGCCCTTCAAGTCCTCGTCGCCGCCCAGGCGCTGCAGCGGCGCCGCCGCTGCCAGCTTGTCTTCGCCCATGGCCTTGATCACGCCGGCGCTCAGTTTCGACGGGAAGAAGCCCGGCGCCAGCGCATTGACGTTGATGCCGTACTCGCCCCACTCGCCGGCAAGGGCGCGGGTGAAGTTGATCAAGGCCGCCTTGGACGTATTGTAAGCGACGGTCTTCATGGTGCCGGGGCCATTGCCGGCCAGGCCGGCGATCGATGCGATATTGATGATGCGGCCGGAGCGGCGCGGGATCATGGAGCGCTTGCCGACCGCCTGCGACAGCAGGAAGATGCTGCGCACGTTCAGGTTCATCACCTTGTCCCACGCTTCCAGCGGGTAGTCTTCCGCCGGGGCGCCCCAGGTGGCGCCGGCGTTGTTGACCAGGATGTCGATATGGCCGCCCAGCGCATGCAGCGCCGCGTCCACCAGCGGGTCGATCGATGCTTCCTTGCCCAGGTCGGCGGCGATGGCGAAGGCTTCGACGCCGTTTTCCTTCAGCAGCGCCACCGCTTCGTCCAGGTCGGCCTGCTTGCGCGAGCTGAGCACCACTTTGGCGCCCAGTTCGCCCAGCGCCAGGGCCATTTGCAGGCCCAGGCCGCGCGAGCCGCCGGTTACCAGGGCGGTTTTGCCTGTGAGGTCGAAGAGTTGCTGGGTGGTTCGCATGATCGAGTCCTTATATGGTGTAATCCATGCACTGGCGCGCGTCGCGCACAGCGCTGAAGAATGGTTTAAGTGCCTGGTGCTGCGGGTGCGACTGGTAAGCGTCGAGCGCTTGCTTGCTGTCGAATTCGGAGTACAGCACGACGTCGTACGTGGCTTCCAGGCCTGGTTCGGCGATGCCCACTTCCAGCTTCAGGATGCCGGGCACGATGCCGGCGCAGGCCAGCAGCTGTTCCTTCATCCTGGCGGCGTTGGCGGCGCGGTCGGCGCCTTCGGCGTGCTCTTTCAGTTTCCACATGACGATGTGCTTGATCATTCGCTAATCCTCAGAACCACGCGTCCTGCATGTCGAGCGTGGTCGTATCGAGGGCGGCCAGCAAATCCAGTTGCGGCTGGATCTTCGGCAGCTCCCATTGGTAGAAATAGCGGCAGGCTTGCAGTTTGCCGCGCCGGAAGCTGTCGTCCTCCGGCAGCCTGGCCACGGCTGCCATGGCTTGCTGCAGCCAGATCCAGGCAACCACCACATGTCCCACCGCCTCCAGGTAGACCGTGGCGTTGGCCAGGGTCCGGTTAAGGTCGGGGGCAGCATACAGGGCCTGCGTCACTTCTTCAACCCGGCGCCAGGCGGCATCCAGCGCGTTGGCGTGGCCGAGCAGCTGGCGGCCGTCGGCGCTGCGGCCCGCGCTGCGGGCGCCATGGATGGTGGCGCGGATCTCTTCGGCCATGGTCTTGAGCAAGGCGCCGTCGTCGATGCTGGCCTTGCGGCCCAGCAGGTCGAGGCCGTGGATGCCGTGCGTGCCTTCGTGGATCTGGTTCAGGCGGTTGTCGCGGTAGAACTGTTCGACGTTGTATTCGCGCGTGTAGCCGTAGCCGCCATGCACCTGGATCGCCAGGTTGTTCGCTTCCAGGGCCCACTGCGAAGGCCAGGACTTGGTGATCGGCGTCAGGAATTCCAGCAGGCGGCCGGCGCGCTGGCGGATTTCCGGCGTTTCCCCGGTGTGCTCGTCGTCGACCAGGCGCGCGCTGTACAGGCACAGGCCCAGTGCACCTTCCACATAGGCTTTTTGCGCCAGCAGCATGCGCCGCACGTCGGTGTGGGCGATGATGGGAAGCTGCGGCGAAGCGGGGTCCTTGGCGGCGGGATGGCGGCCTTGCGGGCGTTCACGGGCGTAGTCCAGCGCGTGCAGGTAGCCGGTGTAGCCCAGCACCGCTGCCGCCAGGCCGACGCCGATGCGCGCTTCGTTCATCATGTGGAACATGTTGAACAGGCCCTGGCCTTCGCGGCCGACCAGGTGGCCGATCGCGCCGCTGCGGCCGCCGGGCAAGTGGCGTCCTTCGCCGAAGTTCAGCAGGCAGTTGGTGGTGCCGCGGTTGCCCATCTTGTGGTTCAGGCCCGCCGGGGCGATGTCGTTGCGCTCGCCGTTGTCGAGGAATTTGGGGACGATGAACAGCGAGATGCCTTTGACGCCGGGCACCAGCTTGCCGTCCGCGCCGGGGATCTTGGCCAGCACCAGGTGGACGATGTTCTCGGCCAGTTCGTGCTCGCCGGCGGAGATCCACATCTTGTTGCCGGTCAGGCGGTACTGGCCGGCAGTGTCGGGGTCGGGCTCGGCGCGGGTGGTGATGTCCGACAGGCTGGAGCCGGCTTGCGGCTCGCTCAGGCACATGGTGCCGAACCAGCGCCCTTCCAGCATCGGCCGCACGAAGTGCTCGACCTGCGCGCTGGAAGCGCACTTGAGCAGCGTGTTGGCGTTGCCGATGGTGAGGAAAGCGTAGCTGGCCGTGGCCATATTGGCGGCCGTGAAGTAGGCGGTAATCGCCTTCTCCAGCGTCAGCGGCAATTGCATGCCGCCCAGTGCGTAGTCCTGGCCGGCAGCCATCATGCCTGCTGCGCAGAAGGCGTCCAGCGCGCGCTTGACTTCCGGGATCACCGTGACGCGCTCGCCGTCGAACTGCGGTTCCTGCTGGTCGCTCAGCTTGTTGTGCGGGGCAAACAGGTCGGCCGCGATCTGTTCGGCCGTGTCAAGCGCGGCGGTGAAAGTTTCGCGGCTATGGTCGGCAAAGCGCGGCCGCCGGGTCAGGCTTTCGGCGTCGAGCCAGTCATACAGCATGAATTCGACATCGCGGCGATTCAGCAGCCGGGACGACATCACAGCACCTCGAACAGGCCTGCCGCACCCTGGCCGCCACCGATGCACATGGTGACCACCACATATTTCACGCCGCGCCGCTTGCCTTCGATCAGCGCGTGGCCGACCATGCGCGCGCCGGACACGCCGTAAGGATGGCCGACGGCGATGGCGCCGCCGTTGACGTTCAAGCGCTCCATCGGGATGCCCAGCTTGTCGGCGCAGTACAGCACCTGCACCGCGAACGCTTCATTCAATTCCCACAGGCCGATGTCCTCCGCTTTCAGGCCGGCACGCTTGAGCAGCTTGGGCACGGCGTACACGGGGCCGATGCCCATCTCGTCCGGCTCGCAGCCGGCCACGGCGAAACCGCGGAAGACGCCGAGCGGCTGCAAGCCTTTGGCGGCGGCTGTGCGGTCGCTCATGACGATGGCGCACGAGGCGCCGTCGGAAAACTGGCTGGCATTGCCGGCCGTGATCACGCCGCCCGGCACGGCAGTGCGGATGCCGCGCACCGCTTCGATGGTCGTGTCGGCGCGGATGCCCTCGTCGGCCGCGATCGTGACTTGGCGCGTGCCAAGCATGCCGGTCGACTTGTCGGCCACGCCCATGGTGACCGTTATCGGGACGATTTCGGCGTCGAATCGCCCTGCCGCCTGCGCCGCCGCGGCGCGCTGCTGGCTCTGCACACCGTATTCGTCCTGGCGCTCTTTCGCGATGCCGTAGCGCCTGGCCACGATTTCGGCCGTCTGCAGCATCGGCAGGTAGATGGCCGGCTTGTGTTCGTCCAGCCACACGTCCTTGTACATGTGCAGGTTCATCTCCTGCTGCACGCAGGAGATCGACTCGACGCCGCCGGCGGCAAAGATCTCGCCCTCGCCGGCGATCACGCGCTGGGCTGCGGTGGCGATGGCCTGCAGGCCGGACGAGCAGAAACGGTTGACGGTCATGCCGGGCACCGTGACTGGCGCGCCGCCGCGCAAGGCGATCTGGCGCGCAATATTGCCGCCGGTCGCGCCTTCGGGATTGGCGCAGCCCATGATCACGTCTTCCAGCTCGCCCGCTTCGATGCCGGCGCGGGCGACTGCCGCCTGCAGCACGTGGCCGCCAAGCGTGGCGCCGTGGGTCATGTTGAAGGCGCCTTTCCAGGACTTGGCGAGCCCGGTGCGGGCGGTTGAAACGATGACTGCGTCGGACATGAAGGTCTCCTGAGTGGAATTGTTTCGAACCAGCATAGCACAGCTTTAGCACGATCGTTCGCTAAATTGTTTGCCTTGTAAGTTTTGTGTAAGTTTCAAGCAAGCATGACGTAAGGAACGGGGTCCAGACTCCATCCTGCCGTTGAAGCATTTGAAACGCTAACTATTAATCTGGAGACAAGCATCATGGCAATTAGTTCTGGCACCGCCGACGGGCGGAGCGTCGGTAGCGGCAAGGCCGCACCGATGACCAAGGAAGAGAAGAAGGTGATCTTCGCCTCTTCGCTCGGTACCGTGTTCGAATGGTACGACTTTTACCTGTACGGTTCGCTGGCGTCCATCATCGCCAAGCAGTTCTTCGTCGGCGACCCGACCACCTCCTTCATTTTCGCGCTGCTGGCCTTTGCCGCCGGCTTCATTGTGCGCCCGTTCGGCGCCATCGTGTTCGGCCGCCTGGGCGACATGATCGGCCGCAAATACACCTTCCTGGTCACCATCCTGATCATGGGCATGTCGACCTTCATCGTCGGCTTGCTGCCGAACTACGCCAGCATCGGCATCGCAGCGCCGATCATCCTGGTTGCGCTGCGCCTGCTGCAGGGCCTGGCGCTGGGCGGCGAGTACGGCGGTGCAGCGACCTATGTGGCAGAACACGCGCCGCACGGCAAGCGCGGCCTGTTCACGGCCTGGATCCAGACCACTGCAACGCTGGGCTTCTTCCTGTCGCTGCTGGTGATCCTGGCCTGCCGCCAGTCGATGCCGCTGGAAGAATTCGAGTCCTGGGGCTGGCGCATTCCGTTCCTGGTGTCCGTGGCACTGCTGGGCATCTCGGTCTGGATCCGCCTGTCGATGAACGAGTCCCCTGCTTTTGCCAAGATGAAGGCGGAAGGCAAGACCTCCAAGGCGCCGCTGAGCGAAGCGTTCGGCCAGTGGAAAAACCTGAAGATCGTGATCTTCGCGCTGATCGGCCTGACCATGGGCCAGGCCGTGGTGTGGTACACCGGCCAGTTCTACGCGCTGTTCTTCATGATCCAGACGCTGAAGATGGATATCGCGACAGCCAACATCCTGATCGCCATTGCGCTGATCCTGGCGACGCCGTTCTTCATCTTCTTCGGCAGCCTGTCCGACAAGATCGGCCGCAAGTGGATCATCCTGGGCGGCTGCCTGATCGCAGCGGCAACCTACTTCCCGCTGTTCGGCGCCCTGACCCACTACGGCAACCCGCAGCTGGAAGCGGCGATCAAGAACTCGCCAGTGGTGGTGGTGGCTGATCCTGCATCGTGCCACTTCCAGTTCAATGCGACCGGCGAGAAGAAATTCCCGTCGTCCTGCGACATCGCCACTTCGATGCTGTCGAAAGCTTCCGTGGCTTATACCCGCCAGGATGCGCCTGCCGGCAGCGTGGCTGTGATCAAGGTCGGCGACAAGGAAGTCCAGTCGTTCAATGCGACCATGACTGCTGATGGCCTGAACTTCGACGCCGCGTCCAAAGACAAGGAAAAGGCGCTGAAGAAGGATGTTGGCGAAACCGTCAAAGCTGCAGGCTATCCGGCCAAAGCCGACCCGGCGCAGATCAACAAGCCGATGATGGTGCTGATCCTGTGGGTGCTGGTGATCTACGTGACCATGGTCTATGGCCCGATCGCGGCCATGCTGGTGGAACTGTTCCCGACCCGCATCCGCTACACCTCGATGTCGCTGCCCTACCATATCGGTAACGGCTGGTTCGGCGGCCTGCTGCCAACCACCGCTTTCGCACTGGTGGCGTTCAAGGGCGACATCTACTACGGCCTGTGGTATCCGATCGTGATCGCCCTGGCCACCCTGGTGATCGGCGCCATCTTCATCCGTGAGACCAAGGACAACAACATTTACGCGCAAGACTGAACCGCCCTCGCGCCGCCGAAAGCCGCCCTGCCCGGGCGGCTTTTTTCATTCAGCGCCGCTTTTCTGCGTGCTCCAGCGCGTAAGCGGCAGTGCGCTCGATGATGGTGCCGCCCAGTTCGGCGATCTGCCTGGCAAATGCTTCGTTGCCGATCGTCTCGCTCAGTGCGACAAAGGCCAGGCCGCCGACCATCGGCAGCGTGTAGTCTTGCAGTTCGTCCGGACGTGGCGGGCGTGGCGGGCGCGGGCCGTGGCCGGGCCAGTTGAGCGGCGGGCGCGGCACGGTGCCGCACCAGTCGTCCAGGATGGCTTTCAGGAAGCCCTTGGTGTCGCCGCCTTGCGTCAGGAGGGCGGCGGCGGCGTCGACCTGGCGCTGGGCCACGTCAACGGCTGCCAGTTGCGCCTGCAGCCAGGGATGGGGATCGGGTTCTGCCAGCTGCGCCGCAAGCTGGAATTTCTTGCCGAGCGGCCCACCGCCGATCACTTCCCAGATCTGGGGATGGGTGCGGGCAATGATTTTGGCCAGCGTGGTACTGATGTGCAAAAGTTCTGACATGGCGTCTCCTCCAGAACAGTTGGGGGTTGCGGAGACGCCGGAGCGGCGGCTCCTGCCAAGACTTTACGCCGCAAATTGCCGCAGATAGTCACGCTTTGTCACGGCGCTTCGCGCGCCGCCCGGTTTTTTTTTGCCATTGCCGCTTGGCAATGCAATAGTCCGGGCATCTTGATGACTTGGCATCGCAATGCACCTCATTCACTGGCGATTTGCCGGCAGGCTTCTTGGCACACTCTTCCTCGCGACCGGCGCTGTTGGCGCCCTGTTGGCCGGCTTCGCCTTGAGCCGCCTTGGCACCTTTTACCAGTTGTCGCTGGCGGCAGGCCTTGCCTTGTCGCTGGCCTTCCAGGCAGCTTTGTGGCGGCTGTGGCGGGGGCCGGAGCGCTCCATTTTTGTCCTGGTGATGGTGGGACTGGGCGCAATCTGGGTGTGCGTCCCGCTGGCTTACCGCTTGGCGCAAGGCCTCCTCTACCGCGACCATGCCGCCCCGATCGACGGCCACGCCACGTCGGTCGAGCTGGTCTACGAGGGTTACCCGTCACCGGATCATCACGTCTTTTCGCTTGTGGAAGCAGCTACGGCCGGCTTCTCCGAACTGCGTGTCGATGACCTGGCCTACACCGCCCGCCATCCGCTCGCTTATGTGCGGCGGAAGGCGTCCGGGGAACGCCCGCGCTACAGGGTGATCGAAAAAGTCATCACGCCACCAGAAATGCCCTGGGCGGGCAACTGGCCCGAGCGTGGCGACATCGAAATCAGTGTGCTCGACACCCAGTCGGGCGAAGTGATTGGCCGCTGGCATGGACCGACAGAGCGTGGCTTGCGCGGTCCAATGGCCGGCAAGTTTGTCAGCGCCATCCTCAAGCCTTCAAAGGTGCAGCACGCGCCAGTTGCTTACGACAACAAAGGCACCATTGCCGGCATCGAGGAGGGGGCGGGCCAATTTCCTCGCATTGAGCCGGTGCCACTGCACGGCTGCCCTGCTGCGTACTCGGTGGAACCTGGCCGCGGAGAAATGAGAAGCACTGAACTGCACACACCTGGCTGGAACTATGGCGTGCTGCGCGGGCATACCAGCGTCGTCTGCACGGCCGAGGGCATCTTCGTCTCCAGCTTCAGCGGCTATTACTCCCGGCAGGGCTACACCAACAACCTGGTCGACGTGCTCCAGCTGTCCGACGATGGCATCACGATCGCACAGATTCATGCCAAGGTTCCGGAGCTCGACCAGCGCTTCCGTGCCCTGCTGCCGGTGGTCGAGCGCATCGAGCGGCAAGGCGATCGCCTTGTGCTGCACACCCTTTATTACACCGCCGGCCAGCCAGCAACGCTACGCTACATTGTCGACCTGGCGCTGGAGCTTGCCCCGCCAGGCACTTCGCTCAGGCAATGATGCGCAGCGAGTAATCGGTGGCCTTGATGTCTTTGGTCAGGGCGCCGATGGAGATGCGGTGCACGCCGGTTTCGGCGATGGCGCGCACGGTGTCGAAGTTGACGCCGCCGGACGCTTCCAGCAGCGCGCGGCCGCCGTTCAGCTGCACCGCGGCGCGCATCATGTCGAGGTTGAAGTTGTCGAGCAGGATGGAGACTGCGCCGGCAGACAGCGCTTCTTCCAGCTGTTCCAGCGTTTCCACTTCGACCTGGATGCTGACCCTGGCGTCCAGCCGCTTGGCCGCTGCCAGGGCGGCCGTGATGCCGCCCGCTGCCGCGATGTGGTTTTCCTTGATCAGGATGCCGTCGTACAGCGCCAGGCGCTGGTTCTGGCCGCCGCCCACGCGCACCGCGTACTTCTGCGCCAGGCGCAGGCCCGGCAGCGTCTTGCGCGTGTCGAGGATGGCGGCCGTGGTGCCGGCGACCACGTCGACGTAGCGGCGGGTGGCGGTGGCCACGCCCGACAGCAGCTGCATGAAGTTCAGCGCCGAACGCTCGGCGCTCAGGATGGCGCGCGCCGGGCCGACGATGGTGCAGACCGGCGTGTCGGCGGCCATCAGGTCGCCTTCCGCGTAGTGCCAGTCGATGCCGATCGAGGCGTCCAGCGCCACCATGACGCCTTCGAACCACTGTGCGCCGCACAGCACCGCCTCTTCGCGCACGACGACGCGGGCCGTGGCGCGGCCTTCTTCGGGCACCAGCTTGCCGGTCAGGTCGCCGGTGCCGATATCTTCCATCAGGGCCGCCAGCAGGTTGCGTTCGTACGCGCCGGCCAGCGCATCGTCGAACGGTGCGAATTTGTTTTTCAGGGTGCTCATGCAGGACCGATACCTTGGAACAGTTGCGCTTCTTGCGCCAGGTCTGCGCCTGGAGCGACTTTGGCTTTCTTGGCGGCCGCGAAATCGAGCATGCGGTTGATCGAACGCTGCGCCAGCTGGCCGACTTCGGGGTCGACGTGGATTTCGTTGTTCATGTTTTCCAGCACGTCGGCCAGGTTGCGCAGGCCGTTCATCGCCATCCACGGGCAGTGCGCACAGCTCTTGCAGGTGGCGCTGTTGCCGGCCGTTGGCGCTTCGATGAAGGTCTTGCCCGGCGCGGCCATGCGCATCTTGTGCAGGATGCCGTTGTCGGTGGCGACGATGAATTCGGTGTTGGGCAGGCTGACGGCGGCGGCGATCAGCTGCGAGGTGGAGCCCACCACGTCGGCCTGCTCGACCACGCTGGCCGGCGATTCCGGGTGCACCAGCACTTTGGCGTTCGGGTGCTCGGCCCTCAGCAAGTCCAGCTCGACGCCCTTGAATTCGTCATGCACCAGGCAGGAACCCTGCCACAGCAGCATGTCGGCGCCGGTCTGCTTCTGGATGTAGGAGCCGAGGTGCTTGTCCGGCGCCCACAGGATCTTCTTGCCCTGCTCGTGCAGGTGCTTGACGATGTCGAGGCCGATCGAGGACGTCACCATCCAGTCGGCGCGCGCCTTCACGGCGGCGCTGGTGTTGGCGTACACCACGACGGTGCGGTCGGGGTGCTGGTCGCAGAAGGCGATGAAGTCTTCCGGCGGGCAGCCCAGGTCCAGCGAGCAGGTCGCGTCCAGGTCCGGCATCAGCACGGTTTTTTCCGGGCTCAGGATCTTGGACGTCTCGCCCATGAACTTGACGCCGGCCACTACCAGGGTCCTGGCCGGATGGTCGCGTCCGAAGCGCGCCATTTCCAGCGAATCGGACACGCAGCCGCCGGTTTCCTCGGCCAGGTCCTGCAGGTCGGCGTCCACGTAATAGTGCGCCACCAGCACGGCGTTACGCTCGCGCAGCAGGGTCTTGATGCGTTCCTTCAGCAGGATTTTCTCGTTGGCCGGCACGGGGGCCGGGGTGCGGGCCCACGCATGGGCCACGCAGCTGCCGCCTTCGACTGGCTTCTCGAATTCGACAGTCTTGATCGGTGCAACAATCGCGTTCATTTACTCGATGCCTTGGCTCTTCAGGTATTCTTCATAGCCGCCGCGGAAGTCCACGACTTCGTTTTCCTTGATCTCGATGATGCGGGTGGCCAGCGAGGAGACGAACTCGCGGTCGTGCGACACGAAGATCAGGGTGCCGGCGTACTTTTCCAGGGCGATGTTGAGCGACTCGATCGATTCCATGTCCATGTGGTTGGTCGGTTCGTCCAGCAGCAGGACATTGTGACGGCCCAGCATCAGCTTGCCATACATCATACGACCTTTTTCACCACCCGACAGGACCTTGACCGATTTCTTGACTTCGTCGCCGCCGAACAGCAGGCGCCCCAGCGAGGAACGCACGGCCTGGTCGTCGTCGCCTTCCTTGGTCCACTGGCCCATCCAGTCGGTCAGGTTCAGGTCGGTGGCGAATTCCTCGGTCGGATCCTGCGGCATGTAGCCGACGTTGGCATTTTCCGCCCATTTCACCAGGCCGGTGTCGCTGTCCAGGCCAGTGATGTCCTTGCCGCCGATGCAGCGCAGCATGGTGGTCTTGCCGGCGCCGTTGGCGCCGATGATGGCAATGCGCTCGCCCGCTTCGACCATCAGGTCGACGTTCTTGAACAGCGCGCGGTCGTAGGTCTTCGAGATGCCCTGGGTTTCCACGGCCAGGCGGTGCAGCTTCTTCTCGCCGTCGAAGCGCACGAACGGGTAGGCGCGCGAGGATGGCTTGATGTCTTCGATCTTGATCTTGTCGATCATCTTGGCGCGCGAGGTGGCCTGGCGGGCCTTGGATTTGTTGGCCGAGAAGCGGCGCACGAAGTCCTGCAGTTCGGCGACCTTTTCTTTCGCCTTGGCGTTGTTGGCCAGCTGCTGGTTGCGGGCCTGGGTCGAGGCCAGCATGTATTCGTCGTAGTTGCCCGGGTAGATCTTCAGCGTGCCGTAATCCATGTCGGCGACGTGGGTGCAGACCTGGTTCAGGAAGTGACGATCGTGGGAAATGATGATCATCGTCGAATCGCGCTGGTTCAGCGTGTCTTCCAGCCAGCGGATGGTGTTGATGTCCAGGTTGTTGGTCGGTTCGTCCAGCAGCAGGATGTGCGGGTTGGAGAACAGGGCCTGCGCCAGCAGCACGCGCAGCTTCCAGCCCGGCGCCACGGCGCTCATCGGGCCCTGGTGCAGGCTGATGTCGATGCC
>Ga0307408_100000083_pt1 | contig 105013 bp, 87 predicted proteins | sample 322Cmetagenome_FD_202116 | JGI IMG/M metagenome (GOLD analysis project Ga0307408, IMG submission 202116) | Maize rhizosphere microbial communities from greenhouse at UC Davis, California, United States - 322HYB-C-3 | ecosystem: Host-associated > Plants > Roots > Rhizosphere > Soil | place...
AAAGACGGTAAGGCCAAGGAAGTATTGAAAAAATACAGTGCAATGGCAAACAAGGTTCCTCGTCCGAATGCGGCTTTCGAACCATTGAAAGGTGTTACAAAAGATACGATCTACGATAATATCCAGTTGCCTGCGGTTTTCTTCGGATACAAATTCCCGAAAGAAACAGATCCTGATTTTGCAGCTATCGAAATGATGAATGAAATCCTTTCAGGAAGCAACTCATCCCGAATGAACAAGAACATTGTTGAGAAGAAACAACAAGCAATGGCTGCTTTCTCTTTTGCATTCAATATGGAAGATCCGGGATTAGGAATTGTTGCTGCAATTGCTGCAGGAGAAACTTCTTTGGCTGATCTTGAAAAGTCATTGAACGAAGAAATCGAAGCTATTCAGAACGGATTGATCTCTGATGAAGAGTTCCAGAAAGTTCGCAACCAATTTGAGAACCGTATCGTTTCTTCTAACTCTTCTGTTGCTGGTATTGCTGAAAATCTTGCTCAGAACCGTATGTATTTCGGTAATACGGAATTGATCAACAAGCAATTGGAAATCTACCAGAAAGTAACGAAGGAGGATATTCAGCGTGTTGCCAAAAAGTATTTTACGGCCGGGAACAGAATTGTTTTGTATTACGTACCTAAGAAATAGAAGATCATGAAAAAGTTAGTATTATTCGCAGCCTTAACGGCAATTACTGCGGTTCACGGACAAATTGATCGTTCTATTCGTCCGGCTGCTGCACCTGCACCTGCCATCAACATCAAAAATTCAGAAGTATTTACACTTCCCAACGGAATCACGGTTGTACTTTCTGAAAACCATAAATTACCGAAAGTTTCCGTAAACCTTGTAATGGGTGGAACACCAAGAGTTGAAGGTGATAAAGCAGGTTTGAACCAACTGATGGGCCAGCTTTTGATGTCCGGAACAAGCTCAAGAACAAAAGACGCACTAGACTCAGAGATCGATTTGATCGGAGCTTCTTTAAGTGCTGACGGAAGTTCTATTTTCTTGTCGACTTTGACAAAGAACCTGAACGGTGCAATGAACATCATGAAAGATGTTGCAACGAATCCTGCGTTCCCTGAAGACGAATTCAGACGTGTTGTCAAAATGAGCGAGTCTAACCTGAAATCGGTAATGTCAAGTCCGGATGAAATGGCCGCAAACGCTGAGCGTAAGATCAATTTCCCTGAACATCCGAATTCGAATGTAATGAGCGAGGCTACACTTGCTAACATTACACTTGATGACATCTGGAAAGAATACAGAACAACATTCACTCCGCAGGGTGCTTACCTTGTGATTGTTGGAGATATCAACAGAGCTGACGCTGAGAAACTGGCGAAAACGTATTTCGGTGACTGGAACGGAGGTCCGATGTTCGGAAGAGAACTTCCAAAAACAGGATACGTAAAAGGTCCACGTGTAATTTTTGTAAACAAGCCAGGTGCTGTTCAATCTGTTATCTCGGTTACATTCCCAATCAATTTAACTCCGGGGGCTTCTGATCAGATTCCTGTAACGGTAATGAACGGAATTTTCGGAGGAAGTGCGTTTGGTGCGCGTTTGATGCAAAATTTACGTGAAGACAAAGCGTATACGTACGGTGCTTATTCGGACCTTCAGGTAACACGCGAAGGTAGCTGGGTGAGTGCTTCCGGAAGCTTCAGAAATGAAGTAACGGATTCTGCGATTACACAAATGCTAATGGAGTTCGATAAGATTGCTTCTTCTTATGTAACTGACGAAGAATTGGCATTGACCAAATCTGCTATGGCTGGAAGCTTTGCACGTTCTTTGGAAAGTCCGCAAACAATTGCACGTTTTGCATTGAATATCATTCGCAATAAACTTCCACAGGATTACTACACCAATTACCTGAAGCGTCTTGATGCGGTTTCAAAAGAAGACGTATTACTAATGGCACAGAAATACTTCAAAGGCGGAATGAACATCATTGTTGTTGGAGATGAAAGTGTTTTGAGCAAAATCAAGCAATTTGATGCAGATGGTGTTATTGAGAAATTGGACGCTTTCGGAAATCCTGTTCAGGAAACCGAGAAAGCTGATATTTCTGCTGACCAACTGATCTCGAAATATGTTCAGGCTTTAACGCACACAACTTCAGATAAAGCTGCCGCTAAAAAAGTAAAAGCGGTTAAATCAATGAAGCAGGAAATTTTGATGGAATCTGCAATGATTCCCGGAGGATTAACTGCTGTTGATGTGTTCCAAGCACCGAATAAGGATGCTCAATCTATCGCAATGGGTAAAATGGTTGTTCAAAGCAGCTATTTCGACGGAAAGAAGGGTTCAACAACCGATATGCAAAACGGTACAAAAGAATTGACTGCTGAAGAAATTGCAGCGAAGTTGAAAAGTATTGGTTTGATCCCTGAAATGGCTTACAAAACTTCCGGAATGACGTATTCGTTAAAAGGAATTGAAACCATCGGAGGAAAGAAATACTACGTAATGGAAACAAATGACGGAACGTCTAAAAAGTTCGATTACTATGACAAGGAAACATTCCTTAAGTTCAAATCGGTTTCTATTACAACGGTTGAAGGACAAACAATGGAAATGTCAAGAGTTTACGCAGACTACAAAGATGTAAACGGTATTGCATTCCCTCATAAGATGAGCCAGAACATCGGTGAACTTCAATTGGACGGAACGGTAAAAACGATTGAGATCAATGGTAAAGTTGATCCGAAGATGTTTGAATAAATTCAGTTGAATTAAATATTGAGAAGGTCGTTGATGAAAGTCAGCGACCTTTTTTTGTATCCATTTTCGACTATTGGTAAAACAATCAATCCCGAACTTGAACACAATTTTATGATTTTATAAAATTGATCCAAACTTTAGGCATTGAACAACCCGCCGGTATGAATGAAAACAACCGTAGAATTATCTGCTTCACCGCTTATAACGAAATCGAACAATGCCTTGAATGCTTTTGCCGTGTAAACTTTGTCGAGTGGTAAATGCAACTCTCTATTGCAAAAGGAGATAAAGGAAAGCAATTCTTCATTCCATTTTCCATAACCGCCAAAATGATGATCAGTATGAAATCTTGCATTCTTCAGCGTTTCCGAAACCTCATCTTTATCGATTAAAAAAGAATAAAGCAAAGGCCACATCTCCTTTTCGGAATCAAATCCTTTGAGTACGGGAACACAATGCAATTTCGTTTCACCGGTAATGCCAAGTAACATTCCTGCAGAAGTGGTGCATGTACCTTGTGCGACAAAAATATGACCTGCTTCAACCGGAAGTTCCTTTACCAATTCCTGGCAACCAATCAAACCATGATAGCCACTCCCACCTTCAGGCACAAACAAAAAATTACGGTGTTTCTCCAGCAGGTCTTCCTTGAACCAATCCTGGTTACGATCAGCATAGTCCAAACGCGAAATGAATTCCAGTTCCATTCCCAATTCTGTGCATCGTTTTAAGTTCGGATTACTTTCAGCATTCAATTCCTCTCCCCTGACAACTCCTATACTCCTTATTCCTGCTTTATGACAAGCTGCCGCAGTTGCAAGCAAATGGTTCGAAAATGCTCCACCCACGGTTACCATTCCGTCTTTCTTCAAAAAAACAGCCTGTTCGATGTAATACTTGAGTTTACGCCATTTGTTGCCTGAAACTTCAGGATCTATCAAATCGTCCCGCTTCACAAACACACGACAATTCCTTTCTGCAAACAGTGAATGTTCCAGCTCTTGTAAAACAGATTTTGACGTATCGAAAAGCTCATCCATTGAATGACGATTTACTAGTTAACAATTACAAATGTATTCAACAAACAGGGATTCTAATGATGTAATTAGTCATTCGCAATTTGTAATTTTGAATAATGGATGATAATTTCAAGCCGCTTCCGAAAAATAACGGTTTAGAACCCGACGATTTTTATTACACTCCTGAAGGTTATATCGTTTTCACGGAAAAATACCATCTGAAGCGTGGTCATTGCTGTAAAAGCGGCTGTAGGCATTGTCCGTACGGATACGATAAAAAGACGGACACTTTTAAGAGATAAATGAAAGTGCAAATTGAAACAGTAGTTTCAGAGGCCTTTTCAATTCTCAATCCTAAAATTTTCAATTACAACACGTATTCCTCAAAAAGCCGTTCTATTTCCTTTTCCAGATCACTCGTTTTCCCCGGATGCGGGCGTGATGTTTGAATAACCGAACTTCTGACCGCGGTTAACCAACGGAAACGTTCCGGAAGCTCTTCACAGGCAATTGGTCCGCCATTATTGTTTCCGGCGGCAATCCATTCAAAAGCTTGTAAATTCTGTTCTATTTGTTCAACATCCAACTCGCACGAAAAACTTTCCAGGCGTTTGTGATTAAGATGCGTTTTGGTACGAATGAACTTTGCGTGTTTTGAAAACACAATGATGCCCACATTGATGAACTCTTCACGTTCAACCATAGGAACTAGCCGGATTACGGCATATTCATATAAGTGCTTTTCTGGCATCATTTGCTTCGTTTACAAAGTTCGACGAATTATTCAAACGGTTCATTAAGAATGTAAAGTAAACATCTCTGATCTCCGTAGCGTTAAGATCGTTGTCGTCCCAGTTCAACCATTCTTCAGGAATACTGTCAACCAACAGTCGCAGTTTCTCTTCCGTGATAAGTTCCTTACAAATCGAATCTACTTCTTCTATTCTACTTGCCCTTGGCAGAAGTACGTGATCCTTCACATACATAAATTTGCTGGTTGAAGTAGCTTCCCAATTGTCCCAGGTATGATGAAAATAGAATGCGGCACCGTGATCGATCAGCCACAATTCCTTTTTCCAGATCAGCATATTGGTATTTCTGAACGTGCGGTCGATATTCGTAATAAAAGCATCGAGCCAAACCAGTTTGGAAGCTGTTAACGCATCAACTTCGGTAACAACAGGGTCAAAAGTAATGGCTCCGGATAAGAAATGCAGTCCAAGATTCAACCCATGGCTTGCACGCAAAAGATCCTGGATCTCTTCATCCGGTTCTGTTCTTCCGAAATCCTCGTCCAAATTGACAAAAACCAGTTCAGGAAGTTTAAAACCAAGCATTCTTGCAATTTCTCCACCAAGGAATTCCGAGATCAAAGCTTTCACGCCATGTCCCGCACCTTTGAATTTCAGTACATACTTGAATTCATCGTCCGCTTCCACCAATCCGGGAAGAGAACCACCTTCTCTCAACGGAGAAATGTACCGGGTAACATTAACAGTTCTTAGATATTCATTCATATCATTCCTCTTTTCGAATCCCGTTCTCCGGAAATTTACCCGAATATTCGGCTAGCACGCTTTTGATGTATTTGATATCCGCATCAACATCGCCTGTCGGTTCAAAAAGCGAGTGAAAACCACCTATTTTCCGCTTATAATCCATGTATGCAATGTAAATCGGGACGTTGGCGCTTTCTGCGATGAAATAGAATCCTTTTTTCCAGTTGGGCTGATAACTTCTTGTGCCTTCTGGGGTAAAGACCATAAATAAACGGTCGTATTGCTTGAAATAATTTACAGCCTGTTTGGTAACATTAGAACTTTTCTGTCTGTCCACCGGAATTCCACCCATAGCTTTCAATATCCAACCCAGCGGTGGAAAGAACAAGTCTTTTTTGATCAGGAATTTTGCAGGGATACGGTAATAGGAAAATGCCATTTTACCTATCACAAAATCCCAGTTGGAAGTATGCGGACCAACCACAATCACAGCCTGGTTCACTGATCTTGGAGCAGTTTTGTCGATTTTCCAACCGAACATTCTCAGAATTAGATAACTGATTTTTGACATAATAACCTCAGTTCATTTATATTTTGCAATTCAGAATTCAATTAAATTTGGCTGCCCAAGGCGTCTTTTCGAAGTTTTAGCGAGCTAAAATTAGTAAAGACAACGAAGTTTCAGACGAATTTATTGAATAGCTTTTCCCGGTTCACTTGCAAACAGCAATTCTCTTCCTGAAATTCCTTCGAAATAACCCGTTATTCCATCAGGTCTTTCAGTCGAACCTCACTATTTGCAAGCGTTCTGAATACAAAAGATAAAACTAACTGAGGTTAAACCAAAGTTAGTTTTTTGAACAATCGCCTTGCAAAAGAATTAAACTTCTATTTTTAGGGGATGAAATTACTTATGCGCTGGACAAAAATTGTACTGATACTCATGCTTTTTGCTGCAGGATTAGGTATGATCAGCGTAATGAATTTCTTCGGATCGGAACCTGAAATGGTATCCGCACCAATTCCCAGGGATGCAGAAATGATTGTCCGCATTGATTCGAAAACCATTTGGAGAAAAGGCGTTTACTCTATCATTTTTGAGTCTGAGAATTATTCGATGATCGACAAAGAGTTGAAAAAAGCGATCAACAATAAGTTCATCAAACGTACGAGCAAATTATTACCGATTGATTTCAATAAGGATCTTGTTGCTTTTACAATGCATGAGAATGACAAACATTTCCAGGTGACTGTTTTTCAGTTGATGAATGTCACGAAATTCATTAAGATCACGGGAGAAAAGAAAAGCCGGCAGTCACTTGCATTTCATATCGGGAATAGCGGTTATATCATTTACGGACCTAAAAATTGTGCGCAATCTGAATTAGCAGCGGTAAAGAACAAGATCCGAAATGCGGAAGAAGTGGCTTTTGAAACGCTCGGAGAACGATCAGACTTCATAACGATCAGATCGGGCGCAAAAAGCAAGAAAAATCCATTTGAAATTGGAATTCAGCAGAGCAAAGAATCGTTTACGGTTTCTGGAAAGATCAACGGAAAGATTGAATTTGAGCCAATGAAATATGTGGTTCGCAATGAAGGTTTGAATATCAACCTGGCTTGTAATCCTCTGGAATTATTCCACAATGCAAGTACAGATCGTCCGGAGCTGCAACTTCTTACAAAAATGCTTAAGGACACCAAACCTTTTGATTATTTCCAGGAAAGACAGCTGAACGGAATTTCAATTGATTATTTTGGAGTTCAGGTTGAAAACAGTATTGAAGGATTGCCTTCTATCCAGGGTATGCTGCCTTTGGCAAAAATGAATGCCGTTTTCCGGTTCAAAAAATTATTGTCGCTTGACAAAGTAATGAGTTGTTTTCCTCAGGAAGTTCATGCCGGGAAATCAACTATCAATATTCATGGGATCATCTTTCATTTGCGTTTGATAGATCAATACAACCTCTTTATTGGAATTGATGAAAATGCTGTAATTCCGGGGTCAAGAGCCGACTTTTTCTCTTTAAGGGGAAATCTGGTCAACCTGACTAATGTCAACAGTTCTTCTTTCTTTGTGAAAGCAATTTTGAAGAATTATGAGCCAATAAAGGTGTTTCATGGTTTTTCTCAATCAACTGGAGTGATCAATTTTGCCATTCAGCGTAAATCAGCAAATGAATTTTCCGTAAATGGGGTTTTACCGTTTAAGGAAGGAAAGAACTCGATCAACGAAATCTTCAAATTCTTTATCCTGGCAAACCAGGATTTACTTGCCGAGTAATTTCAACTCTTCTAATAATTTCTGAAAATAAGCCGGAGCGCCAAGCAATCTTGAGCCATACCAGGAGAAATATTCACCATCTACAAGAATGACTTTCGTTTGTGGTAAAAGCGCACTAAATTCCTGTAAATGTCTCTCTTTGAAAGGAAATGGTTCAGATGAAAGAAAAAGATAATCCAGGCCGTTTAATTTCGATAAATCCACTTCCGGATAACGATTATCTGAAGAAACATTCTCAAAACCTAAAAACTCCATGAGATGATTAATGAATGTTCCGTGAGCAGCAAGCATTACCGGGTTGTTCCAAATAACATAACCTACCTTAGGTTTAGTCGCAGACAATGAAATTAAAGATTGAAGCTGCCTAAAATTGTTTTGGATCTCGGAGATCATTCCCGAAGTATCCACATCAACCAATTCGCCGAGCAAGCGCATGAATTCGTACGTATCATCCAATGTAACGATGTCGCTCATCCAAACAGGAAATTCTTTTTCCAGGCGTTCAATATCCGCTTTAAAATTCTCTTCCTTGTTTCCGATAATCAGATCAGGCTGCAGCGCACGTACTTTATCAATATTGACATTCTTTGTTCCGCCAATAACCGTTTTTTCACGTTTGAAGCCTTCAGGATGAATGCAGAATTTGGTGAGTCCAACAATTCTATCAGATAATCCAAGATCAACAAGCAATTCCGTTTGAGAAGGAACAAGCGAAACAATACGCAGCGGTTTGACCGGAGCCAGGACTTCACGTCCCATTTGATCGATTCTCTCTACTAATTCCATATTCGTTGACTTCGACTCCGCTCAGTCACCAAATTGGAAACTAAGCGAAATCTAAGAGTAGCTGCTCTTAGCCTAAACTAAGCCAGCGAAGCAATAATATCCTGTCGTGTAAGAATATGCTTTGAACCTGATTCCATTTCAACAATCACAGCAGAAGTGTCTTTATTGATCAGTTTGGCAACGTCTTCACATTTCGTATTTCCTCTTACTACAGGGAATGGTGCCTGCATCACTTTGGAAACCGCTGTATCTCGCATTTCGGGGTGATCAACCAACAATTGGTAAATCTGTGTGTCGTCTAATGAACCAACAAATTCTTCACCGCGAACTACCGGAATCTGAGAAATATTGAACTTACGCATTTTCATAATTGCATGCGAAACCAATTCTTCTGCATAAAGCGTTACCAAAGGTAAATCCGAATGGCGCGAAATAATATCCTGTGCAGTTTTGAATTCTTCTTCAAGGAATCCGCGCTCACGCATCCAATCGTCGTTGAAAATCTTCCCTACATAACGACTTCCGTGATCGTGGAACAATACAACAACAATATCATCTTCTTTCAGTTGATCTTTCAACTGCAATAATCCTCCGATTGCTGCACCGGCAGAGTTTCCAACGAAAATCCCTTCTTCTCGTGCCAAACGGCGTGTATAAATTGCGGCATCTTTATCTGTTACCTTCTCGAAAAGATCAATCACATCGAAATCAACGTTTGCAGGAAGAATATCTTCACCGATTCCTTCCGTGATGTACGGATAGATCTCGTTTTCGTCAAAAATTCCTGTTTCCTTGTATTTCTTGAAGACAGATCCATAAGTATCAATTCCCCAAATCTTGATGTTCGGGTTCTTCTCTTTCAGGTATTTTCCAACTCCGGAAATCGTTCCACCTGTTCCAACACCAACAATAAAGTGTGTGATCTTCCCATCGGTTTGTTCCCAAATTTCCGGACCTGTTTGTTCATAGTGCGCCGTTCTGTTCGATAAGTTATCGTATTGGTTTACATACCATGAATTCGGAATTTCATTCGCCAAACGCTTGGAAACCGAATAATAAGAACGCGGATCAGAAGGTTCAACAGCAGTTGGACAAACAACTACTTCTGCCCCAACAGCACGAAGAATATCCATTTTCTCTTTGGATTGTTTGTCGTTAAGAACACAGATCAATTTATAACCTTTAATGATTGCACCAAGTGCCAATCCCATTCCTGTGTTACCTGAAGTTCCCTCAATGATAGTTCCGCCCGGCTTAAGCCATCCGTTTTTTTCTGCGTCTTCGATCATTTTTACCGCCATACGGTCTTTTACAGAGTTTCCCGGATTTGTAGTTTCAACTTTCGCTAAAATAGTTCCCTTACAACCTGCAGTCAACTTGTTTAATTTCACCAAGGGCGTGTTTCCTATGGTTTCAAGAATGTTATTATAAATCTTCATCGTAATGTTTTTGTGTCGATTAGTCATTCGTTACTGACGGGCACAAAGGTAAGCACTTCCCGAAGGTTTACAAATTTTATGTTATGACCATGGAAACCATTATTCCATTATTTTTGGGTCGAAGTTTGGCACAAAAGATGTTTAAGCTTTTGAAAACTATTGCTCTATGAACAAATATTACTTTTCCTTTTTAGTGGTTTCAACGCTTCTTTTTGCATCTTGTATGAGCACGCGTGGCATGAAAGTACAAGTTGCCCGACCGGCTGAAATCACTGTGATTCCTGAAATTAAATCGGTGACAATCGTAAACCGTTCCGTACCAACTTCCGGTACAACAGTCGAAACTGTTTTAACAGCAGAACGAAAAAACCAGGATAAGGAGCTTTCCGAAGAATGCATCAAAGGATTGAATGAATTGCTACAGGAAAGCACACGTTTCCAGGTGAAAAGATGTGAAAGTGCGTTTGACTCTTCTGATCCCACAAGTAATTCATTCGGAACTATGCTTTCATGGGATTTTGTTGACAGTTTGTGTAAAGCGTATGAAACAGACGCCTTGTTGGTACTGGAATATTTCGATACCGATTTCCGTGTTGTAAATCCGGCAGCTACAGCAACTCAAGCTCTTGGAAATGTTCTTAACGGCCAGGGAACTTCAATCACAGTTACCGGAACAGGAACTGCCGTTGCAGGTTATCGATTCTATTATCCTAAAACCAAAACCGTTGTTTACGAAAATTCATTCCGCTGGAGCAAAAACTGGCAGGAAAGTTCAACCAATCCAATTGATGCGGTTAACCGAATGATCAAACCGAACCAGGCATTGATGGAAGTGAGCTACTTAACCGGAAGAGAATTTGCAACGCGCATCATCCCGCTTTATTTTTGGGAAGAACGCTTTTTGTATAAAGGAAAAAAAGGTCAAATGGAACGTGCTGAACGTTATGCGTTGGCGAAAGACTGGGAAAAAGCAAGAGAAATCTGGAAAGAGGAATACGAAACATCCGGGAAGAAAAAAGTACGCGCACGAGCAGCTTTGAACGCGGCTTTAGCGGAAGAAATTTTCGGAAATCTCGAAGCCGCTTATGAATGGGCTCAGAAAGCTTATGTTGAAAAACCAAAAGACGAACAACTCGATTACATAGACATTTTAGACCAGCGGATCAGAGAGCAGGAAAAGCTTGAGAAACAATTGAATTCGAACTAAGGAGAGACAGGTTAAAAAATTCCGTTTCAAGTTATCAACAACTAGCTAAAATAGCTGGTAAATCCTTATTTTTGCACCATGTCAGAATTCGTAGTATCCGCGCGTAAATACAGACCGCAAACCTTTTCCACGGTGGTTGGACAAGGTGCTATTACGAATACCCTGAAAAACGCCATCAAGAGTGATCATTTAGCACAAGCTTTTCTTTTTTGCGGATCACGTGGAGTTGGTAAAACAACTACTGCGCGTATTTTGGCAAAGACAATCAATTGTCAAACGCCAACCGAGCAAATGGAAGCGTGTGATACTTGTGAAAGCTGTGTTTCTTTTAATGAAGGAAGATCGCTGAACATTCATGAGCTTGATGCAGCTTCGAACAACAGTGTTGAAGATATCCGTTCGTTGATCGACCAGGTGCGTGTTTTACCGCAACTGGGAAGCCACAAGGTTTACATCATTGATGAGGTTCACATGCTGAGTACTGCGGCTTTTAACGCTTTTCTGAAAACATTGGAAGAACCGCCTGCTCACGCTATTTTCATCCTGGCAACTACGGAAAAACACAAGATCTTACCTACTATTCTTTCGCGTTGTCAGATTTTTGATTTCCAGCGAATCAAGGTGAAGGATATTGCAGAACAATTGGCTACAGTTGCAGCGAAAGAAGGTATTACTGCTGATCCGGATGCGCTTCACTTTATCGGATTGAAAGCCGACGGAGCAATGCGCGATGCACTTTCCATGTTCGACCAAATGGTGAGTTTCTGCGGAACAACCATTACGCATAAGCAGGTTCTTGAAAACTTAGTCATTCTTGATTACGATTACTATTTCAAAGTGGTTGAAGCTGCATTGAAAGAAGATATTCCTGCAAACCTGCTGTTGTTCAATGACGTGATTGAAAAGGGCTTTGACGGCCACCATTTCATTTCAGGATTGGCAGAACATTTCAGAAACCTCTTGATCTGTAAAGATCCGCGAACAAGTTCCTTATTGGAAGTTGGTGAAAGCGCAGAACGTCAATACATTGAGCAAGCCGGAAGAATAGACCAGCATTTTGCTCTAAGAGCATTGGGCGTTTTGAGCAAGGCAGATGTGGAATACAAAGCATCGAGAAACTCAAGGCTTTTAGTCGAAATGGCTTTGATGCAGATCAGTTCCCTAGTTAGCGAGCTGGAAAAAAAAAATCCTTAACTGATCCTGTAGCGATCATTCCATACGTCGGACAAAGTTTACGTAAAGAAGGCGGACAGAAAGTCAACAAGCCCTCGGTAAGCGAACCGGTTCCACAATTCAATCAGAAAAAAGAAGCCAAAGTACTAAGTGCCCCAACAGGCAATTTACAGTCCGCGAATCTTTCGATAAACCAGCGCATGGCTTATCATTCTGCGAACAAAAGTGTTCGAAATGAAGATCTGCCTAGAGAGGCGTTCCAAAAAGACGATATTCTGCTTCATTGGAAAAAAATGGCGCACAAATACCGCGCTGAAGAACAGGAGCCTTTATTTTTGGTGATGACCAAACGCGACTTGGTTCAATTGGATGAAGTGAATTACCTCTTCGAAACGGACAACACGATCCAGATGGGACGAATGGAAGCCGTGATGGACGACTTACTGGGTTATTTAAGATCCGAACTAAAAAATTACGACCTGAAAATTCGTCTGGAAGTAAGCGCACAACAAGCCGACGAAACGAAATACCTGACGGGTAAAGATAAATTCGAACGTTTTTCAAAGATCAATACCAACCTTTTGGACCTGAAGAACCGTTTTAATCTAGATATTGAACCATAATGAATAAACTGATCATTCTCTTTTTACCCTTATTCTTCCTGGCGTCATGCGGAGGCGAAGAAGTTGACGAAACTGTCGAAAACACTGATGATGAAACTGAAGTGGAAGGACAGGAAACCGAAACTGAATTCTTTAACCGTTCGAAACGCGAGGTAATGGCGAAGTTAAAAATCCCTGCTAACGAGAATTTCAAGATGCAGGTTTACCGTGAGGAAATCAATTCTGACACGATTATGGATGCGATCATCACGGTTAATCGTTTGGATTATGCAATGGAAGAAGCCATTAAATCAGGAAAACAGGCTAAAATGGCACAGATCGGTTTTATGGGGAATTACAACTACTTCCTGTATTATGATGGTGCGAGCGGAGAATTCTCTGTTCCCATCCCTGTTCCTTCAACTCCGGGCCGGCCATTGGATGTGACATTCGAGCATATTTTATCTCCTGTCCGAAATGATGTCATCATAGAATACCGTGTTTTGAACTCGGGTTACAAAAGCTATTTCAGCGTTTTCAATGAGCGCGACCTTCTTCTTGTTTTCCAGTGGAAATATTTTGAGAATGCAGGTGATGACGTACCTACTGCATTAATCCATAAAATTGTAGAACAGCCAAATTCAAGATATAAGGATATCTACATTTACAATAGTGAGATAGACAACTACAACAAGAATATTGGAGATATGTACCAATACACTCCTACCATCACAAAGGAAAAGGAGATCCTCTACAAATTCACTTTCGATCCACGTTTTACGAAGTACAGACTGATCAAATAAATGGGGTTCAAACAATTTACGGTAGAGCGTCAATTGCGGTATTCGGTATTTCCGGAATCTCCTCAAAAAGGGAAACATTTAGTTATAGCTCTTCATGGTTACGGTCAGCTGATCGAGTTTTTCGGAAAGAAATTCGAACAATTAGGCAGTGAATTTGTGATTGTTTGCCCTGAAGGAATGCATCGTTTTTATCTTGAAGGAACATCAGGAAGAGTTGGCGCATCATGGATGACAAGAGAATGGCGTGAACAGGATATCATTGAAAACATCGAGATTCTGAATAAACTAATCGGGAACATTGTACATGAATTGAATCCAAAGAAGATTACAGTTATAGGATTCTCCCAGGGTGTTGCAACTGCCGCTCGCTGGTTAAACTCCACCACTCTTCCAATTGATCGTTTCATTGCATGGGCTGGAGTTTTCCCTCCCGATCTGCCAATGGGAACGGAACTGAAACTTCCACCTGAAAAATATGCAGTGATCGGTAAACAGGATCCGTATTTTCATGGTGAAATTGCTGATAAAATGATCTCACTTTATGCAAATCTAGGTTTTAAAACAGAAGTTTTCGAGGGAAAACATGAGATCAACCAGGAACTTCTCAAAAAAATCGTATAATTCAAATAATTGTAAATTAGGGCGACAAATCATTATGAAACACATCCTATTTCTCATTTTACTGGCATCGAATATTGGTGTTGCACAAGAAGATACAGAATTGTATTTATCTGACGAGGAAGAAACGGAGGATAACCGAATTCCTCAAGAGATTGGACTTGACGTTATTTTCAGTGCCGGAACATTTTCAGGAATTGCCGGCGGAGGATTGAAATATGGATTTGAAGTAAAAGAGAATTTGGTCGTAGGTCCGAGTTTCAGGTACCAAAGAGCCTGGTCGAAACCGGCTTATACCGGCACAAGCTACGCCTTTTCGGTTTACGGAGGTGGTGGATTCGTACATTACCGAATGTTAAACTATTTTTTCGTTGGAACTGAAATTGAGCTGCTCTCTTCACCTTTCAATGTTATAGCACCAACCCAGGGTAAAACGTGGGCTTTGACCGCTTTAACGGGTGGTGGTTTTTCACATGCATTTGAAAATTTCCGTTTGAATGCCGGAATCTATTATGATATTGCAGATTCTCCTAATAGTCCGTACCGATACGGTTATTTTATCAAGAATTCTAATGGTGAGATCCAACCTATCATGTATCGTTTAGCCATCTTTTTCCCGATCTAAAATGAAAATAGCTTTACTCGTTTTTCTTGGCGGTGGATTAGGAAGTGTACTACGCTACCTGGTTGGACAAGCATTTCAAAAAACGAACATCACATTTCCGCTGGGGACATTCCTGATCAACATCATCGGATCATTACTCATCGGAATATTGCTGGGGTATTTTTACAAGAATCCGGGTGAGTCTCAACAACTAAAAGCGTTTCTTGTACTTGGTTTCTGTGGAGGGTTCACTACTTTCTCTGCCTTCTCCAATGAATCTTTGGCACTTATCCAACAACATCACTATTTGAACGCTTTATTGTACATTGCAGGAAGTGTTTTGCTCGGAATAGCCGCCACATTTATCGGATATTTAATCGTTAAATAAAAAAGCATGTCGAACGTAGGATTAATAATTGAAGAAAGAGCCGCAAACATCGGCAATTTCATGGTAGGACGTATCCTTCCGTTTCGCGAAAAGAGAATGGTTGGGCCTTTTATCTTCATTGATCACATGGGACCGGTTTCCTATTCCCGGAACGATATTTTGGATATTGGTCCGCACCCACACATCGGTCTTTCAACTTTAACTTATTTATTCGAAGGAACTGTTCTGCATAAAGACAGCATAGGCTCAAATGTAGAGATCAGTCCGGGAGCTGTAAACTGGATGACCGGAGGAAAAGGTGTTGTACATTCCGAACGCACTCCTGAACGTATGAAAGATTCTGGCGGTAACCTGCACGGGTTACAAATCTGGGTGGCGCTTCCAAAAGAAGAAGAAGATTGTGAACCGAATTTCACGCATGTTGAGGCAAATCAGCTTCCATCATGGGAAGAGAATAAGGTTCAGTTCAAATTACTGGCGGGAGAACTCCATGGTAAGAAGTCACCTGTTCCGGTATATAGCCCGTTGTATTTACTTGAAATAAAGAATACCGAAGCCACAAAAATAGATTTCGACAATCAACTTTACGGAGAATGCGGACTATATATCCTTGACGGTGGTGTAAAGATAGACGGTGAAGTATTCGGTCCGAAACAATTATTGGTTGCCAAAGACGCAAAACTCTGCTCGTTCGAAGTGCTTGAGAATACGAGTTTGTATTTATTCGGCGGCGAACCTTTCGAAGAGGAACGTTTCATTCACTGGAATTTCGTGAGTTCATCGAGAGACAAGATCACAAAAGCAATTGAAGATTGGAAAAGTTTATCATTTCCGAAAATCAAGGGCGAAGAAGACCAGTTTATTCCGATTCCGGATTTTCCTTTTAAATAAGGATTGGGGCGAACGTATGGGTGAATTGCAATCGCCCCAACCGCCTTACATTGTTACTTTTTCAAGATACTGAATTTCGTATAGGACAATGGTTTTGTCAAAGTTCCGACATTCATTCGAAGTGTCAGAATTAAGAAGTACTATCAACCGGCATGATAGTAAAGTAAAAGGGGAAACAAATTTGTTTCCCCTTCCTTATTAAATCCGTCGTGGCGGGTTTTATCTGTTTGAAAGCGTTCCCGCTTTACCTATATCGTGTAATTCAATATAGAATATCAAAATGGAGAATGGTGGAATCAATCCGTCAGGAGTTCCCTGTGAACCGTATCCCATTGCCTGAGGAACGTAAAGTCTGTACTTCCCTCCTTTTTTCATGAACGGAATTCCAACGCTCCATCCCGGGATAACCCCGCTTAGGTTGAAACCAACCGGTGTTGATCCCAAACTTGTCTGCAAGGTATCTCCGTTAGCATTCATCAATGAATAATGTGTCAATACATCATCCGTGATCTCAGGGTTTGCACCTGTTCCTTCTTTAACCGTTTCTAAGTACAATCCTTGCGGTAAAGCTTTGATTCCTGGCTTCTTTTTGATTTTATCGAAGAACACTTTTTCCGTTCTTGTAACCTCAGCAGAAATACGTGTATTCAACTTATCCATCAGATCCGTCATCATCTTTTGTTTCGGACCTTCTGCGATCAATGTATCCTGGTCACGAAGTCCTAATTCAAAACCATAAATGATATACTTCTTGTCGAATTCCGACATAAAGTTCAATTTCGTCCATGATTGGCTGAATGTAGTACCGAATAATTTACCGATCGCCAATGATCCTTGTGAATTGAACGCTTCATTGAATTGTCCGTTTCCAACACATTTCATCAAATCCTGTTGAGCAGCATCATTGAACGCTTCCGGGTTTTCCAAACCATCACAGAAACCTTTCAACAACTGTTCTTTGTTGTATTTCGCTTTGTTCGGATCTTTATCCAATTGGTGAGCATGATCTGCTCCAACCAGGTAAGAAAGTTCTTGTTTCGAAGTATTCATTGGTAATGTTTCAACATCACCTTTCTTTTCTCCGTCGCCACAAGAGAACAATAAAGCCGTGGCAATCAATAAGCTGTAAATGCGCATGTTAGTTTTGAATTGCAAGTAGTTCAACGTCAAATATAAGGGTCATAAATGGTTTAATTGCACCTCCCGGGTGTGGATGTGCACCATAAGCAAGATCCTGTGGAATATAAAGTCTGTATTTCGATCCAACCGGCATTAACTGCAGGGCTTCTGTCCAACCTTTAATTACCTGGTGAACACCGAAAGTTGCCGGTAAACCTCTGTCAACAGAAGAATCGAAAACAGTTCCGTCGATTAATGTTCCGTGGTAATGAACCTGAACGGTATCGTTAGCTGATGGCTTAACTCCTGAACCTTCAGAAATCACTTCGTATTGCAAACCTGTAGAAGTGGTTTGAACTCCTGCTTTATCTTTATTTGCAGCTAAAAAGTCTTCACCTTCTTTTTTGTAAACTTCGAATTTAGACTCGGTAACTTCCTGCAAATATGCCTGGATAATTCCGTTAGCTTGTTCGGGTGAAAATTTAGGCGTTTTACCCGCAAAAATATCAGCAATTGCTTCTGACATAACCTGTGGATCAATTCCGCTTAAATCTTGCTGCATTAAACTATCGGCAACCGACATTCCAATGCAATAACTCACCGCTTTAATATCTTGTGACATAGAAAAAATTTGAGCAAAGATAAGAACTTCAGCAAGCCGAGAGTTGATAATGACGAATTACTAATGACGAATTATGAATTATTAATAGTAATTAACGCAAAGCGTTCGCGATGTCTTCCCAAATATCTTCAATATGCTCGAGGCCTATGCTTAGTCTGACCAAACCATCTGTTATTCCCACTTCGAGACGTTCTTCGGGTTTAAGTTTTGAATGCGTTGTAGATGCCGGATGTGTTGCAATACTTCTGCTGTCGCCCAGGTTCGGGGTAAGCGAAAATAAGCCTAAGCTATCAAGGAATTTTCTTCCGGCTTCCAATCCTCCCTTCACCTGGAACGTAACAATACCACCACCAAAACGCATTTGTTTTTTCGCAATCTCATATTGAGGATGAGACGTTAAAAAAGGATATTTCACCCACTCCACCAGCGGATGCTTCTCTAAACGCTGAGCGATATCCAAGGCGTTGGAACTTTGTTTTTCCACCCGAAGTGAGAGTGTTTCTAATGATTTTGAAAGGATCCAGGCGTTGAACGGACTCATTGCAGGGCCACTGTGGCGAGCAAAACCTTCGATCTGTTTGATGATCTCAGCTGTTGAAACAATCAAGCCTCCCAAAACTCTTCCCTGGCCATCAATGTATTTTGTAGCTGAGTGAATGCTGATATCCGCACCAAAACGTAAAGGTTTTTGAATAATCGGTGTTGCAAAACAATTGTCGACAACAAACAGCACATTTTTCTCTTTACAGATCTTTCCGACCTTCTCCAGGTCAATAATATCTAACCCCGGATTCGAAGGTGTTTCCAGGTAAAGCATTTTCGTTTCGGAAGTTATTGCTTTTGCATATGCTTCGTAATCGTCAGAATCAACATAGGTTGTTGTAATACCCCATTTCGGGAGAATATTCATGAATAATTGGTGTGTTGACCCGAAAACAGAACGTGACGAAACGATGTGATCCCCACTTTTCAGCAAGGCCGCAAAAGTTGTAAAAACTGCCGCCATTCCTGTAGCAGTAGCCCATGCAGCTTCACCTTCTTCCAATGCCGCAATTTTAGACAATAATTCGTCCACGTTAGGGTTCGAATATCTTGAATAGATATTGGCTTCAATTTCATCGGTAAAAGCCGCGCGCATTTGTTCGGCATCATCAAAAACGAAGCTGCTTGTAAGGTAAAGCGGAACACTGTGTTCGCGTTCCCGGGTTCGTTCATTTTGCAGGCGAATTGCCAGCGTTTCTTCTCTGTAATTGCTCATTAGATCAGTTTGTGCTCAATGTTTATTCTGATGTTCGGATTCAACGATTGTGAAACGGAACAGTATTTTTCATGTGTCAAATGGATTGCGGAATTCAGCTTTTCCGGATTGACTTCCTTGTTTAAAATGAAGATCAATCTAATTTCCTCAAAAACAGCGGGAATTGCATTGGCTCGCGAAGCTGAAACCTCAATTTCAAAATGTGTAATATTTTGTCGTTGTTTTCTCAGGATCAGCAAAACATCAATGGCCATGCATCCGGCTAAAGATGAAGCAAGGGTTTCCATCGGACGCAAACCCTTGCCTTTTCCACCAATGCTCTCGGCAGCATCAATGGTAAGCACTACTCCATCTTCATTTTTTGCCTGAAGGACAAAAGGTTCTTCTATCAAATTGAGGTTAATTTTCATTTCCAAAGATTAATTTGCTTCAGCTAAGTTCGCATAACTATTGGATTCTGAAAGTTCATCTGTTTCGTTCAATTTCACACCGTCGGTAAGAACAGCAAGGAACAACCCTTTTTCATCATTCCAATTGATACCTGAAACTTCAGAAAAATTGATCCAACCAATCTTGTAATGGTGATTTGGACCGTTGAAGGATTCTATTGTTTCTTCAAATTTGACCTTATTCAATTCTTCTTCCGTTGTTCCGGATACATAAACTTTCAAACGGAAATTTTCTGTCAACTCAATTTCATCTGCGTGAATGCTTTTACGGTATTCATAAGCATAATCGAATTGCAAAGCCGAAATGTCGGATAAAACCGCACTTGCAGTAGGATAACTTCCGGCACCTTTTCCAAGGAACAATTGTCGATCTGAAAACAAGGCTTCAACCACTACCGCATTAAACTCATTCTCCACATTAAATGCAAAATGATTGTCCTGGATAAAATGCGGAGCTACAAAACCAACTACACGGTTCCCAATCTTCTTGCCGTAAGCCAACAATTTGGTTTTCAATCCTTTTTCACGGGCATAAGTTGCATCCCAGGTTTTCAATTGACGGATTCCGTAATTCCAAATCTGGTTTTGATTTATCGAATAACCGAACGCGTGTTTTAGAAGAATAACCAATTTGTATTTCGCATCGAATGCGTCCACATCAGAAGTTGGATCCAATTCGGCAAAACCAAGTTCCTGGGCAGTTTTTAGCGCATCATCGAAAGACTGGCCTTCACCTACTTTCGTAAGAATATAGTTTGTTGTCCCATTCACAATTCCCGAAACACTTGAGAGTGAATCGTTATTGTAATATTCTTCCAGGTTTCGAATAATAGGAATAGAACCACCAACTGAAGCTTCATATAAAAAGCTCACACCATTTTCCTTCGCTAAAGAAACCAGTTCATCCAGGTGATAGGCGATCAACTTCTTGTTTGCTGAAACTACATGTTTACCTGAAGAGAGTGCACGTTTCACAATTGTATAAGCCGCATCACTATCATTGATCAATTCCACAACAACATTGATTTCTTCATCATTCAGAATGCGATCTGCGTCATTACTGAAATACGACGAATCAATACTTCTTTGTTTTGTGATGTCTTTAATTACAATGTGCTTAATGCGTGCCTGAAGCAATTCGCTTTTATTCAATACTTCGTATAACCCGGTTCCTACACATCCGAAACCGAAAAGTCCTATCGTTAATTGTTTTCTCATTTTCTAAAATTGTTTTTCAATAAAGGTTTGAATTGCTTTGGTTAGAGCGGTGAATTCCACTAGGAAACCATCGTGCCCAAAATCTGACGAAAGCACTACCAACTGCGCATTTGGAAGTTTTTCAGCAATTAATTGTTGTTCTGAAAGCGGAAAAAGCATGTCAGAATCGATTCCTACCACGAGGGCAGGCATGTTCAGGTGAAGAACAACTTCATCCAAAGTTCCCCTGTTGCGAAGAACATTTTGTGAATCCATTGCTTTTGAAAGCGTGATATAGCTATACGCATCAAAACGATTTGCCAGTTTTTCGCCCTGGTATTTTTGATAAGACGAGGCTTTAAAACTGTCGAATTTATCTTCTGAATCTTCAGTTTGGGTGATACTATATCCTTCGTAGGAACGATAGCTGATCATTCCAATAGCACGAGCTGCAACCAAACCATTTCTCCCACCATGCGGGTAATTGAATTTATAGGTTTCATCGGCAAGAATAGCCAAGCGCTGGGCTTCATTGAATGCCACACCAAAAGGAGAATGCTTGAAATTGGTAGCGATCGGAATGATACTTTCAAAAATTTCCGGTTGAAGAATGGCCCATTCCAAAACTTGTTGTCCGCCTACGGAAGCACCGATCAGGATTTTGACCTTTTCGATTTCCAGAGCCCGGCGAACTACTTCCAAACCGTTCACGATATCGCGAATAGTAACAGTTGGGAAATCGCGGAACAAACCTGAACTTACAGGGCCAGTTGAGCCATAACAACTTCCAAGAACGTTTACGGAAATGATACAGTATTCATTCGGATCGAAGAGTTTTCCTTCACCGAAAAGTCCACCCCACCATTCATGAATCAAGTGATTTCCTGTCAAGGCGTGACAAACCCAAATTACATTCGACTTGTCTTCATTGATATTTCCCCAAACCTGGTAAGCAAATTCAGGATTAGACAATGTTTTCCCGGATTCCAAAACGAAATCACCATGGAAATAAATAACAGACTGAACCGGCTGAACCGTTTGCGTAATGGAACTTTCCTGTATCATTTCTCCGTTTTGATTTTTGTTGAACAATCAGAAACTGAAAAATGTACAAACGAGATTGCAGTATCAGAAATACTGAAAACAGGTAATGCTCTTAAGAAAAAAAATCGTTTCATAGTACATTTTTTATATTCGTCAGACCATAAATGTCTAACTCGGAAATTGGCACCGGTTTTCCAATCCCGCACGTACGGGACTTAAAGTTGGTTGCCAGAGGGTCATAGAGTCCGTCTCTCGCCTCTTCTGTATAAACAATGTCATCTACGCTTTAGAATGACAACTTCCTCTCGGAAGACGATGCAAAGATTATGTAAAGTTTTTTATAAAACCAAATCGTATGCAAAAATTCTCTCTCTTACTTTTCTTTGCTTGACCAAAGAAAAGTAACAAAAGAAAGTCAAGGCCTGAATTTTCGCCTTGTTTCGCATTCCTTTCTTCGAAGTTAAATCTCAGCGTAAATGGAATGCTCGAGGTCGTTCAAAGGTTTTAGAGAAACTTCTGTTCCGCTTTCACCTTTTGAGGAATAATCAAATGGATTGTCCAGGTCATGAATCAACAGGAACATATACGCTACCAGAAAAGTAACCAAAGTTGTGCAGAAAAGCGATGCATAAAACGGATCCATTTTTATGATGATCAATCCGAAAGCGATCAGCATTCCCATCACTTCAACAATGGTGTATGCAGGACCAATAAAATCGGTATCGCGAACAGTATCAATTCGAAGAAGCATTTTCCGTAAACTGTTTTGCTCGTTCTTCAGGCGAACAATATAATTGACCTGGATTCCTTCTTTTTCAAGAGCACTGATATAATCATTCATCGCGCTTATCTTACTCAGCATTGCAGTGGTTCTTTCCTGCTTGTAAAACCATTTTATCAGGGAATAATAGAGTTCTTTCTGGTAAACCAAAAAATCACGTGCAGCTTGTGAATCAAACGACCTGATCAAGGTATCGGTATCATCGTTTAAAGTCCTTAAAGAAGCAGCTAATTCACTAGGCAGTTTTTCACTTTCTTTATAATCAGAAAGCACGCCGGAAATCAGGAATCCAATAAGAAATATAGTACCTCCTACGAGACTTGTAAACACGGCATTTATTTCCATGATTTCCCATCCTTTGTAATGGAAAAGGAACTTTGCTCCAACAACCAATGCAACGAAAGGAATGATCTTTACAGCGATTGACCACTTTTGCCAAAAACGATTTTTAGTTCTGCTGAACATTTCTATAGGACTCATATTAAGAAATTGTTAAGCAAAGATAATTGAAGGATTGAATTGGCCTGCAAAGTGTGCAACACTTTCGCCGTAGCTTCAGCGAAGGAGCAGAGAGCGTGAAGTTTTTTATAAAAGGATATCAGAAAAAACGTTTGTCAAGGTGCAACTCCGAAACTAGAAATCAACGCGGAACTGATCGGCTAATTTCTTCGGAGCTACATTGCAATATGAACAACGAACGGCGTCGGCCAACGTATCGCTGTTTACTTTTTTCAGGTCAATGATCGTCCAGCCATCTTTTCCCCATTTACCGGTTGCAGGATAAATAATCGACTTATCAAATGCCATAAAAGCGCTTTGTTCTTCGGGAGTCAGTTTCACGGTTGCACTGTTCTTCGTTTCATCCAAAGTCAGAAATATTTTCTTCTTCACCCGAAAAGAGCGTTTCTCAAAATGCGGCGATTCTTCCACTTCACCAAACATAGAAACAAAGGCCAATAGTTGTTCGATCTTCATATCATTCAACAATATTATCACGAATTTTCCGGCGATACGCTTCCAACAGGCGAGCTTTGGAATAATAACCTATTACTTCGTCATTTTCCATAACCGGCAAATAATTCAATTTCGATCTTTCGAACAGGTCCATTGCATGCTCTGCAGTTCCGCCGGAAAGCATTGCAAAACGTACAGGCGACATGATCTGATCCAGGGTTCTGTTCGGATCTTTTGTATAAATCGAAAGCAATTCAGGCAAATCATCGAGATACACCATTCCGACCAATGTTCCGCTGTCTGAAACCACGGGAAACAATGCCTGATTGGAATTCTGTACCAACTCGAAAAGATCTGTGATCGTATTGAAAGGGCTTAGCACAACAACAATTTCCTCCAAAAGATCTTTGGAATCTATAGACGACAAAACGTGGCGGTCTTTATCTGCCCGAACAACATGTCCTTCTTTTGCCAATTTGGCTGTATCCATGGAATGTACCAGGTAGCGTTTGGAAATTGCAAAACTGATAGAGCTCACGATCATCAAAGGAATCATCAGGCCATAACCACCAGTAATTTCTGCGATTAGGAACATTGCAGTTAACGGAGCATGAAAAAGTCCGCTCAGCATACCTGCCATTCCAACAAGCGTAAAATTCGTAGTTGGAAGAAAATGAAAAAAACCGCTTAGGTTCAAACCTGTGGCAAAAGCAAACCCCGTATAACTCCCTACGAAAAGCGAAGGAGCAAAATTTCCTCCGTTTCCTCCTGAACCTAAAGTCAAGCCGGTGGCAATTGCTTTTATGAATACAATCAGGGCCAGGATGAGGAGCAGGATCCATTTTTCCTGAATTCCGCGAAACAGAAAACTTTCTTCGATGTTCCCCATTTTTTGCTGGGTCAAACTTCTTATTCCATCATAGCCTTCTCCAAACAACGGTGGAAAAATGAGAATTAACGTGGCTAAAATGAGTGCTCCGAATAACCCTTTCTGATAAGCACCCCATTCCAGTTTTTCGAACCAATGCTCTATCCGGTTGAACATCCTGGAATGATAAACGGCAATAAAACCGGTAATTAATCCAAGTACAATATAATACGGAACATTGGCCATCTCAAAGTGTACAATCGTCTTAAATGAAAGTAAAATGCTCTCATTCAAAATGGCGCCTGATAACAATGCTCCTGACGCAGCCGCCAGCATTAACGGAATAAAAGCGGTAATTCCCATATCAGCCAGCAACACTTCCATTGTAAACAAAACTCCGGCAATCGGAGCGTTAAATGCCGCCGCAATCCCCGCCGCAACACCACAGGCTAAAAGCAAGGTCCTTTCTTTGGCATTCAACTGATAAGTTCTTGCAAAATTAGACCCGAATGCAGCTCCTGTAATCGTAACCGGACTTTCCAATCCGGCCGAACCACCTAAACCAACCGTAATTGAAGAAGTAATCACCTGGGCATACATCTGCGCTCTGGGCAAAATACTGGATTGCTTATTGATCGAATAAATTATCCTCCAGGTTCCTTTCTCCAACTTGTTACGAAGCAGTTTTCGGGTCACCCAAATGGTAGCCAGAATACCAATGATAGGTAAACAGAAATCAAGATATTTGAAACCTACTTTTTCATTAATGTAATGCATGAAGAGCAGAACGGAATGCGCGAAGGTTTTCAACGCAATTACGGCTAAAGCAGATGAAAGTCCGACAATTACGCTGGAAAGCAAGAGAAATTGGCGTTGCGTAAGTTTATTCCGGAGGAAGAAAAATCCACCGTGTAAAGACTTCATTACTGAACCGAACATTTTACTAAGATAGTGATTAGAAATCAGAGAATAGAAAACTGGATTTCGTAAAATGTTTTACAAGTGCGAGTTTATCTAACGAAAACCAATTCTTGTTCCGTACTCTGCTTTACATCGAATGAATAACCGTCTATGTCAAAAAGTTTCAGATCGTCAATTGTCTGACAATTGTTTTGGAGAATATACCTTGTCATACTACCACGCGCATGTTTGGCATAAGTCATTACCACTTTGTACTCGCCGCCTTTAAATTCTTTAAATACAGGTGTTACATGCTGACGGTTTACTTTGTTCCATTGGATAGCTTTAAAGTATTCCGAACTGGCCAGGTTTACGATTACTTCATTTTTCGCTGTTTCGGCCAACAGTGATTTGGTAAGCTTATCACCCCAAAAGGCATAAAGATTCTTTTGCTTTGGTGTTACTGCCCATTTCGTTCCCATTTCCAAACGATAAGGATACATCAGGTCAAAAGGTTTCAGTAGACCATACATTCCTGACAAAATACGTAATTCGCTTTGAGCCAATTCCATTTCTTTCACTGAAAGCGAAGCAAAATCCAATCCGCGATAGACTTCACCTGTAAACAGAAATCCCGCCGGACGAACATCCTCAGTGGGCGAATCAGACAAATGCCAATTGGCGTAACGGTTCACATTTAACTCAGCAATATCTTTCGAAACATGCATCATATCCATCAGTTTCTTTGCCGATAACTTTTTCAGTTTTGCATGCAGTGCTGTTGCTTCTTTGGCGAATTGCGGGGTTGTGAAATCCAAAGAGGGAAACTCGCATTGTTCGTTAATTGATTTTGCAGGAGAAATGAGGATTTTCATGTTTTAAGTATTTGTTTTCGAAGTTACGCAGAAAAACAATTTTAAACACATAGCCACATAGTTCGAAAACATAGTTACATAGCCTCAATGCCCATAACGGAACGGTTCAAAAGGTTCAACCATTCAAATAACCAAAACTTATGAATTAACATAACACACCGTCATTTTAAAAACTATGTGCCTATGTCAGCCTATGTTTCTATGTGTTTAAGGTACTATTTGAGCCCGAAATGCTTCTCAGCCTCATCAACGATCTGTCCACCGATAGCCAAACAAGCCGTTGCAGCCGGTGAAGGAGCATTTAAAACGTGAACGGAATTGGCATGAAACTCAAAACGGAAATCGTCTCGTGTATCACCGTCCTTTGCAAGTAACATTGCCCTTACTCCTGCTCTTCCGGGATGAATATCTTCCATCGTCAGACTTGGAATCATGCGTTGAAGCGTTTTCAGGAACAAACGTTTTGAGAAGGCTCTTCTGTATTCATTGATCCCGAATTTCATGTTATTGAAGAACAGGTTCCATGTACCACGATAAGAAAGCGCATCCGCAGTATCGCGAAGCGAGAAATCAGTTTTCTTGTATCCTTCACGTTTGAAGGTAAATACGGCATTCGGACCACATTCGATCTCACCGTTAGTCATACGCGTAAAATGTACCCCAAGGAAAGGGAAATCAGGATTCGGAACGGGGTAGATCAAATTCTTAACCTTATGTTTCGCTTGTTCGGTAAGTTCGTAATAATCGCCACGGAAACCAACTACTTTTTCCTTCAGTTTAACACCGTCCTTGCGAGCCAAACGGTCAGCCTGAAGACCACCACAGAAAACCAGGTATTTTGCTTCTACCTTCCCTTTATTGGTAATGATGGTTGTAGCTTCCTCAGAGCGTTCAATTGCAATAACCTCGTGACCAAGTTTCATTTGGCTTTTCGGCTGCATTGAAAGTGCGATTTCGGCCATTTTTTCAGTTGCTCCGCGGAAATCAATAATTCCTGTACAAGGAACCCAAATTCCTCCTATCGACTCAACAAAAGGCTCGATTTCCTTTACGCGTTTTGCGTCAATCATTTCAATACCTTCCGTGTTGTTGGCCAAACCGTTCTGGAAGATCTTTTCCATGTGCGGAAGCTCAGCCGGATCAGTTGCAACTACAACTTTACCGCAAACGTCGTGAGCAATCTGATGTTCTTTAGCAAAGGCTACCAGTTCATGTCGACCAGCTACACAGTTTTTCGCTTTTAACGATCCCGGCTTGTAGTATAATCCTGAGTGGATCACACCCGAATTGTTTCCTGTCTGATGATTGGCAAGAACTTGCTCTTTTTCAATAAGGACAATCGATAAATCAGGATATCTGCTTTGAAACTTATAAAATGTTGCTGCTCCAACAATTCCACCACCAATAATCGCAATATCGAATGCCATAACTGAAATTTTTCTGCAAAAATAAACTTATTCAACGGGTCGGGACGATTTGAAGCACAAAATCTGTTCGGAATTCTTCAATCGTGGTAATCAATATGAAAAAACTGCTTAATTTAAGATGAAAGAAATTGAATACAGATTTACGGAGTTTATGCATCATATAGTAATTCGACCAATTGCACCTGGCGACAATGCTGAAATCGCAGAACTGATTCGTTCAGTTTTAACGGAATTCAACGCAAATAAGCCAGGAACGGTTTTTACGGATCCAACAACAGATCATTTATACGAGTTGTTCCAAACACCCAAGTCTTACTACAACATTGCCCTGGTGAATAATCAAATTGTGGGAGGATGCGGAATTTTCCCGACAAAAGGCATGCCTGAGGGTTGTACCGAATTGGTTAAGCTCTATGTTTCAACTAAAATGCGCGGAACGGGAATCGGGAAACGGTTGATGGAATTGTGTTGTTCACAAGCAATTGATGAAGGTTATACGGAGATCTACCTGGAAACACTTCCAGAGCTGCACATTGCAGTTGGATTGTATGAACAGTTAGGATTCCGTTATCTTGATAAGCCCTATGGCGATTCGGGACATTTTGCGTGTGATCTTTGGATGGCGAAGGATTTGTAAAATCTCCCACTGACTTACACGGAAGATCACAGAAGTTTTTATTTCAATGATCAACTAACGAATTTTACTTCCCTGGACTTCCGTGGGAAGAAAAAACTCCGATCCAATAACTGAACCGGAGTTTAATCAATTCTATGATCGAAATTTATTTCTGAAGTTCGTTCAACTGATTTACGAAATAAACGCCTTTATCTTCCATTTCCTGACGAAGTGCAGGGTAGTCCTTCTTCGACTTCGCTTGGTGAATTTTAGACAATGAGTCTGTTGTGAAATCAAAAGCTTCATCCATTAATTTTTCAGTTGCTTCTGTCTTCTTCTCATTCGTTTCCTGAATGTACAAACACTCATCAACAACATCTAACAACATTCCGTGAAGCGCTTTTTTGATTGTGCGTTTACTTGCCATATTCTCTTTATTTTTTTGACAAAGTTAAAGCTTTCTGGGTTATTTTTGTAATGATGCTCTACGCAATAATTGATGTTGAAACAACTGGTGGCTCTACGAAGAGTTCTAAGATCACTGAACTCGCAGTGTTTAAGCACGATGGAACGCATGTTATCGATACATTTTCAACACTGATCGATCCGGAAATTCCTATCCCTGAATTCATTGCGCGCTTAACGGGTATTAACGACCAGATGGTTCAGGGAGCACCGAAGTTTTACGAAATTGCAAAGCAGTTCATCGAATTTACTGAAGACTGTGTTTTTGTAGCGCACAATGTGGCTTTTGATTACGGTATGATCCGGTCGGAATTCAAGCATTTGGGATACGATTACCGCAGATCCCAATTGTGTACAGTACGAGCTGCGCGTTATGTTCTTCCGGGATACACTTCATATAGTTTGGGAAAGATAACAAAGGAACTGGGAATTTCGATCAATGGCCGTCACCGTGCGGGTGGTGATGCGGAAGCTACCGCAGAACTCTTCACAATCCTGCACCAAACAGATACCAGGGGACTGGAAACATTTATCCAGGACGATATCAATCCAAAGATCCTTCATCCGAACCTGGATTTGGAAGCGTTGGAGGAAATTCCGAATAAGCCGGGAATCTACAAGTTGTACAACGATGTCAACAAGTTGATCTACGTTGGTAAAAGCAAACATATCCGAAAGCGGATCGACCAGCATTTGAAAAACAACAAAACCATGAAGGGTGAATTGATGCGCCAGGAAATTGCGCGTATCGAATTTGAACTTACAGGTTCTGAGCTGATTGCTTTATTGTATGAATCGGAGTTGATCAAGCAACATTTGCCGTTGTATAACCGTGCACTGCGTAAGAACAATTTCAGCTACGGGCTTTTTCATTTTGAAGACGGAAACGGTTACAAACAGTTTTTCGTAGAACGCCTGACGAAAAACAGCCTCTTGCCGCTCACTACATTCACTTCCAAGAAAGAAGCTACCGACTATATTCATTATTTGAATGAGAAACATCATTTATGCCTGAAGCTCTGTGGCATAGAGAAAACAAGTTCCTCCTGCTTCGGTTACCAGATTAAAAAATGTTTTGGTGCATGTGTGCAGGAAGAAAGCGCGGAAGATTACAATAAGCGTATTGATGTTATCATTTCCAGCCTGACATTTGACGATGAAGCTTTCTTCATTATTGAAAACGGAAGGGAAAAAAGTGAAAAATCAGTTGTTTGGATAGAAAACGGTTCGTACAAAGGTTATGGGTTCATTCCTTATTTCATGTTCAAGAAATCAACCGAACAATGGAAACGTTTTATTGATTTACGTCCGGAAGACCGTGATGCAAGAACGATTCTGCGTTACTATTTGAGAAAACATCCGGAGCTGAATAAGAAGAATCTTTGACCAATAAGTTAAAACAGTTCAAATAGATCAAAAGGCTCAGGGATTTGACTTTTTATACTAAGCTGGTCGAAGTGTAATTTATCAAAAAGAAATGTCTTTCACTTTCTTGTATTTGTAAGCTGTTCCATTGCCATCATTCAAATAAACCCGTTCATCTTCATTTATCAACCGCTTTTTCCTCAAATCAGCAAGAGTGGAAGGTATTAGACGGATGTAAGGTGATTTTATTAGCATTGCCTTCGCTGCCCCCATTTGCTGCGTCAAATGACAGTTAAATCCTGCTTGATTTTCCGGACTCTCCAGCCATTCGAAACAAAGTAATCCCAACTTATAATGGAACATCACGGTTTCTTCGGATTTCTTTGATGTTTTGAAAATAGCGTTATAAACGATCTTCACGGAATCATTCTCCGGATCGTAAATGGAGTGTTTGTCGTTCTTATCAGTTATCTCAATATGATAAAGGTCATTAAAACCAAACCTGTAATTGAACGTTTTGGTATTCGTATTCTTGTTATAAATAACCGCGAACCTACCCAGATCACAATTCCCGGTGTAGACAACTTCCCAAAAAGCATCCGGGATCTTTCCATTTGTTGGACCGATTAAATGCAGTTGACTATCTACAGTTTCAAAACCGGTCATGGGTTCCAAAAATGTTTTTTTGATGATCACAACATGTTGTAGTGAATTGTAACGCTTCTTCTCATCAGATTTGCAAGACAATAATCCGAATACGAGAATGGAAATTATTAATGATTTAGTCCTCATGGTTTTTAGCGTTTCAATCAATTCTAACCAATCGTTCACATGGATTCAGTTTCAATAACCTGCTAAGCCCTGTAAACAAATGCGGAAGCTGGTTTTCCATATCTACCGGACGTTCAAAGAAATTTTCTACCGCAACGGCAAAGAACTCGTGAATATTGGTTGCAGCATACATTCTGAAGAAATGTGAATCATCATTCTGCATATGTATCATTTCTTCATCTGCCAATTGCATAAAAGCAAGATAACTTTCTGCATCAATGAACTGATGATCTCCGGTTTTCATCACATTATCCATCAACAACGCATGGGCGAACTCATGCAACACCAGGTTAACACCGTTTTTAGCGTCGTTATGACCTTCAACAATGTCTAACCAGGAAAGACGAACAACTCCCGAAGAACTTGCTTCACCACGGACTAAAGTTCCGAGTTTCTCTGAAATAAAAGGTGAAGTGTGAATCTCAAAACGATTGAACTGGGCAAGTAACAAATCATCGAAACCAAATGTGAGCTGGGCAACGTAGGAAGAAATGAGCATTCTCATACGGAAACTGACTTCGGGTAATTCACCTTTCGCGACAAATTCCTTTGAGGAAAACACATTCCAGGATTTTTCTTCGAAAAGCTGCTGTTCGGATAATTCCAATCGTTTATGGAAGTGTGAAAACTGAGCAAGTTCTTCTTTAAACAATTGTCTGTCTGATGAGGTCATTTAGTTGGAAATTTGGTATAAGTATAATCAAAAAAAAGGGCTGCCGATCAGCAACCCTTTTTAAATTATTTTTTACGAATTACTTAGCGCTCTTTGTTTTGAAACGCTTTGTAAAGTCGATTAGAATTGGTGTTGCAACACAAAGTGAAGAGTATGTACCAATAACAACCCCGATCAACAATGCGAACAAGAATCCTTTGATTGAAGGTCCACCGAAGATGAACATGATCAACAATACAACGAACAAGATCATAGACGTGTTAAACGTACGACTCAATGTTTTGTTCAATGCCTCATTAATTACTTCTTTCGCTTCGTGCTGTCCTTTATCAAAATTCAAGCTCTCACGAATACGGTCGAATACAATCACCGTATCGTTCATAGAGTAACTGATTACTGTAAGAACCGCTGCAATGAATGCCTGGTCGATATCCATATTGAATGGTAAAATACCATGCAACAATGAGAATACAGAAAGTACAACCAAAACGTCATGCGCAAGACCGATAATCGCACCCAATGAGTACTGCCATTGTCCGAATCGGATAAAGATGTAGGCAAAAATTACCAATAGCGCTAATGAAATTGCTACTGATGCAGACGACCACATTTCAGCAGAAACCGAAGCTGTAATGGAACGGAAGTTCGTGATCTTGTAATCACCGATCTCACCTTTTATACTCTTCAATCCTTCTTCCAATTTCTCCTGAACTTTATCATTTGCTCCTGAATTTGACAACAAGTAGTTTGTTGTAATTTCAAGGTTCAGGTTTGTAGATTTCGTTTTAACCTCAACCGAAGCAGGATCTTTCTTTCCGTCTTCAATAAAGAACTTCTTCAATTCCTCTTCAATTTTATCTACATCCTGCTCTTTCTGTACAGAAACTCCGTAAGTTCTACCTCCGGTAAATTCTACAGATTGATTCAATCCACGAGTGAATAAAGAAGCAAGACCTGCGATTGTAATGATAATTGAGAAAGTATAGAAAATCTTACGTTTTCCGATCCAGTCAAAATGGAAGTTAGAGAACAAATTGTGTGTGAACTTCGTTCCGAAAGTTACATTTTTCCCTTTCTCCAATTGTGTAGTGATCACCAATTTAGAAATGATGATTGCTGAGAACAATGAAGTAAAGATACCTACGATAAGGGTAGTAGCGAATGATTCGATCTCACCTTTACCAAATACTTTCAGGATGATCGCAACCAACAAGTGAGCCATGTTGGCATCGATAATTGAAGGTAAAGCTTTTACGTTTCCGATTCTTACTGCCTCCTCAGTTGTTTTTCCAAGAGCAATCTCTTCTTTAACACGCTCGAAGATAAGAATGTTGGCATCGACGGCCGTACCGATAGTCAATACGATACCTGCAATACCAGCCAATGTCAATACAGCTCCGAAAGAAGCAAGTGATCCGAAGATCAGGATTACGTTCACCAACAATGCGAAATCAGCTACCAATCCTCCTTTACCGTAGTAGAAGTACATGTAAATGAATACCGCAAGGAATGCGAATGCAAATGAAATCAAACCAGCTTTAGAGTTCTCAGCTCCGATAGTTGGTCCAACTTTAGTCAAATCTTTAATTACACATGGAGCAGGCAAAGCACCACCGTTCAATATTCCTGCAAGATCTTTAGCTTCTTCGATAGAGAAGTTTCCTGAAATTTGAGTGGAACCTGAAGTAATTGCGTTAATTACGTTTGGAGCAGAGTAAACTACATTATCCATTGTGATCGCTACTACCTTACCAACGTTTTCCGTTGTCATTTGTCCCCACTTATCTTGTCCGTCAGCCGACATTTCAAGATTTACAACCTGCTTGTTTGTTTGAGGATCATTTGAACTTCCGGCTCTTGAAATATCTTTTCCACCAACGCGAGCTTTTCCATCAAGAGGAACTCTGATTGCGTAAAGGCTGTAAAGCATTTCTTTACCGTTTGTAATGCTCGTTTCAGGTTTCGCAGACCACATCCACTTCAACTGCATTCTTACAGCTTCAGGCAAAGACGCTTTGATATCAGGTCTGTTCAAAATAGCATTCACATCATCTCTGTCTTCTGCTTTCACCTGAGCTATAATTGCTCCGGCTCCCGGCTTAAGGTATTCGTTCAATCCTTTTGATTTTACCTTCACACCTTTTTTAGAAGATGCAGATGCAGAATCCTGCTTACGTTTTGTAAGAGAATCTTCAACTCTTTTCAAAGAATCAAGGTTTGAAACACCTGTTGTATCCAAAGTCACCTTGAACTTCGACATATCAGTCAAGCTCATTTCAGGCGATTTTGAAGCCATGTTGATCATTCCCAATACAGGAGAAATTTCCTGAAGTGTAAATGTTTCGTAGAACTCAAGGTTTGCAGATGAGATCAATTTAGAAGCTACAGTTGCTTCATCCTGAACACCTGGCAATTCGATATATAAACGGTTTGAACCGCTTTCTTTCTGAATATTTGGCTGAGCAACACCGAATTGGTTGATACGGTTACTCATGATCTGCTCTACTCCGTCCATTGAACTTGCGATCAATTCACGGAAATACTCTTCTACTTCTTTGTTGCTTGAGTTGAATGCCAGATCAGAAACCTCTGTAAGGTCCAAATCCTGGGCTATCAAACGCTTACCATTGAAGCGAGCATATTGCTTAACAAATAGATCAATGAAATCTCCACCTTCGGTAGTATGAATTCTATAAGCTTCATCATATGGCTTCTTGAAGATAGAACCTTCAGGTTGCTGTGCATAACTCAAGATCAATTCAGGAACCGAGATCTCCATTGTCACGCTCATACCTCCTACAAGGTCAAGCCCGAATGCCAATGATCTGTTTTTTACTTCAGAATAATTGAATCCAAGGAAAACTTCAGATTCTGATTTCTCTTTTAAAATTTCATTGATAAATGCCGACTTAGCAATTTCGAAAGCGTCCTGATTGTTAAAATTAATCGTATCTCCCGAAGCAAGTACATAAATGTTTCCGTTGGCTTTAGCTTGTTCTTGAGCTTCAGCTACGCGACGCACTGCTTGTTTCTCAGCCTCACCTTCTACATTTAAAGCAGTATAGGTAAACGAAAGCTGAAACAAACACACTGCGGTTAATAAGATGGTTAGAAACCAGAAAAATCCTTTATTACGCATTTGGTTTTCGTTTTTTTAAGCCCGCAAATATATAGTTTAACCCTGTCAATGTCAACCCTTGTTCAAAAACCTTTATAAATAGCTTGAACTCAGAAGTTGACCAGGGATCACAGGAACCCCTCAAAACACTGATACTAAGAGTGTTTTATTTGTTTCATTTTTTGCAATTCTTCTGCAAAAAGTAATGTTTTAGACACAAATTGTTCCCAGGAATGTTCAATTCTGTATGCTTTTAGTTCAGCACTGTACTTTTCTTTCAAGTTTTGAGCAAAGTAATTTTTAATTGCTGATGCAACCGCTTCCGAATCAACTTCGGGTACGATAGTCCCATATTTTCCGTCAACAATTGTTTCTTTCAAACCTCCTACGTCGGTTGCGATCATAGGTAACTCAAAATGAAAGGAAATGGACGTTATTCCACTTTGTGTTGCTGATTTGTAAGGCAAAACACAAACATCCGCAGCTGAGAAATAGTCAGGCACCTCATCATCGCCGATGTAATGGTTGAACAGTTTAATACGATCGCCAACTTTCAGTTCGTCAATAAGGTTTTGGTATTTGTCAAAAGAACCATAAACTTCTCCCGCAACCACTACCTGGTAATCCTTATCAAGATGTTTCGTTGCTTCTATGAGCACATCAAGGCCTTTGTAATCTCGTATAAATCCAAAGAACAAAACAATCTTCTTTGTCGGATCAAGTCCCAATCTTTCACAGCTTTCTAAACGGTCTCTTTTTTCTCCGAAATGATCATAAAGCGGATGATCTACACGCAAGTATTTCGCATCGGGCTTGATTGTAAGCAAATCCCCCAACACTTTATCCGACATCACAATAAAACCATCATTGTGCTTCAGAAAGAATCGGTTGCTTATCCCATCAAAAAAGCGTTTTTCATGGGGAATAACATTATCCAGGATACTGATTCGGACAGTTTCTTTCCGCATCTTTTTCATCACGGTTCCCAACGAGAGACCGAAAAAAGTCATCCAATACTTTGTCAATACAAGATCCGGCTGAAATTTATTTATTGCTCGTGCCGATTTTCCAAAAGTGAGCGGATTAATGGAGTCCAACACCCTTTCTGCCGGAATTTTATCTACTATGTCTTTTTCCGTTACAAATTGTGTTTCACCCGGAAATAAAAAATCAGGATACTGTCTTTTGAACGTAAATGCTTTCACTTCAGCTACACGCTCAAGAGCCCTGTACATACTGGCATTGAACTGAGCAATTCCACCACGAAAAGGGAAAAATGTCGATAGGAAACCTACTTTCATCAGTTATTGGTTTACTAGGCGGGTAACCGACTCATAAATGGTTTCAGGAAGAACATCTTTCATACAGGATTCGCCTTTGGTACAGTTGTTCCCATAGTAGCAAACGCATCCGGAAGATGGCTCAACTATCTCTCCTCTGCCGTACAACTCGAACTCATGTTTATTGAAAATGTTATTCATCAACACCATTTTTTTCTGAAGCGCCGTAGCAATATGCATCATCATTGAAACCTGCGTAACAACAACGTCACATGCATCCGTAAGTGAAATGAATTCCTCCAATGAAAAATGTCCCGGATAATAGGCACCGGTTTGAGCAGACATGGCTTTGTTCTTTTCATCCTCCAGACTTCCACCGAGAAATACAGGGAAATATCCGTTAGCGACCAGTAGTTTTGACAATGCGATCCAATTCTCAACCGCCCATAAGCGGGTATTCCATCGCGGGCCACAGCCGGTGTTCAATCCAATGATCTTTTTACCTCCCGACAATTTATCCAATTTCACTTTCCACAGGTCGGCGATCTCTTTATTCTTATTGATCAGGTAAGGCTCGTAATCAAAATTCGTATGGCAGATTTCAAAGATCTCGGTTAAATAACTTTTGGTATTCTGCTTCGACAATTCATCAAAGAAACCGGTCATGATTTTATGTTCTGCTGCCGGAGTTGCAGGTGTCAACTGACCACCGTTCCATGAATAGCCGAACTTTTGAACCGCGTTTACTTCAGTAAGTAATCTGCAAGCCTCTTCTTCCTTGTCGAGGTTGATAGCAATATCATAATGTCCGCGGCTAATTTTGAAAATACTGAACGCATCAGGTTTCAATATTTCATCGATCTCGTTTTTAGGCAGAACATCAGGTGAAAGGGTAAGCCAGGTAATATGACAATCCGGGTACAGTTTGCGATAGTAAACCACCAACGGTGTTGTACGGATAACATCGCCGAGTGCTCCTAATTTGATGATCAGAATCCGCTTTGAAATGGGTTTGTACTCTGTGCAACTATTACAAATTGCACCGGAAACCTTGTTTGGTTTACATGGAATACTTCCACGGAAATGTTTACAATCTTGTTTTACTTCTGAAAATTGAATTGGAGACATTGTGTAATTAACTTGAAAGCAAAAATAGCAACTAAACTGAGACTTGAACGCAAAGGAACTATTCTTGTCCGTAGCTCACCATATTCATGTATAATTTTCGTGCTTTTTCCACCTGAAGTGTATCGAAATTCTGGTGAAGCTCATCAACATATACTTTCTGGATCATACCAACGCCTTTTGCATAGCGCTCATACTTATTCTTGTACTGTATCAAATTCGGTTCAACATATTGCTGAAGCACCGTAAGAGTGGAATCAAACGAATGCCCGCCAATGGAATACGGAACATGAATGTCAGTATAATAGGAATCAAGCTCCTCAAGCGTATTGTATGTATTGGCATTCCAGGTTTTGTACTCGGTAGGTGCAAAAACAAGCTTAATTGTCCTGTTGTTTTCTTCAACCAGTTCGGCCCTGTTATTGGCAACAATAGTTGTCCAGATATCGATCAATGTCCAGGGACCGCTGGCCGTTGGACCAAACCATCTTTCATAACGATTCGCAACTCTGCCCTCATTATCAACAAAAGTATCTCCGATAATTGCCTTGATAAAAACGTTGGTGGTATCGTACTGATTTACTTCGTCATCAATAACAATATCCTGAACCTGGTAAATGATATACTTACCTTTCTTTACAGGATAATAATCCGTGTGAAAATCAACTCCTTCGTTCTTTTTACATCCAAAAAAGAAAAATGCTGATAAAGAGACAACGGAAAAGATAAAGATACAGGCTTTCATTGCAGCAAGTCTACAAAAAAAAGCGAAGCCAAACAAGTTATTTAGACGGATCTAAGCCTTTCTCTTTACAGTAATCCAAATATTTTTGAAGACGCTCACCTTCAATAGGTTCTCCTCCGAGGTAGAATACTTTTCCAATTTCTTTACCTCCGATATCGTAAGCATATTGATACCCCTTTTTTACACCGTGAACGTAGTTTTCCTTCATCATTGGATTTCCGGCAGGATGATTAACCACAGCGACACCTTCCTTCAAGCCTTTAACGTACTTGGTTTTACTCTTCACTTTTCCATCCTCAAAATATTCTATAGCATCGCCTTCCAACGTGTCGTTCACATACATCATCGTTTTTGCTATTACGAAAGTTTTGGTGGTCTTATATTCAGGAACGTAGTAAATAGTGGTCATTCCGTTCAGTTTACCATTTGAATAGGTTTCTTTTGTACTTTGGCGGCCATTCAGCATATAATAATCCCAAATACTGTCTTTCAATTGATTTTTGAAAATCCCTTTCGCATAAACTTTGCCTTCAGGATAATAAAATGTAGCGACTGATCTTCCTGTTGTCTCATCATGTACAACAATTGCCTTTACTTTATTGTTTTTATACCAATAGGTAAAAGTACCCACAGGTTTATCATCCTTAAACTGGCCTTTGTATTCGAGCGCTTTGGAATCTTTGTAGGTCTCCTGCCAAACACCCTGCTTTCTTCCTTTTACATCTTTCACATTGATCTGAGCAAACGAAACAGCTGTAAACAACAAACAAACAAATAACACTAAACTTTTCATACTAAATTGACTTAATCCATTCATACAAACTTTGAGCCGTAAAATCAGCAGTTTCATTCTTTGCCGGTCCGATAAAAACTGTAACCATTCCGAGGCGTTTCCCAAACTCAATATCCGATTGAGAATCCCCTACCATTACGCTTTTATTAAAATCTATTTCCTCAAACTCATTTTTCGCCTGTAAAGCCATTCCTGAATTTGGTTTCCTTAATTCGTTGTTCTCCGAAGCCAATCCGGGAGCAAAATAATAGGCATCAATAAATGCATTTTCCTTCACAAGCAGCTCAGAACAATAAGTATGAATGTCCGAAAGGTTACGTTCGCTCATCAAACCTTTTCCTATTCCCTGCTGATTGGTAACCACTACTACCCTTCCAAAAACGGTATTGGCTTTTGCGATTGATTGTGCAACACCGTCGAGCAATTCAAACTCCTCAACGGTCTTCACATAATCGTTTATAAGACGTTTGTTTACGACACCATCCCTATCAAGGAACAATGTCCATGATTTATCAAAAGAAAAGCTCATTACAGTTCTTTTTCAACGAGATAAACATTTCTTGTAGAAGAATTCCTGCCTATAAGTTCGGCCAGGAAGCCAGCCAGGAAAAATTGTGATCCAAGGATCATAGCTACCAGACAAATGTAGAATTCACTTCTGTCGGCAAGGTTCTTTGCTGTTGTATCAAAGAAAATCTTCACTATTCCAAGGTAAGCGATCAATCCTAATCCTATCAGAAACATCAGGGTTCCAAGCGCACCGAAGAAGTGCATTGGTTTTTTACCGAATTTCCCCATGAAAACCACGGTAAGCAGATCAAGCGGACCATTTAAAAAGCGGTTCAAACCGAATTTTGTAGTTCCGTATTTTCTTGCCTGGTGAATCACCACCTTTTCACCGATCTTTGTGAAACCGGCATATTTTGCTAGGGCAGGAATATAGCGGTGCATATCACCGTAAAGTTCTATGCTTTTCACCACCACTTTTCTATATGCTTTTAACCCGCAGTTAAAGTCGTGAAGGTAAATACCCGTCAATCTTCGTGCTGCCCAGTTGTATAATTTTGTCGGAATGGTTTTCGAAATAGGATCATAACGTTTCTTTTTCCATCCGGAAACAACATCATATTCCTCTTCAAGGATCATTCGTACCAGTTCTGGGATTTCATCGGGAGAATCCTGCAGATCGGCATCCATGGTTATCACCACTTTTCCGGTTACAGCTTCGAAGCCTTTCTGAAGGGCAGCTGATTTACCGTAATTTCTATGGAATTTAATCCCACGAACATTTACATCTTCTTTTTTCAGGCTTTCAACCACTTCCCACGACCCATCTTTACTACCATCGTCAACAAAAACGACCTCATAACTCAATTGATTCTCAGCACAAACACGTTGTATCCACTTATGCAATTCAGGAAGTGATTCCACCTCATTGTATAACGGAACTACTATGGAAACCATAGGCTCATTGCTTGTTTCAGAAGATATTGAGTTCGTCATGGAAAAGTGCAACTTTTGAAATTCTCTTAGCAAATGTAGCTATAATACTTACTTTTCGATACTTGGCATTATACAAGCATTAACATCAATTGTTTGATAACCCTGGTTTTTGAGCAATTTCTACTGAATGATTAATTTCTTTATGCAAGTTCCTGCACGCACACTGTAAGCCCCAGGACTCAATCCGGAAACTATAATGGACTTTTCATCCATAGTTGTGATCCCGGAAAAAACTTCCTTTCCGGTAAGGTCGTAAACGGTAAACAATTCTCCTGCTGCCAAACCTAAGATCCTGAACGTTCCTGTAGAAGGATTCGGAGCAAGAATCCAGTCTGAACCTGATTTCCCGTCAACCGACAATACTGAACCTTCGGTGATCATAAAATGATCAAAAGCAGCTTCGGTAACATTGATATTTGGTCCGGCATCACTAACTCTAACGCGAAGCTGCATCGTATTACTCAATGGCATAAAATCGAGAACACGGATTGAAACCGGTTCCCACGCAGAAAAATATAAGCTGTCCTGTGTCTCATCAACTACGACCAAATCAATAGAATTCGTGAGACTTGTAACCATTTCATCATCAAATTCACCCGGACCGAACCAGTTGAAGAAAAATCTTTCGAAATAAATGTACGGATCGGTATAACCCGTAAGATCGAAATTAGGCGAACGCAAAGTTACGGCTCCGTCCTGTACATCATCTACATTAGCTATTACCGTTTCTTCATTCCCGGTTAAAAAACAGTAATTCGTACAATCATAAAATGCATCTTCTGCCGGAACCGAAATCAACCCTGTTTGAACCGGAATTGCCCGTTCCCACAAGCCTTGAGTTGTTGTTCCATTGATGGTTGTCCAACCAAAATCAAATGAAAAATCATCGTAATACCCTTCTTTCAGACTGTAGTGAAGGGTTATGTTGTCATTTTCCAAAATCGTATCGACACAATGGGTAATGTATCCCCATTTTCCGACGATGATCTTATTGTTTCCCGGATAATAAACCTCCAAAGCGGATTCACCGAAACCATCAGTAATTCCATCTATATCAATCAACTCAGATGAAACCCTTGTATTTGCATTTATGATTGGGTCACCGGTAACAAAATCAGTGACAACAATGGTATAATGAAGCGGATCGATAGGAACCAGATCAATGGTATCAGTCACAACCAAACCTGTGGTAAAATTCACCTGCAATGTATCCGGGTAATAAGCCACTTTGCTTAAAATTACTGTATAGGTATTGGGATTCAGTATTCCGAGGTAATAATTTCCATCAATCCCGGTTGAATACTGGTTGTTCTGTCCCAGGATTTTAACATTAACCCCATTAAGCGGGTTGAGATTAGACGCATCACGCACTAATCCTTCATAATAACAAGGTTTTACCAGGTGAGGCTGAAGCACGAATAGCCCCTGGCTCATATCGCTTCCGATTACCAAACCTGAGGGAAAATAAGGATAGACTCCCCAGCAACCGTCAAAATTGGAATTTTGGTTCGGATGGGTATCGTACCAACCGATTTGTACCACATTTTTTGGACGCGACATATCGTGAATTGTCACACCATCAGTATAGTAAGAAGTGAAGACAATGGAATCGTCTTCAATAAAAGCGTTATGCGGAATGATATTTTCACCGGGGGAACTTTGGATTTTGTCCGTAAACTTTATGTTCATAGGATCGGAAACGTCGTAAAAATCCAGGAAAGAATTCGGATGTTCATCAGTTGTCACAACATAGTTATCATCACTTGTTGCCCAGATATTATGTGTGAAAGTGGAACTTGTAGATTGTGTATTCAACAGAACCGGATTCGCATGGTCCGTAACATCAATTATGGAAAAGAAGCCGTCACCGATATGTGCACCATACAACCTGTCACCCTGCGCAAATGCATCGTGACAATACCAATCATCGAAAATACCTACTTCAACCGGATTAAATGGATCCGAATGAATATCCAGGATAATCATTCCACCGTTTCCGCGGTTAGCACCGCAGATATAAGCCCAACCTCCTGTGGTATCAACAAAAATATCGTGAGCACTTTGCCATTCAGCTCCGATTGTTCCGAAATAGTATGAAACCGGTAAAACGTTCGATTGTGGCAAAGGTGAAAGATCAACGATTAGCATGCCGTCTTCAGCTTCTGTAGTAACATACAATACATCATTGTACACCTGCAAATCGCGCCACATACTTTCACTTCCGGGTTCCCAAAAGATCTCAACCGGGTTTTGAGGATCAGCCAGGCTAACGATGGAAGTTCCTTTTGTTGTTCCCACCAAAGCATATTCAATCCCCGTTTCGTCGGTATACCCCCAACAATCATTCAAATTGACGTTGTGCAATGCCTGGTAATTGATATGGGAAACAGAATCGAGATTATAATTCTGAGCGAGAGATTTTAATCCGAAAAGGATAAAAAAATGTAACAGCAGCTGACGTTTCATATTGTTTATGAAAATACGTGAAATAACGCAACTATTGGCAATCTAAACTTTTAGTATCGTCATTTTTGAGTAATTTTGCTAAGTTATTGATTAGAATGATGAAACAACCCAACATCCAGGACCTTCGTAAGCTTATTATTTTCACGTTTACCTTTGCATTTTCTGCCGTATTGTTCGGACAGCAAGACTTCAATAACTTTAAAACCCTGGTATCTGAAGGACCTATTCCGGCAGATTTTACTTCAAGGACATCGGAGAAAATAGCGGATGACATTAATGCGGGGCGAGTAAAAATGGAAAGCACTGTAGCTACAAAAAAATACCTTGATGCCATTCACTCAAGCATAGATGAAATGCTGCTTTCAGGTTATGTTGTTTATGGTGATGAAGTTTCTGAATATGTAAAGTCTGTGGCTGAAAATATGCTGAAAAACAGTCCTGACCTTTCCAACAAATTCCGTTATTATACTATCAAATCGAATGAAACGAATGCTCTTTCTACCGATCAGGGAATTATTTTCGTAACAACAGGTTTGATCTCACAGCTTTCCTCAGAAGCGCAATTGGCTTACGTTCTTGCCCATGAGATTGCGCATTATACTGAACACCATGTGCAGAACGGTTACCAGGAACGATTGAAAAACGCGAATAAAAGAAACCGCATTGAGCGCATGAGCAGCTATGCAAAAGATCTTGAATTTGCAGCCGACAGATTGGCTTTGAAATTATATCATGATGCCGGATACAGTGTGGATGAAATCATTCCCACTTTCGACGTATTGATGTATTCTTATTTACCCTTTGATGATGCGGCTTTTCCACGGGATTACTTCAATTCAACGAACGTTTTTGTTCCTGAATCCGAATTCGGAACAAAGACATACGCCATCAAAACCAACGAAAATTATGACGACGATAACAGCTCACACCCCAATATCCGCAAACGTAAGGATGCGATAAACGAAGCGTTGAGATCCTATTCTGACTGGGATACGATTGTAAATAATTTCGGTGATGAGCGTTTCAATTACATTCGGAACGTAGCCCGTTTTGAGAGCTTGAGAACAAATATCATTGACGGCGAACTCTGTCAGGCATTGTACTCCATTTTCCTTTTGGAGCAGGAATTCCCGAACTCCGTTTATCTGAAACGCACGAAAGCTTTAACATGGCTTTCCATGATGCAGTTGAATGCAGAAAACGACTTATCGAAAATGCTTCCCAGTCAAAGTGATTACGAAGGTGAAAGTGCAAATCTTTACTACTTCATCAAGAACCTCAAATCCAAAGAGGTGGCAGCATTCGGGCTTCGCCAAACGTATGATCTGAAAAAAGAAAATCCGGAAGACGAATATTTCAACCTGGTATATGAAAGAGCGGTGAAATCCGCTGCCAAAACGGAAACTTTTGTTTTGAAGGAATTCAACTCAAAAAGCATGAAAGAACGACTTGCTGAAATGAAGGTTGAAGAAGAAAAGCCGGTTGTTGTCGATACAGTTGCAAGTTCTAAATCAAAATACGACAAGATCAAGACGAAAACGGATATCAATTCATCAAAAAGTGTTGACACTTCAAATTTTGCAATGTACATTTTACCGGATATCATTCAGGATCCGTTGTTCTTAAAGCTCCACACTAAGTATAAAAATGAAATTGATTCAATAGAAGCGGAAAAACTCGCATTTCAAAAATTGAGCAAAAAAGAAAGAAAACAAGTTCTTCGTGAACAAAACTCTTCCGTAAATTCAGCCGGCTTTGATCTTGAAAAAGTTGTTTTGGTTGAACCCACTATTAATTTTGTTAGGAAGAGTACTACTATTCAGCAGAAAGAAGGAATGGAAGATAAATTCATTACTTCCATAGAAAATGCCAGTGAAGAAGTAGGAGTTGAGATGCAAACTGTAGCAAAGCAAACCCTGGCAACAGGTGAAACAAAGGAATTCAATGAACGAAATGCTTATTTCTCTTTCCTGAACCAGGCTTCAAACTATCCGGGAATAGATATTTTCCCTGTCGATTTTCAACGATTGAAAGATTATACGGCCGATAGAGGAACGAGCATGCTTCTTTTCACTTCTGCGGATTATGATTTCTCACCCAATCTTAACCCCTTGCTTTATGTGTATTCAGCTGTCTTATTCCCTACTTTACCAATTACACTGTTCGTTTACACTCCTATTAAATTAATCCAGGGAACCACTACAACCTACGCAACAATTGTATTCGACACCAATCAGGGAAGAGCTTTAACCGTTAAATACAATACTGTTCACAGCAAACCTAAACCGAATATTAATCAGGCCTATTATTACCATTTATTAAAGAAACTTAATCAGTCTTCAAACTAATGAAACAATTATTACCTCTTCTTGTAACTTTTTTGTTTTTAGCCACTTCTGGACATACTCAATCCACTTATTACGGGCATAAAGTTGGAGTGAGCCTTAATTTTATCGGAAGAAAACCTTTGTTAGCTAAAGGTATCATGAGTTTCCTAGATGATTATAATACCCCGAATATTCGCTATAGAAATAGCAGGCCTGAAGAATACAGAAACTTTGACTGGGGGTTTGAAACGGGAATTACCTTCTTCTCCAGAAAACAGGCATCATTTGGTTTACAATTCACATATTACAAAACCGATATGATCAGGTATGAGTCTAATTATTATTATGATGCTGAGACCAGTACTTATTTCACTGCTACTGCTTTTGAAGACCTGTCATTTAATTCAATGACGTTTATGCCTGTGATCAGTGTTACCTCTGAAGACCTTATCAAACCCATAGGATTAACACATGAATTCGGTTTGGGATACATGAGTTCTTCTATTGTTGACAAAGATTACCATTTTAAAATGGATGGCACGGTTGTACAAGATACTTCTGGTATATTTTACGACAGAAACGCGAAGTACCAGGGAGTTTGTGCCATGTACGGACTAAAATTGGCTAAGCCGCTAACAAAAAGTCTGGCGATGAACTTTGGCTTTCGCTACACATTGAACTTTGGAAACAAAGACAATACTAATCCGGGTAAAAATTTATACGAATTGGATAACGACGCAAAAAACGGGTTGAATAAAAATTACGTTAACCTGGTATTCGGCCTCACACTTCTGATTTAAAGAAAAAAGATCGCCGCAATGATAAAGATCACTATGATCAAAAGGTATTGCCACACATCCACGAAATAAGGTGCGATCTTTTTTATATTCTCCATCAGCGATTTCATACGACAAAAGTACAGTTTAAGTTGATTTAAAAATGCATCGGAATATGTCATTTTGTCTTTTTCTGCTTACTAAAAACGACAATTTGTCGTAAAAAGATACCCTTCAATTGATTGGTTTAAGGTTTGACGAAATTGTTTGTCAAATTTTAATACAATGGACACAAATCAATTCACAATAAAAACACAGGAGGTACTTGGATTTGCCCAGGAACTTGCAATGCAGGAAAAGCACCCTGCAATTGAAAATGCTCATATTCTGAAAGGGATTCTGATGCAGGACCAAGATGTTGTACCTTACCTCCTTCAGCAAAACCAGATAGATAAAAACCTGTTAAACCAAACGGTAGACAGTATTATTAACGGTATATCGAAAGTTGAGGGCGGGCAGTTATTTCTTTCAGCAAACGGTCAACAGACTTTACAACGCGCCATGCAGGCAGCAAAGGCAAATGGAGACGAGTTTGTAGCGGTTGAAATGCTATTCCTTGCGCTGATCGATGCTAATGATCAGATCGGAAAGCTGCTGAAGGATTGGAAACTGGATAAAAAGAAAATTGAGAAACAGATTATTGAACTTAGAAACGGAGATAAAGTGACATCAAATCAGCAGGAAGGGACTTATAAATCCCTGGAAAAATATGCGAAGAACCTGAACGAAATGGCAAAAGCAGGAAAATTAGATCCTGTTATTGGCCGCGACGACGAAATTCGTCGTGTACTTCAGATCTTGACGCGTAGAACGAAGAATAATCCGATCCTTATAGGAGAACCCGGGGTTGGTAAAACGGCTATTGCCGAAGGTCTGGCGCATCGAATTATTGACGGCGACGTACCTGAGAACCTGAAGTCGAAAGTGGTCTATTCACTTGATATGGGTGCTTTGATCGCAGGTGCAAAATTCAAAGGGGAATTTGAGGAACGTTTGAAATCAGTTGTAAAAGAAGTAACAAACGCAGATGGAGAGATCATTCTTTTCATTGACGAAATTCATACCCTTGTCGGTGCCGGAGGTGGTGGCGAAGGCGCAATGGATGCTGCAAACATTTTGAAACCTGCTTTGGCAAGAGGAGAACTGAGAGCAGTTGGTGCAACAACATTGAATGAATACCAAAAGTACTTTGAAAAAGACAAAGCACTTGTTCGTCGTTTCCAAACCGTTTTGGTAGATGAGCCGGATACGGAAGATGCCATTTCCATCCTTCGCGGGATCAAGGAAAAATATGAGAATCACCATAAGGTTTTGATCAAAGATGCTGCGATTATTGCTGCAGTTGAGCTTTCGCAACGTTACATTACAGAACGTCATTTGCCGGATAAGGCGATCGACTTAATAGATGAAGCGGCTTCAAAACTGCGAATGGAGATCAATTCCAAACCGGAAGAGTTAGATGAATTGGAACGTAAGATCATGCAACTTGAAATTGAAAGGGAAGCTATCAAACGTGAAAACGATACTGCAAAGCTGGAAAACCTGGCGAAAGAATTATCTGCCCTGGAAGAGCAGCGAAATGCATTAAAAGCAAAATGGCAAGCTGAACGCGATATTGTTGATGGTGTTCAAAAAACAAAAGAACTTATTGAGAATTTGAAACTGGAAGCTGACCAGGCTGAACGTGCCGGGGATTACGGAAAAGTAGCAGAAATTCGCTACGGACGAATCAAGGAAGCCGAAGTTGAACTGGAAAACAGCAAAGCAAAACTGGCTGAACTTCAAACGCAGTCGAAAATGATCAAGGAAGAAGTAGACGCCGAAGAAATTGCTGATGTGGTTTCAAAATGGACAGGAATTCCGGTTTCGAGAATGATAGAATCGGAGGTTTCAAAACTGCTTCGTCTGGAAGATGAGCTTGGAAAACGTGTTGTTGGTCAGGAAGAAGCAATTGTAGCACTTTCTGATGCTGTACGAAGAAGCAGAGCCGGGTTGAACGATTCAAGAAAACCTATCGGTTCATTCATTTTCCTTGGACCTACAGGAGTCGGTAAAACCGAGTTAGCGAAATCGCTGGCAGACTTCCTGTTCAACGATGAAAATGCAATGACGCGAATCGATATGTCGGAATACCAGGAAAAACACAGCGTTAGCAGATTGGTCGGAGCGCCTCCGGGATATGTTGGGTATGATGAAGGCGGACAATTGACAGAAGCTGTTCGTCGTCGTCCCTACTCTATTGTATTGTTAGACGAGATCGAAAAAGCACATCCTGATGTTTTCAATATCATGCTGCAAGTATTGGACGACGGACGTTTGACGGATAACAAAGGTCGAGTGGTTAACTTCAAGAATACCATTATCATCATGACTTCGAACCTTGGTTCGCACCTGATCCAGGAATCATTTGAAGGCGTGAAAGAAAGTGAACTCCCGGAAGCAATGGAAAAAGCGAAATTCAAGGTGATGGAATTATTGAAACAAACGATTCGTCCGGAATTCCTGAACCGTATTGATGAAACGATCGTCTTCACACCATTGAACAAGCGTTATGTTCGCCAGATCGTTGATATCCAATTGGAACAATTGATCAAAATGCTGAACGAAAAAGGCATTCAGATGCTGATCAAAGACGATGCAAAAGCGCATTTGGTGGAAGCGGGTTACGATCCTCATTTTGGTGCACGACCGGTAAAACGGGTGATCCAGAAACAGGTTTTGAACGAACTTTCAAAAGCAATTCTTGCCGGAACAATTGATACCGCTCACGGAGTTGTGATGGACATTTTTGATGGAAAGATCATTTTTAGAAAGCCAGTTTCGAAGGAGGAGGAAATGATTAAATAATAATTTGGAATAATTGTAGGGGTGGGTAGCGACCCGTCCCTACATTTTTTTAGCGACTCAAAAAAACCGTGATTTCGTAAAATCATGATTTCGTGAATTTACGAATCTGTGCATTTTTTAATTCGTGAATTCGTAAAATCACGAATTTTCAGAAAGAATAAAATTTACATCCCCCCAAAATCCGTCGGACACTTAAATCTTCTTTTCACACTGCGATTTGAAACCAACTTCCTGAACAGGATAGCATCTTTAAATTCAGCTACTAAACTCAATTCATGTGTTCCGTAAGAGCTTGTTTTCAATCTCGAAACCGTGAAATCATAATTGTACATTACACGCCAGTTCACAGCACCTTTACTTGGTAAATTCAGGCCAATAGCAAAGATGAAAGAATCAAACTGTTTTCCGCTCAAAGCAGCAGTTCTGTTACGCACCCAGATTCCGTAAGTCATTGGACGTTGCATTACGTTCAATCCAAAACTGAAAGTTCTGAACTCGTTCTGCATTTCGTATACGGCTCCCGGCGCAAGAACAATATCATTGAACAATAGATTCACATTTCCATGGAAGATCATTCTTAACGGCAATTCCTGATCGCCTTGCAGAAAGGCATCATTTGGCTGCGATAAGTGATGAACACTTCCACCTAAAGTCACCATCAAACGATCAAAGCTGCTTCTGCTGTTTCTTCGTGGCTCAGCATTGAAACGAACGGCTGCTCCGGCACTGAAATCGGCATAGCCAACATTTCGGTAATTCGGGTTGGCAAACGATGACGGACGAACTTCTCCTAATGTTTCATCGTACTGATCAGAGAATTTCAATTTCGACCAATCGATGTTCTTGTTCACATAGCCTCCACTTACTCCTGCCTGAACAATGCAGTTTTTCGTATCCACGGGACGATAAGAATAGCTCAGATATCCCGCCGTGGTTCTCAGCAAACTTTCTCCACCCACATCCGAATAAGCGTTTAATCCCAATCCCATTTTGAAAACGGATTGCGACTCCACCGCAGCAGCAAACGTATTAAATCTCCCGGGAATTGGCCCCCAAAGGTTTCGCGCATTCAAACGCAACGTAGTTCCGTCGTTAATTCCAACCATTCCGGGATTGTAATACGTAGGATTGTTATAGAACTGCGAAAAATTCGGATCCTGTGCATTTACAACACCAACATACAATCCCAATAAAGTGCAAATAATCTTTTTCATCATTAACGAATTACAGTTACTGTTCCGGCACGCTTGAACACACCATTATTATATTCTTTTCCTTCCCAAACTCTCTCGTTCATGAAGGTTGCAGTACATTTCCATACATACGCGTCCTGTTGAACAGGTTGCCCCATATATGTTCCGTCCCAGTACTCAGTTGGTCTACCATCAGAATCCAGGGCTGTTGTTGACCAAATCAGGTTCCCCCAATCGTCGTAGATCAGCAATTCGAATGTTTTCAGTCCAACTCCTTTCGGAATGAAATTCGCCACCTCAAACTCATTATGTCCGGGACTCATAGCATTCGGAATAAACAATCCGTAGAAGAAATCAACCGTAACTGTTTGGTAAGCGGTATCAACACAACCAAATTCAGTTGTGGCGATGAGCATTACATCGAATTCGCCGTACTGGTTATAGCGCTCGGTCGGATCAACTTCCGTAGAAGAATTTCCGTTTCCGAATTCCCAATAGTAGTAATCCCCATCTACGGAGGTATTCGTAAATTCAACCGTTCCACTAAGCGGGTCAGGACTTTGAATATTTACAAAAGTGAATCCTGCAACCGGAGTTGGCATTACCACAATCGGTTGATTAACCGTAATGGTATCGTTACAACCACCTTCGCCATAAGCAATCAGTGTGATCGGGAAAATTCCACCTCCACCGAAAGAATATTCAACCGGTGAACCAGTAAGAATGGATCCGTCTCCGAAATCCCAGCTTAGGTCAATAGCGTTATTCGAAGTTGAAACGAAAGTTGCCGGTTCGTTCACACAAAGTGAATCATTCGGCAGCGTGAACGATGCCACAGCCTGCAAATAGGAATCAATAACCGCAGTAGCTGTGTCCGTACATCCGTAAATGTTTGAAGCTATCAATTCAACAGTAAATTGTCCGTCTGTTGTGTATTGATGAATAGGATTCGTCAATGCAGATGTTTGTCCATCGCCAAAGTTCCATTGATAGTTAACCGCTCCTGTTGTGTTATTCGTAAACACAACATCTAGAGGCTGTGTACAAGGATTAGAAGTTACGAATGTGAAGTCTGCAACTGGTAAAGGATGAACAGTAACTGTTTGCTGTAAAGAATCATAACAACCATTCGCATTTTCAACATAAAGCGTTACAGTAAATGTTCCCGAAGATGTATAAGTATGAATCGGTGAAACAGTACTGCTGAAATTCCCGTCTCCGAAATTCCAGGACTGGAAGTCAGAGTTAGTACTGTTGTTTTGGAAACTTACTGTTAAAGGAACACAACCTGAATTCGGAACCGGAGTAAACGCGGCAACAGGATTTGTACTTACCACTATCGGGTGACTGACAGAAGCCGTACAACCATTTGTCTGACTTACGCCAACCAGCGTAACAATGTAAGTTCCGCTTGTTGTATAGGCATGAGTAGGATTCGTCAGTAACGAACTGTCTCCGTCACCGAAATACCATGTATTCGAAGCCAAGCCAACGCTTTGGTTCTGGAAAGTAAACAGATCATTGATACAAACAGAATCCGGGCTGGAACTGAACGCAACTACAGGTGAAGGGAAAACAGTGATCTGAGCTGTTGTTGTATCGTATCCACAACCGTCATTCGCAAACAGCTGAACCGTAAATGTTCCGGCAGTTGTAAATGTATGAGAAGGACTGTATGCGTTGGAAACGTTTCCATCACCGAAGTCCCAATGCGAGATCGTTGCTCCCTGTGAGAATTGCGTGAAATCAACGGTTAACGGTACACAACCGGAAGTCACACTTGTATTAAAGAACGCATTTACCTGATTCGGCATTACATGAATATTGTATTGCGCTGTATCCGTTCCACATTCGTTTGTAACTGCGAGAGTAATCGTGTAGATCGTATCATTGGTTCCAGTTGTAAACTGGTGCGTCAAAGTTGAAGCTGAAGTGTTGGAAGTTGGTGAGCCATCACCGAAATCCCAATAATAAGTATCAGGTAAACCAAGGCTGTTATTCACTATTTGCAGATCAACAGGCGAACAGGCTACATCCGTGTTTGTCCCGAAAATTGCAGTTGGTGACGGCATTGCCACGACCGTTTCCTGGTGTGTTGATGTTCCACAGAAATTAGTCAATTGTAAAGTAATTGTGTAAGTCGTATCTGCAATTACACCTTGATTATAAGTTTGGCTCACAGGAACTGCTCCTGTTGAGGTATTCCCGTTTCCGTAGTTCCAATTGTACGTCAAACTTGGGCCTGTAGATAAATCCGTAAATGAAACCAAAACCGGCGCACAGGCAGAATCAGGTGTCAACGAGAAGTCTGCAACCGGTGGAATTCGAACTTCTATCTGGTGTGTGATCGAATCCAAACAACCAAAAGCAGAAGTTACAACTACTTCTATATCATAAAATCCTTGAGCTGCATAAGCATGTGTCGGACTTGTAGCCGAAGAATTGCCTCCGTCGCCGAATGTCCACGCATATGAGTTCCCTAATGTCGATGTATTGGTGAAGGTTTCCACTACTCCAACGCAAACAATAGGATTGTAGGTAAAGTTCGCTGTCGGGAAAGGATGCACCATCGCAACCAATGTATCTCTATTCAAACAGCCCGTTACCGGATTCGTAAAGGTGTAAACAATATTGTGATTTCCGACCGGAGCAACAGAAGGATCAAACGTTCCTAAAGCAGCATTCGTAATGCCCGTTCCAGTCCACGTTCCACCGGCTGGTGTTCCGTTGAAATTCACCGGTGCGTCACTCGGACAGAAATCATCATTTGGTCCTGCGTTCACAATTGGAAGCGGGTTCACCGTAAACAACATTGTATCCCGCATCAAACAGTTTCCTGTTCCGTTTGAAAGCACTAAAGGGAACGTTCCGGCTGTAGTAGGATTGAAAATTCCGCCTGAAGTAACATCCGTCCCCGACCATGTTCCTGATGCCGGAGTTCCGTTCAGTGTCACATTCGGTGCGTCGATACAAGCTGCCTGATCAGGCCCTGCATTTGATGGAACAGGGTTTACAACTGTTACCACTCTTGAATCTGAGTTAACACAGCCAACACCACTTGTAATCGTATAGGTTAAGGTGAAACTTCCGGTTCCTGTTGGTGTAAATACTCCTGTTGCTGTTACGTTTGTGCCCGACCAGCTTCCTCCTGTTGGAGTTCCGTTGAATTGTACAGGGAAAGGTTGGTTACAAAGCGTTGTATCAACTCCTGCATTTACAACCGGCAACGGATTAACAGTAGCACTTAAATTATCTGAACTCGTACATCCTGTAGCTGGATTTGTATAAGTATATGTCAACGTAAATGTCCCAGCTCCTGAAGTTGCAGGATTAAATTGTCCGCTTGGGTTAGAAATTCCTGTTCCTGTCCAGGTTCCCCCAGCAGGTGTTCCGTTTAAGTTTTGAATTCCGGCATCAATACAAACAGTGAAGTTTGCGCCTGCATCCACAACCGGTAACGGATTTACCGTAGCAACAAGTGTATCTCGCAACAAACAGTTTCCGGCTCCATAAGAATAAACGAGACTGAAAGTTCCCGCAACTGTAGGATCGAAAATTCCGCCCGAAGTCACTCCGCTTCCTGTCCAGGTTCCACCTGTTGGAGTTGGAGCCAGAACAACATTAGCAGCATCAATACAAACCTGGAAATCAGCCCCGGCATTCGGTTGGATTGGTGCCTGAACAGTAACAACGCGTGTATCCGTATTCGCACACCCATTTGCATTCGTGAAGGTATAAGAAAGAGTAAATGTCCCTGTTCCGTTCGCTGTAAATACACCGGCAGAAGTGACATTCGTTCCCGACCATGTTCCACCTGATGGAGTTCCTGTAAATTGCACCGGGAAAGGCCGGTCACACAAAGTGGTATCGTTTGCTGCATTTACAACAGGCAATGGATTTACTACAGAAACCAGGAAATCCGAAGATGTACATCCCGTTGTTGGTTCTGTGTAAGTGTACGTTAGATTAAATGTTCCTGCACCAGAAGTCGGCGGACTGAATACACCCGTAGGATTCGTAATTCCGGTTCCTGTCCAGGTCCCACCTACTGGCGTTCCGTTAAGATTGACGTTCGGAACCGAAATACAGTTCGTAATATCTGCTCCGGCGTTAACAATTGGCAAAGGATTTACTGTTACCAAAAGTGTATCACGCTGCAAACAAGCTCCGCTTCCTAAAGTATAAACCAGCGTTTCTGTTCCAATTGTTGTAGGATCATAGATTCCTCCTACCGTAACATGAGGCCCGGTCCATGTTCCACCTGTTGGATTTGGAGTTAATGTCACATTCGCAGCATCAATACAAATACTGAAATCTGCTCCTGCATTCGGAACAACCGGGTTTACAACTGTAATTACCCTGGAATCGGTATTCGTACATCCGTTTGCATTTGTAAAGGAATAAGTAACCGTAAATGTTCCCGTTCCGTTCGGAGTAAAAATTCCCCCTATACTAATATTGGTTCCCGACCACGTTCCGCCTGTCGGTGTTGACCAAACCTGGAATGGAATCGGCTGATTACAAACTGTAGTATCGATTCCGGCATTTACAACAGGCAACGGATTTACAATCGCTGTAAGAACATCCGTATTCGAACAACCTGTTACGCCGTCGGTATAAGAATAAGTTAAAGTAAATGTGCCAGCCCCGGCAGATGAAGGTGTAAACTGGCCCGCCGGATTCGTAATCCCCGCACCTGTCCACGTTCCGCCAACTGGTGTTCCGTTTAAGTTTTGAATTCCTGCATCAATACAAACTGTAAAGTTCGGTCCCGCATCAACTACAGGAAGCGGAACAACCGTTGCAACCAACGTATCACGTGTTAAACAAGATCCTGTTCCGAAAGTGTAAACCAGGTTATAAGTTCCCAATGTATTTGGAGAGAATACTCCTCCGCTTGTGACGTTTGTACCTGTCCATGTTCCACCAACAGGAGTTCCGTTTAAAGTCACGTTTGCGCTTCCAAGACAGCTTTGGAAATCAGCTCCCGCAACCGCAGGTGTAGGTGAAACAACTGTTACTACTCTTGAATCTGTATTCGTACAGCCGTTTGCATTCGTGAAGGAATACGTTACCGTGAAAGTTCCTGCACCTGATGGAGTGAATTGCCCACCGGCAGTCACATTTGGTCCCGACCAGGTTCCACCGGCCGGAGTCGCCCCAAGTTGAAAAGGAATCGGTTGATCACAAACTGTTGTGTCCGGTCCGGCATTAACAACAGGAAGCGGATTCACAGTTATTGTAACATTCGCTGTTCCGGAACAAGTTCCATTTGCGCCGGTTACTGTATACGTTTGTGTTGAAGTTGGATTAGCAGTCACAGTTGCTCCAATCGTTGTATTCAATCCTGTAGCCGGCGACCAGGTATACGAAGTTGCTCCTGAAGCCGTCAGATTCACAGAAGAACCGTTACAAATTGTAGCACTCGGCGGATTAACAGAAACAACAGGAATTGGATTTACCACCAAATTCACGGTTGAAGGTGGTCCAACACAACCATTAAGCGTTCCGATTACTGTATAGTTTCCAGCCTGGGCCGCCGTTGCGTTTGTTATGCTGAAATTCTGGTTCGTACTTACAACAGTGCTTGATGGGTTGGTCCATGAATAGGTGCCTCCAACCAAAGGATCAGAAGTAAAGTTTGCTGTTTGTCCAACACAAATCGGTGTATTTACAGCTGCATTCAGAGCCGGTGGCAAAGGCCTGATAACAATGTTTGTTGTGGCATTTGTTGTCCCACAAGCATTTGTAGCCGAGAACTGAACCGGGTATGTTCCGGCTGCCGGGTAAGTGGTAGAACCCGGTACCAACGTTGAGGCCGACGATGGCGTACCGCCGGTAAATGTCCAGGCATAAGAATCTACAGATTCGAGACAACTGTTCACATTTCCCACAGGAGACGCGCTTGCATTTGCACAAATACTTGCCAGGGCGTTTACTGATATTTCAGGTGCTTTTTGAGCTGTAACCGCTTGGTTAAAAATGAACGATCCACAAGAATTCGTTAAGGTTAATCGAACCGTGTAATTCCCCGGATTTGTAAATTGAATCTGCGGGTTAACCGAATTGGCATTTGTTCCACCGACAAATTGGAATTGTCCTGTTCCAGGCACACACGTACTTCCGTTAAAGATCACAGACCATGTTCTTGTAACAGCACATGTATTTGTCAATGTTGAAGCATCCGTACAAGTTGTAATGAAAGGAACACAACCTGCATTCGGAGAAAGTGTAAAACTTGGAACCGGCGGCGCTTCGATACAAACCGTATGCGTTTCCGTGGTACTTCCACAACTGTTGGTTACTGTCAGAGAAACCGTATAAGTTCCCGGTGCAGCGTATGGATGCGTCGGGCTTGTAAGTGTAGCTGTGGTTAAGTTATTTCCATCACCGAAATTCCACTGGTAAACCGCATTTCCGGAACAAGAGGTATTGAACCCGGCTACAGTTGTGTTCTGGAAGAATACATTACTATTCACACAAGCGGTACCCGGTATAATGTTGAAATGGGCTTGAGGTCCGGTATAAACACGAATCGGAGAAATGGATGCAAATGAACTATCACAAAGGTTGATCGCTTTAATTCTGAAGGTAAAAGCATTTCCCGGTTGACCACAGGAAGTAGTTGTATACGTATGGCAAATTTCTGTTGGTGGCGGGTGAGAAAGCGTATCCTGGGGGCTACCGTCACCATAATTCACAACGTAGTAAGTGGTGGAGTGATTTGCAGAATAGTTACTCAATGGGAAACATAAAGTTAACGGTCCACAACCTGTTGTTGCTCCGGGATTTGCCGCTCCAATAGCCGGGTTGGTGATGTTCGCAATATTGTAAAGCGTAGAATCCACACAACCGTTGGTCCCGGTTATGATATAGTACAAATTAAAAATCTGTGCCGAGGAATACAAATGACTTACTCCTCCACCGGGAAAAGTACCGGAAGTAAAATTGGGTGATCCGTCACCCCACTGGATCGTGTAGTTTGAAACGGAAGTGGTTGCCGATGCATCGAAAACGGTCATATTGAAATTCGTCCCATCGCAATTGCGCATATCGGCAATTGGATCGATCAGTGTGGGGTTTGGAATTCGTCGGATTGTAACCGTTTGAGAAATACTGTGAGTACAACCCTGGGCATTTGTTACAACAAGGGTTACAGTGTAGTTTTGACTACCTGCGCCATACGTAACAAATGAATGTGTCGGGTTAATTAAAGTAGATGTATTTTGAGCACCTGAAGTTGGATCACCGAAATTCCATGAATAGGTCAATCCTGTTCCGGTAGAAGTATTTGTAAATTGAACGGCTACGTTGGAGCAGTTGTTATTTCCTGTAATTGTAAAGTTCGCAACCGGAACAGGATCAACGGTTACGCTGATCTGATCTGTTGATACGCAAGCGGTTGGAAGTTGAGAATCTGTTACAGTAAGTGTATAAACCTGGTTCACAGTTGGCGTGACGACAGGGTTCGCAATAGTGGGATCATTTAGTCCGGTAGCAGGTGACCAGGAATAGGTTAATGTTCCTGTACCGGTTCCAGCCGGCAATCCACCAATTTGAGCTGATGCTCCCAAACATATCGAAGTATCTTGTCCGGCATTTGCAGTACATTGTCCGAACGCATTTTGGCTGAATGCAAGGGTGAGAACAATGGTTACAAAGGATAAAACCCTGAAAATGTGCATAATGAAGTTTGTAGTTTTGCGCCAAAGTTCGCTATTTTAAAACGATGGTACAATACTTCATCTGTACTATTTTTCAATATTATCCACACTTAATGTACACTTAATGAACCTTGCACGAAAATTGTTGTAATATTGAAAGATTCTTCAATATGTCAAGATCTATTTTCATCATTTTCATTGCGTTTTTTCTCACTTCAAAGGTGTATGCTCAACAGTTTTTGAATAAACTGGAGAACCATGAACAATTCCAAAAATTAGCCGGCGAACCATTAAATACGAACATTGGAAATCTTGAATCGGTGAAGATCGTCTATGACGTGAAAGACAAGAAGATCTATTTCATCAATTCCAGGATCTACAAATACCATCTTGATTTCTGTATCGGATACCTGAGGGTTCAGGACGATATTGAAACTTTCAATACTGTAAATTACGGAACCGGAAAGCAACGTAATTTCCTTCTTTGCAATGTCAATTACAACCAGGCGAAAGATCAGTATTTCATTGATTTTTCCGTATTCGACCAAATGAATGAAGAATACATCAATCTCATTTATTCCAAAATAGATCAAAACAGTTTTTTCAAAGACAAACTTTTTCTTTTCCTGAATACAGAAAGATTGATAGGCTTGAAAAGCACTTTGGATAAAACCACCAGAACACTTCTCCCTTCAGACATTTACGCGAACCAAACTTACCAGAATGTGTCTAACGGAAGAACTATAGGGATTCTTCGTTTTGAACCTAACCTGGATTCATTGTCTCAACCACTCCATCCGGAAGATATTCTTGTGACTCACGGAACTCCCAAGTATTTTCCAAATGTAAGTGGCATTCTCACGGACGAATTCCAAACGCCGCTGAGCCACCTTTCCATTTTGGGCAAGAACAGAAAATTGCCAATCGGAGTGGATAAACTTCTGATTAACGACAGTGTTTTCAGGAGCCTGAACGGAAAATGGATAGAATTCAGAGTTACAGACAGGGGAATCGAATACAAACCCAGCAGCCCGAAATACCGAACGGTCTCAACTCTTCCTGAAGTACCACTTCCGTTAGATACGACTTTAAAATCGTTGGTTGCGGTTGAGAATTTCCAGGCGGTTGGAGCCAAAACAATCGGAAACAAAGCCTACAATTTCGGATTGCTGGATGCCATCAAGAAGGAAGGTAAATTCGAGACTCCGGAAAGCGCTTATGCCATTCCCTTCTATTTCTACACCGAGCACATCAATAGAGGAAGAATTCAGGAATTAATAAGGCTTACAAGGAATTATAAAGCGATGTCGGATGACAGCTTGAGAACTCTTCTTTCGGAACTCAGGGATGAAATAAAAAAAGCTCCGGTTGACCCTAAACTGGTGGAAGAATTGAAACGAACGCTTGGTACAAGCGAGTTTACCACCTTCCGATTCCGTTCTTCAACAAATGCTGAAGATGCCAAAGGATTTTCGGGAGCCGGATTGTATCAAAGTAAAACTGTTGATCTGAACGACAGTACGAAAACTATAGAAAAAGGAATCAAAGGTGTTTGGGCAAGTTTATGGTTGTACGAGGCATTTATGGAACGACGGTTTTTCAATATTTCAGACCAAAAACTGGCAATGGGAGTTTTGATCCACCGCTCATTCCCTGAAGAAGAAGCCAACGGCGTCGTAATCACGAAAAATGTGTATCGCCCGAATTATACCGGAATTTCTGTAAATGTTCAATTCGGCGATATTTCAGTTGTGGAACCTGAAGAAGGAGTGGTCTGTGATCAGTTGGTGATTGTTTACGAACAAAGTCTTTCCGGTTTCGATAGAACCGTAGAATACATTACCAGCTCCAACCAGGGAGAAGGCCCGGTTTTGAGTGCGCAGGAATTGAAGGACCTGGAATTTGCCGTTGAATATATCAAGCAATGGTACTGGAAGAAAGGAATGCGGAATAAGCGTTTGTACTACGAAGATTTTGGCCTTGACCTTGAGTTTAAATTCCAGGGAAAAGAACGGAAATTGTATATCAAACAGGTACGGTATTTTAATGACTGACAATAACACAGCTAGACCTCCTACCTTTCAGGAGAAGATTTCTTTACGGACGAAGATTTGAAAAATTGAAAAAAATACCAAACCAAAATAAACTGGGTAAAACCGTAAAGCATATCTTCAACAGGAATGGTGAACAACCGAATATTCAATATTTCTTCGGGAGCGTAATTTACGATCGGTGAATCAAGCATACTTCCGGTTAACAGGCCATTTACCGAAATAAATCCGGGCAATAAGATCAAGTACACAACTAAAGCTTTTAACACCCAGTCCGCTTTCACAATAAACTCCAGGTAGATCAATACAATTATTGTGGTAATACATGTAACCAGTGGATAGATCTTGTCTGTATTGCAAACCGCCACAAATAAGCAAATCATGATCAGCAGAACAGAAACCAGTTTTGTGTAACGGTTGAGCAAGTCCAGCTTAAAAAAGGTTTCAATGTAGAAAAAAGTAAAAATGCAGGAAAAAGGTATACAAATAAAGAAAAGCCATTCTTCAACAGGAAGTCCGCACAATTTTATTCCTAAGGTATAATCGAAATTAAACCACCAAACCTCCATTTCCGTGAACAAAATATCCCAGATAATAAATGGTACGGCTACAATTAAGCTCGCCTTGAAAAAGCTGGTGAAATGCTTGTGAAATTGAATCCTTTTATCGAAGGAAAAGATTAAACAAACTATCACCGTGAAGAATTCAATCAATATGTAGGCATATGGTTTCATTGGAAACGTGAAAAATACATTCTGAAATATTTGACAGGAACCCACAGAAATCCGAAACATTCGCCTTTTTCTTTCCCTACGTGTTTATGATGTTGTTTGTGTGCACGACGGATAGCAAGAAAATAGGGATTACGGGTATTCCGAAAAAACTTGAAACGTTGGTGAATGAACAAGTCATGGACAACGAAGTACGCTGCGCCATAACAAGTTATTCCTATTCCGATATAAAAACGAAGATCATAACCAGCCCAGATTCCGGAAAAGATCAAGACAATGGCCGGAATGGCAAAAATGACAAAGAAATAGTCGTTTTTTTCCAGGTGACCATTATTACTATGATCATGGTGATCTTTATGAAGTACCCATAAAAAACCGTGCATCACATACTTATGAATCACCCAGGTCGCTCCTTCCATCAGCAGGAAAGTGAAAAATACTATTGCGTAGTTCATAGCCTAATTTGCAGGAAACAATTTTTCCAATACGTTAAACCTGTAGTCAAATATCTTTTCCAGTTTGCGGCGTACGACAAGCGTATGCATCAGGCTTCCAAGGACACCAAGAGGCAACGCATACTCCACCCGGTCTTTCATTAGTACACCGGACTCATTTTCGACGAACTCGTGGTAATGGCGCCAAAGTTTATACGGCCCTTTCTTCTGGAAATCAACAAAGCTTTTTAAATGATCTACTTCTGTAATTTCAGTTTTCCATTTTAACTTGATTCCCCCTAAAGGTCGTACATTATAATCGATGGTCATTCCCTTATAAATAGCAGTCTCGCCCACATCAGACAACACTTCAAACCGCATTTCTTCAGGAGTTATCTTTTGCAGGTTTAATGGTGATGAGAAAAATTCCCATGCATCTCCAAGTGTACAATTCAATTGCTGCTCTCGTTCCAGGATATAGTTCATCAGTCTTGTATGAGTGATTTGACCATTTTCTTCAATTGTTCCGATGTAATAGCATTCTGGTTCTCTTTCAGGAATTTTTTATCGGCAGCTATATTTTTATTGTATCCCAGGAATGAAGGACAGTTCTTTTGTACCGAAAAACGGATAAAACGGATCTCCACGTTGTCAGGGTTGCTCTTCACAGCTTTTTCTATAACCTCCTTTCCAAGGTTAAATGAATTCAACTTTGCAACAACACCGGAAACATGGTTAGCCCAAATAGTCATTAAGCCCCCCAGATAAGCTTTGTGCACATCTGAAGTAGTTTCTTTGCTTAGCTTTTCCATTAACGATTTGCAAAGCGCCTTGTCATCTACTGCTTTGGAGTAGTTTTTTCTAAGGTATTCAAGATCCAGTGCATAACTCGAAACAGAACTTGCCACCAACACTACAAACAAAAACCACTTTATCATAGGATCATCATTTTGTATTGTACATAACTTCTCATCATCAGCGATAGTTTACGAACATCCGCTATTCGGACGCGTTCAGTGGAAATAACTTCCGCGGAGGTTTTTCTGATCTTTTTGAACAGAGAATAATAATACCTGTAAGCCAAGTAAACACCGAACTTTGAAGAACGAGGCAATTTCCTGATTCCAATAAGAGCTTCTTTAAACTCCTGCTCAATTTCTTTTTCAATCTGGCTCTTTACTTCATTTGAAAAATTACGCATATCAACATTTGGAAAATAGGTTCTGCCCAAAACGTGGTAATCCTCCTTCATGTCACGCAAAAAGTTCACTTTCTGGAAAACCGAACCCAGTTTCCTTGCATATCCCTTCAATTCCAAATAAGCATCCTTATCTCCCTCTACAAAAACCTGCAGGCACATTAGACCTACAACTTCAGCAGAACCGAGAATATACTTGTCGTACAGTTCTGTGTTATATTCTATTTTCTGCAAGTCCATTTCCATACTGCTGAGGAAACATTCTATCAAGCGGTGGTTAATATTGTATTTATGAACTGTTTCCTGGAAAGAATGTAAAATCGGGTTAACCGAAATCCCCTCCTCAATTGCGCTCCAGGTATCTTCTTTAAGTCTGTCCAGCAATTTTGCTTTGTTGTAATCATGGAAACTGTCAACGATCTCATCTGCCAACCGTACAAAACCGTAAATGGAATAGATAGCTGGACGGATCGACGAATTAAGCGCCAAAATTCCGAGAGAAAAACTTGTACTGTACTTTTTGGTTGTTGCCTTACTGATGTCGTAAGACAAATCATCATAAAGCTTTTTCATAGTGTGTGGTTTTTAGTTTTGTAAGTTCTGAAGCAACAATTTTTCCTGAGATGATAGAAGGCGGAACACCTGGTCCGGGAACCGTTAATTGTCCTGTGTAATACAAATTATTCAATCCTTTATTCCTTATCGAAGGTTTCAGCACTGCCGTTTGTGAGAGTGTGTTCGCCAAACCGTAAGCATTGCCTTTGTAAGCATTGTAATCCTGTACAAAATCACTTACACAGTAGCTTCGTTTGAAATCAATAAGATCTTTAAGACCGGAAACGCCTGTATGTTTCTCAATTCTCACAAGCATTTCGTCAAGGTACTTTTCCCTAACGGCTTCTTCGTCCGCCACTCCAATTGCAAGAGGCATGAGCAGAAAAACGTTCTCGTGACCTTCAGGCGCTAAGGAAGCATCCGTTTTAGAAGGACAGCAAACATAGAAAAGCGGATTTTCCGGCCAGCGTTTTTCTCCATAAATGGCTTCCACGTGCTCATCAAGGTCATGTTCAAAAAACAGCGTATGGTGCTTCAATCCTGGAATGGATTCCTTTATTCCGAGGTAATAAATGAGGCATGAAGGTGCAAATGTTCTTTTCGACCAGTAATCTTCGGTATAATTGCGGAATTCAGCAGGTAACAATTGTTCTGTATGATGATAATCCGATGAAGCGATCACCGCATCAAAGTGAAGCGCTGTTCCATCAATAACAATTGAACTGATCTTTTTCCCTTCAACAACCAGTTTTTCCACATTCTGATTGAAATGAAAAACAGCGCCGTTTTTTTCTGCCACGTTTTTCATGGCAAGTACCAATTGGTAAAATCCACCCATGGGATACCAGGTTCCCAACATGTAACCGCCATAATTCATCAGGCTGTAAAGTGCAGGAATATTCTTTGGTGAAGCTCCCAGAAAAATCACCGGGAACTCCATCAAAGAACGCAGGAAGGGATGTTTAAAATATTTCGCCACGTAAGAGCGATAATTCGTCAGAAGATTGAGCTTCAGCGCGCTTTTCGCTATTTTGGGAGAAATAAACTCTAACCAGGAATGACAAGGCTTGTTTACAAAATCCTGCATTCCTACTTCATATTTGTATTTGGCTGAACGCATGAACTTGTCGAAATTACTGCCCGCTCCCTTTTCGACAGACTCGAATAATTCACGCAGTTGTTCAGGCGATTCCGGAACATCAAGTTTAGCATCCTGAAAGATCATTTCGAATTGAGGGTCCAGTTTCACCAGTTGGTAAAAATCTGAAGCGCTGTAGCCGAAATCGGAGAAAAACTGTTCTATGAGATCAGGCATCCAGTACCAGCTTGGGCCCATGTCGAACGTATAACCATTATCGGTAGTAAACTGACGCGCCCTTCCACCAGGAATTGCGTTTTTCTCAAAAACGTGTACCTCATGTCCATCTTTTGCGGCATAAGCTGCAGCCGATAAGCCAGAAAATCCCGATCCGATTATTGCTATTCTCATTTCGTATTCGCTTTAATTGGAGGAAGGCATGTATTCAGACAACACCTTATGCAGGAGTTCAGGAGTTTCGATATTTCTGAGGAATATGGTTTGATGGAAATGCGTTAGTTTACCCAAAAGACTGATCAATTCCAGTTTTTCCAATTCAGACAAGTTGCCCGAAACTATTTTGGTTGCTTTCCTGATCTTATCCATATACTTCTCAAGCGTCTCCCTTCCGTATGGGGTAATTTCTATTACCTTACTTCTTTTGTCAACGCTGGAATTGGTTTGTTGAACCCAGCCTTGCTTGATCAAACGGTTTATGATTTGCATTCCGGTCGGTTTGTCCTGAATGTTCATCTTGATCAGCTCCATTTTCCCCATAGCACCAAATGCTTTCAGATTGATCAGATAAATAAATTCATCCTGAGTTGAAAAAGGTGAATCGTGAATTATTGATTTTGAATAAGTCTTTGCATACTTGCTCAGATGCACGAGCATGGTACTTATTACGCTTTCAGCAGATCGTCCTTCCTCTTTAAACTCCCAGGTGGGTTCAATTGTTTCGCCTTTTTGATTGGGTGAAGAATCGATGATCCACGACTTGAGGCCGTCAATATCATTGGTATACTGCTGTTTCGTGTTTTCCGACTCAAAAACTGCCAGTAAATCGATAAGATCATGTAATAAATTATAGTTCATTAGAAAGCATCTGTAATTAAGTATGTAAATATACTTTTAAATTTCTAAAAAGAAACAAAAATGTATTTTTTAATACTATTTTTTAGACGCGATGCCTCTTTTGAACATTAAATAAACTCCGCCAATTCCATCCAGCGCTCGGTCTTCGCTTCAATTTTTGACATGATCTCAGACAATTTTTGTCCAGCGCTCATTAATTGCTCGTTTGTTGCTGCGCCGTCCGAAAGCACATTTGTCCACTGATGTTTTTCAGCCTCCAATGCTTCAAGGTCCTTCTCCAAATCATCAAATTCGCTTTTCTCTTTGAATGACAATTTGCGTTTTTCCTGAGTTGAAGAAGCGCTTGACAATTGAGTGACTTTAACTACTTCCGGTTCTTTCTCTTTCGTATTCGAGTTGGAATTGGCGGCAGCCAATTTCTCTTTCTTATAATCGGTAGCTGTTTGCTTGCGGTATTCCGTATAATTTCCGATAATGTCTTTAATTGCTCCCTGACCTTCAAAAACGAATAAATGATCAACCATTTTATCCATGAAATAACGGTCGTGAGAAACCACGATCAAACATCCTTCAAATGTTCTTAAATAGTCTTCCAAAACACTCATTACGAAGATGTCCAAATCGTTTGTCGGCTCATCCAGGATCAGGAAATTCGGGTTCGACATCAAAACGGTCATTAATTTCAAACGACGCTTCTCTCCCCCGCTCAGCTTATGCACAAAGTTGTAATGCATGTGACGTGGAAACAAGAATTTCTCTAAGAACTGTGCCGCAGAAAGTTGCCTGCCTTTTTCCAAAGGAATAAACTCAGCAATATCTTTAATGACATCGATTACTTTCTTATCGTCGCTTACTTTGATCAATTCCTGACTGTAATAACCAAAAACAACCGTTTCACCGGTCACCACTTTTCCTTTATCAACCGCTTCTCTACCTTGAATCAGGTTCAGGAATGTAGATTTTCCGGTGCCGTTGTTTCCAACGATTCCCAGGCGTTCTTTACGCTGAAAATTATATGAAAACGAATCCAGGATCAGTTTTTCACCATAAGCTTTGCCAATTTTATGAAGCTCCAGAATTTTTGATCCCAAACGTTCCATTTTAACCGGTAAGTCCATTTCATCATCGTCAATTCGCTGACTAGCTACTTTTTTGATATCCTGAAAACTGTCAACTCTAGCCTTTTGTTTGGTTCCGCGGGCTTTTGGCTGACGACGGATCCACTCCAATTCTTTTTTGAACGTATTTCTTGCCTTATCAATTGTAGATTGAAGCTGCTCCTGGCGTTCGGCTTTTTTCTCAAGGTAATAGGAGAAATTTCCTTTGTACTTGTAGATCGTTTTGTCTTCCAATTCGAAAATAGTGTCACAAACTACTTCCAGGAAGTAGCGGTCGTGAGTAACCATCAAGATCGTTGATTTCGATTTGGAAAGATATTCTTCCAACCATTCGATCATGTCTAAATCCAGGTGGTTAGTCGGCTCATCCAGAATAAGGAAATCAGCTTCTGCAACCAAAACCTGCGCAAGAGCAACACGTTTCTTTTGTCCACCTGATAAACTTCCAACTTTTAAACTTGTATCGTGAAGTTTCAGAACTGAAAGAATTTGATTCACTTTCACTTCAACTTCCCAGGCATTCAGTTCCGTTAGTTGCTCATAACAAGCGTTAATTTCGTCTTCATCACCTGAAGCAAGTGCCTGATTGTAGCGTTTCACAATTTGAAGTTCAGGCATTTCGTGCGAAAAAACCGCTTCTAAGATCGTGTAATCTTCGTTCAAGGTTTCCGTTTGCTGCATGAACGCAACCCGAAGATCATTTCTATAAACAACTCTTCCTGAATCCAACGACTCAATTCCCATCAAACAGCGAAGCATAGTTGTTTTTCCGTTTCCGTTTTTGGCAACAATGGCAACTTTATCGCCCTGATCAATACCAAAACTTACATCAGAAAAAATAACTCTATCACCGTAGGATTTGGTGATGTCTTCAACAGAAAGGAAATTCATATACTTAAACTAAGTCCTGTCTTTATTGACAGGCGGGTGCAAAGATACTTCGACAAGCCCAGTATACAAAATGAAAAATGCAGAAGCCCTCAATTATACATTTTCAATTTTCAATCTATTGAACCTATCGCTTTATTGATTGTATGTCAGAAAGTTATTCGATCAGAACCTCCATCTTTATGGAAACGAAAAGTTTACGCATCCTACGAAATACTAAAATTGCTGACCTATGAGAAACATTGACATCCCTCAACCATGCAGTGAAAATTTCCAATTGATGACACCAACTGAGCGTGGTGCATTTTGTGAGAAATGTTCGATAGACACTTTTGACTTCAGAGATAAGACGAACGACCAGATCAGGGGAATCCTAAAAGCCAATATAGGACATGAAGTTTGCGGCCGATTTACCGGTAAACAGTTAGAGGAATTGAACAAGGATTTCGAAGAATGGACCTTCAGTTCCACCAAATCGTTCCAAAGCGGTTTTCTCTTCGCTTTAATTGCCGTATTTGGTCTTTCTTTATTTAGCTGCGCGGATCAACAACATGAAACGGAAATTGTTTCTTTCCAGGATGCTACAAAAGAGATCGTTCGCAATTTTGAAGAATTAAAGGACAACAGAACTTTTGCTGCGGCATCTGAGGAAATTACAGGTGAAGCTATCCCACAGATGGAGTACGTTAGATATGACTATGAAATTGGAGGCGCAATTGCTTACGATTTTCCGGAGCAACCGCCAATCGAACCGAAGGAAATTATAGAACCGGAGATCTATTACGGTTACGACGGTGGAATTTCCTATTCCCAAGTGTATTCTGAGCATTTAATTGCTGTTTCAACGGAGGAATACGATGAAAAAGGAAATGTCATTCCGAAAGAATATTCAAGTTTAACCTTTCCAAATCCGGCCAGCTCAACTTCAACCTTAGAGATCAAAGCTCCTAAAAAAGGTGATTTCCAAATTGATCTCTATGATATGAACGGTAAATTCTACAGGAATATTTACACCGGAGAAATTGAACGAGGAACTTTCCGCCAGGAATATGATTTGACTGACCTGCCTACAGGAATGTACCTTGTTACCATTATTTCGAAGAAATACAAGGAAACAGTTCGCGTAGCTAAAATATAGCAACCGATTGCGATAAACCAGCGTTTGAATAGAGAACTGAACAACTGATCATGCAAAAATTCGGAATTCCACATCCATGTAACGAAGACTTTTCGAAGATGACCATTACGGAACGTGGCGCTTTTTGTGAGAAATGTTCAGTTGACACCTACAGTTTCTATCAGAAAAGCATTCCTGAAATAAAATCCATTTTACGGGATAATATCGGACAAGAGATTTGCGGAAGATTTGCACCGGGACAGATTGAGGCTATAAATGCTGAATTTGAGGCATGGACTTTCCGTTCAAAAAGATCTTTCCAAAGTGCATTTGCGATGTCGTTGATTGTTGTATTCGGATTGAGTTTATTCAGCTGTAGTGATAAAAAACAGGAGATAGAAATCTCTCAATTCCAAAAAGCAACAAAAGAAATTATAGCGGCATTTGAAAAAGGAATTGATTTAAGTGAAGCTGTAGCAGGTTTGAATAAAGCACCGGAAAAATTCCAGTTGAGTTTATCCGGTTTTCCTATCGTATTGGATTATTTTCCATTTTACAGCGGTTGGAACATGATGCCGGCCGGAGTGGTTTACACTCCTGATTACATGAACAATTGGTTAGGCAATCAAATGCCTTTTGATACTGATAGCCGGATTGTCTACTTAAATATGAGAGATCCGGAAACAGAAGATTCGGTAAAGGTAGATCCTACTTCAAACATTGTTACAGCCCCTCCAATCGCTACCAACGAATTCTCTGCCATGGCATTTCCGAACCCAACTTCGGGAATCGCAACCATTGAGTTCAAGAATCTCAAAAAGGCACGTTACCGTATAGATGTTAATAGCACGAAAGGGAAACGTGTCCAGCATGTGTTCTCAGGAAAGATAGACCAGGAGATTTTCAGACAGGAAATAGACCTTACCGACTTTCCTCCGGGAACTTACATTATTGTCATTTCCTCAAGAAAGTTCAAGGAAACAACTCGTATTATCAAGAATTAACGCAGACGGTTTAACGAGTCGATCAGTTTTTTATCCTTGTTCACTCCTCTCAATCCAAGAAGTATAAATACAATTGAGGCAGCAAAACAATAGTAAGCCACTTGCGGCACAACACCATGATTTTTCGGATATTCAACTCCTTTCAAAAACTGGATTCCAGTGTAATAAATCCACGCTGCGGCAAACAAAACCAAAGCAACGCTCAATTTTGCCATAGTAGCCTGTTTTTTCCTGTCTTTGTACAAAAACATGGTCAATAACACCGCTATTGCAGGAATAACGATATAAACCCACAACATAGCAGAATGCGTTCCTTCGAACATTTCAAAAGAAAATGCACCAACTACGGCTTTCATATCTCCAAGTTGTTCCAATTTCACATTGTACAAAGGCATTCCAAACAAAGGAAGGGAAATAAGGATTAATGCTACCAGGAAATATAGGGTTTGAATACGCTGAATCATGTTGTTTTTATTTGTAAAGTTAATGTTAGCAGGCGAAATGCGTACTAATAAGCATAAAATTGTACTTTTTGGTTTTTAACTCCAACGTTCCCAATCCATTGATTGAACCAAACGGAAACGGAGTCAACCTCACTCCACTTTGTATTGAGGTTCAGGTATAATGTAGGTGATGCAAACTCATCCTGAGCCGGAATCTTCCCTCCGAACCGAACATGTTTTTGCTCCAATAAAGAGCCGTTTTTATAAGCAAACAGGAAAAACGACGGATTTTCCCAATGATCATAAATACGTATATCGGTGTCAAACTCCACTCCTATCCGTTTTTTTGATTTGGAAAGCAAATGTGAAGGAACTCCAAACTTAGGATCATCTTCAAAATGCGACGCTTCCAGTTCGAGTACAGTATTCTTAACCGGTCGGTTGTTCTTATCCAACAAATGGTATTTTGGACCTAAATACCGGGCATTTCCCGGCTTCTTATCAAAAGGAAGCGCCATATGCCAGATAAAACGATGCTCGGTTTGCATAAAAACTTCCCAAAACGCTTCTTTAGGTATATCTGTATAATGCAATATGGCGTATCGCATTTGATAGTCGTAAATGGTATAAATCCAAATAGCGAACGCACAAAAAACGGTGATTGACAATTGAACAAAGCGGTGCATTGCCTGGAAAAACAGGGCAATTACCAGTATAAACACACTCAGAAAATCGATGTAATTCCTGGCTCCAAGTCCACCGCCAAACCACCAGATCCACCAGGATGCGGAAGAATAAGTAACTAGCGCAAAAACAACCAATGCTCCCCAGAAAATCTTCCGTTCCTTCAAAAAACAGTAAGCAAATGCCGGGAACAATAAAAGAAGAACCGGCGTGTAAACGAACAAACCTTTCTTATAACTGAAAAGTACGTCAAAAATATATGGGTCTTTCCAGTTCACAAACCCTTCACCTGTATAGGAATTCATCTTCAAAAGGCCTGTTTGACCGTAGACATTCCACAAGAGAAAAGCAACAAAGGATAATCCGAGTGCAGCACCAATAACCAACTGTTTTCGATGTGTAAGGAACAATTCCTTTAAACGAAGGAGAAATAGTTTGAACGTTGGAAACAGGAACGGAATAAAGGCAAGTACAAAAGAATTCGTTGGGCGTATGATCACGGTGAGTCCCAACAACGCACACATCCAGTAAAAATTTCGTGAACGATCAACATCTGCCCAGCGTTTTGCATGAAAAATTATCCAGGTATTTATGGCAAAACAGAACACATGCGAAAAGGGAATTTCGACCGTTGTGTAGTAATTCAGATTGGTTGCAAAAAGAACAACGGTAACTCCCAAATAGCACATGAAAGGTTTTATCCGGAACAATTCAAGGATCCGGAACAAGCCGTATACCCCAACCAATGCGAAGAAAATCATTCCAAGATTGCACCAAAGCAGGAACGGCCAGCTATAGCCGTCATTCCTATGTCCGGAAATGGAAGCATGAACTTTAGCAGCAAGATAGAACGGTGATAAACAAACAGCGGCACCGGGATAATATTTATTGTAATGTTTTCCAGGCGCAGCCGGCATTCCTGCAAATTCAACAAACCGGTTTTTCGGATAAGCCCGTGTAACAGAATCAGCGAACTCGAAACGTTTGGTTTTATAGGTAAACCATTGCGGTAAATAGGCGTAATATCCTGAACCGTCAGATAATACAGGAAAAGTTCTTCGCGCCTCAGGATTGGTCCAGCCAAAACTTCTGTCTGATTTCGCAAAGAGGATGGCAAAGCACATTCCGAAAAAGAATAGCTTGAATGCTAAGGAATCCAGTATTTTATTAGAAATTTCTACGGCTTTCATGGATCATGTAGTAATCTAAAATCACCAATGCCGCCATGGCTTCAACAATTGGAACTGCTCTCGGAACAACACAAGGGTCATGTCTGCCTTCACCTTTGAATTCCACAATATTGCCATCAACATCAATTGTTTCCTGGTCGATCATAACAGTTGCAACAGGCTTGAAAGCTACCCGGAAATCGACAGGCATTCCATTGGAGATTCCACCCTGGATTCCGCCGGAATTATTTGTTTTGGTTGTCTTGTCGGCGTTAAAAATATCATTGTGGGCAGAACCTCTTAAGCTCACACCGTCGAATCCTGAACCGATGGAAAAAGCTTTTACCGCGTTAATGGAAAGCATTGCTTTTCCCAATTCAGCATGGAGCTTATCAAAAACGGGTTCTCCCAAGCCGGAAGGTAAGCCTGTAACAATACAGCGAACGCATCCGCCAATAGTATCCCCATCTTTTCTGACAGCGCGGATCTCTTCTTCCATTTTTAGCGCCATCTCCTCATTAGGAACGCGAACCGGATTATTCTCTCTGATTTCACGTAAGGAAGGATTCCATTCTCCCGACCAGCGAAGACTTCCCACCTGGTCAACAAAAGCATCTATTTCAATTCCTTTTTGTTCCAGAACCTGTTTTGCAAGGGCTCCCGCAACAACACGGCAAACGGTCTCGCGCGCGCTTGTTCTTCCGCCACCTCGCGGATCACGAATCCCAAATTTTTCAGAATACGTGAAATCGGCATGTGATGGACGAAAAACTTCTTTCAAACGGTCATAATCCTGCGAACGTTGTTGTTCATTACGAATAATGAAACCTATAGAGGTTCCTGTTGTTTTACCTTCAAAGATCCCTGAAAGGAATTCTACTTTATCACCCTCCTTGCGTTGCGTAACTATCGCTGATTGTCCGGGCTTACGTCGGTCAAGCTCGTACTGGATCTGATCAAAATCTACAGAAAATCCTGCGGGAACGCCATCAATAACTCCACCCAAAGCCACACCGTGTGACTCCCCGAAAGTGCTTACTTTAAATAACGTTCCAAATGTAGAACCAGCCATCTTTTTCAATTTGTTCTTACGAAAGTAAAAAGAATCCCTTTTCTACCTAGGGATAATAATCTCCAAAATGAAATTGAAGGTTTCAAAATGAAAAATTTTATTCAAAATGAATTTTGGAGATTGAAAATTTGACCTTCCGAAAACGCCATTCTACGCGGATTGTAAGGAAACCTTTCAACAAATTGCAAGTGTTTGGCATCCGCTTTGAAACCTTTGATATAAAATTTTAGAAATCATGAAAACGCAAGGGAATTATAGGGATACTATAGAAAAAGGGCAAGCAATTGTTCAAACTGTGTGCGTAAACATTGATGGAATTCAACCGATCGCACAAGTTTTAAGAAATGCATTCATACTTGCTGTATTTCTTATTGCCGGTTTGGCAGCTTCTGCTAAGCCCCACTATGGACCGAGTTTTGGATATCATCATCACCAATACGTGTACTATCCGAAGCAAAATTTTTACTATGACCCGTTTGTGGGAACATATATTGTTTATGAACGTGGAGTTTGGGTCCGACAGTTGGAACCACCACGCTTGCTGGCACGAATCAACATTAATATACTTCCGCACGTGGACGTTTATGTAGATTCCTTTTATCCGGAGTATTATAATCATGAGCATAGATACAGATACAGATTGATCTATATGGTTGCGCCAAGTACAACGTTCTATGTTTTCCGTCTGCCTCAACGTTACGATTTTACGATTTCTCCGTATGAGTATTACAGACCTCACAGACACATTGTGTACTACTACAACCCGAATTACTATTGTCACCGTGACAAATATCCTCGTGGGAATGCATACGGGCATTATAAGCATCATGTAAACAGAAATTACTACGCATATAATTCTCCATATCATTATCATCCGAATCATCATGGAAAGGGTGGACCAGGATTTAGCGGTGTAGGTAATCCTTCTAAAATGAAATCACGTCACGGCGATCATCCGGCTCCGTTCGGAACAAGACAGCGAAATGGTGGTTCTTATAAAAAACATGATTCCCGTCCGTTTGGAACCATGCCGCAACATAAGAACGGTGGAGGTGCAAAAAAAGGGAACAACAATGGTCCTCAAATGACTCCGCAACGTCAGGGTCAGGGTGGCGGAAAGCACGGAAAAGGTGGTAAAGGGAACTTTGGAGTTCAGGAACAACAGGCTCCGAACAACAATGACAACTGGCAAAAACCCGGAGGAAACCGTGAACAAAATATGCAAAAGGAGAAAAATGCACCACAACCAACGGAGCAGAAATATCCTGAGCAGAGAAACAACGTTCCACAACAGCGACAAGAGTCGCAGCCCAAAGAACAACGTCCGGCGAAACAGGAAAATGTTCGCCAGGAAAGAAATGTTCAGGGAGCACCGAGAACGGTTCCTAACCAAAACAAGGTTGGGTCTCCAAAAGGAGGTAAAAAAGGAAAAGGATAAATCGTATTTGCTACTATATCAATAGAAAACGAAAACGGGGGTCATGTTGGTGGCGCCCGTTTTCACTTTGGATATACCACTAATATACACCTTTCCTTTCCCACTGATGCGCAGATGAAAGCTTCCGCCGCGGCGGACACTCGCGTTTTGTAGGAAAGTCAATTAGTTTTTGCTAAAGAGGCGACTGGTAAGCACCTATAAAATCTGTGGATCTGCGAAAGAAAAGATATGAACTGTATATCTATACACAGATCGTCTCTTCGGTAACTTTCAGGATCTCACGCACTTCTTCCAAAGTTGGGGCTTCTGCATAAGTTCTAAGCACAGGCTCTGTTCCGGAAGCACGGATCATCAACCAACGGTTTTCATCGAAGAAAAACTTCCAGCCGTCAATTGTACCTACTTCTTTCACGTTGTATTTTCCGAATGACTTGTAGGCATTACTGCTACAATTGGCAACAATTTTCTGTTTCAATTCTTCGGTGATGTGCAAATCGTTTCTTTCAAATTTGAATCCACCGACAATTGAATAAACTTCTTCTATTAACTCGTCGAGCGTTTTACCTGATTTGGCCATGAATTCCCAGATGATCAATCCCATCCAGATCCCATCACGTTCAGGAATATGTCCTTTTACAGCAATTCCGCCAGATTCTTCACCACCAATCAGTACATCTTCTTCAACCATTATTCCGGCGATGTACTTAAAACCGATCTTCACGACTTCATAATCCAAACCGTAATGTTTTGCCATAACAGCAACGCGTGGAGTGGTACTGAAGGCGGTAACTGCTTTACCAGTCATGTGTTTATACTTCACCAAATAGTGCATCAATAGCAAAATGATATGGTGAGAATCTACAAACTCACCTTTTCCGTTGTACAAACCAATGCGGTCGGCATCACCGTCAGTTGCAAGTGCGCAGTGAACATTTCCTTTCGATTTGATCAGTTCTTCGAGTTCAACAAGGTTCTTTTGAATCGGTTCCGGAGCCTGACCTCTAAAAGACGGATTATGATCACAATGCAGCAATTCCACATTCGGCAAAATTCTACGTACCACATTTTGTCCGGCACCGTACATTGCATCATAAACCAGGTTCAATCCTGAATTACGGATTGCCTCCAAATCGAAATTAGCCTCAATATGATTTACATATCGCGTTTCAAAATCAACATATTCCAGTAAACTGCCTTCAAAAGTTGAAATGTCAACCTTCGCATAATTGAAAGGAACGCTATCCGGAATGATATCTTCAATTTCCTGAACCTTCTCAGGAGTTAAAGGTCCTCCGTAATGCGCTTTCAGTTTAAATCCGTTATATGACGGGGGATTGTGGCTTGCGGTAAGGATGATTCCCAATCCACAGTTCAGTTGGAATGCAGCCAATGAAATCATAGGTGTTGAAACAAAGCCTTTGGACATTTTCACCCGGATTCCTTCATGAAGCATCACCTTTGCAACGGTATCAGCAAACCATTCACCGGCAAAACGACAATCGTGTCCAAGTGCAACTTGCTGCTCCAGTCCGGATGCTTTCAGCCATTGAGCCGTAGCATAAGCCACACGGGCAACATTTTCAACCGTAAATTCCTCTGCAATGATAGCTCTCCAGCCATCTGTACCAAACTTAATTTTTGTAGCCACAATTCTAATTTAGAAGTTCAAAGATAGGAGAAAAAGTGTCAGATATTAACCCGGAAAGCCAATGTTTCCAACTAAATCGATTCATCACTCTTTCGTCCAGATACGTGTATTCAGGTTCAGGTCTTCCACTATTCCGGACATCAGGGAAATCAAATCCATCAAGAGCTGTACATCTTCCATTTTCAAACTTGGACTAAAAATCCGTGGTTCGAAAAGGTTTTGCTTGAACGTGTAGGCGATATAAACATTACTGTTCCTGAACGAAAGGCAAATTGCCCCACCAGTTCTGGTATTTAGTTCAAGAATTCGTTCCATTAATGATGGTGAGAGAATATAACGGCATTCCTGCTCATCGGTAGAATAGATCGCGAATTGTTTTTCAAATGCAGGATTGTCCATTCTGATCAACTCCCCGCTTCTTTCGGTGTTCCATGACTGGAATTTACGACCAAGTTTACCAAGCGCTTTTTCCATTGTATCCTTGTCTACAATGGTTTCCCCGACAAAATGTTTGTTGAAATCACCAACGAAAAACAAACCCTGGAAAATCGTATGCCAATGTTCCTGTCTTCGTCCTTTACTATCCGTGGTAACTGTTTTATATTCCGTATGGATCTCACCGAAGGAAAAACGTGTTTCGCCAAAAACCCCGGTAATGGTATCTTCAGCTCTTAAACGATCTATTCTTTTGGGGTATAACGCGCTTGCATGGTATTCAGGCATCAGCCCACGATTTACATCGTAACTCAGGCGATCATCTACTGCTTTAACTACAGCAGGAATTACCGTAGACTTAAAATCCTTTACAAATTGCTTTTTAAACCTGGAATGGATAATTCCAAGCCAGATAGAACCACCAATCAAACTGACACCACCAACTATGATTGCTGGCACGGGTTGATCCTGAAGGAATACTAAAAGAGCCAGAACAGCCGGAATCGTTATTCCCCACCACAAAAGGAAACGTTTCCAGAAGGTTTTGGTATATGCTTTTCTTCTTTGCTCAAGTTCTCCGAGCGCTCCGTTGCTTAGTTTGAAAAACAGGTCGTTTGCTGACATTTGGACAAATCAATTAATCGTTAAACTCAAAATACTTTTTCGTTGTCCAGCCATTTCTATTTGCAATGATGGAAGACGGAAATTTCAAAACTGCATCGTTGTAATCCTGGATAGCAACATTATATGATCGTCGCGCTGCCGCAAGTTGTTCTTCGGTTTCGTTAATACTGCGTTGAAGCATCAAAAACTGGTCGCTCGCCTTTAAGTCAGGATAGGCTTCAGATTTAATAAAGAAACTCGAAATACTCTCCCCCATTTGTCGGTTCACTTTCGCAAGGGCTTCGGCCTCACGAGGTGTTGACCTTAATTCCGTCAACTTTTGTAAAAGTTCACTTTCATGTTTCATGTAACCGTTAACACAACCCATCAATTGGGGAATGAGGTCAAAACGTTTCTTCAGCATAACATCAATTGTTGCGAAAGAAGTGTCAACCTGGTTGGATTTACCGATAAGTCCGTTTTTAAGAACGATAGCTGTAATAAGTATAATTACGACAAGCGCACCGGCAGCAATAGCAAGAGGAATTAGCATTGGATCAATAATTTTTGTTCGAACTTAAGAATAGCAATTGAGATTTGCAGGTGGTGTTGAAAATTTTCAATGATTTCGTGATTTCGTGATTTTACGAATGTGTGAAATTACGCTGGTTTTTAGAATCAGGCAAAAATTAAAAATCCCGGTGTTTCGTCCGCCTTGGGCGGATCAACGACCGGGATTCGTATTCTAATAAATATAGTTTACTTCTGGAATTCCAAAAACGTTTTTTCGATGATTGCAACGCACTCCAGCAATTGCTCTTCGTTCATTACCAATGGTGGTGCAAAACGAATGATATTTCCATGCGTTGGCTTTGCAAGCAACCCATTGTCTTTCATTGCAACACAAAGGTTCCATGCTGTTTTACTGTCTTCTGTATCATTCACCAAAATAGCATTCAATAAACCTTTTCCGCGCACTTTAAGGATCAAGTCAGTTTTCGCGATCAACTCGTTGATCTTAGCTCTGAAAATTTCACCTAAGCGCTCTGCATTCTCTGCCAGTTTTTCATCACGAACTACTTCCAAAGCCGCAATTGCAACACGCGCTGCAATCGGGTTTCCACCGAAAGTAGAACCATGTTGTCCTGGCTTGATTACCATCATGATTTCGTCATTAGCCAACACTGCAGAAACCGGGTAAACACCTCCTGAAACTGCTTTTCCAAGAATCAAAATGTCAGGTTTAACATTTTCATGGTCAACTGCAAGCAGTTTTCCTGTGCGTGCAATTCCGGTTTGAACCTCATCTGCAATGAACAATGCATTTGCTTCCGAACACAATTCTTTCGCTTTTGCCAAATATCCTGCATCCGGAACATAAACTCCGGCTTCACCCTGGATAGGCTCCACAAGGAAACCGATAACGTTCGGTTGTTTCAAAGCTTCGGCAAGTGCATTTGTGTCGTTATAAGGTATACGGATAAAGCCCGGCGTGAAGGGCCCAAAATTCGTATTTGCATCAGGATCGCTGGAAAACGAAACAATAGTAGTTGTTCTACCATGGAAATTCTGCTCACAAACAATGATTTGAGCCTGGTTTTCAGCAACTCCTTTTTTCTCATATCCCCATTTTCTAGCCAGTTTGATAGCCGTTTCAACAGCTTCAGCACCGGTATTCATCGGAAGTACTTTATCAAAACCGAAATAAGAAGTAATGAATTTTTCATACTCGCCAAGAACATCGTTGTAAAACGCCCTTGATGTCAACGTAAGCACTTTGGCCTGTTCGATCAGAGCTCCAACGATTTTCGGGTGACAATGTCCCTGGTTCACTGCCGAATAAGCAGAAAGAAAATCATAATATCTTTTTCCCTCAACGTCCCATACATATACGCCTTCACCTTTTGAAAGCACTACCGGAAGCGGATGATAGTTGTGCGCTCCGTACTTGTCTTCCAACTGCATTAACTCCTGAGAGGATAATTTTTCCATTGTTTCCATAAATTTCAAGTTACAATTAGTCCTGCTCATCACGGAGAGCATTCATCCTTTCCTCATTTGCAGACCGCTGGAGAGAAATCATCCGAAAGAATGACAAAGATAAGCCGGGGGCGGTAAAAATCCAAGAATGGATCGCTGGTTTTGTGTCTCTCGTCGAATTTAGCTCACACTTTATTTATAATGTTTTATCTTTGCCAAAAAATATTACGCTTGGCTATAGTACAATTTGCACAACCACAGGGCGATTTCTTTAAAACCCTGCGCAGTTCAGTAAACCGATATTTCACCGAAAACAATATTAAGCAAACCGGTAACGCAAAGTTATACTGGAAAACTGCTATCATCATTACAGCATATGTAGCAACTTACACTGCAATTGTTGCAGCACCGCTTCCCATTTGGCCTGTTATGGGGCTTTTCGCTTTTTTGGGATTTGTGCAGGGATTAGTTGGTTTCAATATCATGCACGACGCTTGTCACGATTCCTACTCTACAAAAAAACGAGTGAATTATTTCTTCGGACTTTCGATGAATGCCCTGGGAACAGATGCTCACATGTGGCGACAAAAACACAATATCGTTCACCATACATATACAAACGTAGACGGAATTGATGACGATATTGCGAAAACACCTTTCCTGAGAATGAGTGAAACGCAAAAACGTTTTAAAGCTCACCGGTACCAGCATGTTTATCTTACTTTCCTTTATGGAATTTCTACTTTCTACTGGATTACCCTGAAGGACTGGGAAAGTTATTTCAATAAAAAGGAATTCAATGTGACTGTGGAACGAATGAAACCTATGGACCATGCGATATTCTGGACAACGAAACTGATCTATTTCGGGCTTTATCTGGTGATCCCTTCCATGCTGTTTGGATTCGGATGGGCGTTCTTAGGGTTCATGACCATGCATTTTGTTCTTGGACTTTTCATGAGCTTCGTTTTCCAATTGGCTCACGTGGTTGAGAATGTGGAATTTGAACACAGTCATGGAGAATATACTGAAATTAATTCTGAATGGGCGGTTCACCAAATCAGCACCACAAGTGATTTTGCGGTAAATAATAAATTGGTTACCTGGTGTTTGGGTGGATTGAATTTCCAGGTAGAACACCACTTGTTCCCACGTATCTCACACATTCATTACCCTGCAATTCAAAAGATAGTAGAGGGTGTTTGTGAGGAGTTCGGCGTTGAATACCGTTCATACCCTACAACTAGAAAAGCTTTAGCTTCCCACTTCCGTCACATGAAGCGTTTGGGAAATAAAGATGTCTTACAGCCACAGTTCCAGGTGAAACAACCAGAGGAAAAAGCTGTTGCTGAAGTTAGAGAAGAAGAATTGGAGTTGGTTGATTAAGATCTCAACTTATTAAAATACTGAAGACCTGTTCATTTTGGGCAGGTCTTTTTGTTTCTATAACGGAAATGGTCCTACTCGTAAATATCGAAAGCGGTAAAATTCACGAAGCCAAAATCTTTTTCAAACAGGTTCTTTTCGGTTTCAAGGCTTGGATCTTCCTCCAAAGCATCAAAAGTCCCGAAAGTATCTGAAATCAGGTACCACAATTTCTTTTCGGTGCTGTAATGAAAAGAAATTTCCCTGTGCCAGCGTGTACGCATTCCGCCGTAAAATGAGAAAGTGAAAATTCCTTTCTTCAGGTTCACAGCCGCGAGCGATTCCGGAAAGTTCCAATCGTACTTGTAGTAATAAATGATATTGTCATTCTCACATGCCAGTTCATAGGTGTTTTTCTCATTTCCAGTAAGAAGCAAACACTTTCGTTTCATCTGGTTATCGAAATTCGAAAGTGAGTCTTCACAATCCTGGCCAAGAATCAAAATAGCATCATTCCATTGATCAAGGTTGAGATCGCCTTCGGTTATGGAAACAATGAAATAACCTTTGGGAACATAGCTCTTAAATTTCTCCAGCTGATCTTCTACAGATTGATCGCTCATTTGTGCGTCAGACAGAAACGCGAAATGCAATAGGCATATTGGTAATAAGTATTTCATCGGTATAGTATAAAACAAGGGGAAGTACTATCCTCCCCCTTTGTCCCCCTTCCGCCCGAGGCGGAGGAAATTAAATCCTCTAAAACAACGTTGGTTGATCTTCTTCTGAATCCGGCTTGGTCATATCCCACTCTATCGTAGTTCCTGCATCTTCAGCATCATCCGATTCATCATCAGAATTGGTTATCTCTAACGGAATTTCTTCCGGCCAAGGCTCTGTTCCTTCAATAGGATGTGTAAGAACAATTTCTTTCACTTTCAACTTCGTGAGCTGGTTTCCTTGCGCTTTCATTCCTTTTACATCGATGAACGGAGCCAGAGCAACCTCGTTATCCGGCAGGTTCTTCGTTTCTTTCAATAACTTGTTGTAAACGATACGAACTACCGGTTCTTTGGCTGTAGAAACACAATCCAGGTATGAACCTTCGGATTCGGAAATGTATGAAACACGCTTATCTGTAGTGATCTCACAAGTGAAACGCTTCACGTAATGCAATTCCTTGTCTCCATCGTAATAAACAGCAGAAATCGGTCTGTCCGGAACCCATTTTTCGATGTGGATCATGTCTTCATCAAAATGGTTTGCCAGGTCAAAAGTAGAGAGACGATAATCCCCGTTTTTGTAAAGGGTCATGATCTTGTCTTCGCCTTTGAAAGCGCCGAGGAATTTACCTCTTCCTTCATCATTCAAACGCCCCACAACCGTATCGTACCAGATCTTACGCGAAGCGAGCGTTGAACCACCAACTTCTTTCTGGGTGATCTTTTGTACAATTTCCTTTGTTACCCGGTTTCCACTGGATTGACGGCCTTTGATCAACAAATCTCCCAAATCCACATCCCATCGCAAACGTTTCAAATGCGGACGAGGACGAAGCATAATCGTAACCACTTCTCGCTCGCCATTCGGATGAACTGAGAAGTATAATAATTTGGAACCTTTAATTCCTCTTGTCAAATCGTATTCTGTATCACGTGTCACTGAATTCACAAAGAAACGCTTCATCATGGTAGAACCACCAGTTCCATCCTGGTACATGACGTGGTAAATGGTGCGCTTATCGCCTTTCTTCCAAACATCGGCGTGAACAATTCCCTTACCAACGAATTTCTTCTCAGAAACCTTGGTTACAATGAATTTTCCAGTGTCGAAGAAAACAATAATGTCATCAATTTCAGAACAATCGTTTACGGCTTCTGTTTTCTTCAAGCCCCAGCCTATGAATCCTTCTTCAATGTCGACGTATAATTTTTTATTCGCAATAATCACTTTCGAAGCTGTGATATTGTCAAAGACCTTCATTTCTGTTTTACGCTCTTTTCCGGCTCCGAAACGCTTTTTCAAATCCTTGAAATATTCAACTGCGTATTCGATAAGGTTGGCAAGATTTGCTTTTACCTCTTCCATTTCTGCTTCCAGCTTCGCAATCAAATCGTCTGCCTTATCAGAATCGAAACGCGTAATACGTATCATTGGAATTTGTGTCAAACGTTGAAGATCTTCATCTACAATCTCGCGGATAAAGCTTTTCTTGAACGGTTTGAAACGATCATACATGTATTTGAAAAGTCCTTCTTTATCCGAATACAACTTAAAGTCGATGTACATTTCCTCACGAATGAAGATCTTTTCCAGAGTCGAAAAATGCCACTGAGCTTCCAGTTCCGCCAGGCGAATTTCCAACTCACGCTTCAGTAATTCGACCGTATTGTTGGTATTTACCTTCAAAATTTCAGAAACTCCCATAAATCGCGGAGTATCGCCGTCAATTATCGAAGCATTCGGTGAGATGGAAACCTCACAATCGGTAAAAGCATAAAGTGCATCTATCGTTTTATCCGGAGAAACACCTGGTGCCAAATGAATAACAATCTCGGCTTCTGCAGCTGTGTTGTCTTCAATTTTCTTAACCTTGATCTTCCCCTTATCGTTGGCTTTGATAATGCTTTCAATCAACGAAGAAGTGGTACATCCGAAAGGGATTTCGTTGATCATCAAGGTCTTGTTATCGACCTTTTTGATCTTGGCACGAACGCGTACTTTTCCTCCACGCAATCCGTCGTTGTAATTGGTGAAATCCGCCATTCCTCCGTTCATGAAGTCAGGGAAAATCTCCACTCTTTTACCGCGAAGAAGGCTAATCGAAGCATCGATCAGTTCAATGAAATTGTGCGGTAGAATCTTACACGCCATACCAACGGCAATTCCTTCTGCTCCCTGCGCCAATAGGATAGGGAATTTTACAGGAAGATTGTCAGGTTCTTTGTTTCGACCATCATAACTCGCCAACCATTTTGTTGTTTTCGGGTTGAAAACAACGTGACTGGCAAATTTGGATAAACGTGCTTCGATATAACGCGGAGCAGCTGCACCGTCACCAGTTAATGTATTTCCCCAGTTTCCCTGGCAATCGATCAACAAATCTTTTTGTCCGAGCTGAACCAAAGCATCACCGATTGATTGATCACCATGCGGGTGATACTTCATCGTGTTTCCGATCACGTTCGCCACTTTGTTGTAACGGCCATCATCCAACTCCTTCATGGAATGCAGAATACGTCGCTGAACAGGTTTGAAACCATCGTACAACGACGGAACAGCACGTTCCAAAATTACATACGACGCATAGTCGAGAAACCAATTTTCATACAAACCATCCAGTGCGATTATATTTTCGTCTGTATGCTTATGATCATCGGGAAGGAAAGAAGAACTTTCTTCTCCACCTTCATTCTCGTTATTCAGATCATCGTTTTCCGGATCAACCGGTCCAATTTCGTCTTCACTCATCTTACGAAGCTTTTTCTATTGGTTCTACCTCATCATCATCTGAATCCGTAACATTTCCTTCATCCGAGTCTTTTTCAACCCTCAAATTTTCAATAATGAAATCCTGGCGTTCAGGAGTGTTTTTCCCCATGAAATAAGAAAGGATGGAATCAATTGATGCCTCCTTGCTCAGGATCACGGGCTCCAAACGAATATCGTCGCCGATAAAATGCTTGAACTCGTCAGGAGAGATCTCTCCCAATCCTTTAAATCGCGTGATTTCCGGATTTTTTCCTAATTCCGCTATGGCATTTCTGCGCTCTTCTTCAGAATAGCAGTAAATGGTTTTCTTCTTGTTCCGAACACGGAAAAGTGGCGTTTGCAATACGTAAACGTGATTACGCTTCACCAGGTCGGGGAAGAATTGCAGAAAGAATGTCAACAACAACAAACGAATGTGCATTCCATCCACATCGGCATCGGTAGCGATCACGATATTGTTGTAACGCAGGTTATCCATGTCTTCTTCGATATCCAAAGCCGCCTGAATTAGGTTGAATTCTTCGTTCTCGTAAACCACTTTTTTTGTCAAACCGTAACAGTTCAATGGTTTACCACGAAGTGAGAAAACAGCCTGTGTATTTACATCTCTTGATTTCGTGATCGATCCACTCGCTGAATCTCCCTCGGTAATGAAAAGGGTTGTCATTTCACGTTTTTCATCCTTAAGATCCGTCAGGTGAACACGACAATCACGTAATTTCTTGTTGTGCAGGCTCGATTTTTTTGCCCTGTCGCGCGCCAGTTTACGAATTCCGGAAAGTTCCTTACGTTCGCGCTCACTTTGCTTGATCTTTTTCTCCAGGGTATCTGCAACCTCAGGGTGACGGTGCAGGTAATTGTCGAGCTTATCTTTTAAGAAGTCGTTTACGAATGAACGCATGGATTTTCCTCCGGGCTCAATTTCCAACGATCCCAATTTTGTTTTTGTCTGCGATTCGAAAACAGGTTCGATTACTTTAACGGCAACAGCTGCTACAATCGACTGGCGAATATCCGAAGCGTCGTAATCTTTTTTGTAGAAATCGCGAATCACTTTGGCTACTGCTTCACGGAAAGCACTTTGATGCGTACCTCCTTGTGTTGTATGCTGTCCGTTTACGAACGAATAATAATCTTCACCGTAAGTTTTTCCGTGCGTGAACGCCACTTCGATATCTTCACCTTCCAAATGAATGATCGGGTACAACGGATCGCCATCCATGTTGTCTTCAAGCAAATCCTTCAAACCATCTTTCGACTGGTATTTTTCACCGTTGAAGTAGATTGCCAAACCGCGGTTCAGATAGCAATAATTCCAGAACATCTTCACCAGGTAAGGAACACGGAACCCGTATTTCTTGAAGATGGTATCGTCGGGAGTGAACTCAAAATAAGTTCCGTTTACTTCCGTAGTAGCTTCAACCGGTTTGTCTTCCACCAATTCTCCTCGAGAAAACGTAGCTTGTTTCTTTTGTCCGTCGCGAACAGAATACACCATAAAATAGTCACTCAAGGCATTCACTGCTTTGGTTCCCACTCCGTTCAATCCGACAGATTTTTTAAATGCTTTTGAATCGTACTTTCCACCGGTATTGATTTGCGAAACACAATCGATCACTTTCCCAAGGGGAATTCCACGACCAAAATCACGAACACTGACCTTTCCGTCTTTCACTTTGATATCAATGCGTTTTCCATTTCCCATTACGAATTCATCGATGGAATTATCGACAATCTCCTTTACGAGAATGTAAATACCGTCATCGGCTGCCGAACCATCGCCCAGCTTACCAATGTACATCCCGGGACGCAGACGGATATGCTCTTTCCAGTCGAGGGAACGTATATTGTCTTCGGTATATTGATTTTCACTCATGCCTGTTGTTTGCTTAACCTACAAATTTAACTACTGAAAGGCCTTGAAACACGAACAGTTCGTGCGAGTTATGAACGATTTAGGGTTAATTACATACTCACTGCGCTCAATACGCAAAGTGAAGAGACAAACAAAAACAAAAGATCAGGAAACACGATCTAAACCATTCAAAATCCCACGATAAATCAGGTTTCCGTAACCGTCGTTTTGAAGATGATCCGAATGCGACAGCGCTAGCTCATAATTCAATTTTGCACTCACGTTATCATCAAGATCTTCGTAGCATTTCGCAATGTTCAAATAAAGCGACGGCAGCACATCGAAAACATCATCGGTTTTCAACGCATGATCAAGCGCAAGCTTATCCCAATCCAGTTTTTCTTCAACAGTATTTTGATGACGGGCAAGGTAATGTGCGGAAACCAATTTTTCAAAATCAGTTTTCGATTCGTTCCATGCCTGCTCGAACACCATCTTTGCTTCATCATCAACCAACTCCATCCCTTTCGCACAGAGCTGGACGATTTTGTTATTTGCATCGAACATCATTTAGCCTCCCTTTTCAACCAACCACGTTTCCAGAAAACAAATACCAGAACAGCAGTCAGCACAAACATAAATCCAATAGCAAAGAAATAACCGTATTTCCATTTCAGTTCGGGCATATTCTCGAAGTTCATTCCATAAACCCCCACTATGAATGTCAACGGAATAAAGATCGCACTGATCACGGTCAGCACCTTCATGATTTCGTTCATTTTTTGTCCCTGAACCGCATAATACAAGTTAGCAATACCGTCAAGCATTTGCTTTTGTGCATCAATTTCTTCCAGAAGCGTTAAACAGGTGTCTTTTAGCTCAAGGAAATACTGAGAATTTTCCTCAATGATCAGTTTATTTTCTACACGCTCAATCTGAAGCAGGACATCTCTCATGGGTTGAACCGTTTTTCGAAGATCCACCAACTTACGTTTTTCCCATTCTATTTGACGAAGAACTGCTGACGTTGGATGTTTCAGTACCAGTTTATCCAATTTTACAATTGCCTCCGTACTGTTTTCCACAACCTCTATGTAGTTATCATTAATAGCTTCCATCAATCGGTACAACAGGAAATCCGGACCTTTATAGCGAATCTTACCACGTTTATGTTCAATTCTGTCGCGCACTTCCGGGAAGTGCCCCGAATGCGTACTCTGAAAAGAAATGAGATAATTATCTCCCACAACAAAACTCAAACGTTCTTTTTTTAGCTCGAATTTTTCACCGGTTGTCGGCAAAGCAGATTCAATTGAAAAGAAGGCATAATCAGGATATTCTTCCAGTCTCGGACGTTTTGTTCCGCAAAATATCGCCTCCTGGATCAAAGTATCAATACCAAGTTTGTCACACAACTTATGAATTGACTCCTTATCCTCCATAGAGTGAATATTCAGCCACAGTGTATAATTCTGGTCTTTCAGCGGATCAAAATGATCCACAAAGTACTTCACATCCTTTTTAACCAGGTTAACAACATCAGCGTTGTAAGAATACAATTGCGCATCTTCCTTCATAGGTCGAATTTAAGAAAAGAAGAGTAATGAAGCATTACAAGTTTTGAACTAGAATTTGTTGTTTTTATTTCCCAACAATCCTTTCAAAACTTCCAGGCTTTGAGCATTGGCTCGTTTTTGCCAGGCCTGACGAACCATATTGCGTTCACGCTTCGTTAAGTGCCACGACAATGAGATCCGTTCTGACCTTTCTTCACGAAGATTAAACGACACTATTTTCAGAGGGAAAGGAACTCTTTTTCCATAGGCATTCAGCAATTCATCCTGGTCAAAATCCTGAGTTCGGGGGAAATTGGAAAACATATTACCGAACGGCTCATAAAATTTATTGAAGAAGGAAAATTCACGCGTCCGGTCGTTATTAAACACCTTTTTCGTGTCGCGAATTTTCACAATAACCACACCCGAAGTTTCTTTCGAGATCCAATCTTCCAGAGCAGAAAGCCACTCAACAGTCATTTTTGTCCCGAAATTATCTCTTGTCCCCGCATCCATCACCTTGATTTCAGGAGTTGTCGGCAAGGTTGTCATTGGGAGCACTAAAGGAAACGTTGCCGTCATTCGCAGCACAGAGGAATATTTCACATTATCCACCTGCTTATCCCCCAAAATAGCCCGGGCATCAATATTTTCATACATCGAAGTCATACCGTCGAGCTGGCTTTGCCCGTTCAAAAACCGGGTTCCAAGGGTTGAAAAAATCATTCTGCGACCATCATTCACAACAGAAGGTGTGAAAAGCATTACCGGAACTTTTCCGCTCTTTTCCGCTTCAGCAAGTTCACCAAACGGCTTGTCAAAAACAAAACCGGTATTTTCATTCATATCCTCCTCAAATGCAATGGCCCTTGTATAATGGTATTCCTCGCCATTTTTGTACCCGGTTTTGTAACGCACAAAAATATCATTGGTAGACGCTGTGAACGACATACGGTTCAATAAATCTGTAGTGATTTCCTGGTAAAATCTTTCGTCACAAGTACTTGGGATTACCCCATTCTGATACTTCATGTAGAGCGCGCGATAATACGAAGCACCAACCATCCCACCGGATGCACCTGTAATTAAAGCGGTGTTTTCAGTAAAATCATAACCGGTTTCGGCATCCATTTGAGAAAGCACGTAATACACCCAGGCAGCACTTCTCGACCCTCCGCCGGAAGTATTCACTATCACCAAAAGCGGCTTTTCCTCACCGGTATTCTTCTTCCAGTTATCCAACACACGAATATACGCTTGCAAATCCCGCTTCACTTTAACTGAATCAGACATTTCTCTCTCAATATTGTCGAAAGAATAGCTGGAGCGCACCGAATAATCCATTCCGATAGCCTCTGTTTGAAACTGAACCAATTTCGTATTCATTGAAAGCCAGTTTACAAACAGAAAAACAGCAATAATAAGCGGAACCGTATACCATTTCAACCAACTGAAAAGCGAGTTAAAAAGCATCAGGATAATAGTAAACAGCAACACAATACTTGAAGCTGCCGGAATATCAAGCCACCTGGAACCACCGAGAAAGCCAAGCAACAAGAACGTCAGCACGGTTGTCACTTCAAAAACGGAAGTTGAAATCCGGTTTTGAGCAAAAACACGCTGCAGCAATGCCGGCTGATAATGCTTGGTAGAACGGCATTGCATCACTCTTAAACCTCTTCCGAAGTAGAAATACAACAACTCACTCTGTCCTTTTGATTTATAGTTTCGTCCGTTCTGAATTTTAAGCCAGCGCAACCTCCTGCTGGAAACAGTTGCCGACATATGGTTTAATTCATAGACATTCTTGTTCTTACGAAAGAAGAAAAGCACAGAAGCAACAATAAAAAGCGCCATTCCCAACACCAACCCAAGCAGGTAGATCAAGATTTGGGCTGTGGATGCAAATTCTTCCAAATACTGAAAACGAGCAACCTTAATGAAGAGGATCAATACAAAACCAATGGGCAACAAACTGTTGTTAACGCAAAACTTCAGGAAAGGCTTATTGACCATTGCGAGGAAGGGAAAATTACTCGCAAGCTTAGTATAGGAATAAGTGTGAAAAGCCATTGTGAATCCACCGATCGCAAAACCCAGAATAAAAAAGGAATAAAAGGAAACGTTTTCATGGTATTCAGGCGACAAGAACAAGTAAGAAAGCCCGAAACCTTTTCCAAGAATGTCAGTTACAATTCCAACAAGTAAAAACCAGTAAAACAAACCGAGACGGTTATGTTTAAGATGCTGAACCAATAAAACAAGCGGAAAAAACCTCTTTACATACTCCCACGACTCCCTCATCATATCTCAGTCCTTTCCCTTAAGATACAAATTAATCCGGCACGTTGGAATGACATTTTATAAAATCAGTAACTAAATACGTAAGTGTCTTTCCCACCATTTTATCCTCCTTGTAGCTTGAGGGAGCTGCTTCAGGCAAATGCAAATAACAGACATTTTTCAGTGACGCCAGGTGACGCACATAATACCTTGCCTGTTCAACCGTAATACCCGAAGGTGTATAAGCACTTGCCGGCATAAATGCAATAGAATCCATATCCAGCTCCAATCCGAAATGATCGGATTCAACCTGTTGAGCAACGGCAATCACATCCGATTGAAACTGCGAACTATCGTCAACCCAGTCTTCAAACCAGGAAGCCCAGGCATTCATGGCTTTCAGTTTATCCAGAATAAACTGGTTGTTATAAGATTGATGCAATCCCAGCACATAGTAAGAACTCATCGTCCGTTTTTCAAATGCAGTTGAGAATGAATTTCCTGAATGCCGCTCACCTGTGGCACGAACATCAGCGTGCGGATCGAGATTAACAACACTTATCGGTTTTCCGAAATGACCGGAAACCCCGTTTATGAGTCCAAGCGCGTTGTTATGTCCACCTCCAACCACAATCGGAATACCTCCCGCTTCAAGCACTTTTAAAGTCCAGGCTTTGATCATTTCGTCCAAAACCTCAATCTGCTCAGAGGAGATCGAATCGATATTTTCGGCAGGCTCAAACGTTCCATGGAAACAAACCCCTTCACCGGAAAGAAATGCATTGCTTTGAACATTGACAAAACGGCTTAAGAAAGGAGCAAAACCTTTTTCCGCTCCAGACAACCCTTTATTCAATCGCGGACCAATACTTTCCATTACTCCCAGGATATGAAACCTGCAAGTTTTCCAATTATTATCCTCCTTTGAATACAAGGTCATTTTCTCACCAAGCTTAATCTCTCCTGCCCTGTGATCAACAAGAGAATCGAATTCCTGCTTTGTAAAAATCGTATGAGTGAAATATTCCGCTGCCATAATTATCCAAATAAATCAATAAATGCCTGAGGAGGCGCAATCGGCCGCATGTTTTGCTTATTTACAAACACCAGCGTTGTCTTTCCTTTACAAATGAGATCCTTTTGCTCATTGTGGACCTCATATTCAAAGAAAAGTCGCGTTCCCTTCAATTCCTTGATTAAGGTAGTAACAAAAAGCTCATCGTCATAATACGCGGGCTTCAAATAATCAATTTCGAAATGACTAACAGGCAACATTACACCCGAATCTTCCAATTCTTTGTAAGAATGACCAAGAGCACGCAGTGTTTCTACGCGACCAACCTCAAAATAGGAGGCATAATTTCCGTAATAACAATAGCCCATTTGATCAGTTTCACCATAGCGAACACGCAGGGAAACAGTATGTTGAAATGTTTTATTTTCCATTAATGATAGAACAACTTCTAAACAGCGTTAATTTTTGTTGAAATTTGTAAATGTTTTACAAAAAAACAACTTATTTTTATGCTTACCGCGGTGACTAATTAAACTTTAAAATCTTAACATTAATCTAAATTAACAGTCAATTCATCGACGATTAATTGAATTTTTGATTTAAAGTTTTATTGAGTTAAAGAATTACTTCAACCCAAGTAAAACTTTTTTAATAATCAACAGCTCCTCAGCTTTTTTTTTCACTTTTTTATGTAAATATTTGTCCTTGTCAAATGAGAACCTCGATTACTACTGGTTTTCGCTAGAATAAAGCAATTTTACTATAAAACATTAAAAACTGTCTACCCCGATGAGTGCCAACCATGACGCAATATGGAATTCTTGTCTTAAAGTGATTAAGGACAATCTCCCTCTTCAAGCTTACAAGACTTGGTTTGAACCAATCATACCAACTAAACTTGAAGAAAGTGTCCTTACCATTCAAGTGCCTTCTCACTTCTTTTACGAGTGGCTTGAGGAGCATTACATTACTTTATTAAAGAAGGTAATCAAGAAAGAATTGGGAACTGAAGGACAGTTGGAATACAGCATTGTTATGGAAAACTCTCCAAACAACTCAAATCCCTATACAGTAAAACTTCCTGCTTCCAACAAAAAGGCAGTGAAGAATGCTCCGGTAAACATGCCGATTGACATTTCGGAGAACCCGATTAAGAATCCTTTCATTATTCCTGGATTGCGTAAGGTTAATGTAGATTCAAATTTGAATCCTTCCTACTCATTTGAGAACTTTGTTGAGGGAGATTGCAACCGTTTAGCACGTTCTGCAGGATATGCCGTAGCAAATAAGCCAGGAGGAACCGCATTTAACCCGCTTTTGATCTATGGTGGAGTTGGATTGGGGAAAACACACCTTGCACATGCTATCGGAATTGGCGTTAAGAACCAATTCCCGAATAAAACTGTTCTTTATGTAAGCTCAGAGAAATTTGCTCATCAATTCATTGACGCTGTTCGTAACAGTACAACAAATGATTTCATTCATTTCTACCAAATGATTGATGTCCTGATCATTGATGACGTACAATTCTTCTCAGGAAAAGAGAAAACACAGGATGTATTCTTCCATATTTTCAATCACTTGCACCAAAATGGCAAGCAGATCATTCTGACTTCAGATAAACCGCCTGTAGAAATGCAGGGAATGGAGCAGCGTTTACTGTCTCGTTTCAAGTGGGGATTATCGGCTGATTTGTCAACTCCTGATCTTGAAACGCGTATTGCGATCATGGAGAAGAAAATGTACGGCAGTGGAATTGAACTTCCAAGCGAAGTTGTTGAATACCTTGCTTACAGCATCAATACAAACATCCGTGAGATGGAAGGCGCAATGACTTCCCTTCTTGCTCAGGCTTCATTAAATAAAAAAGCAATTACGCTTGACCTGGCTAAGCAAATGATCGACAAGTTCGTGAAAAACACAGCACGTGAGGTTTCAATTGATTACATCCAGAAAGTGGTTTGTGATTACTTCGACCTTCCGATCGAAATGCTGAAGTCGAAAACACGTAAGCGTGAGGTGGTACAAGCTCGTCAGATTTCTATGTATTTCTCAAAGAAAATGACAAAATCTTCATTAGCAAGCATTGGAGCTCATTGTGGCGGAAAAGACCACGCAACTGTACTACATGCATGCAGAACCGTAATGAACCTTTCTGAAACAGATAAACAATTCAGAGCTTATCTTGAAGATCTTGAAAAGAAATTAACTATCCAGTAAGGGGTTATATAAAATCAAAAATGCCTCCAGATGAAATATCAGGAGGCATTTTTCTTACCTAACCATTACTACTGATGCTACTATAGCTTCTTTAATTTACTTTGCTACTACTAACTATATATTTTATAGGTTAATTACACAGTTGTGTACTGTATGGGATTGTCCACCCCCAAGTTGTGGCATTTATAAATGGCGTTCCAAATCCCCAGGCCGACTCAACCAGGATTTGCAAACCGTCTATCAACCTTTCGGTTTCTGCGTGGGCGGCAATTATGTAGTTAGAAGGAAGATCATCAAGTGAATAAGCAACTGTAACCGAACCTCCGATTGCGGTATTGAAAACTCTGATCTCAGGAAAAGAAGTAAATGAAGGATTACCGGAAAGATCCAATGGCATAGAACCATAGGATCCGATATAAAGTTGAATCTTTCTCAACTTCCAGCCTGTCATCATTTTGTACGTTACATAAATGCTGTCTTCATCATTTGTAACCAACACCTGGCCACAGATCTGTTTACCTTCAGCTTTTAATGTAGTTGCGGTTGTACTGAATTCACAATTCACACAAACCTGAGGACAAAATTCAGCCGCCATAGCCCAACTTGAACCTGGTAAATTTCCCCCTTGCCCCCATGCTGTCTCACTTTGAACAAGCTGACCGTTAACGATCTTTCTGGCTTCAGCATGAACTGCCACGATAAAGCAGGACGGCAAACCGGCTAATGGAATCGCAAAACGGGTAGTTTTCTTTTCAGGCGAATAGCTTTGTTGATAAGGAAAGTGCTCCACTTTCGGGTTCCCATTGGGAGTTTGAGGCATATTAGTCAAAGCCCCAACGTAAATGCTTGCAGCTTGCAACCACCAATTGCCGGTTGTTGCCAAATCAACGTATAAACTATCAGCTGTGTTGCACATCGAAACAGAGCCGATATCAATAAACTGTCCGGCTATCAAAGTGTTCACAACAGGTGTCCCGCATGCACTGTATTACCGGTAGATTCGTTAAATTGTTCGGACTAATGACGCTCTTTTCAGTTTTCCCGGGATGGTACCCTGAATTAGCTTCCTTAAAATTGATCTTCTTACATGAATGGTTTAAAAATGAATTGAAAGTATAAAAAGAAGACCTGAAAAATAATGTGCGCCACGTTTTGTAAAGTGTGTGTGTCTTTTCATAATGTGTAGGTGTTAACGTGATGAAAGGAAGTTAAATCAAGAAAAGTTTAAAAACAAGAAAATATGCAATTATTTTTCGATTAAACACATATTTATCCCGACAAACATCTATAAAATATCTACTAAACTAAATTGTTGTGTCAAATTAGGGCTATGCGAATTCAGCATAAAAAAAGGGATCCCGATTCGGAACCCCTTCTTTTTTAGTAGTGTGTTAGTTGTTTATTCGCATATCTGAGTGCAATATGGACTTGTCCAGCCCCAGCGATCAGTATTTTCAAAAGGATTACCAAAGCTCCAGCCGGTTTCCTCCTGCACTTCAACGCCATTAACAACTTTGTGCATTTCTGCGTGTGCAGCTATAACATAACACTCCGGTAAACCTGCCAAAGGAACAGTTACAGTTGCAGTCTGTGTGTAAGGATTATACGTTTGATGATACGGGAATTGACCTGGAATCGGCGTATTTGAATTATTGGTAGGTAAACCCTCAATGGTACCAACGTATACATGTGTTTTACCAATGAACCAGTCACCTGTAGCCTGGTATGTAATATACAGGTTTTCATCATCGTTGGTTACCAACAATTCCCCAACATCGATAGTTTGTCCAGCAAATAAGTCAAAACTTTCTGTTACAAACTCACATGGAGAACATTCCTGAACGCAGTAGGATGAGTACATCGCCCAGCTTCCCGATTCATTCATCTGGTTTCCTTGTCCCCAACCTGTCTGAGAGTCAATCACCTCACCGTTATCTCCTAAAAGATGAACTTCGGCGTGAGACGCAACAATAAAACATTCCGGCAGATCACTTAAAGCAATTGCATATTGATCACTTGTTGCATAAGGATCTATTGTATGCTGATATGGGAAATTTCCGATCTGAGGGTTCCCACCGGAAGTTGCCGGCATATCTTCCAATGCCCCGACATACAAATGCGTTTTACCCATTACCCATCCGTTATCGGTTGAGAAGGTTACATACAAACTGTCTTCCGTATTTTGAACTGTAATAGAACCGGCATCAATGTTTTGTCCGGCCATTAGATTGGTCACTACAGGATCTCCACATGGAGTAATAACCGAAGTTCCTGGAGTTGTTGGATTGTAAAGTTCAGTACTTGGCTGAATATTCTGTTTCTTGCAGCTTTGCACAGTAAAGAGCGCACAAAGGAGTGTCGAAGCCAGCAGGCTTCGCTGAGTAATAGTGTGTTTCATAATCGTAGTATTAAGTTTCTAAATCAGTTTAATAATTAATTCGATTGATGATTTATTTTTTAGACGAATAACATAAAATTCATCGACGAATGTTAATAATTTAAAAACAAGGATCAGATATTATACCTATTTATCAGTAGATCAATACTATAAACGAGGTAGTCAAACAAATGCTTAAAAACGATCTGAGTTATTAACTTTGTACCTTCAAAATGGCAGAAAATCAAGGTAAATACCTCACAATCTCATCAATAAGTGAAGGATTCTATAAGGAAAAAGGATCCAGATTTATTGCATATGCCATTCCGTGCACTAGCGAAGACGAGGTGAAGGAGCACATTTCCAGGTTGCGCAAAGAAAATCCGCAGGCAGTTCATGTATGTTCTGCATTCCGACTGGGAAGCGAGAAGAAATTGTATCGCTCCAGTGATGACGGTGAGCCTTCAAACTCAGCCGGACCACCAATTCTCGGACAAATACAAAGTTTTGATCTCACCAACATATTAATCGCTATTGTCAGGTATTACGGAGGTACCAATCTTGGTGTGGGCGGATTAATCAATGCTTATAGAACTTCTGCAAAAGACGCACTGGATAATGCTGTTATCGTGGAAGATGAAGACCGGATAACGATGACAATTCAGTTTGACTATCCTTCATACTCGAACGTAATGAAACTTTTGAAAGCAGGAAATTGCACTATCTTAGAGCAAATCGTGGACAACATTACGATGATGAAAATATCGGTTCCTGAATCGAATAAAGAACTGATAAAACAACTTGAACTTCAATATTCTCAAAAATGAATTACGAATTACTCGAACAATTAACGGCAATTCAAGGCGTTGCAAGCGATGAAAGCCAGATCAAAGCCTTCATACTTGATTATATCGAATCGAATTCACCACAGTGGAAAACACAGCCGATCGTTCTGGACAAACCATGGTTGCAAGACAATATTGTTCTGATCTTTGGTAAACCAACAACAGCAATCTATGCTCATACCGATACTATAGGTTATTCCATCGGGTACACAAATGACCTGATCAGAGTAGGCGGTCCAAGAAATATTGACGGAACTCTTTTGGTTGGGAATGACAACGGAACTGATGTAACTGCTGAAGTGATGATGATCGAAACCGAACACGGAGATATTCTTCCTCATTATGTGTCAGCAGACAAAATCTCACCTGGAACATTAATGTCATTTGCGCCAAATTTCAGAGAAACAGGCGAATACGTCCAATCCCAATACCTGGACAACAGGCTCGGGGTTTTCAATGCCCTAAAAGTTGCAGAGACACTTGAGAACGGTGTAATTGTTTTCGGTACATACGAAGAACACGGAGGTAATTCGGTTGGATACATTGCCAACTATTTGTTTAATGAATACGGAATTCAACAGGCGTTGATAAGTGATATCACCTGGGTAACCTCGCATGTAACACATGGTGGTGGCGTTGCAATATCCATGCGCGACAGTATGCTTCCACGCAAGGTTTACCTCGATAGAATCATTGCATTAGCTAAAGAAAGTGGTGTAAAATTCCAATTGGAAGTTGAATCCGCAGGAGGCAGTGATGGTTCGGTATTGCAGAAAGCCAGTTTACCGATAGATTGGTGTTTTATCGGTGCTGCTGAAGACAATGTTCATTCTCCGGATGAAAAGGTATTTAAAAGCGATATTGAGGCAATGATCGCGCTATATAAGTATTTGATGCAGACATTGTAGAAACGCGGTGTCCGGGAATTAACATTGATACCCATTGAATTTTCCCCTCAGATGCACAGATATTGGAGGCGCTTACATCGCGACTACGCTGCGCCTATAACGGAAGCTTGTGCCACCGCTAAAGCTTTAGCAACACGCGGTTAGCGCAAGTATTCCATGACCAATCGCGTCTGTACTTATTTCTTATTGCTAAAAACTATCTCACCGCCGAAACCTCGGAAACTTCAATAATCTCATAGATTGAGCATTCTCCGGGCAATTTCTTCCCCGATGAAACTGAAGTAAAGCGGATCTTCATTCCTTCTTTAGCATATTTCTCTTCAAGATTGGTCGGTGAAAAATAGCGTAAAACATCGCCCTGAATTACGTGAATTACAACACCACATGAACCGTCAATCTTAACTTCCCCCAGGTAACGTTCTGAGGTTGTTTCCGTAAGTACAACTTCTTCTGTCTCCGTTTCCTCTACAACTTTTGTTGTTTTACACGACTGCATTGTTCCGAAAGCAACGAATGCAAATGCAACTATCAATATTCTCATACCTCATCATTTATTCTGACAGAATTTCCAGCTATGAAAGCTGTTGTCCAGGCCGATTGAAAATTAAATCCTCCTGTAATTCCATCAATGTCCAACACTTCTCCTGCAAAAAACAGACCCGGAATTTGTTTATGTTCCATCGAATTCACATCCACAAAATTCAGATCTACTCCACCTGCAGTTACAAACTCCTCTTTAAAGGTAGTCTTTCCCTGCATGTGAAAAAAACTATTGGTCAGAACTTCCGTTAACTTATTCAAATTCTTAGGATTCAGCGATTTCCACGGAGCATCAGCCTTGATCCCTGCTTTCTCCAATAAATACACCCACAACCTTGATTTAATGTCAAAAAGCGGAGTATTTCCTATCTGCTTGCCCGAAGACAGTTGTTCATTCAGTATTTCAAGAACTTCATTTTGCTTCATTCCACCTGTCCAGTTCACAGAAAACTCGTAATTGTAACCGGAATCATGGAGAATACGTGCTCCGAACGCGGAGCATTTCAAAATGGTCGGACCGCTCAATCCCCAATGAGTTATCAATAACGGGCCGTCTCCTGTCCATTTTTCGCTTTTCAACCGGGCAATTGCGTTTTCTTTCACAATTCCCATTAATTCAACAATGGGATTATCAGGTAAATTAAAAGTGAACAATGACGGTACCGGTTCGATGATTTCAACCCCCATCCCCTCCAAATAACTGAATCCGGAACGTTTCGGATGTCCTCCGGTAGTACAAATAACATTTTTCGCTTCCCAGGTGGTATCCTGGGTTGTTACAACAAAGGCCTCATTAATCTTCTCCATTTTTGCAACTCCCTGGTGGAAATGAATCGAAATATTACCATTAGAAAGCTCTTTGAGAAATAAGTCAATAATCGTCTGTGAGGAATTGGATTGTGGAAAATAACAACCATCAGGATACAAACGAAGTGGCACTCCCCTTTCCTCCAGCCACCTTTTCATATGGTCACTCGAAAAAGTATGGAAAGCTTTTTTCAGAAAACGTGCGCCACGCGGATAATTTTGTGAGAGTTCGGAAGGACTCGAAATAACATTGGTTACGTTGCAACGTCCACCACCCGAAACCTTCACTTTTGCCAGCGCTTTATTCGATTTCTCCAGGATACAAATGGAAGCGTCAGGATATTTCGCTTTGGCCTGAATTGCCGCAAAACAACCTGCCGCACCGGCACCTATAATGAGAACATCGAATTTCATGCTGCAAAGTTATGTTTTGTATGAGACTATCGTTAGTTTTTCGGCGCGCAGATTTCGCAGATTCCGCAGAACATGACCCCATAGGACAGGTCCAACAGATATATTAGTGTATTTTATCCCGCTGATAAGTTCCAGCCTGCCTTGCCTTGCAGACAAGGGTAACGAAGAGTACAACTGTTCCTTCACTCCTTAATAAAGTTCATATAAAAGAAAAGTCGCCTTGCAGCGACTTCTCCATAACCAATATACTTCGTAGCGTTTATTTGATTATTTGTATCAATTTTCTTGATGTTACACCGCTTCCTGAAAGTTTCATCACATATGTTCCGGATGACAGTTCTGCAACTGAAATTGAAGTCGTTCCGTTAGCCGAAGCTTTTACGCTTGAAACAACCACTCCATTCATATCAATAATTTGAATTGTTTCCAATGAACTTGTATTTGTTTGAACTGTTAACCAATCTGTTGCCGGAACCGGGTAAACAGTAAAGAGATCAAGATTTTCGTTCAAACCAACAGGACCGTTCCCCACCTGAACATGATCCTGGTAAGAAATATGATTCTGCTTTGTAACCGTAACCAGAATCGGATCATTTGTAGTTAAAGCAGGGAAATTGATAGTTGCACTTCCTCCGTTTGACAGAGCTGAACCCAGTAAAACATTGTTCTGGGAAATGGCGATTAAAGAATTATCGACGTCACAGTTTACAAGAATAGAAGTTGCTCCATCGTTTACATTCTGTGCATGAGAAATAACGATAGGCATCGTTTGTTTATTTCTGAATACTGCAGAAGGATCACCAAATAAAACCCAGGTTTGCATTACTTCTTTACCACCCGAACCGGGATAAGTCTCTAACATAGAACATTGGCTGTTGTAGAATAAACCTCCCAGCGTTTCTTTTTTGTTCGAAGGATAAGTCTCGGCAATAATCTCCGCCATCTCGTCCTGCGTCTGCATAGGCTCTGCCCAGTTCATAAGAATAGACGATCCGGCTGCGGCAATAGCACCAGCTGGTGTAGAATTATTTGTGGAAGACATCCATGCTTCCGAAATACAAGTTCCGGATGTAAATGTTCCGTTGTTACATGCAACAGAAATAACAAACGGGTAATACCCGTTATTGGTAGCCTGGTTTACATTCGTTGAACTGAAATTCCCGGTAACACACACATTTTGCGCACCATGTCCTGTATAATTAAATAAGCCTACTCCTGAATTTACCACAGGAAGAATAATAGAAGAACTCGGATCTCCCGAAGCATCTTCACCACCATGATTTCCATCATAGAACTCGGAAACCGAAGAATACCCGTAGTTCATCAAAACTGTTCTGATATTTCTCAAATGCTCCCAATCCGGTTCGTCATCGTCACCAATTCCGTCACCTTCGTTTGAACCAAGACCGATCGCCTTTTCCATCCAATCTCCGGCAGCCGGATTCTTCTCGTATTCCAGGGTTCGGTCAACCTGTGTCGTTATTTGAGCTGCTGAACCGGAAAAACGCCCGACAAATAATTCGGGATAAAAATCAGTTGCGCCACCGTAGATCTGTCCATAATAGCTGTCCGACCACAATTCTTCCCCACCTGAATTCCCGTATGTATGAGAAGGAACATCTGCATGATCACCAACCAACAGAACATAAACCAAATTGGGGTTATTTTGGAGCGCCGTTGTCAGATAAGCCTTGATCTCGGTATCCGTAGTTCCCGTAGTTGCAGTTGTAACCAGGGTTGTTTTAATCCCTTTTTGATTCTTCCAATTTATCAGCGGCTGAATTTCATCCGTTAATGCATCGGTTGTGATTATAAGCATATCGCCCTGTTCTTCAAGAATGGAATACTTTTCTGTAGTACCGTTCAGGAAAACACGCTGCTGCATTTTTTTCATCACTGGATCAGCAATAACATCAGAAATCTCATTTAATCCGGCGGAACCTTCGTTATAACGAATTCTGAACGTCATTTTTTTGTGGTACTGTAATGTAAATGTCGAAGGGTTGAATTGAAAAGGAGAAACTGTCAGTACCATTCCGCGAGCCGAGCGCCAAACGAACGGATCTTCAAGATTACCCAATGTTCCGGGATAAAATTGGTTGGATTGGTAAACCGAACCAAATGTATAGGGAATACCAGACGGACTAACATTACGCTTCAAGTTCCCTTTTGACGGAAGCACATTACTGAACAGGTAATCAACATATTCATCACCCACTACTTCTACCGTAGGATTGCCGGTGTTCGGAAGTTGAATTGTGGTGTGATAAAGCGGAAGTGCCGGAGCACCTTTTTCGCTCGTCAGAGCTGTTTTAAGGTTTGAGAAGTCGAAATAAACTTCTCCGTTCAATTCTTTTGTCTGCCAGTTCTGCTCATTGAATTCTACTTCAACGGTCATTTCTTTTGGAGAGGATGAAACGATCTTGAAGGATTGCGAATATCCCTGAGTCAGGGCAAAAAAAGTCACTGGAAAAATAAGGAGTTTTTTCATTTTGCAATAGTTTGCCCTGAATTTACAAATTTCTACAAACTGCGGAACGAAAGAAAAGTACCAAGGTTGAAATGCCAACAAAAGAAAAAGGCCTCTCGTAAATACGAAAAGCCTTCTTCCCTTAACCTGTAGATGTTAATAATTGATCCGTTATTTCCTGAAACGCAGTTGTTCTAAAAAGGTTTCACTTTTTTCCGAAATTTCTTTTTCCAACCTTCATTCATATCAGGTAAAATGGCTTATTTCCTTACCTTTGCCACATCTTAAGAAATGAAAAAAGGAACCAAACTTTACAGTATTCTTCACTTTGTTTGTCCCGTTTGCCAGGAAGGAAAGTTCTTCAAGGCACATCCGTACAATCTCCGAAAAGTTGGTGATCTGCACGAATGTTGTTCGAATTGCGGTGTGAAATATGAAAAAGAAGTGGGTTTCTACTATGGAGCCATGTATGTTTCTTACGGTTTGGCCGTAGCGGAATTTGTTACCTGCTGGTGCATTTTCTCCTGGTTTCTGCCTTGGGTAAGTACTTTCTGGGAAATCACTACCATTTTCATTATAACATTCGCTACAGGACCACTGAAATATGCTTTATCCAAAATTATCTGGGCAAATTTGTTTTTCAGGTTCAACGCTACAAAAATGAAAAGGGACCCAAACGGATCCCTTCATCAGAATTTAGAATCTTAAGTCTTTATCTTTCGGGTTCTTCACCTTGAACGAGTAAACAAATTTCTTTGCATCCTTCGATTTCAGGTCGACAACCCATTTGAGCTTTCCTGTGGATTTATCGTATTCCGCTTTAGAGGTTTCAAGAGCTTCGATAACAATTTCACCGTTTGTTGAAAGCGGTATCTGGTCTTCGATCACCAATTCGATATCGTTGTTCTTAAGGTTTTTAACCGAGATCTCATAACTCATCACTCGCTCTCTGTCGTTTCCAATGACCTTATCTTTCAAATCTTTCTTCAACACAATTCGTTTCGCAATGATATTCGGATCTTTTCCTAAACTCAATGTCAGCGTATCGTTCATTGTCGTCGGATCAAGATAAGTTTCACCCATATAAGTTCCGTCGAAGAAGATATTTGCTTTTGCAGGAACCAGTTGCAATTCATCCAGTTTCAGGATTTCGGCAACAAGATAAACAGATGCATCTACCTTTGGAACGCAGTAGTAACGGTAATTCGCATTCACGTCCGTTGTTTTAACCAACACCAAATGGCTTTCATTGTCCGATTCAATTGTATAAGGCAAATCAATCTTGTATTCTGCTGCAATCACACGGTCGATCATTGTTGTGAAATCCATGCTCGTCTGAGCAACTTCAGCATCCATATCAGCACCTTGTGCCATTGGCGCTTTAGCAGTTGATTCTATATTGGAATAACTGTTCAAACGACCTTCGTTGTAGTACATTGCATAATAGTCGATGTACCATGGATGCAATTCGGGTTTTGTCTTGTTCTGGTAAGGATCATTTGTTGAAAGTGTCAAACGTACATTATCCCACTTTTCACCTGTGTTTTGCTGGATAGATGCTTTATAGGTCAAATTGACTTTTCCCGTTAAGATCTCAGCTCTAAGATCGTAGCTTGGAACCCAGCTTGCACCGCTAACCAGGTAAGAAACCGTAAATTTTCCAGCTACTGCTTCTTTACACTGAACGGTTATAGAGATACGGTGGATCGGCCCTTTTGGCTGAACAGGTTCATTCGAACTCTGGTAATTCTCCAGGTCAGATAAACGGGAATTCATGGTATTCAGTTTCTCTGTTTGATCGGCTTTTTTACGCTGCAGCACCTGGATTTTTTTGTTCAATTCGTTCATCTTTACCTGGTAGTAATCCATGGCCTGCTTTAACAATTGGATGGAATCATTCACCTTCCCCTGCCCGCGAATTGCGCCGTTATTCGCTAAAATGGTTTTAGAGGTGTTCAAAACATCAATTTCATCCTGAATCTCCTTGAGCGCGAACTGGACATTTTCAATAGAATCACGCAAAAATCGGATGTCATTTCTAATCTTTAACGGAAGTCCTTCCAGTTTTACCTTAACCGGTTCGGGATAATAAGTACTGTACTTTGAATCGATAATAATTACCGCTCCCGTAGCCTTCACCTGCAAGCTTTTAGGATCAATATTGGGGCTCACACCTTCAATGATAAACTCGGTGATCCCGGGTTTGGTATTAAAGTTCGACTTGCGGTAAATTTGTGCCCCGTTCGAGTAAACGGTTACCTCTGATAATTCCGATTTGATAATTTCTTTGTCGCCTGCAAAAGAAGTTCCGAAGCAAAAGAGTAAGCTCCAGAATAGGAAAATGCGTTTCATGTGTTTGTTTTTTGATTTTCGGGAACAAGTACCGGTTAAATCGAAAAACGTTCATTTGGGTCGTTTTTTTCTCCTTTTAACCGGTGAAGAAGCATACAGACGAATCCAATAACTCCCTTTAGATCAGCGCATTTATCTCTGCAATAATTCTATCAGCCAGATCAGAAGCAGCCTGAGCATCTTTACTTTCGGTATACACACGAATGATAGGCTCGGTATTGCTCTTGCGTAAATGCACCCACTCCTTGCCGATATAAATCTTTACGCCGTCAACAGTATCCACTTCTTCGTGAGCGTAATTTGCTGCCATTTTCACCAAAATACCGTCTACATCGATTCCTGGCTGAAGATCAATTTTCTTCTTCGCCATTTCATAATTCGGGTAAGAAGCGCGTAAAGCCGTCATGCTCATTTTCTTGTGCGCCAAATGCGACAGGAACAATGCAATACCAACTAAAGAATCACGACCGTAATGTAATTCAGGATAGATAATTCCTCCATTTCCTTCACCACCGATCACAGCGTTCACTTCTTTCATTTTCACCACCACATTCACTTCACCAACTGCGGAAGCATGGTAATTGCAACCCACTTCTTCCGTGATATCGCGTAATGCACGCGTAGAACTTAAATTCGAAACTGTTGCTCCTTTTCTTTTTGAAAGAATGTATTCCGAAACAGCAACAAGCGTGTATTCTTCGCCGAACATCGAACCGTCTTCGTTCACCAAAGCCAATCGGTCAACATCCGGATCAACTGTAATTCCAAGATGTGCATTTTCAGAAACCACTTTTGCCGAAAGCTCGGTCAAATGTTCTTTTAAAGGTTCAGGGTTATGCGGAAAATGTCCGGTCGGATCACAATACATTTCAATAACATCTGTCACACCAAGCTTTCTCAATAACTGCGGAACAGAAATTCCACCCGTTGAGTTCACCGCATCAACCACTACTTTGAAATTCGCAGCTTTGATTGCAGGAATATCTACATCAGAAAGCGCAATAATATCTTCGATATGACGATTGATTGCTTCCGGGTCATTTGTCACTTTACCTAGTTCGTCTACCTCAGCAAACGTAAAAGCACCTTTGGAGGCAATATCAAGCAACAATTCTCCTTCCGCGCCGGAAATAAATTCTCCTTTTGCATTCAACAATTTCAACGCATTCCATTGTTTCGGATTGTGAGAAGCTGTAAGTATAATTCCACCGTTAGCCTTATGGAAAGGAACAGCCATTTCAACCGTTGGAGTAGTCGACAATCCCAAGTCAACAACATTAATTCCCAAACCAACCAAGGTCTGGATAACTAAAGTGGAGATCATTTCACCGCTCAAACGCGCATCACGACCAACAATAACAGTTAACGGTCCTGCATCCGAAACGGATTTCAACCAGGTTCCATAAGCCGCAGCAAATTGTACCGCGTCAATCGGAGTTAGATTATCTGCTGGTACACCACCAATTGTACCGCGAATTCCTGAGATAGATTTGATTAATGTCATAATTCAAGTCAAAAGTAAAAAAGCAAAAGTCAAAAGGTGACTGAGCGGAGTCGAAGTTACCTCTTTAAATCAAGCATACGTAGAACCGTCACTGCCGCTTCAACGCCTTTATTTCCGTGTTTTCCTCCTGCCCTGTCGATGGATTGCTGTTCCGTATTATCGGTCAACAGGCAAAAACCAACCGGACGATTGTATTTCAATGTAACATCCACAATTCCCTGTGTTGTTCCTGAGCAAACGAAATCAAAGTGACGTGTTTCGCCCTGGATAACAACCCCGATAGCAATAACGCCGTCGATTGTATTCTTCTCAAATAGCCATTGTGCTCCTAAAGGCAATTCAAACGCACCGGGAACCTGGTAAAGCGTAATATTCTCTTCCTTTACTCCGGCTTTCAATAAGGTCTCCAAAGCTCCTTCATACAGCTTCGAAGTAATATGACCATTCCATTCAGAAACAACAATGCCGATTCTAAAATCGGCACCGTTTGGAAGTTCATTATATTCTGATAAGTTCTTTAAGCTTGTAGCCACTTCCCAATTTTGTTATGAAGTGATCCCGATGTTTACCGTTGGGGTCTGCTTCGTTAATATTATTTACGATTTGAAACTCTTGCAAGGTACTTTTCGATCTGACGTTGATCGTAGTACATTTTGTAGCCGTCTCTGATTTTTTCGTAGTTTTCTTTTGCTTTCTCCCAATCTTTCAATTCTTCAGCAACCATTGCCGCTTTGAAAAGGAACATAGGAGTTGTGAATTCGTTATCATCCATTCCGGCAGCTTCTTCATAAAGATCCAAAGCTTCCTTGTACTGCTTCAATTCAGATTGGCAATCACCCTGTAAACCAACTACCAATACGGAGTTGTAAGTATCGTTCA